>ERZ650311.973-NODE-973-length-15488-cov-4.489730_pt1 | contig 15488 bp, 21 predicted proteins | sample MGYA00376247_ERZ650311 | MGnify/ENA primary metagenome ERZ650311 (study PRJEB26733, sample SAMN07839324) | wastewater metagenome | biome: small river; feature: stream; material: water | place: USA: North Carolina | collected 2016-07-28 ... | reverse complement strand
GCTGCTCATCGTCAACGACGACCCCGAGCTGGCGGCGCGGGTCGGCGCCGACGGCGTGCACCTCGGGCAGGACGACGGCGAGCTGTACGACCTCGACTCCATCTGCCTGCGGTTCTTCAACGTCTTCGGCCCCAACCAGCTGGGCGACAGCCCCTACGCGACGGCGGTCTCGGCCTGGCTCGACGCCATCAAGCGCGGCCGGTCGATGCGGAGCGACGGCGACGGCTCCCAGAGCCGCGACATGTGCTACGTGGACAACGTCACCGAGGCCTGCGTCCGGGCGGCCACCGCGACGGGCCAGTTCAACGGCAGGTGCTACAACGTCGCCTGCGGCGACCGGACGACGAACAAGGAGATCCTTCTGGCCTTGCTCGACCGCTACCCGAGGGCGCAGTACCACGACGCCCCCTGGCGTCCGGGCGACGTGATGCACACTCAGGCCGACATCAGCCGGATCAGCAAGGAACTGGGCTACGAGCCCAAGGTGCGCTTCTGGGAGGGCCTCGACCGGACGATCGACTGGTACGAGCGCAGCTGGGATTCGATCAAGGACATGCGTCTCAACACCTGACCTGGGCGGAGTAGGATGCGGATGATGAAAAACAGCGTCGCAGTCATCAGGAACGAGCTGGCACGCCTCTTCTGCGCCGGCCGGTTCACCAGCGTCAATCGAGAGGCCTCGATGACGTCGCTGGTGGGCAAGCGGACGGTGGAGGTCGTCGGGGCCTCCTTCGTCGCCGACCAGGACGCCCTGTTCGGCACCGTCGACTGGGAGTACGTCAAGCGCGAGGAGCGCTGGTACGACTCGATGTCGAGGCGGGTGGATGACATCCCGGGCGGGGCCCCCGCCATCTGGAAGTCGATCGCCAGCAAGGTCGACGGGACCGTCAACTCCAACTACGGCTGGTGCGTCTACAGCAAGGAGAACGGGGCCCAGTACGGCAAGGTCCTGGCCGAGCTCAAGAAGAACCCGGAGAGCCGGCGGGCCGTCGTCATCTACACCCGCCCCTCGATGTGGGAGGAGTACGACCTGGACGGTCGTAGCGACTTCATGTGCACCAACGTCGTCCAGTACCTGGTCCGCGACGGCCGCCTGCACGCTTGCGTCCAGATGCGCAGCAACGACGCCGTCTTCGGCTACAAGAACGACCGGGCCTGGCAGCATGAAGTGCTGACCCGGCTGGCGTGCGACCTGGACCTGCCCGTCGGCGACCTCCACTGGCAGGTTGGCTCGCTCCACGTCTACGAACGGCACTTCTACATGATCGACCACTTCTGGCGCACCGGCGAGGCCAGCATCACCAAGACGCGGTACCGTGAACTGTACCCGGCCTCGCCGTACTGTCAGAACACGGAGGCGTGACATGACCTGCATCGTGGCGGTGAAGAAGGGTGGGACGGTCTGGCTGGGCGGGGACCGGGCGGCGACTGACGGCCGGCTCAACCGGACGATCATCAGGGACCCCAAGGTCTTCATGAAGGGCGAGGTGGGCTTCGGGGTCTGCGGCTCGCCCAAGGTGATGGACGCCCTGGCTCACGGCATCGAGCTGCCCGTCCAGCGGGGCGGCTCCGACCGGTCGTTCCTGGTGGCCACCCTGGTCCCGGCCATCCGCAAGGGCCTGGTCGACCTGGACGCGGCCGGCAAGGACAGCGACCCGCTGGGCGGCTCGCCTGGGACCACCTTCGAGGGCGAGGTGCTGCTGGCCTACCGCGGCGAGATCTACAAGCTGCAGGGCAACTTCCAGCTGGTCGCCACCGACCGGGACCACGAGGCCACCGGCTCGGGCGCCCCCTTCGCCTTGGGCTCGCTGGCCGAGACCTGGCGCATGGAGAGCCCGCGGAAGCGGGTCATCGCGGCCCTCGAGGCCGCGGCCCAGGGCAACGCGGGGGTCGCCCCGCCCTTCGACGTGGTGGTGGTCAAGGGCCGCTGAAGGAGGCACCATGACCTGCATCGTGGGCCTCGAACACGAAGGTGCCGTCTACCTGGGCGGCGACAGCGCGCTGTCGGACGCCGATACCGGCACCCTGCGGGTGCTGCGGGAGCCCAAGGTCTTCATCAACCTCGGTGTGGCGTTCGGCTGCTGCAGCGACCTGCGTGCCCAGCAGCTGCTGCAGTACGTCCTCAACGTGCCCGATCGCGATGTCGAGCAGCTCGACGACATGGAGTGGCTGGTCACCCACCTGATGGGGGCCGTCCGGGCCCTCCAGAAGAAGAAGGGCACCGTCAAGGTCTCGGAATCGGTCGACACGCAGGAGATGCAGTTCCTGGTCGGCTACCGGGGCCACCTGTACACCGTCGAGGAGAACTTCCAGGTCTACCGGTCGGTCGACGCCTGGGCCTCCGTCGGGTCGGGCAGCGACCTGGCGATGGGGTCAATGCACTCGACGGCCAAGGTCGCTGGGCTCAGTCCGGAACAGCGAATCACCATGGCCCTCGAGGCCGCCGAGGCGTACAACGGACAGGTGCGCCGGCCCTTTCACATCGTCAAGCTGGAGCCCGAGAAGGAATGAACGCGAATCCCACGCTGATCGTCTACTGCGGTCCCATGTTCAGCGCCAAGACGAGCCGCCTGCTGCTGGACCTGGAGCGGTTCAAGTACCAGCACAAGCGCAGCTTCGTCTTCAAGCCGTCGATCGACGACCGCTACGGCACCGACGAGATCGTCTCCCACTCGGGCTGGCGCCACGAGGCGACGATGATCAAGGACGGTGCCGACCTGGTCCGGGTCCTGTCGGAGGCGACCGAGACGCCTGACGTGGTGGCCGTCGACGAGGCCTTCATGCTGTCGGGCATCGCTGACGTCCTGATCTGGCTGTACCGCAGCGGCATCACCATCGTCGTCTCCTCGCTCGACATGTCTTCGGCAGGCAAGCCCTTCAAGGAGATCGAGCGCCTGCTGCCCTGGGCCACTCGCATCGAGAAGTGCACCGCGGTCTGCACCGAGTGCGGGCGCGACGCCTACTACACCCACCGGAAGCACGCGGTGGTCGACGAGATCTGGGTGGGCGGGGCTGAGCTCTACGAGCCCAGGTGCTTCCGGCACCACGTGTCCATCGACAGCCGGCCTGACATCGCCAAGTGAACCTCGGGGCCTCCCCGTGGTAGGATGGCAGCATGCTACACGCTGTCCGCAGGGAATTGCACATCGACGTCCCGCTCCCGGTGCTGCAGCTGGCCCACGCCTTCCGGGAGGCGGGCCACGTCCTGTTCCTGGTGGGTGGGGCCGTCAGGGACGCCGTCCTGGGCCGCCCGCCCAAGGACTTCGACCTGGCGACCGACGCCAGGCCGGCCCGGGCCAAGCAGATCGCTGAGGGACTGGGCTACAGCGTCCTCGAGGTGGGAGCCGCCTTCGGCGTGGTCGCGGTGACGCTGCCCTTCCCGGCCGAGAAGGTGGAGATCGCCACCTTCCGCGAGGACCTGACGCAGGGCCGGCACCCCGAGGTGCGCTTCGCCGGCATCGAGGAGGACGTCAAGCGGCGCGACCTGACGATCAACGCCCTGTTCTACGACCTGGTCCGGCACGAGGTCGTCGACCTGGTGGGCGGACTGCAGGACATCGAGCTCGGGATCGTCCGGACGGTGGGAGACCCCCGGGCCCGCTTCGCGGAGGACGCCCTCCGGAAGCTGCGGGCCGTCCGCTTCGCCTCCAGGCTCGGGTATGCCTTGGACCACGAGACGGCAAGCGCCATTCGAAAGGACCCGCTGATGGGCGACGTCTCCCCGGAGCGCCGCCGCGACGAGTTCACCAAGGCCATCGCCTGCGCCCAGAGCGTGCCCCGGCTGATGCGGATGCTGGACCAGCTGCGCCTCCTCGGGCAGGTGCTGCCCGGGCTCAACACCTCGATCAACCTGGACGCCCTGGTCTCGTCCCGCGGGATCGACACCAACGACCCGCTGATGGCCGTCGCCTTGCTGCTCGACCGTTACAGCACCGTCGAGGTCCCGGCGGTGGGCAAGCGCCTGAAGGAGCTGAAGTACTCGGTGGAGGAGGTCGACGTCGTCACCTTCCTGCTGAGGTTCCGCGACGTGGGCCCCGACACGGCCCTCGCCCTACGGCGCCACTTCCAGCGGGGCCACGTCGGCTCTGACCGCCTGGCCAACTACTTCCTGCAGCGCGGGCTGCCCGACCGGCGGTCGTTCGAGGCCTTCAGCCGGTACCTGGGCACCACGCCGGTGTCCGGTGACCTCCTGTTGGCCCAGGGATATTCGGGCAGGGCCCTTGGGGTGGAACTGGAGCGGCGAGAGCGGGAATTGTTCTGTGGCCTCCTGGAGGGATGATTGGAAGTCGCAACGAACTACAGCGTCTGCCCACGCACCGGTCGGCCCCACGAGTGGGGCCCGTCGGGTCCTCACTGGCGGTGTGAACACTGCGACGTCTATAGGCAGGCAGAACCCAACCCGCAGCCTCCCGAGATCGTCAGGCCTTCCTGGCCCGAGACGTGGATGACGGTGGCTCGGACCATGGCGCAGCGGTCGTACGACCCGCGCCTGAAGGTGGGGGCCATCATCGTCTCGGCCGACAATACGCGGCTGCTGGCGCTGGGCTACAACGGCAACTACCGGGGCGGCCCGCACCAGCACGAGTCGCCTGAGCCCGGCAAGAGCGGCTTCATCCACGCCGAGGTCAACGCCCTCGTCAAGTGCGACTACAACTTCCCAAAGCCGAAGCACATGTACGTGACGCACAGCCCGTGCCGCGACTGTGCCAAGCTGGTCGTCAACGCTGACATCGCCCTGGTCGTCTACGACGTGCCCTACCGGGACGCCTCGGGCCTCGACCTGCTGAGGTCAGCGGGCGTCGAGGTCCTCAGCCTGGAGGAGGCCGTCGAGCGAGCGTGACGCGGGGTATAGTTACCCGCATGAAGGCACTGCGGGACGAAGACGTCATCGGAATGATGCGCGAGGAGTGGGAGGCCGGCGTTCGAGCCCTGTCGGAGCAGATCGACATGGTGATGAACGCGCCGGTCACCAACAAGGGCGACGACCAGCCTGTCCTGGCCCAGGGCCTCAAGGTCCGCCACAAGGACAGCGGGCTGCGCTACACCGTCGACTCGGTCGGCCCACACGACGTCATCCTGACGACTCCGGAGGGGGAGACGTTCCTGGTCGACGGCCCCGACTTCGAGGAAGAGTACCAGCTCGACTGATCAGGCCCGGCGGGTCCGGATCCGCCTGCGGCGGATCGTCCGGGTCGACTGCCGGCGCGCCTTGTCGAAGTCGGGCTTCCAGGTCTCCAGGTCGTCGACCTTGACTGACCCGTCAGGCTGCAGCTCGGTGTCGACGTCTTCCCCGGGGGCGAACCGCGAGGCCGGCTTCTCGTAGGTCACCAGCTTCCGGATGACGAGGCGTCCGCTGCCCTCCGGGTCCTTGCGGACGATGTTCTGGTTCATGGCGCCCTGTTCCTGCGACATGACAACTTCCGCGATGTATTGTCTCAGGAGGGCGGTCGACATCAAGGGTACATATACACGACCTGACCTCGGGAGATATGTACTGCCATGGCGAAGAAGAACCTGCTGGCTCACATTGACGTGGAGGGCATCGTCAAGAACAGCCTCAAGAGCGACCCGAACTTTCGCGACCCGCGCGAGTACGGCGTGATCGTCTCTCGGGAGGAGACGATGTCGGAAGCCTACGTGGCCGAGCCCAAGCCCTACAACCAGGTCAGCGAGTTCGTCTCGCAGAAGACCAAGGACGCCCACACCGTCCTGTACAAGGGCTACGTCGACACCCTGAACAGGATCTCGGCCGAGCTCGACACCGCCCAGCGCGGGGAGGCCGACAGCAAGCACAGCGCCTACCGGGGGCTGAAGCTCGACGAGTCGCACAACCTCAACAGCGTCTGGCTTCACGAGCTGTACTTCTCCAACTGCTTCGACCCGCACAGCGAGGTCTACATGGACTCCAAGGCGTACCTGCGCCTGGAGCGCGACTTCGGCACCTTCGAGGACTGGCAGAAGGACTTCCTGGCGTGCGGCATGGCGTGCGGCCAGGGCTGGGCCGTCTGCGGCTACAGCATCTTCCTGAAGCGGTTCATCAACACGGTGGTCTGTGAGCACTCCCAGCACGTGATGATGGGCGTCTACCCGCTGGTCGTCGTCGACATGCACGAGCACGCCTACTTCAAGGACTACCAGACAGACAAGAAGAGTTACCTGATCGCCATGATGCGTGAGCTGAACTGGACGGTCATCGAGGAGCGCTTCAAGAAGGCCGAGTCGGTCCACGAGGTGATGAAGTGAGGGTCAAGATGGGCCAGCTGCGAAGCCTGTTCAGCGAGGGCGCCATCGCCCGGCTGCTGCGCGAAGAGGACGACTCGATGGCGCACGAGTCGGGGGCCAGCGGGGCCAGCCTGGACGCTCAGGTCGACCGGTACCTGGGCGAGTACGAGTCGTCTGCCAAGAAGGAAGAGGGCGAGAGCGACATGCCCGACGCCTCTGTCGACCAGATGGAGGCCCTCGACTGGCGCGACCTGGTGAAGGGCCGCCTGATCCTGGAGGCCGGCGAGGGCGACAAGGACGAGGAAGAGGGCCCGGACGACGCGGCTCCCGGCGCCGATGCCATGATGGGGGAGGAGGACGACAAGCCGGGCCTCGAGGCCTTCGACGTCGAGTCGTTCGGCAACGACGTGGCCCGCCTGATCGACAACTACGACAACCTGCTGGAGGTCCGCAGCACCCTGCTGCGCCGCGCAAAGCAGTTCCTGGAGAAGACCTACAGCGACGAGGTCGTCAAGGCCTTCGAGGACACCATGCGCGATGACCACGGCATGGAGGCCGGCAACAGCTCGATGGACGTCAGCGACGACAAGTTCACGGCCCCCGCGGCCGACCGGGCCAACGGCTCAGCCCAGGCCAGCGCAGGCGGAGGCGGAGGCGGAGGGGGCGGGTTCTGACGGTGCCGATCCGGGCTGACGCCAGGTCGAAGGGGATCCACGTCAAGCTGGACAAGGAGACCCACGCCCACTTCAAGGCCCGATTGGCGTACCACGGGCTGTCGATGCAGGAGGCCTTCGAGGAGTTCGCCCGGCTGGTGGGTTCCGGCAGCCGGGTCGCCAACAACATGATGGAGTCCCTGGTCACCCGGCACGTCAGGCGAGAGCTGGCTGAGGCCGGCGTCGAGCCGCTGCGTCGCAACCGCCGGCAGCACATGCGAGACCTGGACGCCGACACGTTGTACGATCTGATCAATGAAGGCGCCGACGGTGAACCGCAGGGAGGCTGAGCGATGAAGCTGCTGGACAAGGCCATCGAGATGAGCAAGCCGGTGCAGGAGCTGGCTGACGCGGTCGGCCAGCTGGCCAACAGCCTTGAGAAGGTCTCGCAGGGCCTCGAGAAGGTCGCCAAGAACGTGGCGGTCCTGGCCCAGAACCAGGCCGCCCACCACCGGATGATCGCCCACATGCACCTGGTCCAGCAGGTCATCATGCGAAAGCTGTCAGAGGGCGGCGTCGACACCTCCCTGCCTGACATCGACGTGCCGGGCGACAAGAAGGCTGCCGCCAAGAAGTCCAACTGAACGCCCGGCCGGCCCACAAAGCGAGCGTACGTAGTATTTACCTCGTAGTCCCGCCGTGATAGAGGTCGTCCGTGGCCACCGCCCCAGCAGCTAGCAAATCACAGCACGCCGGCACGACGAGGGTCGTGGTCGCGAAGTCCGCCCTGCGCGACCTCCTGCGGGAGGTCATGTGGAACAAGGACTTCTCGGGCTGGTCCTCCAACTCGGAGGGGCCCGCGACCGTCAACTCCAACGTCGACCCGTCGCTCGCGGTGACCGACCCGGTCAACCCGAACTTCAAGCCGCAGAGCAAGACGGAGTTCGGCATCGCGGTCAACCAGCTGGTCAAGAACCTGCCCGACACCGAGATGCCGGAGCTGTACGACGCGGTGAAGACGGCGATCGAGGACGACAAGGACGAGGAAGACGAGGCAATCATGAAGACGAAGGCCGCCCAGGGCGGGACTGAGCAGGTCGAGGAGGCCGTCCGCAAGGTCATCCGCGACATCATCGCAGAGATCAAGCCGCAGCGCCGGACCGTCAAGGAGGCTCCCGGCGGCCGCCGGCCCCCGCCTGCCGTCGACCCCAACGACCCGCGCGCGGCCCCGGGCCACACGGACGACCAGGGCAACTACATCCCGGTCAACCGCGTCCGCCTGGCCAAGAACGCCAAGCCGGGCCCGGTCGTCGGCGACCTACCGCCGGTCAGGAAGTTCGCTCCGGGCGTCAGCGGCGGCGACGTCGAGCGCCGGACCAAGAAGAACGTGGGCGATCTGAAGCGCGGCATGGGCGCCGCCATCGACGCCTACGAGAACCCGAAGGTCGACCCGGAGGACGAGCCCGCGGCCCCCTCCGCGCCGGCGGCCAAGCGCGCCTACAAGGCGACCGCCATCGGCAACATGGCCGACGTCCAGGGCGCCACCTTCGACGAGATCGCCCAGGAGCTGGGCTTCAGCGTCGCCGGCGCCAAGCAGGCCGTCGACAAGGCGCTGACCAAGGCCAAGTTCGTCGCCAGCCTGTCGGACACCAGCGCCGAGGGCGAGGCGGGCGAGGGCGATGACCTCGAGATCATCACCCTGATGGCGATGAACGACTACATCAAGCACCTGGCCCGCGGGGTGGGCGGCCCTGAAGAGGGCGAGGACGCCCTGACCCCTGCCGACATCAAGCTGATGAAGGACCACCCTGACATCGTCCGCGAGCTGGACGGCTTCCGGGAGTTCCTCCACAAGTACATCCGGAAGGCGATGAGCGCCACTCCCGAGGACCTGGACGTCTTCGGCGAGCGCCGGCCCTCGGCCGCCGAGGAGGAAGAGGCCGTCGACGCTGTCGATGCGGCTGCTGCCGGCGGCGCCGCTCCTGCGGCCCCCGCGGCTGAGAGGCCCGCCGCCGCTCCCAAGCCGGCCGCGGCTCCCGCTGCCGCCGGTCCGAAGGGCAAGAAGGACACCTACACCATCTACCCGGGCGCCAAGGCGTACGCCGGCCCCGACGGCAAGAAGCCGCCGGTCGTCACCCGAGTGGGCGCCAAGGTCTACCGCGCCGGTCAGGACACCAAGTTTCAGCCCAAGGAGTTGGGCAAGGTGGCCCTGGGCGACAACGGCAAGCTGAGGGTCACCAAGACCGACGGCAGCGACCACACCCAGGAGTGGGATCCGGTCGAGGCCAACGAGGGCAGGAAGCCCCGGCCCGTCCTCTACCTGAGGCCCGACGGCGGGAACTGACCGTGGAGATGGTGACTGCCGTCCCGCAGACGCAGATCGTCGCCGCCGTCCAGTTCGAGCCGAAGCTGATGGACGTCAGGGGCAACCTGGCGACCGCGCTGGAGCTCAGCTTCGAGGCGGCGGCGAAGGGGGCGCGCCTCGTCGTCCTCCCCGAGCTGTGCATCGGCGGCTACGCCCTGGAGTCGCCTCGCGAGGCGATGACGGTCGCTCAGGAGCGCGTCGGCTACCAGACGCAGGCCTTCGCCGAGGTGGCTCGCAACTTCGGGTGCCACATCGTCTTCGGCTACACCGAGCTCTTCGAAGGCAAGCTGTACAACAGCGCTGCGGTGGTGGGTCCTCACGGGCTCGCCGCCCACGCTCAGAAGCACAACCTGTACGGCACCGACAACCTGTGGGCGCAGCCCTCCGAGGCCCCCGCTCCGGTCGTCATCACCCCTGCGGGGCGCTTGGGCGTGCTGATCTGCCGCGACGTCAGCAACAAGTACCGCGAGTCGTACGCCTTCTACAACCCGAAGCAGCGGTTCTACCGGAAGGGCGACGTCGACACCATCGCCCTGCTGACCAACTGGGGCGCGGCCTACAGCTACCCTGACTCAGCCTGGATCGAGCTGGTCGAGGACACTCGGGCCAACCTCGTCGTCTCGAACCGCATCGGCAAGGAGCGGGACATGAGCTACAAGGGCGGCAGCTGCGTCATCAACCCCGACCGGAAGGTCTGGACGCACGGGTCGAGCTTCACTGAGGCGGCCGTCGTCGGCGGCGTGGTGGTGGTCGGATGACGACCCTGCAGCGCCTCCACGAGACCTTCATCGAGAAGGCGAACCGGCCGATGACCTTCGGCAAGCTGCCCGTCCGGCCCAGGCAGCCCGACGCGCCCGTCATCGCCATCGACAGGTGGCAGGAGTCCGAGGGCGCCCTCTACAAGACGTACCGGTTCCGCCGGAGCGCGGACCGGGCCGACTTCGTGGTCCAGCTGCTGGCCTACGAGGCCAGCTGCCACCACCACGCCCAGATCCGGATCGACGAAGGCGAGGTCGAGCTGAAGCTGACGACCAAGGACCTCGACCGCGTCACGGAGCGTGACAAGGAGTACGCGCGGTACGCTGACGTCCTGTTCCGTGGGCTGGTGTACAGTCAACGGGATGGAGATGAAGGCTGACAACGACCGGGTTCTGATGAGCGAGGCCCTCCGCGGGCAGGTCCCCGAGCTGGAAGGCGAGGCGCAGGTCCCGGCTGAGCTGGTGCTGAACGCCGTGACGGTGGTCGCCGAGAAGCGCATCGGCGACAAGGTGACGGCGATGGTGGGCGTCCTCAGGGGCGTCCTGCTGGGCAGCGAGCCCGAGATCGAGTTCAGGTGTGCCCTGGACGAGGCGCTCGACGTGCTGGAGGCCTCGCAGCTGTCGTTCGGCGGCTTCGAGCTGCACCGGGGCGACCGAGTGGTCCAGATCAAGGGACCCTTCCTGGTCAAGGCGGCGCGCCTCGACGAGATCGTCCCCGGAGACCAGCTGTGTACCCTGGGACTTCACCTCGCTCGTCCGGCGCGCTAGCGCCTAGTTAGGAACACCATGGCAGAGCTGATGAACGAGGCGTGGGACGAGGAAGAGGGGCCGAACGGCGAGTGCCCGAGCTGCGGCGCCCCCGAGGGCGAGGAGTGCAGCGGCGCCTGCAAGTCGTCCCACCCGCCCAACGAGCCCGACCCGGACCGGGCACACGACAGGCGATTCGAGGGCGTTGACCGCCACTTCGACAAGTTCATGGGCCGGATCCTGAGCGAGGGGACCCAGCGGCGCCCGCAGGTCCCGACCGCAGGCGACAGCCTGCAGCGCCAGCGCGCTGCGCGGGTCCAGGAGCGCCCGTTGAACAGGATCAGGATGGGAGGCTTCCGATGAGCGCCAAGACGGTGAAGATCACGACGGCCAAGGGCCTGCGAGGCTACCTGGACGAGGTCTTCGAAGAGGGCGTCAAGAGCGCCCTGCACCAGAAGGCCCTGACCGAGAAGGAAAAGCAGGTCGCCCTGAGCAGCAAGGGAGGCGACGACCACGACAACGACAGCCTCTTCGGCGGGGGCGGCGGGGACGACGAGGGCGACAGCAGGTCTTCCAAGACGATGGACGACGAGACCGAGAAGCTGGAGAAGGGCGACATCAAGCCCAAGGACATCGTCGACAAGCTCAACTCGATCCGCTCAGGCCGGTCGTTCCACGACAGCGCCGTCTCCTCGTCGATGGAGGAGTACATCGACAGCCTGTCGAAGGCAGAGAAGGTCGCCCTGATGGCCTTCCTGAAGGGCATCGCCCAGATCGTCACCGGCGAGATCCCGGCCCAGAACGCCGCGGACCCGAGCGACCGCCCCGCAGACGTCCAGATGGACAAGTCCAACGAGCCCAAGACGGTCCACAAGAAGCCCAACGTCATCAAGGGCGGCGGAGGCGGTGGATCCAAGAAGGGCGGCGGGGCGGAAGACACCACGGCGCCCACACCCATCACGCCCAAGAGGCGGTGAACACAGCAGCACGCTGTGATACAATGGTCCTGCATGGACCAGCCCACCTTCGTTGAAGTCCGCAAGATCGTAGTCGGCGACGGGACCCTCGAGGTCGAGATGACCCAGGCGTTCGTCGACCGCGTCCGGCAGCGCTTCAGCCTGCCCGAAGGGGCGAGTCCCACCAACGACCAAGTTCGTGCCTTCGTCTGCGAAGGCATCGCCAAGGCCCTTGACAGGGCGGGAGGCTGACGACATGGGCGGCGCCTACGGTCACCTGATGCACCTGCACGAGGACCGCGACCTGACGTTCGCGGACCTGGAGAGGATCTTCCGGCAGGCCGAGGCGGGCCGCCTGGAACTGTGCACCGAGAAGACAGACGGCATGAACCTCGTCTTCACCTGGGACGAGGCAGGTCGCTCAGCGCGGGTCGCCCGATCGTCGGGCGACATCAAGCGGGGCGGGATGGATGCCGCCGGACTGTCTGCGCGGTTTGCCGACCGGTCGCCTCGGGTGAAGGACGCCTTCGAGTCTGCCCTCAGTACCTTGAGCTCGGCGCTGTGGTGCCTGGGTCCGGAGGGACGGGCTCGGATCTTCGAGGGAGGCGTGCGGTGGTACTCGATGGAGGTCATCGACGCCAGCTGCCCCAACGTCGTCCACTACGACAAGCACCCCGCCAACATCGTCTTCCACGCCCACGGCTCGTTCTCTGTCGACCCGGCGGGTGCCGTCTGCGACCACGTCCACGCGCCGGGCATCGGCGAGCTGGCCGAGCGCCTCGATGGCGCGAAGATCAACGGGTGGGTCTTTCACGGTCCTCAGCGCGTGACTGTCCGCTGTCCCGACGATGGACCGGGCGACGAGGCCCGGGCCGGGCTCGACATGTTGGTCGAGGTCCAGGGCCTGACGCCCGCGGCGACCATCGGCGACTTTCTGTTCACGCGCGCTCGAAAGGTCGCCGCAGGACTCGGCCTGGACCAAGTCGCAGCAGAGATGGTCGCGCTGCGGATGTCGGGGCATCGGAACGCGCCATCGCTGACCCAGATCAAGGCAAAGGTCCCGGCCAGCAGCTATCCGCTGATCAAAGCCACAGTCGAGTCGGAGGGCCCCGCGCTGATCCGCCCGCTGGAGGGGATCGTTCACCGATTCGGGGTCGACCTGCTGCGAGGCATGCGGTCGGCCATGGTCCAGGACCACGAGGCCGAGGTGGCCCGCATCCGGCAGTCTGTCATCGACGCTATCGATGCTGTCGAGGCCCGCGGCAATGACAAGGCCAGGCAGCTGCTGTGGGCCCAGCTGTCCAAGCTGGGCAACGTGCAGAGCATCACCTCGTCTGCCGAAGGCGTCGTCTTCCGGTATGCCGGCAAGGCGTACAAGCTGACGGGAACCTTCGCCCCCGTCAACCAGATCCTGGGCCTGGTGCGCTACGGGCGCGGTGAGGCGAAGGTCGGCGAGGCGAGCTGACCGCGAGCGTGGTAGTTATCGCATGCCCCTGATCCAGGAACGGTTGGGCCTCAAGCGCCTGCTGCGGGCCCTCATCCTCGAGCGCAGCATCGGAGACTCGGCGATGTCGTCCATCGTCGACCGGATGTCCGAGTACGAGGCAGCGCGCCGAGAGTACGACAAGTGGGCCGCCGAGCAGGCCAAGTACGAGAAGGCCGCGGCCCTCGCCCTCCAGCGCGGCGTCGACCCCAACAACGCCGCCGCCATGCTGCGGCTCCGCCGGCAGTTCCCCGAGTACGACTACGACCCGAAGATCCTGAAGAAGGAGAAGCAGGTCAAGGACCGGCTCGCGGCGACCCGCAAGGCCGCGCAGCCCGACTACAACGTCGACATCGGCGACCTACCCTTCGAGGAGCCCCCGGAAGAAGAGGACCCGGCCGCCAGCCAGACCCGAGGCCGCCGCCCGCAGGGCGACAAGCCCGTCTACCTGTCGCCCAGCGACATGGTCCCGCTCCAGTTCTACAAGTGGTCGCAGTTCGAGTCGCTCGGCCTGCCTCCGATGGGCGGCTTCGAGGACGGCGTGGGTGGCTCGGCCGGCATGCACCCGGGCGAGGACAGGCTCGCCATGATCCTGGGCGCTGAGCGGCAGGGCGACAACGTGCCCTTCGACCTGGTCGACCAGGACGGCCGCACCTGGGAGGTGAAGGGCCTGGCCAAGCCGACCTCGCTGATCCGGCCGGGCACCCTGGGCGTCTCGGCGGCCCGCGAGGCGATGAACCGGATGATGAAGGTGATCCTGGAGATCGAGGCCTTCGTCGACCGCATCGAGGAGGGAGGAGCTGCCACGGTGTGTGACACCGTCGAGCAGATGCGACGCTTCGTCGCCCTTCGCAAGTTCGTCGACCGCGAGAAGAAGGACATCGAGCGCAAGGAGATCTCCGTCGGCCGCTTCGAGGCGATCGCCTTGGCGCTGGAAAACGTGGCGGCCCTGCGCAAGGCCTGGGACTACGAGACCCGAAAGACGCTGAAGGGCACTATCGGCCACGGCGAGCGCAACATCGAGGTCCCCCGGCTGAAGCTGGTCAGGATGCTGAAGATGCTGGCCGAGGAGGATCCCGAGGCGCAGGAGCTGTTGTCCACCTACGAGCCCCGCGAGCTGGCGCTGGCCGAGCTGGAGACCAAGGAGGCCTACGACAGCCCGTGGGACTGGATGAACGCTTGGGACGCCAGCATCGACGTGGAGCAGATCTTCGACGTGGACGGCCTGATCGTCGTCAACCCGGGCGGCTTCATGATGGTCCCCCGGTCGATGTTCCGGGACGTCCTCGAGCTGCGCTCCCTGAGCCAGGATCGGCCGAAGTACGCCTTCGTGCCTGGGGGCGCTAAGAAGGCCGGCAGTTGAACTAGGAGCGCCATCGGCGTACCTTTCTACCACCTACCTGAACAAGGAGTGACATTCTGCATGGTCGCGTACACTGACACGCCGACGTACCGGAGGCTCGTCTCTGAGCTCGACGCCGAGATCGCGCAGCTGGCCCGCCGTCGACACTGCCTGGCCTGCATCCCGCGGCGGGAGCGGTCGTCTGAGGAGGCCCGGCAGTTCACCAACTCGGCCGGCCGCCTGAAGACCCTGCGGCGGAGGCGCGACAACGCCGCCGACCTCAACCAGTACGCCTGGTCCGACCTGCTGGCGCTGTGGGAGGCCGCGTACGGCGGCAGCTGGACGGAGGAGGAGAAGAGGCTGCTGGAAGGGGAGCTGGGGGCATTCGAGGGCCGGGGAGAAAAACCCCTGCGGCTGAGGTTGGGGCTACCACCGGCCGTGTCGCGGGATTCCTGTGACCTCCCGGGTGACGAGGAGGTGAAGTACGTCGGCTCGACGACCGACGTCCTGATCCGGGTCAGCGGCATCGGCCGCCGGGCCTACATCCGTGCCCTGCGTGGGATCGCAGAGGAGCTGATCACCGACGAGATGTGGGACGGCGAGGTGTCGCAGTCCAAGGTGTACGGCAGCCTGCCGGAGCAGGTCAGGAAGGCCCTGCAGTCGTCGCTGGCCCCCGACAAGGTGCTGGCCTGCTACGCGGCCATCTACCTGACGACGGAGAGCGGGTTCTCCAGGATCCCGCGCGAGGAGTTCGGCAGCGCCTTCAGCCCGAGCTGCGTGACGCAGTACAGCCCGAAGTACCGGCTGAAGAGGGAGTACGTGGAGTCGAGGCTGCGGAAGAGCCTGCAGCCGGCCGCGAAGGCGGCCAGGCCCGTCAGGGCCGCTAGTGCCAGTGCCCAGCGCACGTTTTTCTTGTTCATCGGTCTTGTCTCCTGTTGTGAATCGGTGAGGGTGGGGAACGG
>ERZ650311.972-NODE-972-length-15493-cov-14.261044_pt1 | contig 15493 bp, 15 predicted proteins | sample MGYA00376247_ERZ650311 | MGnify/ENA primary metagenome ERZ650311 (study PRJEB26733, sample SAMN07839324) | wastewater metagenome | biome: small river; feature: stream; material: water | place: USA: North Carolina | collected 2016-07-28 ... | reverse complement strand
ACCTAATGCGCTGACATCAACCCAAGCTAAATATGAACACTTTGGAATTTCATATTTGGCTGCTGGTAGCTGAGTATCCAGTAGTGTTTTTAGGTAATGTGCATTTGATTCTATGGTCGAAATGGCACCTGCCAACCACTCATCGCATTTGTTGAAAGCTTCAACTGCAGCAAATGCACCTAAAATAGATGAGCGATAGTGCACTGACATAGGCATCTTGGCTAGCACTTCATGCATCTTTGCGCTTTGGGAAACTATCAAAGCCGATTTCAGTCCTGCAATGTTAAAAGCCTTACTTGCACTTGTTACGCAAATTCCTACTTCAGCAGCTTCTGGTGAAACTGCTAAGAATGGGATAAATTCGTGGCCGGAAAGAGCGAGTGGACCATGTATTTCATCGCTAATAACAACTACATCATATTTCTTGGCTAATTGAGCGAATTTAGATAGTTCTTCGCGCGAGTAAATACGCCCGAGCGGATTATGCGGCGAGCAAAGTGCATGGACTTTCAAACCAGATGCATAGACTTTTTCAATCTCATCAAAATCTACGGACCAATTTAATCCGTCTTGAATAAATGGCACATCAATTAATTCAACCTTGGTCTCTTTGATCCAGTTATAGAAATTTTGATAGATAGGTGAATTAACTAGAACTTTATCGCCAGGCACTGTGGTGACTCGTAGAACTTCAACCATGCCCACACCGACATCGGTGCAGAGGCGTACGTACTCTGGATTAACTTTCCAGTTCCAGCGTCGATTAGCAAAGTTAGCGAACGCATCGCCCAACTCTGGGATCGAACTTAGGTATCCCAAATCTGAGTGCGAAACCATCTCAAGCAAGATATCTTGAATTGGCTTAGCGATAGGAAAATCCATCTCAGCTACAAATAACGGCAGAACATCCGCTGGGAAACCGCGCCATTTCTCACTTCGGTGAGTGCGCATTTCAGAAAGCGACAGTGCTTCAAGTTTCATGCAGGCAGAGTAATACAGAGCGGGTTATTCCGCAGTGATTTTGCGGGTCGAATTACGCACTACTAGCGAGGTTGGCAGCGTTAAATCAGGCATATCCGAATTTGGCTTCTTTAGCTTCTCCATGATCGACCAAGCCGCCATCTCACCCATCATTGCAACCGGTTGTTCGATAGTTGTTAAATCAAAATATTCAGCCATTTCATGATTATCAAAACCAACAATTGAAATGTCATCAGGAACTTTCAGACCATGATGTTTAATGGCATGCATAGCTCCAATTGCCATCTCATCTGATTCGCAGAAAATTGCAGTTGGGCGATTTCGCCGAGCTAATAATTCGCCCATAACTTGCATCGCAGTTGCTGCTTGGAAATCACCAATAACTTCGAGCATTGGATCGAATTCGATTCCGCTCTCTTCTAATACTTGTAAGAAGCCAATCCGACGATCTCTTGGAACCGGGAATTGATATGGGTTGTTGTTAATTCCACCAATTAACCCAATTCGCTTATGGCCTTGATTAACTAAATGTTGTGTAGCAACTCTTGCGCCGGCAACGTCATCTATGCGTACGCTAGATACTCTTTTGTCTGAAGTACCGACTAGCGCTGTTGGAATGTTTAGATCTAATATTGATTGGAATTCCACTTCACTTAAAGGCACACTAATAGAAATTAGTGCGTCGACGCGACCTCTTAAATATTCATCTTTAAAAATACGATTTCGATCTTCGCTCTTGTTAATGTTGTACACAAGTAGATCTAGACCAGCTTCTTGCAGAACTTGTTCTGCACCTTGAATAACTTTCGCAAAATACCAGCGGCTAATGTATGGCGCGATAATTCCAACGCTATTTGCACGCTTTGGTTCGTGGTTCTTCAGAGTATTTAAGGTGTAATTTAGCTCTGCAGCTGCTGCTTCGATTTTGGCGCGGGTCTCAGGATTAACATGTTGCATGGCGCGAAGCGCGCGTGAAACAGTTGCGGTTGATACGCCCGCCCTGCGCGCTACATCCTTAATGCCTGCCATTGGACCCTCCAATAAAACTGTAAAAGCATGTAAACTTTCACAACTTCATGTAAATACTGCGCAAACGTTACATGGATATGAAACTTTTCATAAGTCCCCCTAAGGAGGCGCTTTAGATATGAGTACCGAAGAGGCGATCCGATTCAAGACCAAGTAGCGCTGCCGCCAATGGTGGGAATGCAAGCAGAATCAAAATCGAAGTCAGAAGAGTGTTCCAGCTAAAGATTGACATACGGAACATAGTCATACCTGGTGCGCGCATTGTGAAGATCGTTGTAATGAAGTTAACGCCACCGAGAATAGTTCCGAGACCTGAAATTGTCAGACCAATAACCCACAGGTCACCGCCGATACCAGGTGAATATGTTGCATTAGCAAGTGGTGCGTACGCAGTCCAACCAAATGATGCAGCTCCACCTGGAGTCAAGAAGCCTCCGACGGCCATCAATGAGCCGAAGAAGTAGAGCCAGTAAGAGAGCATGTTCAAACGTGGGAAGGCAACGTCAGCTGCTCCAATTTGGAGAGGCATGATGACGTTGGCAAATCCAACGAAGAGTGATGTGGAGAACATCAACAACATGATGGTGCCGTGCATTGTGAAGATTTGGTTGTACTGCTCATTGCTCATGAACTGCATACCTGGACGTGTCAGCTCTGCACGCAAGAAGAGGGCGAGGATTCCACCAACGAGGAACCAGGTGAAAGATGTTGCGAGGTACAGGTACCCGATGCGCTTGTGATCGGTTGAAGTTACAGTTTTTACAAACTGGGTACCCCAAGAATCCTTGCGCTCAACACCCTGACGTGGCGCTGTAATAGTAGGTGCGTCTGCAAATGTAGTCATTATGCGCCTGCCTTCAATGAGTTGATGTACTTCTGATACTGCTCAGGTGTCACAACCTTGACTTTAAAAATCATTTGAGTGTGATTACGTCCGCACAAAATGTTGCAACGACCCGGGAAAGTTCCGAGCTTATTTGCAGTGAACTGAATGTGGTTGGTGCGATCTGGAAGATTCTGAATCTGAATCATGAATGCTGGAATCCAGAATCCATGCACCACATCGTTTGAGGTAATGGTGAAACGAACGCTCTCACCTTGTGGCAAATAGAGTGTTGGCGGATTCTCAGGAGTTCCTGTTACGACGGCATCCTTGCCAGCCTCTGGATATCCGAATTGCCACGACCATTGAATGCCTTCAACTGAAATCTCATGTTGTGCAGGAGTCTTAAGGTCGACAATCTTTGATTCCTTAGTTGCGGTGAAGTAGAAGAGCACCGCAACGATGATGAAAGGAATGATGGTGTAGATGATTTCAATCGGAATGTTGTACTGAGTCTGCTTAGGGAACTCACCCTTCTTCGCATCGTTCTTACGATGGAAGATTGCAGGCCAGAGAATCAAGATGAGGGTAATGACACCCACGACTCCTGCAGCAATCCAGGCGCCTTGCCACAATGAGAGTGAAATATCATTCACGCTCGATGTGTTCTTTGGGTAACCCATTCCAGAAATATCATTTGACTTCAATGAGCATCCGCTAAGGAAGGCTGAAGCTACGAGAGCTCCGAGAAGACCGACCAGGGTGCGCTTTTTAGGTGCAGACATAGCGCTAAGGATAGTGGCGTAAGCGTGTAGTAGTTGCAGGAACAGGTATCGTTCTTTAGGTGGCTCACCTCACAGGAAATTTCACTTCGGAAGCCCCGCTCTCCCCTGCCGTCCGCGAGGCTATCTCTGCCGCTTTTGAACAAGGATGGGCAGATCCGAAGAAGGCATCACAGGCAGCCGGCAAGGCTGCGATTCTGATCCAGAGCGCCAAGGGCGAGATAGCTGGAGTTGTAGGAACCACACCCGAGAAATTAGAGGTCATTGGCGAACCCGCACTTCTCCACTTTTTGGCCTTACAGGGCTTCACCCGAGGAGAACTTCCTCTCTATATATCTTCCGCTGACGTCGGCAAGATTCGCGCTATCGCTCGTCAGGATTATGACGAGAGTCGGGTCATTGGAATCGATGAGAACGGCCTGCTGCTGGCATCAGCTTTCAAATTTCCAAAGCGTTCTGTTATTTCTCTTCAAGCAAGCAACGGTGAAACAGGTGCCGCCCAAGACCTCGATCACTGGCGCGACCACTCTGCACATGTAGTCCTTGATGCAACTCGCGCAATTCCAACCGAGAGGCTCACATCAGGGTTTGCAGCTACGACTCTTGATGCTCTCTCATGGAATGGACCAGCAGGTATTGGCTTCCTCCACATCGAAGACTCGAAGAATTTCTCATATCCACTTCCCCACATCGCGCCGATTCGAGTCCCAGGAACATATTCACTTCCGCTTCTGATTGGTGCGGCGGTAGCTATCAAGGAATTCGTTTCCAACACACAATCCTTACTAAGTCTGCGTGCTTACTTCATCGATCTTCTGGACGAAATCCCTGGTGTAACTGTCCTGGCAAAACGAAGTGGCATTCATTCTCGCCATATTTCGATTATTGTCGATGACATCTCATCGGAAGAAGTTCTTCGAACTCTCTTACAGCGTTCAATTTCTATCGATGCAGGTTCTGCATGTTCGCCGGAAGACTTGGCCCCAAGCCATGTGATTGCAGCAATGGGCTATCCGACTACTGGGCATTTACGAATGACACTTCACCCAGGACATACTCATGCAGATGTCGATCAAACGGTTCATACGATTAAAGATGTGCTGAGCGAACTACGCAGGTAAGTGAGTAGCTACTTCCGTCGCTGCTTCTACTCCATACGCTTCTTCAAAACGAGCGAGAAATTCCGCATTTGTGAAGCGGTACTCCTGAGTTCCCATCGTTTCGATTACATAAGTTGCAATCATGGAGCCAAGCTGGGCACAACGCTCATGGCTTAGTCCCCAGGCAAGGCCTGCCACAAAACCTGATCGGAAAGAATCGCCAACACCTGTCGGATCAACTTTCGCCCTCTCCTTTGCACAGGTGACCTTGATGAATTCGCCATCGATGCTTTCGATACGAGCACCTGCAGAGCCTTGAGTGATCACGCGGTACTTCACGCGCTGCAAAATCTCGTGATCGCTCCAGCCGGTCTTTTGAATCGCAAGGGCAAGTTCGTACTCATTCATAAAGAGATAAGTAGCGCCGTTAATCAGTTTTTGAATCTCTTCGCCTGACATACGTGCCATCTGCTGTGATGGGTCAGCTGCAACGGGAATGTTATTTTCGAGCGCTACTTCCATATGGCGAAGCATCGCCTCTGGGTCGTCTGGTGAAATAACGAGCAAATCGAATTTCCCTGTCTTCGCCATGATCGGTGCAAGCTCGATATTGCGAGCCTCTGACATTGCACCTGGGAAGAAGGACGCGATCTGATTGAGCTCTGTATCTGTTGTGACAGTGAAGTGCGCTGTGTATTGCTCTTGAGAAATCAATACGTGCGATGTATCTACGCCATGGCGTGAAAGCCAGGCATCGTAATCCGCCCAGTCCTTTCCAACGGCTGCGATAAGAACGGGATTGAGACCGAGATTGGCCATTCCGAATGCGATATTGGCTGCACACCCACCGCGACGGACCTCGAGGCCATCAACGAGGAACGAGAGTGAGACTTTTTCTAATGAACCAGCAACAAGCGAGTCGGTGAACTTTCCGGGGAAAGTCATTAAGTGATCTAAACCAACTGAACCCGCCACGCCAATTCTCATGGGTGGATTTAACTACAGGTAACGAAGAATTAGTTAAATGAATCGCCACATGCACAAGAACCTTGTGCATTGGGATTATCAATTGTGAAACCTTGCTTCTCAATAGTGTCAACGAAATCAACAGTTGCACCCATGAGATAAGGATCAGACATCTTGTCGACAACAACTTTCACCGCACCGAATTCACGAGTGATGTCACCATCTTGATTGCGGTCATCAAAGTAGAGTTGATAGCGAAGCCCTGAGCAACCACCTGGCTGAACTGCGACACGGAGATAGAGGTCATCGCGACCTTCTTGAGCGAGCAGTGATGCCACCTTTGAAGCTGCAGCATCAGTTAAAGCGATGCCTGATGTGAGGTTTACTGCTTGTGTTGTCTCTGTTGTCATGTGCCGAAGAATACCCGCGTCGGGTTGCCGAAGCGACTCGAAAAACGGGAGAATCAGCGCATGTCTTCAACATCACTAGCACAGCTTCTGCTGCTCGGCCAAGGCTCGGACTTGGCTTCCGAGCGCGGAGTCTCATGCACCGGTGAACTACCTGAAGCAAGCGACCCAACTCTGGTCGCCCGTGCTGCTGCAGCAAAAGCAGCCCTCGGTTCGAAGGTACTTATCTTGGGCCATCACTATCAGCGCGATGAAGTAATTGCTTTCGCTGATATCACTGGAGATTCCTTTAAATTAGCTCAAGCCGCAGCTGCCCAAAGTACAGCCGAATACATCATTTTCTGCGGAGTGCACTTTATGGCCGAGAGCGCTGACATCCTGACAGGCAATCATCAAAAAGTAATTCTCCCCGATCTCGCAGCTGGATGTTCTATGGCAGATATGGCTACCGCATCTCAGGTACAAGATTGCTGGAACCAACTTGAACAACTTGGTGTTGCGTCAAGAACTGTTCCTGTTACCTACATGAATTCTTCTGCGGCAATCAAGAGCTTTACCGGCGAGCACGGCGGGACCATCTGTACCTCATCAAATGCAGAAAAGACTCTGCGATGGGCTTTTGGCAAGGCGGAGAAAGTTCTTTTCCTCCCCGACCAACATCTCGGCAGAAACACTGCAATTATCGACCTAGGACTTTCTCCTGAAGATTGCGTTGTATGGAATCCCTGGAAACCACAGGGTGGCCTGACCGAAGATGAAATCAAGAACGCAAAGATGATTTTGTGGCGCGGGCATTGTTCAGTGCATGGCCGTTTTACACGCCAATCAATTGAAGATTTCCGTACTCGTATTCCAGAAATCAACATCATCGTTCATCCTGAATGCCAGCATGATGTTGTATCTGCAGCTGACGTCGTAGGTAGTACCGAGAAGATTATTAAGACAGTCTCGGAATCAGCCCCCGGTACACAGTGGGCTGTTGGTACAGAGCTCAATCTCGTCTCTCGACTGGCAGCATCCAACCCGGATAAGAAGGTCTACTTCCTCGATCGCACTGTGTGTTACTGCTCAACCATGAACCGCATCGACCTGCCTCACCTTGTCTGGGCCCTTGAATCCCTCGTTGCAGGCAAGATTGTCAATGAGATTAAGGTAGATGCGAAGACGGCGCGATATTCAAAGATGGCACTAGAGCAAATGCTCGCCCTATAGTTTCCGCTATGACTGACGATAAGAAGAACCGCCCAACACCAAAGCGCAAGGATGCAACTTCAAAGCGCCACTCACTCGCTCCGATAAAGACAAAGGAAGAGAAGAAGCGCGCTCGCGAGGCTCAGAAATCTGCACGTCTTGCAGCTCGCGCAGCATATATGCGCGGGGATGAAAACGCGCTTCCTGCTCGCGATCGAGGTCCAGTCAAGAAGTTTGTTCGAGATTACGTTGATTCACGTCGTTCTGTAGGCGAATTCTTTCTACCCATCATCTTCGTGGTTTTGATTCTCACGATGATTCCCACAAAGACAACAACCAATGCCGAAGGTCTGCCTCAGGTTCCGATGACGCAAGTCATCTCGATTGCAATCATGTACACGGTTCTACTTGTTTCAGTCCTTGATGGCGTTCGCCTCAACCGCAAGATCCGCAAGCTTGTAAAAGCTAAGTTCCCGGGCCAACCAACTCGTGGCCTTGGAATGTATGGCTGGCTTCGTTCTACTCAGATGCGACGTATGCGGGCACCTAAGCCACAGGTAAAGGCCGGCGATAAGATTTAGTTAAGCGCGAGGGTTAGGGCTCTCGTTCTTCTTGGGATCTCGCTCGGGTAAATTACCTAGCGCCTTATCAATAGCCTTCAATTGATCGGCAGATAACTTCACTCCTGAGGCCTTCACGTTCTCTTTAACTTGTGACGGCTTGGAAGCGCCCATGATTGCGCTAGAAACATTGTCATTGGCCAAGACCCATGCGATCGCAAGTTGGCCGACGGTTAAACTAGCTTCATCTGCAATCGGCTTGAGGCGCTGCACTGCTTCGAGAACTTCATCTTTCATCCAACGGGAGATGAAATCTGCACCAGACTTCTTATCTGTAGCGCGTGATCCTGCAGGTGCTTTCTTACCCGGAAGATATTTACCAGTGAGGACGCCTTGCGCCATCGGAGACCAGACGATCTGGCCGATTCCTTCTTTACGTGAAAGAGGAACAACTTCAGCTTCAATAACTCGCCATAGAGCTGAGTACTGCGGTTGGCTAGAGACGAAGCGGTTATATCCACGAGCATCCTGAATCTTGAGCGCATCCTTAATTTGCTGCGCATTCCATTCAGAGAATCCGATGTAGCTCACTTTGCCTTGACGAATCAAATCATCGAAAGCGCTGAGCGTTTCTTCAAGAGGCGTTTCAACATCGAATCGATGAGCTTGATAGAGATCAATATGGTCGGTGCCTAATCTCTTAAGAGATGCATTGCAGGATTCCATAATGTGCTTACGAGAAAGTCCGCGATCATTCTTGCCGGGTCCTGTAGGCCAATAGACCTTTGTAAAGACTTCATACGATTCGCGGCGAACACCTTTTAGTGCGCGTCCTAATACAGCTTCAGCTTTAGTACCCGCATATACATCGGCGGTATCGAATGTAGTGATGCCCTCATCGAGAGCGGTTCTTACACACTTAATCGCTGCCTCGGATTCAACCTGAGAGCCATGAGTAATCCAGTTTCCGTATGAAATTTCAGAGACGTACATTCCAGTTGACCCTAAGCGGCGATATTCCATGCTGGAATGGTATGGGGTGCGTTGGTGATTGCCAATGGTTCAGCCATGTGGTTTGGTACGCACACAACTGAATATGAAGGACCGAGAAGTTTTAGGGGAAGTTCGGTGCAATTCCGACGCTGACCCGCAACCGTAAGAGTTTTTTATAACTTAAGTCGGATTACCTAACTCATCTCTTTGACCAACACCCGCCGAGGTTTGCGGGGCGTAGTCGTACAGGTTGATACGACCTTTGCTAACTACCCCTGTGAGACTCTTTATTTATAGGAGCTCCAGATTGAAGAAATTCACTCTCATCGCAGCACTTGTGGCTGCACTTATTTCACAAACCACTATCGCCCCCGCACAGGCAGCCTCAAAAGGCTGGCGCTATTGGGGGTACTACCAAGCTGCTGCAAAGACTTCGGTCTGGAAGGCAGCAATGACAGGGCCAACTGTTGATATTGCAGATGGTTCAGTTGAAGGATGGATCTTCACCTTTAGCAGTGATGATGTCCCTTCAACTCCCCCATCAGTAAAGCCTTCTTTCAATGCAATCTGTGGCAAGACAAAGCCACAGGCCGGCTTAAAGCGCATCGGCCTCGTGATCGATTTCGGTGGAGCTGCATATGCTCCAAAGGGCGAGAAGGTCAAGAAGACAATCGTTCGTTGTGTTGTAACAGCGAAGGAATCTCAAGGCATCGATGTTCTTGCACAAGAAGTTGATGTTCGCAGCGCAGACTCAGGTTTAATCTGTGGCTTCAATGGCTATCCCGCAAAAGAGTGCGGCGTAGAAATCACTACACCTAAGTCATTACTCAAGAAGTAAATCAATGAAGAAGCCGTTCCACCCACTGACATTCTGGGCGATATTTACAGCGCTTGCCGTTGCTGTCGTTATCTCAGATAGTGTCGTGTGCGCTGCACTTGCACTGGGTGGAGCTGCCTTCATTGTTCTCTTGAATAAACAGGACGGTCCATGGTCGAAGAGTTTTCAGTGGTCGCTTGTTGCAGGCCTTTACTTGCTCTCAATCCGTGCAATGACAGGCATCATCATCGGAGTTCCAAGGCCAGGAAAAACTCTCTTCGAAATTCCACGAATTCACCTTCCCACATGGTTGCCTGGTATTCGCATCGGAGGACCAGTGACTTGGGAGAGATTGTCATCATCTCTTCATGAAGGTCTGATCATTGCGACAGTGATTGCACTCTTTGGTGCTGCCAACTCAGTGACAAGCCCTCATAAACTCCTGCGTGTTCTACCTTCAAGAATCTATCAACTCGCTGTCACGATGGTTATTGCCACTTCTGTCTTTCCTCAACTTATTGCAAGTATCTCTAGAATTAGAAGTGCGCAATTTATTCGAAGTGGTAAGAAGCCAAGAATTGCCTCTGTCGCTCTGCCGCTGTTAGAAGAGAGTTTAGGAAGATCGGTAAACCTTGCAGAATCGATGGAGGCTCGAGGCTTTGGGCAATCTTCACAGCAAAGCCGATATCGGCCCATCCATTACTCCCCTAGAGATCTGGTCTTCATGCTCTGTGGATTAACAACTTCAATTGCGATGGTGGCGCTGTGATTACTTTCTCCAGAGTTTCACTCATCTATCCACACTCCACAACAACGGTGATTGAAGATCTCTCCTTTGAAATTCAAGAGGGTGAGATGGTCCTGGTGATGGGTCATACGGGTTCTGGAAAATCCTCATTGCTGCGCCTGATAAACGGACTCGTTCCGCATCACACTGGTGGCATTCTTGGCGGCGAGATCATTGTCGACGGAAAATCTACTCGCACTACAAAGCCGGGGGAATTAGCTGGGGTCGTTGGAATCGTTGGCCAGAACCCTATTGATACTTTTGTTACCGATGTAGTTGAAGATGAGCTTGCATTCGGCATGGAATCACTGAATTTCCCTGAAGATGTCATGCGCAAACGAATAGAAGAAGCGCTCGACCAGGTTGGCTTAGCTCCACTGCGTCAACGCACCATTGCGACTCTGAGTGGTGGTGAACAACAGAGACTTGCCATTGCATGTGCACTAGTAATGCATCCGAAGGTTTTACTTTTAGATGAACCAACAAGTGCGCTCGATCCAATAGCCTCTGAAGAAATCTTGGCGATTCTTCACAGACTGGTTCACGACCTAAGCGTCACGGTCGTTCTTGCAGAACATCGATTAGAGCGTGTTATTGGTTATGTCGATCGAATTCTCTTGATTGAGGCTAATGGAAAATCATCGATTGGTATTCCTTCAGAAATCTTGACCCTCACTGATCTGGTGCCTCCCATCGTCCGATTGACTCGCGAATTAGAACTGGCCGATGTCGGAACTAGCACACGTGAAGTTCGACGTATCACTGAGGATTTACGAAACAATCTTCCGGAATACGAGAGGCCGCGACCTCAGCAAGGTGAGCAACTTGTAGAGATTTCGCAGCTGACTGCAGGATATGAAGGATTCACGGCACTTAAAAAGATAGACCTTCTCCTCCATCGCGGTGAGATAACAGCGCTGATGGGACGAAACGGAGCCGGTAAGAGCACGCTCATCAAATCAATCGTTGGACTGCATAAAAGCGAGAGTGGGGCTGTTGAGTTCTCTGGATTACCAATTCAATCTCTTAAACCTCAAGAGCGATCACGTCGCATTGGCTATATTCCGCAAGAGCCAGGTGATCTCCTCTATCTGACAACTGTTGCAGATGAATGTGCCCGTGCAGATAAAGATAATGATGTACCCGCAGGCACGGCACTCTCCTTCCTAAAGAGAATAGTTCCGACGATTTCAGAAAGCTCACACCCACGTGAACTTTCTGAGGGTCAACGATTGGCCTTGGTGCTAGCGATTGTTATCTCCACTTCACCTGAATTATTGGTACTCGATGAGCCAACGCGTGGACTGGATTACGAGGCTAAATCTTTTCTTATGCGAGAGCTCCATCGACTTGCGCGTGAAGAAAGCACATCAATCTTCATGGCAACTCATGATGTAGAAATCGTCGCCGAAGTTGCAGACCGAACAGTATTTCTCGCCGATGGCGAGAAAGTCGCCGACGGTTCAACGCTTGATGTTCTCCTTGCATCCCCTGCCTTTGCGCCTCAAGTTGCCAAGGTGATGTCACCAAGGCGTTGGCTAACTGTCGGAGATGTATTAAGCGCTTCAGAAAGCACCGGAGCGCTGTGAAGAAGTTCTTGATAACGCTGTTAACAGTTCTCTCTTTTGGCGGATTCTTCTGGCCTTTTCTTGTTCCCACACAAGCTATGGCAGATAGGGCGAGCTGGCTCTTCCTCGCGTCTACGCCAGTTATGGTTTTGCTAATCGTTCTTCTAGTCTCAGAAGATCAACTCAGCTCAAAAAATATTGCATTCCTTGGAATCCTCTCCGCACTCATTGCAGCTTTAAGACCGCTCGGAATCGGTGCCATTGGAATCGAACCAATGTGGTTTGCACTTATTCTTGCTGCTCGAGTTCTTGGTCCCACCTTTGGATTTCTACTAGGCGCAATCAGCATGACTCTCTCGGCGCTATTAACGGGAGGGATTGGACCGTGGCTCGCCTACCAAGTGTTTGCTGCAGCCCTCATTGGCCTCGGTGTCGGTCTTATTCCCCAGGGACTGAGAGGTAAAACTGAGATTGCCATTCTTGGAATCTATGGCGTGATTGCAGCAGAATTTTTCGGAATTGCGATGGATCTTCAGTTCTGGCCATGGTCACTTGGAAGCGGAACAGAGCTTTCCTATCTACCCGGTGATTCTATTGGTGAGAACCTTTCGAGATTCTTCCAGTATCACTTTCTCTCAGCACTTGCCTGGGATGTCCCACGAGCAGCAATAACATTTGTACTGATTCTTGTTGCCGGAAAGCCGGCTCTCAATGCGCTACGAAGAGCGCGTCACAAGGCAGCTTTTACCAGCCATGCAGAATTCGTCGAATTAACGGACGTGCGACTCAACCATCGGTAGCGCAACAACAGTTGCAATTGAATCACGACCACGAACATCAACGGTTAATGAGTCACCGACAACGTAAGTTGGCTCGACAAGTGCGAGTGCAATTCCCTTTTTCAGTGTCGGTGAGAAAGTTCCGCTAGTAACGATGCCGACTACCTTGCCTTCGCTATTTTTTACATCCATACCTGCTCGTGGAATTCCACGATCGGAGGATTGAAGTCCTCGCAAAATACGGTGAGGGCCTCTCTCCTTCTCTAAACGAAGGGCATCAGAACCTCTAAATGATTCCTTCTTCCAACCCACTGCCCAAGTAGAGCCTGCCTGAACAGGAGTGATGTGAAGTGAGAGTTCGTGTCCATGAAGTGGGTATCCCATTTCGGTGCGCAAAGTATCGCGAGCACCCAATCCACAGATAAGACCGTCGAAGGGCTTCATCGCTTCGACCAGTGCATCCCAGACAACAGAGGCATCTTCCCAGCGAGGAACCAGTTCATAACCGTGTTCGCCGGTGTAACCAGTACGACAGAGAATGACATCACACCCTGCGATTGATACATGTGCAAAGGCCATGTAATCCATGGTGGGAATTACACCTAAAGATTCAATCACTGATGCGGCCTTCGGACCTTGAAGTGCAAGAACTGCATATTGTTCATGAAGGTTAACTACTTCGATCCCAGCGGGCGCTGCCGCCTTGATAATTGCAACGACCTCAGTTGTATTTGAGGCGTTGGGAATCAGAAAGAGATCATCGGCTGCATTTCGATAGACGATCAAGTCATCGACAACACCGCCATCATGATTGCAGAGCATCGTGTATTGAGCCTGGCCATCGGTAATGCGATTAAGGTCATTAGTAACCTGAGTATTGAGAAACTCAAGCGCACCTGCGCCTTTGACGCTCGCCTTGCCTAAATGCGATACATCGAAGAGCCCCACTCGTTCGCGAACCGCTGTGTGTTCTGCAAGGACGCCCGCGCCTGGGTACTCAATCGGCATAAGCCAACCACCGAAATCGGCCATCTTGGCGTTAAGGTCGATATGTTTCTGATGCAATGGTGAGTTTTTCACATGGAGAACTTACACTTACCCCGCATTGAAATCTGTTATCGCAACTCAAAGGAGCACCATGTCGACAATCAAAATCTCCGATGGCATCGTCAAAGACGATGTACTGGTAGTAGGAGTCTCGATCAAGTCTGGCAAAGGCGCCCTTCAGATTGAATCAGGAGATCTCGCCCTCGATACAAAGGCGCTCATCGCAACTCTTAATGACCTTGGTGTGACAGGCAAGAGCGATGAAGTAACGCGCATTCCTGGAACATCTACTCGACTGATGGTTTTCACTGGTCTCGGAAAAGCTCAGTCGACTTATACAGATGAAACTCTTCGTCGCGCAGCAGGTGCTGCAGCTCGTGCTCTTGCTGGAAATTCCAGTGCAACTTTTGCCCTACCTGCCAACACTCCAAGTGCCGTTAAAGCTGTCGCTGAAGGGGCTGGCTTGGGTAGCTACCTCTTCGATCAATTCCGAGGTACGACTAAAACTGCGCAGAAGAACCCATTGAAGACAATCACTGTCTACTCATCATTGGTGCATGGAGCCGAAGCAAAGAATCTTGCGCATCACGCACAAGTTATTGCGAAGTACACCAATATTGTTCGCGACCTTATTAATACTCCCCCAAGTCACCTGACTCCAGCATCATTTTGTTCGATGATGACTGCAGCCGTGAAAGAAGCAGGCGGAGCAGCAATTGGACTTAAAGTGTCAACAATGACCGATGCGCAATTAAAGTCAAAGGGCTTCGGAGGAATCATCGGAGTCGGACAAGGTTCTGCAAATCCACCACGACTTTTCAATATCTCTTACACACCAAAGGGCGTTAGAGCGAAGAAGAAGTATGCATACGTCGGCAAGGGAATTACTTTTGATACTGGTGGACTTGCTCTTAAGCCAGCCCTCGGCATGGAGGCGATGAAATCTGATATGTCTGGTGCTGCAGCGGTATGTGCGGCAACTATCGCGCTTGCACTTTTGAAGGTTCCCGTTGCAATCGAAGCATGGGCACCACTTGCAGAGAACATGGTCAGTGACCATGCAACTCGTCCATCGGACATCATCACTATCTACGGCGGTAAGACAGTTGAAGTGATCAATCCAGATGCTGAAGGTCGCCTTGTATTGGGTGATGCACTTGTAAAGGCACAGGAAGCAAAGGACATCGATGCAATCATTGATGTTGCAACGCTTACTGGCCACCAAGTTGTTGCACTCGGAAAGCGCACAAGCGCTGTCATGACCAACAATGAAGAATTCTCTGCGCACTTTATGGATGTCATTAAGTCATCTGGCGAATCCTTCTGGCCAATGCCACTTCCTGCCGATCTTCGACCAAGCCTCGATTCCCCCGTCGCTGATATTGCCAATATGGGTGAGCGCATGGGCGGCATGTTGGTTGCTGGACTCTTCCTGAAAGAGTTCGTCGCCGATGACCTGCCATGGCTTCACTTGGATATCGCCGGACCTGCCTTTAACGACAGCGAACCACATGGATATACGCCTGTTGGCGGTACCGGTGTGGCATTCCGTTCACTAGTTGAGATGGCCATCGCCGCCGCCCAATAGTGAGGCAGCAGACTCCCCTCGAGTTAGTCATCCACGCCTAAGGCTGGCAAGATATGGCTGTTGATGATTTCCCCA
>ERZ650311.971-NODE-971-length-15503-cov-5.397204_pt1 | contig 15503 bp, 13 predicted proteins | sample MGYA00376247_ERZ650311 | MGnify/ENA primary metagenome ERZ650311 (study PRJEB26733, sample SAMN07839324) | wastewater metagenome | biome: small river; feature: stream; material: water | place: USA: North Carolina | collected 2016-07-28 ... | reverse complement strand
CCGGCAAAAAAATCGTCCTTACAGGCCTACTTTCTAACCGTTCTATTGCTTATGGCATTGCCAAGGCCTGCCATCGCGAAGGCGCCGAACTAGCCTTTACCTACGTGGGTGAGCGCTTTAAGGACCGCATCGTTGATTTTGCAAAAGAATTCAATACCGACCTGATTTTTGACTGTGATGTGGGCAGCGATGAGCAAATTAGCGCCCTTTTCAAGGATTTGGCTAAATCCTGGCCTCAGTTTGATGGTTTTGTTCACGCTATTGGCTTTGCACCGCGCGAAGCAATTGCTGGTGATTTCTTGGATGGTCTCTCTCGTGAAGGCTTCAAGATTGCCCACGACATTTCAGCATATAGCTTCCCAGCAATGGCAAAGGAAGCTTTACCAATGCTGCGCGATAAATCTTCTTTACTCACCCTGACTTATTTGGGTTCAATGAAGAATGTTCCGAACTACAACACCATGGGTTTAGCAAAAGCATCTCTGGAAGCTTCCGTGCGCTACCTCGCTGGCTCAGTTGGCCCTAAAGGTATTCGTGCTAACGGTATTTCTGCTGGCCCAATTAAAACTTTGGCAGCGTCAGGCATCAAAGGCTTTGGCAAGATTTTGGAAGCGGTTGAACAAACTGCACCACTACGTCGCAATGTCACCATTGATGATGTAGGCAACACTGCAGCATTCTTGCTATCTGATTTGGCAAACGGTATTACTGCTGAAATCATTTACGTTGATAACGGCTTTAGCCAAGTAGTTGGCGGAATGGACGAAGTTTGAGCGTTCCACTACGCGAGGCCCTGAAGTTTTGGGCCAAGCTTGGCTTCATCAGTTTTGGTGGGCCAGCAGGACAAATCGCCGTTCTGCACCAAGAGTTAGTTGAAAAGCGTCGCTGGATTTCTGAGCGGCGCTTTTTACATGCACTGAACTATTGCATGCTTCTCCCTGGGCCCGAGGCTCAACAACTAGTGACCTACATAGGCTGGCTGATGCACCGCAGCTGGGGCGGCATTCTCGCGGGAACGCTCTTTGTACTACCTTCTTTATTCATCTTGATTGGGCTGTCCTGGGTTTACCTTACATTTGGACAGGTACCTTGGATTGCAGCGATCTTTTTTGGCATCAAGCCCGCTGTTACTGCAATCGTCTTGCACGCCGCAGTGCGTATTGGTAAACGCACTATTCATAACCAGGCTCTGCAGTGGATTGCTCTAGGTTCTTTTTTATCGATCTTTATTCTGAATCTTGCTTTTCCAATCATCGTAGCGATTGCTGCTGCTATCGGCTATTGGGGCGGGAAAAAATATCCCGAATATTTTCAACAAAAAAATACCCATGGCAGTAAAGAATCCGGCAGCCATGGCAGTGCGCTTATTGACGATCACACACCCACTCCAGAGCACGCGCAATTTCATTATCAAAAAACGATTCGCCACTCCTTAGTTGCATTCAGCTTTTGGCTCCTACCTATAGGCGCTTTAGTTTTACTCTTCGGCTGGAAAACGTTATATCCAGAGATAGCCTGGTTCTTTACTAAAGCCGCCTTTCTGACGTTTGGTGGTGCATATGCAGTCCTTCCTTACGTATATCAAGGCGCTGTTGATCATTTCCATTGGCTTAGCGCTAACCAAATGATTGATGGCTTAGCGCTTGGTGAAACCACGCCAGGCCCACTCATCATGGTGGTTGCTTTTGTTGGTTACCTTGCTGGACATATTCAACACTTAATAGGCGCTAGCAATCCTTTTTGGTTTGGTGTACTGGGCGCGTGCGTTGCCACTTGGTTTACTTTCTTACCTTCCTTCTTTTTTATCCTGGTTGGTGGACCACTCATTGAATCAACCCACGGCAAACTTGGCTTTACAGCTCCGCTGACCGCCATCACTGCAGCTGTTGTTGGCGTCATTGCCAACCTAGGCCTCTTTTTTGCATATCACGTCTTTTTACCGAGAGGCTTTAGCGGCTCGATTTCTTGGATCTCGATCATCATTTGCGTTTTCGCGGGCTTAGCCTTATTCAAGTATCAAAAAGGGGTTATTTCCGTATTGGGTGGCTCTGCCGTCGCTGGATTACTGTTTCATTACATCGCCATATTGATGGGCTGAGCTTTTTCACAGGATTGGCATAATGGAACTTATGCGAATCGAACCTCAAACCATCACCCACCTGCAAGAATGGCTTGGCAAATCCGAGTCTTTTCGAGATACCGTCACCGCAGCCCCTGTACGCGCACTCTCAGCTACTTTAGATCGCGATGATCCCGCACCGAGTAAAGGCAGCTTTTTGCCTGAGCTATGGCACTGGCTGTATTTTTTGCCGCACGCTCGCGAATCGGAGATTGGTCCTGATGGTCATCCAAAACGCGGCGGCTTTTTGCCTCCCGTTCCACTACCCCGTCGTATGTGGGCAGGCAGTCGTGTTGAGTGGTTAAAACCCCTTGCGGTTGGCGATGAGATCGAGCGTGTTTCCACAATTGAATCAGTTACCCATAAAGCGGGTCGCACTGGTGATTTGATTTTCGTATTAGTCAATCACAAGATTTCTAATCAAGATGGTCTTGCCATTATTGAAGAACATGACATTGTGTATCGCGATGCACCTGGGCCTGACGATAAACCGGTTGCTCCTACGCCCGCACCGACTGATGCCAAGTGGAGCAAAACCATTACGCCAGATGACGTACTGCTCTTCCGTTACTCAGCGCTCACCTTTAATGGTCATCGCATTCATTACGATCGCAAATATGTAACTGAGGTGGAAGGCTATCCAGGCTTAATCGTGCATGGCCCTTTAATCGCCACTCTCCTGGTGGATTTAGTACGTCAAAGTATTCCAGGCTGCAGACTCAAGAGCTTTGAGTTTCGCGCTATTCGTCCTACTTTTGATATCAACATCTTCAAAGTAAACGCCAAGCCTGATCTAGAAAAAGACCCGAGCGGCAAAACGATTGCCATCTGGGCGCAAGATCACGAAGGCTGGCTCACGATGCAAGCTACTGCTGTTTTGGCTTAATTACCTCTTTTAACGATGACTACTCAAGACCTTTCTCGCGAACTCGCTGGATTCGCAGCCAATCTCAAAGCCGCCGATATTCCTACAGATGTGATGAATCGTGCTGAAGACTTATTGGTTGATTGGTTTGGCTCAGCGATTGCAGGCAAAGGTTCAAGTCCAGTCGAACTGATTACGCAATTTGCGCAAAATATGGGCGGCTTTGATGCAACGCATGCTGGCCCTGCGGAAGTTTTGGTTTCTCGCAAAACTTCGAGTCCTTTTTTAGCAGCAATGGCGAACGCTGCAGCCTCACACGTTGCAGAACAAGATGATGTACACAATGGCTCAGTCTTTCATCCAGCAACAGTTGTATTTCCACCGGCACTTGCTTGCGCACAAGCTATTGGTGCCTCTGGCGAAGAATTGCTAGTTGCCGCAGTGGCTGGCTATGAAGTAGGTATTCGGGTTGGTGAATTTTTAGGTCGCTCACATTACAAGGTATTCCATACCACCGGCACTGCAGGCACATTGGCTGCAGCCGCTGCAGTTGGACGCTTGCTAAAACTCACTCCAGAGCAAATGCTCAATGCCTTTGGTTCTGCGGGCACGCAATCTGCAGGCCTGTGGGAGTTTTTACGTGATGCCGCAGATTCAAAACAACTTCATACCGCGCATGCGGCCTCAACTGGGCTAATGTCAGCCTATATTGCCCAAGCCGGTTTTACGGGCGCACAACATATTTTGGAAGGTAAGCAAGGTTTGGCGGCAGGCATGTCTAGCGATAGCGATCCGAGCAAACTCGTTGACCGTCTTGGAAGTCGCTGGGCACTAGCAGAAACTAGCTTTAAGTATTACGCCTCTTGTCGCCATACTCATCCTGCAGCAGATGCTTTACTGCAAGTGATGCTGGCACACAAACTGGGGCCGAATGATATTGCCAAAGTTGAAACCTTGGTTCACCAAGGCGCCATAGATGTCTTAGGTCCAGTGACTGATCCTGCAACTGTGCATCAATCCAAATTCTCGATGGGCACTGTTCTTGCGTTAGTGGCGCACTATCAATTTGCTGGCCTCCAAGAATTCGATCAACATTTTCATGATGATGAGATCTGCGCTTTCCGCGAACGAGTATCGATGACGCTTGATCCAGAAGTGGATAGTGCTTACCCGCAACGCTGGATTGGTAAAGTCAAAGTGCATCTGCACAATGGTCAAGTCTTAGACGGTCGCGTCGATGAACCCAAGGGCGATCCTGGAAATACCCTCTCGCGTGCAGAGATCACTGATAAAGCCATGCGCCTTGCCGCATTTAGTGGGGGCGCCAGCCCAACCGAGATGAGCAAGGCTATTGATCTCTTGTGGAATATCCGTAAACAGGCCAAGATAGGCTTCTTACTGCCTTCCGCCTGAGTAACTTCATTCAGTTAATTAAGCAATCTAACACCCTCTCCTTTCCACTTATGAATCCACTCGATACCCCATTGGGCATTAGCACTAACTTTCTATTTGTGCCAGGCACTCGTCCTGAGCGCTTTATGAAAGCACTGGATAGCGGTGCTAGCGCTGTTGTTTTGGATTTGGAAGATGCTGTTGCAGAAGAAGATAAAGTCAGTGCGCGTGACGCCATCCGCACTGCATGGCCCAGCTTTAGTCCCGAACAAAAGAAGCGTTTAGTAATTCGCACGAACGCTCCTGGCAGTCAGTTTTATTCTGCCGATTTAATCTTGGCACAAGAGTTACAAGTTGCATGCTTATTAATTCCCAAGAGCGAATCCCGCGATCAAATTAATGGCGCCGCTTTGATATTGCCCAATACCGCCATCATTCCCATGATTGAGACTGCCATTGGCTTAGATCAACTCAAAGAAATTGCAAATTCCAATCAGGTTATTAGCTTAGCGTTAGGAAATTTAGACTTACAAGCAGATCTGGGCATGATTTGTGACCGCCAAGAAACTGAATTACAAACAGCGCGGTATCAAATCGTTTTAGCATCGCGTCTTGCGCAAATTGCCCCTCCTATTGATGGGGTTACACCCTCCACCGATGATGTTGAGCGCATTGCCGACGATGCACAGCGAGCCAAGCGCATGGGTTTTGGCGGAAAACTCTGCATTCATCCCAAACAAGTAAGCATTGTTATTCAGGCGTTTACCCCTACAGAAGAAGAATTGGCTTGGGCTAAGCGGGTCATTGAAGCCGATAAAGCTTCTAAAGGCGGAGCTATAAAACTCGATGGCCGAATGATTGATCGTCCTGTGGTTTTATTGGCCAAAAGAACTCTTGCAATTACTGGTAAATCCTAGGGTTATTTAAAAGTTATAAAACTGGCAAAATGGATTTACACAAAAACAAGATGGAGACCAAAATGAAATTCAAAAAGTTCGTATCTTCAGGAATCGTGGCGGCATTAACAGCTGGTGCATTCCTGAGCACTAGCGCTCTTGCCCAAAAAGCTTGGCCTAACAAATCCATTACGCTAGTTGTTCCATTTGCTGCTGGTGGCCCAACGGATTCAGTGGCACGCTTAATTGCCGTGCCAATGGGTCAGGCTTTAGGTCAAACTGTAGTGGTTGAAAACGTCAACGGTGCAGGCGGAACAATTGCTAGTACGAAAGTGGCGCGTGCCGCTCCTGATGGCTATACGATCTACTTACACCACATGGGCATGGCAACAGCAAATGCCCTCTATGACAAACTACCATACGATCCAATGCAGGACTTTGAATACATCGGCCAAGTAGCTGACGTACCAATGGTGCTCTTGGGTAAAAAAGATTTGCCGCCCAATAACTTTAAAGAGCTCGAAGCCTACATTAGGGCAAACGGCTCTAAAGTAACCATGGCCAATGCCGGACCTGGTGCAGTGTCACAGTTATGCGGCCTATTGTTCCAAAGCCGTATGGGTGTAAAGCTGACCAACATCCCTTACAAAGGAACTGGTCCTGCCCTCACTGATTTGCTTGGCGGTCAAGTAGACCTGCTGTGCGACCAAACCACTCAAACCATTCCGTACATTAAGGATGGTCGCGTGAAGGCTTACGGCACAACCACTCTTAAGCGCTTACCTGCAATTCCGAACGTACCCACTTTGGATGAGCAAGGCTTGAAAGGTTTCGAAGTCAAAGTTTGGCATGGCATGTACACACCAAAAGGCGTTCCAAAGCCCATCTTGGATAAGTTGAATGCAGCTTTGAAAAAAGCGCTCAACACGCCTGATGTGAAGAAGCGCCTTGAAGATGCCAATATTGACATCGTCTCACCAGACAAGATGACTCCAAATGGCCTCAAGAATCACCTTGATGCTGAAATCAATAAATGGGGTCCAATCATTCGTAAGGCGAATATTCCAGACTAAGAATGGATAGCAGCAAATAAAAAAGCCAGCGTATAGCTGGCTTTTTTATTGGTTAATCTATTAGCCCGGCCTAAATAAATATCCAGCACGAGCCTTGTCACGACGCTTTCGATAAAGAACATTGATCAAGGTAACGATCGCCCAGATTGCAAGAAATGGATCCAGTAAGTAATCCCAAAGATTGGCCGACTCATGCCAATGCACCGACCAAGCAATGATGGCAATGGCAATCATCCAAACCCCCTTAGCCCAATTTGCTAACCCACAGATCACGGCAAACAACAGAACTGAGATCAGAAAGATCGTGGAGCCATATCCCCAAATATACGGATCTGACATTCCTACGCCCAAGGCAAATGGATAAAAACAGAGTGCAATGATGGCGACTACCAATTTAAAAGCGATTGGTGCAGGTTTATTGGCTGGCAATAATGAACTCCACAGTAATAGCGTCAAAACAATACTAAGATCACCCGTTACGCCTCGTACATAAGCGACTAATGGCAGATTCATACCTAGCGGCCAAAATAAAAGATTTCCGATTACGAGAACTAAGAATACTTTCGTGGCAAAAGGGAAAGGATTTGGCGAGAATCTCTGCAAAATCCAAATACACAGCACCGCGCAAGTAATGGATAGCTCGATCAAGGCGAAGGTTTGCATAAGGGAACTCATTATTTAACCTCCTGATGGGCTGTCTCAACTTCTTGCACCTGGGCCTGTAATTTGCCGAACGCGTGCTTTAACCAAGCGCCTGGGAAATAGCGATGACGAATCTTTTTACGATCCCAGGTATAAACCAAATGTGCATCATCACCATCTACCGTCACTAAGTATGGGTATGAGAATTCTTTACGTTGAGTACCGGATAAAGATTCATCATCTTCTAAGACCTCGATAGTTTGCCATTGCCCCACTTTAGGATCATTCATGAGTAAGACCAAACGATAGCGGCCACTTTCAATATTATTGAGCACCAAAATACGTGCGCCACTCTTTAACACCAAGCCAGCAACCGCAGAATTGGGGTTGGCAATTGCTAAATCCTCAGAAAGCTGCCAACTTTGTCCAGCATTTTTGGTGTGGCTCACGGGAATCTGCTTAGGCAAACCCGCACTTCGTGTTTGCCGAAAGTATGCGGCGGCGTCCTGAGCATCATTTACAAACACTAAGGGTTGAATTGCACTCCGCCCAGAGCTCATACGACGTTTATCAATGACTTGGCCCGCATCGACTCTCAAAAACTCTCCGAAGCGCCCTATCCATTCGTGATACGCAGGTACACCTAAAAGACCATCGGCAAAAGCAATGCTGGGAGACTTTACCAACGTACTCAAATTCAATAGTGGAGAGCTAATCAAACGTTTTGGGTTGCTCCAAGTCAAGCCTTCATCATCTGAAGTGATCGCAGAAATTGAACTACCAGCCCAACCACCGAGTGAGACCGTAACAAAGAATAATTGCAGACGACCATCAGGCAATCTAGCAGGAACAGGATTCCCGAGTTTGGCGATGTAGCGTGAGAGCATCTTCTGCGCGCTAACACGGTCAATGACAACTGTGGGCGCACTCCAGCTTGCAGATTTGGGATCATATACAGAGCTATAAATCGATACATCAGCGGCGCCTTCACGAGTACCAGCAAACCAAAATGCTCTGACTGCGCCGTCTTTGAGATCAATCAAGGATGCAGCATGCACTGAAGGTGCACCAGTATCCGGCAACCAATTGGTTTGCGGTGTGGGAATACTGGTTTTCAGCGCACTCTTGGCCTTAGCGTTGGCAGCTGCGGTGATAGTCGTGTTGGCGGCGGCAGAATCGTCCTCCACTACATCAGCAGGGGAAGATGAAACTGCAAAGGGTGCCCACGCTGAACGACCATCAATATGAATAAAGCCTATCACTGCGGCCAGCAATAAAAAACAGAGGGCAATGACACGACTCATCGACAAACATCCTTTTGGCTTGTTAAATCTGGACTGGGCGCAGGAGTGGCAATTAAATACTCAGTAACAAATAAATGCTTACCGATTTGACCCATCAACATTTCTTGAATTTCTTCATTGGAGTGGCGCGCCCTCATCTCCATTCTTTGACCAATGATCTGGCAAGACTCACATATTGCAGGAGTGGTGCCTGGTGGGGCATGCACTGCTACCAAGGGAAAGTTCGTGATCAAGCTTGCAATATCACTTGCGTCTTTTGCTTGATACCCATGAAGCTTTGCGCCAGGTAGTAGAAGTCGATACTCTTCATCCTTAGCCCGATAGTCACATGGAATCCAGATATCTTTGCCTTGAACCTGGAGAGCCGTTTCCGCAGAGTAGCGACCCAAGCGCCCCTCAAGCGGAGCAAGACTGCTTGTTAGGGCGCAATAGACTAAAAAACAAGCAGCCAAAGCCATCGCCTTAGTCAGACTTCTCCTAAACAAGCCGAGCAAGACAAGTAATATGCCTGCGGCCATGAGAAGCCAATGACAGTTTGAGTAAGCCCAAATACCAGCCGCGCCCATGAATTGCGGGTACTGAAGATTGATCCCAATCCACATTAGTAGCGACAGCACTAGCAACTGCAATAGCAATGCAATTCGGAATCCCCACAAGGGCAATTTATCCCAGTACAAGGCAATCAATGCCGCAAATGCTGGCATCACCGGCAAGAGATAACGGCCTGATCGCTGACTAGGCAAGCTAAATACGATGAAGAACGCGCCTATCAATAACAACAAAAGCACTTCTTCGAGACTGAGAAAACGGCGCGTACGCCAGCACTGAATCAAAGCAGAGATCAACACAAAGCTAAATAAACCCGCATTGGCAATCGTCGTCAGCATTAAAAGCCAGATACTGTCACCACCGCGAATGAAATCCATTAAATAACTGGACTGACGTGCAGCAAATTTACCGGCGTTCTCACCAACTACAAATTCGCTCCAAACAGCTTGTGGGTTGGGATCCATAGCAAACCACAAGGCAAAGACGCCTAGCGCAAGCGCAGCAACCAGGATTAATTTATAGAGATCCTTGAGAAGGACTTGTGGAATGCTCCACTGCCGCCAGCGCCAGTAATACAGACCCAAAGCAAATGATGCAGGTGCAATATAAGCAAACGATTTGGCAAACAAGGCGAAGCCAAAACAGATACCTGCGATCAGCGGGAAAAAGAATTTAGACTCGAATGCGCTTTTTCCCCAATGCAAAATAGCAAAGAATGGGAGCGATATCCAAAATACCTCAGGGGGATCGGCTAAGAAGGGCCGACCGTAGCGATAGGTGGCAAAAAAGGAAAGCCAAACTAATGCCGCCAAAATTCCAGTCTGCGTTTTGCCAGTAAAACGGCGAACCGCCAAAAACAAGAAAAAGGCCGTCAGACCGGTATACAGAACACTAGGCCAACGCAGATTAGCCAAAGTCCATTCGGTTGCCCAATTGGTGCTAGCGATGCCCTGCCAAAAAATCAGGGGTGGCTTGGTATTTTTAATACCGTCCATTTCAGATTGCAATGGCAGCCATTGACCAGAATCCGCCGTCATTCGCACAATGTGCATATAGGGGTATTCATCACCGTTTTTAGGCGCAAACCGACTATCCAAACCATAAAGATAGGTAAATACACCTAAAAGCAGTATGAATAAGGCGGAACGGTATGAAAATGAGGCGCGCATGCCTATAGTTTATAGGGCTTAGTAAAAATGCGATGAAAAACGCCGGTAAGCAGAATTTCGAATGAACTTATGAAAAATACATCTGAAGTAAAGACCCCATTTCTGCGCCGTCTTGTTTAAGATACCGCTAAAGCATTACAAATTTAATACCTAGAAATATTCTGAACGGAGATAGACTTTATGCGAGCAAAGTATTTAAAACCCGCAATCTTATTGTCGCTGTATATGGGATTCACTTATTGGAGTGGCAATGCCCTCGCCCAAAACGCTGATGCCAGCAATTTATATAAACGCGGTCTTGCTGCTACTTGCGCAAACTGCCATGGAACTGATGGCAAGGGCGTACCGAATGGCGGCATGCCACTAATTAATACTCTTACTAGCGAGCAAATGCTTGCCCAATTGAAAGCCTTTAAATCTGGTGCTCGTGAAGGAACCATCATGCCGCAGCTAGCTAAAGGCTATTCTGACGAGCAACTCGAAATCATTTCCAATCAACTTGGCAAGAAATAATCAGGAAGACCATCATGGATCGTAGACACTTTATTGGCCAAGGCACTGCTGCACTTGGCTTACTCGCTGGCCTCTCAACTCCAGCTTTTGCTAATTTAAAAAAGGCAGAAATTATTGTGATTGGTGGAGGGTACGGTGGCGCTACTGCTGCAAAGTACCTGCGCTTGTTTTCCAATAACACCGCAAACGTCACGCTGATTGAACCTAACACATCATTTATTTCTTGCCCAATGTCCAACTTAGTCATTGGCGGATCTCGTAGCCTGGCGGAGATTACCTCTCCTTATGACACGCTCAGCAAACGTCATGGTATCAAGATGATTCAAGACAGTGTTGCTAGCATTGATCCCGACAAGAAAACCGTAAAGCTAGCTTCTGGAAAAACCTTGCGCTACGATAAAGCAGTGGTATCTCCAGGTGTATCACTGAACTTTAAGAGCGTTGAGGGTCTTGCTCAAGCAAATAAAGATGGTGTCACCTTACAAGCTTGGAAAGCCGGGCCAGAAACTGTTGCCTTACACAAACAAATCGCAGCTATGCGAACAGGCGGCACTTTTGCCATCAGCATTCCTGAGGCGCCATACCGGTGCCCTCCAGGACCCTACGAACGCGCTTGCCAAGTGGCCAATTACCTCAAGCAAAATAATCCTACTGGAAAAGTAATCATTTTGGACGCCAATCAAGACGTCACTTCTAAGGGCGCATTGTTCAAGAAGGTATGGGCTGAGCAGTATGCTGGAATTATTGAGTATCGACCAAAGAGCAATGTCGTTGGCGTAGACGCGAAAACCAAAACACTCAAACTTGAAGTTGAAGATGATGTGAAGGCGGATGTATTAAATGTCTTGCCACAAATGGCTGCTGGAGAAATTGCTATTAAGACTGGCTTAGCAAATTCCAATGGTCGCTGGGTAAATGTGAATTACTTAAACTTTGAATCCACCGCACAAAAAGATATTCATGTGCTGGGTGATGCTATTCAAATTGCACCAGCGATGCCCAAGTCTGGACATATGGCCAACCAACACGCAAAAGTAGCCGCAGCAGCGATCGTGGCAGAGCTTAGCGGCTGGGAGGTCAACCCAGCTCCAGTGCTGACCAATACCTGCTACAGCTTTGTGAACTCCAAAGAAGTCGTTCACGTTGCCAGTGTGCATCAGTACAACGCTGCTGAGAAGACCTTCAAAACCGTACCAGGCTCAGGCGGCCTCTCTCCTGCACCATCAGTACTTGAAGGTGTCTATGCTTGGGGATGGGCTCACAATATCTGGGCTGACAGCTTGGGTTAATACTTTCAAGGTAAATAAAAAAGAGACCCTCGGGTCTCTTTTTTATTGCATTGATCAATTATGACTTTTGCTTACGCCGCCTTCTTCTGCTAATCAGCAAGAAGGCAACAGCAATCATTGGGGCAGCAATTGCGGCAATAATCTCAGGATGAATAGCAAGCCCAGCCTCTTTGCCACCCTTAGCCATGTAGACCAACAAACCTACCGCGTAATATGTCAGCACTAAGACTGACAAACTCTCCACTGTTTCTTGCAGTCTCAGCTGCAGCCTAGCACGTTGATCCATACTGGCCAGTAATTTTTGGGTTTGTTGCTCATTAACAAACTCAATACGGGTTCTTAGGGTTTGCGTCGTTCTAGAAATACGGTCAGACAATTCTCTTAAGCGACGTTGCGTCCAAATACAAGTACCCATCGCAGGCTGAAAACGTCGATCCATAAACTCAGATAGTGTTTGCACCCCAGGAATGGATGTCTCATTTAATTCATGCAGATTTTTGGAAAGTAGTTGGCTGTATGCTTCAGCCGCAGTAAAACGAAGCCCATACCCTGAAATCCATTGTTCAATCCGGGAAGCCAAACGGGAGAGCTCCTCTAGAAAAATTCCATCCTTGTCGGTATTCACACCCGATTCTGCCTGCAGTTTGGAGATTTTTTCAGATACCGCAGCCAACTCTGACTCCGCCTCTCTTAGAGGCAGAGAAAGGCTTTTGGCTACCGGAAATGAAACCATGGCAACCATGCGATAGGTTTCAGCCTCGGCGAGTCCTCGAGCAATACGTCCCAACTGTCTTGAACCCAAAACATCATGGGGGATGAAGAAAGAAATAAATCCATCTTGGTCAAGCTGCAAGTCGGTCCACAACTGAGCCTTTTTACTAGAGAGAATAAAACTGCCCAGCACAGTGTTGCCATTAAAGATTTCCGATACTTCTTGCGCCTCAGAAAATAGAGGGCGATGTTCAAAAACCAAATCAAGGGCAGAAATTCTTTGACCGCCAGCCTCAGAAATAGTTGGACACCCAAGATCCCTAAAAAGCAAATCTAGATCACGCTCAATCTCTAATCTTGACTTTAATAGAGGCTCATTCACCTTTACCTTATTGCGAACAATCACTGCGATGGTCGCAAATTCGCCATGTAATTCCCACTTAACCAATACTCTTTCTGGCTCTGGCGCCAAATACAAAGTCATAAATGAGTGATCGTCTCTACTGGGAGCACATCCCAAAGCCTTGCTAAGTCTTTGCACCCAGTCTATCTGCTGCTGACGCGTATTGGCATCTAATAAGAAAGATTGTGAAATCACCCTCTCATTTGGCCAGAGTGGAATAGGAGGTCGAGCGTGCACCTCTTCATGCAAGAGCGCTCTAGAGGGGTGATCGTAAGGTCTCATAGCTTGTATTTATCTTTGTTTTCCTGAAATCATATACCCAAGCAATACGAAACCCATTCATCAATCTAGATTGGTTCGCCACTCTGGTCTAAATCTTCGTATCCATATGGGTGCTCACCCCTATTCAAGCAGTTACGCACGTAATCAATACTGGCACGTAAGGCGTAGTAATCGCTCGATAGGCGTTTAGAGACTTTGATCTTTAAAGTCTTATATTCCAGCAAATTCAGTCTCTTTAAGTATTCATCTCGTTGTTGCTCATCAAACCCCCCTAACAATTCTTGCTCGAGGGATTTGAGCGATCCATACAAGCGGTGAATTTTATTTTGCATCCGCTTAAAACGATAGCTAGGCAGTGACTGCAAAATGGGGTAACCCAAAATGCAGAATGGCAGCAATATAAAAATTAAGCGGTTCAGCAGTTCAGCAATCCAAAAAGGGAAATAAGTCGTCAACAATGGGTAATTGTTTTTCTCGTAATGCACTGCTACCGGACTTTCAGGAAGTATTGAGTCCTTAAAGGACGGAAACTCTCCGCGCCGCGCAAAGAAAGACTCTTTGCCATTAATCTCTCTAGCTGCCTCCAAAAATAAAAACTGAATAGCCGGGTGCATGCGGTCATCAATTAATAAATTAGTGGTGGTGGCAAGCAACCTCATATCCATAGATGGAAAGTTCCGCGGCAAACTAAAAGCACCTTGAGGAACCTCCAGAATATGCAAATACGGAATTAACTTCGCAAAAGCCTCTGCACGCTTAAAGGTCACTAGATGCAAATTTCGGTCATTTAAAAGTGTTTGCACATTAGGGGCTTCATAGGCGTCGACGATAAAGACGCCGTCAATCTCACCTGCTTGCAAGGCTTTGACAGACTCAAGGCTTGGTAGAGCAACCACTTGAACGCCTTTTTCATAGCCTGCTGCTTTCAGTATCTTGGTGGCCTGAGCATAGGTACCACTACCTTCGGCGCCAACTGAAATCTTTTTGTCTAAAAAATATTTAAGGCCGCCATCAACTGCTTCAAAATCAGCCGCCTTTAATTCTGGGCCACGATAAAAAAACCAGATGGGATCATAGTCAACAGCGCCCAAGGACTGAATACCCGTTGCTTCTTTGGCACCATCAACACCTGCTTGAACGAATGCTGCCTGCAAAGGATCATTTCGGTCGGATAAGCGATTAATATTTTCTTGCGCCCCCATGGTTGGGACAAGTTCTAAGGTAATCCCTTTTTCCTTGAAAAATTCCGCATATTTTTTACCAAGTGATTCGTAGGATCCGCCAGGTGAACCCGTTGCCAAAAGAACATGCCTTGGGGGCGGAGGATCTGCGTATAACCAGACACCGATGAGTATGAACAGCAGCAAAACTAAAAGCGGCCAGGTTTCCTGCAGAAACTGATTAAAGTCGTCCCACTTTTCCTGGGCGGCCTCAGAAAATCCCAAGTACGTATCTTTAATGTCTTGTTTAAAGCTTCCCATGCGCTACCGATCAGCAAATTTTGTTAAAGCTAATGATAATGTGCTTATTCCGATTCATTCAACCGATCTTTAGGTATTCCTATGCTATTTCTCAGAAAATCCCAAGACCGCGGCTATGCAGACCATGGCTGGCTGAAAAGCTTCCATTCATTCTCATTTGCTGGCTATCATGACCCCCGCTTTATGGGTTGGGGAAATCTGCGCGTTATTAACGAAGACCGAGTGGCGGCTGGCATGGGTTTTGGCAAACATGGTCATCGCAATATGGAAATCATCAGCTACGTCTTGTCAGGCGAACTAGCCCATGAAGACAGCATGGGAAACATCAAAGGCATTCCACCAGGTGATGTTCAACGGATGAGCGCAGGCAGCGGTGTTACTCATAGCGAATTTAATCATGCCAAAGATCAAACGACACATTTTTTGCAAATTTGGATCGAGCCTAATGTTTTAGAAATTACTCCGAGCTACGAGCAGAAAACTATTCCAGCAATTGAAAAGGATGGCAAGTTACGCTTGATTGCCTCACCAGAGGGAAAAGATGGCGCCGTGAAAATTCATGCGGATGCAAAGGTATATGCCGGCCTATTTACTGGCTCTCAGGCGGCTACAGTGCAACTTAACCCAAAAAGAAAAGCCTATGTCCACCTAATTAGTGGGGCGCTCGAGATTAATGGTCAACCATTAAATGCGGGCGATGCTTTACTTATTGAGAATGAAGGCGAACTGGAAATTAAAAATGGAAAAGGCGCCGAAGTCTTAGTGTTTGACCTCAGCGCCTAGGAGTTTATCTTTTTAAAATTTAATTAATCTAG
>ERZ650311.970-NODE-970-length-15510-cov-9.660498_pt1 | contig 15510 bp, 14 predicted proteins | sample MGYA00376247_ERZ650311 | MGnify/ENA primary metagenome ERZ650311 (study PRJEB26733, sample SAMN07839324) | wastewater metagenome | biome: small river; feature: stream; material: water | place: USA: North Carolina | collected 2016-07-28 ... | reverse complement strand
TCGGCTACCAGCTGGTGCGCCCGATGACTCAGGTTCTGGGCATCAGCAAGGCCGAGGCCAAGGCAAAGGCGCTGCAGCTGCTGGAAACCGTGGGCATAAACAACCCACAGCGCGTCTTCAACAGCTACCCACACGAAATCTCGGGCGGTATGGCGCAGCGCGTGCTGATCGCCGGAGCCGTCAGCTGTGACCCAGATCTGCTGATTGCCGACGAACCAACCACCGCGCTGGACGTCACCGTCCAGGCCGAGGTCTTGGACCTGTTGCGTGATCTCCAGAAGCGCCTGGGCATGGGCATGGTCCTGGTTACCCACAACTTCGGTGTGGTGGCGGACCTCGCCGACCGCGTAGTCGTGATGCAGTACGGCCGAGTCGTCGAGACCGGTGACGTTCGATCCATCCTGCGCAACCCACAAGAGGACTACACCAAGGTCCTGCTTTCCTCCATGCTGGAGGGCAAGACCCCACTGACCATGCTGACCAAGAAGGATGCCTAGTCATGACTAACCTGCTAGAAGTCAACAACCTTGACGTCACCTACCCTGCCAAGGGTTTCGGCAAAGAGGGATTCAAGGCACTGCACTCGGTGTCGATCGCTGTCGGTGCCGGTGAGACCCTAGGTCTGGTGGGGGAGTCCGGCTCGGGCAAGACCACTCTTGGCCGCGCAATCCTTGGCCTTGCTCCAGTAAGTGCCGGAACCATCAGCTTCGATGGCAAGGACATTAGCCACGCCACCCGACGCGAGCGCCGCGACCTCAGCCGCGACCTCCAGGTGGTGTTCCAGGACCCATACACCTCGCTCAACCCATCGATGGAGGTTGGTCAGATCCTGGCCGAGCCACTGCAGATTCAGGGCATGGAGGGTTCGGCCGCCACGGCTCGAATCGCCGAGCTGCTGGACCAGGTGGGTCTGCCACAGGATGCCGCCAACCGCATGCCGCGGGAGTTCAGCGGTGGTCAGCGTCAGCGCGTGGCAATCGCCCGTGCCTTGGCGCTGTCGCCAAAGCTGATCGTCTGTGACGAGCCGGTTTCGGCACTTGACCTGACCACTCAGGCTCGCATTCTGGACCTGTTCCTGCAGATCCAGCGCGACACCGGGGTCTCCTACCTCTTCGTCTCGCACGACCTAGACGTGGTTCGCCACATCAGTCATCGAGTCGCCGTGATGTACAAGGGCGAGATCGTGGAACAGGGTCCTTCGCAGGAGGTCACCGTTACTCCGCAGCACCCATACACCCAGCGTCTGCTGATGGCTTCGCCGGTTCCAGACCCAGACCGTCAGGCAGAGCGCCGCGAGCAGCGCAAGCTGCTGGTCAACGCCTAGACTGGGCTTGTTGCCAAAAGTTGCCAAATGTTGCCAGCGCGGCAACTACCGACCCTAGAAAGCGAAATCGAAGTGACTGACACCGAACCGCAGGACCAGACTCCTGCCGCCAAGCGCAAGCCTGGCAATAGCGGTGCCACCATTTACGACATCGCCAAGCTGGCCGGTGTGAACCCAAGCACGGTATCGCGCGCGCTCACAACTCCGGGCCGCATCAACGAACGCACCGAGGCAAAGATTCGCGCCGCCGCCGCCGAGCTGAACTACCGCGTGAACCCGTTTGCGCGTGCGTTGCCAACCGGCCGCACCAAGATGCTGGCGATGATGGTCGCGGACATCACCAACCCGGTGTTCTTTGACGTGGTTCGAGGCGCCGAAGAGGCCGCGACCGCAGCCGGTTACACCCTGGTGATTGCCGACTCGCAGGAATCTGCCGAGCGCGAGCTTCTAGCAGCGGAAAAGGTGCTTCCGGTCGTGGACGGCATTGCCCTGATCACCTCGCGACTTTCGGACGACCAGATTGCTCGCCTGCACGCCGAGAAGCCGGTAGTCACCATGAACCGTGTGGTCAAGGGTGTCAGCAGCACCATCCCAGACAGCGCTCCGGGCATTCAGCAACTCATCGACCACCTGGCGGCCTTGGGTCACCGATCCATCGCCTACCTTTCGGGCCCGGCTCCGGCCTGGATGAACAAGCACCGCTGGGAACTGCTGATGGCAGCCGCGGTCAAGGCGGGCATGAACATTGTTGAAATCGGCCCAAACTTTCCAAATCTGGAGGCCGGTAAGGCTGCCTTAGGTCGAGTGCGCGCCTCCGGTGTCACCGCGGTGGTTGCCTACAACGACCTCATGGCTATCGGTCTGCTGCGCGAAGCAGTTGCTCAGGGCATCTCGGTGCCCGGCGACCTCTCGGTGGCTGGCTTCGACGACATCTTCGGTGCCGACTTCACCAGCCCTTCCACCACAACGGTGAAGACTCCGCTGCTAGAGCTGGGGCGCATTGTGGTGAACCGCCTGATCACCGAGCTGGAGGATCCGGAAGCCGGCGCAGTTAATGCCGCAACCGGACTGGGCACCGCCCTGGTCGCGCGCGGCTCCACCGGTATTGCCAAGGCGGGCAACTAGAAATGTCACTCTCAACCATTCGTAACAGCATGCCAACTATTTTTGGCAACCGATTGACAAGAACAAAGAATCAAGGTGTTATTTAGTTATGAAGAGCGCGCTTCAGCTAGACCCCAACCGCCTATTTCCGGCGGACCCAGCCACCCGAGAGATCGCGGCTGGCCTCTATGAACTGGTGGCAGACCTACCGATCATTTCCCCACACGGTCATGTCGACCCCGCGCTGCTGGCCGAAAACAAGCCTTTTGCTAACCCAGCCGAGCTATTCCTTTACTACGACCACTACGTATTCCGCCTGCTGCATGCCAGCGGCCTTGGTCTAGGCTTCCTGAAGCGCGGCGGCACCGAGCAAGAGTCACGTGCCGCTTGGCGCCTGCTTTGCGAGAACTGGCACCTGCTGGCCGGCACCAGCAGTGGCTACTGGTTGAACCACGAGTTCGCCACTCTTTTCGGAATCGACGAGATTCCGAATGCCCAGAATGCCGACCGCCTCTACGATCTGATCGCTCAGCAGTTGGCCACCCCGGAGTTCCTGCCTCGTGCCCTGTTCGACCGCTTCAACATCGCGGTCATGGCCACCACCGATGACCCAGTTGATGACCTAGCAGCCCACCGAGCCCTGGCCGCGGACCCGACCTTCAGTGGTCGCGTGACCCCAACCTTCCGCCCGGACCGCTACCTGGATCCTCGCGTTCTAGGTTGGCAGCAGAATGTGGCCGCGTTGCTTGAGTCTGCCGGCATCAGCGGGGCTAACTATGCCAACTTCGTCGAGGCACTCAAGATTCGCCGCGCCTACTTCATCGCTAACGGAGCCTTCAGCGCCGACCACGGCGTCTTCGAGCCTTACACCGCCGACCTCTCGGACTCGGTGGCTGCAGACCTGTTCGACCAAGCCTTCGCCGGAACCATAAGCGCAGCCGATGCCCGCGAACTGGCCGGTCACTTCCTGACTCTCAGCGCCGGTATGAGCGCCGATGACGGACTGGTGATGACACTTCACGCCGGCGTGCTGCGCAACCACAGCAGCGCAACTCACGCGGCGTTCGGACCAGACACTGGCCAGGACATTCCAGTGGCCTGCGAGTTCACCCAGAACCTGCGCCCGCTGCTGCAAAAGCACGGCCTGAACCCTAACCTTCACCTGATCCTGTTCAGTCTGGATGAGACCAACTGGTCGCGCGAGATTGCTCCGCTGGCCGGTTTCTACCCGAGCGTCTACATCGGTGCTCCATGGTGGTTCCTGGACGCTCCTGACTCGGCACTTCGCTTCCGCGCCGCCACCGTGGAGAGCGCCGGTTTCTATCGCGGCAGCGGTTTCATCGACGACACCCGTGCCTTCCTCTCGATTCCTGCACGTCACGACATGGCCCGTCGCACCGACGCCGCCTTCCTGGCACGCCTGGTCGTCGAGGGACGCCTCCAGTTGGCCCAGGCGCAGCAGATCATTGTCGACACCGTGACTGCCATCCCAACTAAGGCGTTCAAGCTGTGAGCGGTAAGAGTCGTCGCCCGGAGCGCATCGTTCATCTCGGTGTGGGTGCTTTCTTCCGCGCCCACCAGGCCTGGTACACCGACCAGGTTGACCGAGCTGGCCAGTGGGGTATCGTCGGTTACACCGGTCGCAGTGCAACGGTCGCCAAGGAACTCGCTCCGCAGGATGGCAAGTACAGTCTGATTACGCGCAGCGCCCACGCTGACCAGATCGAGGTCATCGAATCTCTGGTGCGCGTCGAGGATGGCGCCAACGTCGCTGACCTGGTTGCGACCATCGCGAACCCGGACATCGCAATCGTCACGCTGACCATCACCGAGGCCGGCTACCGGGTGAACTCAGACCTAAAGCTAGACACCGCGGACCCCGAGGTGGCCAAGGACCTCGAGATTCTAGAGGGCTCGGAACCGGGATTCCCTGCCACCGCGGTCGGGCGCCTCGCCTTGGCGCTGCACGTTCGTCGCGAGTCCGGTGCCGCACCAATCGCAATCGTGCCCTGTGACAACATGCCAGACAATGGCCGCGTGATTCGCCAGGCGCTCGCCGGCTTTGCGTCGGCGCTTGGTCCTGCCACCGCTCAGTACTTCGCCACCGGGGTCAGCTACGTGACCACCAGCATCGATCGCATTACCCCGAAGACCACTCAGGCCGACAAAGATTTTGTTCGCGATGAGACCGGCTGGGCTGATGCCTCACCTGTGGTCACCGAGCCTTTCCACGACTGGGTGCTGTCGGGAGACTTCCCCGCCGGGCGTCCGGCCTGGGAGCACGCCGGAGCCAAGTTTGTTAGCGACATCCACGCCTTCGAGAATCGGAAGCTCTGGCTGCTCAACGGATCCCACTCACTGCTGGCGTATGCCGGTCTACTCGCGGGTCACTCGACGGTAGCGGAAGCCATTGCGGATCCAGCCTTGTTGAGCGCAGTCGAGGCCTTCTGGGATGAGGCCTGCGAGGAACTGGAAAAGTATCCGAATGCGGCAGAGCTGAAGCTGGGGGAGTACCGTGCGGCTTTGCTGGAGCGATTCCGCAACCCGCGCATTGCTCACCACCTGACGCAAATCGCCAACGAGGGCGCCACGAAGGTACGGGTTCGAATCGTCCCAACGGCGCTGGCTCAGCTGGAGGCAGGAAAGGACGCGAAGGCATCTGCGTTTGCGATCTCCGCTTGGATTCGCTGGATCAGTCAGACCGACAGCTACCTGGACGCCCGGAGTGCGGACATCGAAACCGCCAAGAACGCCGAAGATCCAGATGCGGCCTTGCTGGCAGTAATCAGCCCGGACTTGGCTTCAAAACCAGATTTTCTACCCATTAATCACCTAACTAAATAATTTATTTATCACATTTTGGCAACCGATTGCCAAAAACGACAAAACTGTGGTTTACTGAACCCAAGAACAAGAAAGGCACCAAATGCTGAAACCTCAAGCAAGCGCAACTCGTGAGCTCCTGAACCTGGACGGAATCTGGTCGTTCAAGGTTGACTCGGCCGACGAGGGCTTCGCTAAGTCGTGGGCAAGCACCGCCCTGGACACCCAGCTTGATGTTGCGGTGCCTTCCAGCTACAACGATCTCTTCACCGACGTCGCCATCCGCGAGCACGTCGGTTGGGTCTGGTACCAGCGCAAGGTTCGCGTGCCACGCGGCTGGAACGGCCAACGCGTCTTCGTTCGCATCGACGCCGCCACCCACGAAGGCGTCGTCTTCGTCAACGGCACCAAGGTGGCTCAGCACGTCGGTGGCTACATGCCATTCGAAGCAGACATCACCGAGTTGGCAGCCGCCGGCCAGGAGATCCTACTCACCGTTGCAGTCAGCAACGTTCTGACCAACGAGACCATCCCACCGGGCCGTGTAGCAACTCGCACCGATGGGACCAAGCAGCAGACCTACCTGCACGACTTCTACAACTACTCGGGTCTGGCTCGTAGCGTTTGGCTTTACTCGGTGCCTGAAACCCGCGTCACCGATGTGACCGTGGTCACCGACTTCAACGGAACTACCGGTCAGGTCGATTACAAGACTGAACTTTCGGGTTCGGCCGAGGTTTCGGTCACCCTGAAAGACGAGCAGGGCAACGTTGTTGCCTCGGGCAGCGGCGCCAACGGAACCCTCTCGGTGCCAAACGTAAAGCTTTGGCAGCCAGGAAACGCCTACCTCTACCAGCTGACCGTTCAGGCTTCGGCCGGTGGCCAGGTCGTGGACGAGTACTCGGTGAATGTCGGTGTTCGCACCGTCAAGGTCGTGGGCAACCAGTTCCTGATCAACAACGAACCGTTCTACTTCACCGGTTTTGGTATGCACGAGGACCACGTCGTCAAGGGCAAGGGCCACGACAACTCGTTCCTGGTGAACGACTTCCAGCTGCTGAAGTGGATCGGTGCCAACAGCTTCCGCACCAGCCACTACCCCTACGCGGAAGAGGTCATGGACTATGCGGACCGTCACGGCATCGTCATCATCGACGAGACCGCTGCGGTGGGTCTGAACCAGACCTTCACCAGCATGTTTGGTGGCCCAAAGCTTCCGACCTTCGGCCCGGAGACCGCCAACGAGAAGACCCAGGCCAGCCTGCTTCAGGCCGTGCGCGAGCTAATCGCTCGTGACAAGAACCACCCCTCGGTGGTCCTGTGGTCCATCACCAACGAATCCGAAACCGGTATCCCAGAGGCAGTTGACTTCTTCAAGCCGGCCATCGACCTGGCTCGCGAGCTGGACAGCCGTCCGGTCACCTACATCAACGTGATGACCGAGCCGTTCGGCAAGTGCCTGATTGCGCCGCTGGTGGACGTCATCTGCCTGAACCGCTACTGGGGTTGGTACGAAGACCACGCCGACCTGGCGAACGCCCAGTTGCACCTGGAGGCAGAGCTAAAGGGTTGGACCGAGAAGTACAACGTGCCGTTTATCATCACCGAGTACGGTGCCGACACCCTGGCCGGAGCCCACAGCATCCACAACCTGCCTTGGAGCGAGGAATACCAGAGTGATTTCCTGAAGATCAACCACGCCGGCTTCGACAAGTTCCCTGGAGTTGTGGGAGAGCACGTCTGGAACTTCGCCGACTTCCAGACCAAGCCGGGCATCTTCCGAGTTCTGGGAAACAAGAAGGGCGCGTTCACCCGCGACCGCCAGCCAAAGGCTGCGGCTCACGAGCTGCGTTCGCGCTGGACCAAGTTGAACAACCGTAAGCCACAGGCCTAAAGCCAAAGCGATCCAATCCGAAAGAAGAAACCGATGATTATCGAAAAAGCAGAAGTCTTCGTACACTCGCCCGGACGCAACTTCGTGACCCTAAAGGTCACCACCAAGAGCGGCCTGGTTGGTTACGGTGACGCCACTGTAAACGGTCGTGAGCTGGCGGTAGCCGCCTACCTGCGCGACCACCTGGCTCCGATGTTGATTGGCCGTGACGCCCACAACATCGAGGACACCTGGCAGTACTTCTACCGCGGTTCGTACTGGCGCCGTGGTCCGATCACCATGACCGCCATCGCCGCAATCGACATGGCCCTGTGGGACATCAAGGCCAAGGCCGCCAACATGCCGCTGTACCAGCTGCTCGGTGGCAAGAGCCGCGAGGGTTGCCTGGCTTACGGTCACGCCTCCGGTCGCGACGTCCAGGAGATCTTCGACTCGATCCGCGCTCACCAGGAAAAGGGCTACCGCGCAATCCGCGTGCAGACCGCGATTCCGGGCCTGAACTCGGTGTACGGTGTAGCAGCTTCGGCAAACGCCGCCGCTGGTGCCGGTGCCGGTAAGGGTGCTTCCAGCGCTCGCTACGACTACGAGCCAGCTCGTCGTTCCACCATTCCGGTGGAGGAGGAGTGGGACACTCGCGCCTACCTCAACTACATCCCATCAGTGTTTGAGGCGGTCCGTAATGAGTTCGGCCCAGACTTGCCGCTGCTGCACGACGGTCACCACCGTCTGACTCCGATCCAGGCCGCTCGCCTGGGTAAGAGCCTGGAGCCATACGACCTGTTCTGGCTGGAGGACCTCACACCAGCAGAGAACACCGATGCCTTCCGTCTGATCCGCCAGCACACCACCACCCCGCTGGCAGTGGGAGAGATCTTCAACACGATCTTCGACTACAAGGACCTGTTCGAAGAGCAGCTGATCGACTACGTTCGCAGCCCGGTCAGCCACGGCGGCGGTATCACCCCGCTGAAGAAGATTTTCGACTACGCAGCGGTGTACCAGATCAAGAGCGGTGTCCACGGCCCAACCGACGTTTCGCCGATCGGCCACGCCGCCAGCCTGCACCTTGGCATGGCAATCCACAACTACGGCATCAGCGAGTACATGCAGCACTCGCCTGACACCATGGATGTGTTCCAGCCGGAGTACACCTTCAGCGATGGCCTGATCCGTCCTGGAGACGGCCCTGGTCTGGGTGTCTCGTACGACGAGAAGCTGGCCAGCCAGTTCGAGTACGAGCCTGCCTACCTGCCGATCAACCGCCTAAAGGTTGATGGCACCATGCACGACTGGTAAACCACCACACCACCGAGGAGGGGCGGCGGCGCAAGACGCCCCCAACCCAAGAAGAGAGTTCCGAGGCTAAAGTGACGATTATGCGGATGGTTGTCATGGGCGTCTCGGGATGCGGTAAGTCCAGCGTCGGGGAGGAAATCGCTCGCTTGACTGCCGCGCATTTTGTCGACGGAGATGACCTGCACCCTGCGGCCAACAAGGCCAAGATGGGTGCAGGCATCCCGCTCGATGATGAAGATCGCTGGCCCTGGCTGGATAAAGTCGGGGCAACTCTGGCAGCACCCGAGGGTGCAATCGTCGCCTGCAGCGCTCTGAAGAAGATCTATCGTGACCGCATCCGAGCCGTGGCTCCCGACACAATCTTTGTCCACCTCGACGGCTCTCGCGACCTGCTCTGGGAGCGCATGAGCGCGCGCCAGAACCACTTCATGCCGGTTTCCCTGCTGGATTCCCAGCTGGCGATCTTGGAACCACTCGGTGCGGATGAAAAAGGCGTGACGCTTTCCATCACCGAGTCGGTGCCGCGGCTGGCGCAGTTGGCGATCGAAGCAGCTGACTAAACACCGAATACCACTAACGACTTAAAGACGAATCCCGCCGACTCAACTGAGCCGGCGGGATTCGCGTTTGAAGCTTGATTACATGCCGCTGGCTGCGCCGCTCTGAACGATGCCACCGACGACAGCCAGGACCACGTTCACGATGGTCAGCAGACCGATCACCGGAACGACCCACTTCTTGCCGCTGAGGTCCTTCTTGCTGAACGAGTAGGCCAGAAAGAAGATCACGGTGATGACGATGCTCTTGGCGGCCAGGAGGATGTTGTCGACGTGCTCGTCGCCACTCATGCCGACCATGCCCACCAGGGCGAAACCAGTGATCAGCAGCAGCCAAGCGCCGTGCAGCATTGCCGGCACGATGCGGCCGCCGGTCTTGAGGTCCTTCATCTGGGTCAGGAAACCACCCAGCAGCGACGAAAGTCCGATGAGGTGGAGAACAACCAGGATGCGAGTTGCAAGTTCTACAGCGGTCACTTTGAATCCTTTGCGAAGATCGGTTCAGCCGACCCTCGGGCCAGCGATTACGCCTTCAGTCTAGCCATCAGGATGGCGGCTTCGACAGCCTCGGCACCCTTGTCTTCCTTGGAATCGGCCAGGCCGGCGCGGTCCAGTGCCTGCTGCTCGGTGTTTACGGTCAGCAGTCCGAAGCCAACCGGCACGCCGTAGTCCAGCTGAACCCGGTTCAGTCCGTCGGTGGCTGCCTGGCAGACGTAGTCGAAGTGCGGGGTGTCACCCTGGATCACAACACCGAGTGCGATGATGGCGTCGGCACCCTCCTCGGCGGCCCACTTGGCAGCCAGCGGCAGTTCGAATGCACCAGGCACGCGAACCACTGTGTAGATGTCGTTACCGGCTGCCTGAAGCGCGCGCTCGGCACCGGCCAGCAGGCCATCGGTGACGGCGGTGTGCCAGGAGGTGACGATGACGGTTACGGCCAGGCCGGTTGCGTCGATGGAAAGTTTCGGGGCGCCAGCACCGCTCATTAAATGGTTCCTTCGGGGATGGTGTGACCCATGCGGTCACGCTTTACTTTGAGATATTCGCTGTTGGATTCACCGATGCCCACCAGAACTGGAACGTATTCGTTCACATCGATTCCGGCACCGTCCAGGTAGCGAGCCTTCTCCGGGTTGTTGGTCATCAGTCGGACGCTCTTCACGCCCAAGTCTTGCAGCATGGCCACGGCGGCTCCGTATTCGCGGTTTTCGCTAGGGAAGCCCAGTGCCAAGTTTGCGTCAACGGTGTCCATGCCCTGCTCCTGCAGCGAGTATGCCTTCAGCTTGTTCAGCAGGCCGATTCCGCGACCCTCCTGGCCGCGCAGGTACAGCACAATGCCACCGAGTGGGTCGTTGCTGATCGCGTCCAGTGCGAAGTCAAGCTGAGGGCCGCACTCACACTTCAACGATCCAAAGGCCTCGCCGGTGATGCACTCCGAGTGCACGCGCACCAGGACGTTTTCACCGGTTGGAGTGCCGGCAATCAGGGCAACGTGGTCGGCACCGGTGGCGCGGTCGTAGTAGCCGCGCATGCGCAGTGGGCCGTGACTGGTTGGCACGTTTGCCTCTGCCTCGCACACCACGCGGTTCTGTGGTTCTTCGTGCTGCTGGAGCTGAACTGGGTTCTCGTCCAGGATGTACTGCTTCATTTGCTCGATGGTGATCACAGGTAGACCCTCTCGTTTGCCTACCTCTAATAACTCCGGAAGTCGCATCATGCTTCCATCGGATTTTCTGACCATCTCACCGATGACTCCAACCGGGGTCAAATCGGCCAGCTTTAGCAGGTCCACAGCGGCCTCGGTGTGGCCATCGCGCTCCATGATTCCACCCGGCTTGGCGCGCAGCGGCAGCATGTGGCCCGGACGAATGAACGACTCCGGAGTGCTGGCTGGGTCGGCCAAAACTCGCGCTGTGTTGGCGCGGTCCTCGGCGCTCACCCCGGTGGAAATGCGATTGGTCGCATCCACGGTAATGGTGTAGTTGGTCATGTGGGGGTCTTTGTTGTTTCGCCACATCAAAGGCAGATCTAATGCGTTCGCGCGGGAATCTTCCATCGGAACGCAAAGGAATCCGGTGGTGTTGCTCACGATCCAGCTGATCCACTCTGGGGTGGCAAGTTCCGCGGCCAGGATGGCGTCACCCTCGTTTTCGCGGTCCTCGTTGTCGGCGACCAGCACCGGCTTACCCTCGCGCAGGGCGGCTACCGCCTCAGCGATGGTGGAGAGTTCGATCTTTTCAGTCATTAGTTTCCCTCGTTGCTGGCGGCAAAACGTGCCTCCAGAAGTCTTTCGATGTGTTTGGCCATGACGTCGGCCTCCAGGTTGACCAGGTCGCCGGGCTGCTTGCTGCCCAGGGTGGTCAGGCGTAGGGTCTCCGGGATCAGGCTCAGGCCAACGAAGTCTTCGCCGACCTCGTTCACGGTCAGGCTGACACCGTCGATGGTGATGCTGCCCTTGAGCACCACGTACTTCATGATGTCGGCAGGAATGCGAACGCGCACCCACTCCCAGTTCTCGCTCGGTTCGCGGCTGATGACTGAGCCCACGCCGTCCACGTGACCCTGAACCACGTGGCCGCCAAAGCGGGTCGCCGCGGTCATGGCGCGCTCCAGGTTGACCGGGTCGCCCACCTTCAGGCTGCTCAGGCTGGTGCGGTTCAGTGTCTCCTGCATGACGTCGGCGGTGAAGCCGTTCTGGTCATGCTCAACGGCGGTAAGGCAGGTGCCGCACACAGCGATGCTGTCACCTCGGTGCAGGTCGCTGGAAACCAGCGGTCCCTCGATGGTGATGCGGACCGCGTCCTGCTGCTGCTCGATGGCGGCTACGCGGCCAAGTTCTTCGATGATTCCGGTGAACATCAGTTAGCTCCGTTCGTTTCGGTATCGGTGGCCTCGGTTGTCTTGGGAGCGGCAACCACCAGCAGGTCGTCACCCAGGGTCTTGGTCTCGAGGATGTTCAGGTGCTTGGCCTGAGGCATGCTGGCTACCCCGAGGTCATTCAGTGCGGTGCGGGAGCCACCCAGCAACATCGGTGCCAGGTAAATCACGTACTCGTTCACTAGACCGGCTGCCACGAATCGGCTTGCCACCTGTGGGCCACCCTCGACCCAGACGTGCTTGATGCCTCGTTCGTGCAGCTGGAGCATCGCCTGATTGAGGTCGCGGGTCTGCAGGTGCAGCGTAGGAGCCTGGTCGTTCAGGATGTTTGAGCCGACAGGAATTTCCCGGTCACCCAGCACCACGCGCAGCGGCTGGTTTGGGTAGAGGCTGCCGTCCGGGCGTCGAGCGGTGAGGGTTGGGTTGTCGGCCAATACAGTGCCGGTGCCAACCAGGATTGCATCCACCTGGCTGCGTCGTTGGTGCGAGTCGTTGCGGCTGGCAGGGCCACTGATCCACTGGCTGGTGCCATCGGTGGCTGCGGCTCTACCGTCCAGACTGCTGGCCCACTTCAAGGTCACGAAAGGGCGACCCTGCTTGGTGGCCGTCAGCCAGACTCGGTTCTGGTGGTCGGCCTTCTCTTTGAGCACGCCACCGATTACCTCGACTCCGGCATCACGCAGGGTTTGCGCGCCACCGGCCGAGGCGTCGCCCGCGTCCGAGGAGGCATAGACCACGCGGGAGATTCCAGCCGCAATCAGTGCCTGCGCACAGGGGCCGGTCTTACCGGTGTGGTTGCAGGGTTCCAGGGTTACCACCGCGGTGCAGTCGTCGGGGATTAGCGCCAGTTGCGCGAGGGCAACTACTTCGGCGTGCGGAGTTCCGCTACCCTCGTGCCAACCCTCGGCGATGATGTTGAGGTCTCGGTCCAGGATCACGGCACCAACCTGCGGGTTTACGCCCAGAGCCGGCCCGCGCAGAGCAAGCTCGAGCGCGCGCGTCATGGCGGCGTCGAAGCGGTGGTCTGCGGTCATCCCGGTTCCTTAAGTCGTCTGGACCAGTTGGTCCTGCGACAAGCACATCGGGGTAGGCAAAATGCCGAGCGGAAGCCGAAATAGCCCGCCGGAGGCGAGCGCAAACGACAACCACCGGTTCTTCTCCCATCCGGACTTTAACCGTCGGTTCTGGAATTCCACCAGATCAACCTTTGAGTGTTGCCACTCGCCGGGTCGCGGACTGTAACCGCCGGCTCAGATTTTCACTGACCCCGAAGAACTTGTTGCGTGTCTATTGTCGCACCGCATACGGGAGCGAGCCAACTTGTGCAGCGCGCTGTCAGCGAACGCGCAAGGGTCCGGTGGCTACTTCGCGGCGATAAAGCCGATGCGGTCGTAGACCTTGGCCAGCGTCTGCTCGGCCTGCTCGTTAGCCTTGTCGGCTCCCTTGGCGAGCAGGCGGTCCAGTTCGGCCGGGTCGCTCAGCAGCTCCTCGGCGCGGTTGCGAATCGGCTCGACGCAAGCGAGCACAACCTCGGCAAGTTCGCCCTTCAGAGCACCGTAGCCGGCGCCCTCGAAGCGGGCCTCGAGCGAGGCGATCGACTCACCGGTAATGGCCGAGTAGATACCGAGCAGGTTTGATACGCCGGGCTTCGCCTCGCGGTCGAAACGAATCGTGCCATCGAGGTCGGTCACGGCCGACTTGATCTTCTTAGTAATAACCGAAGAGTCGTCCATGATGTTGACCAGGCCCTTTGGGTCGCCCGACTTCGACATTTTGGCCGTTGGGTTCTGCAGGTCGTAGATCTTGGCGGTCTCTTTGAGGATGACGGCCTCCGGAATCACAAAAGTCTCGCCGAATCGGCTGTTGAAGCGGTTCGCGAGGTCGCGGGTCAGCTCGAGGTGCTGGCGCTGGTCCTCGCCGACCGGAACGGCCTTTGGCTGGTACAGCAAGATGTCGGCAGCCTGAAGCACCGGATAGGTGAAGAGGCCGACCGAGGCATTCTCGGTGCCACCCTTCTGGGTCTTGTCCTTGAACTGGGTCATTCGGCCGGCCTCGCCGAAGCCGGTGATGCAGTTGAGCACCCAGGCCAGCTGCGCGTGCGCTGGCACGTGCGACTGCACGAACAGCGCCGACTTGTCTGGGTCGATGCCCGCCGCGAGGTACTGTGCGGCGGTGATGCGGGTGTTCTGACGTAGCTCGGCCGGATCCTGCGGCACGGTGATGGCGTGCAGGTCGACGACGCAGTAATAGGCGTTGTAGTCATCCTGCATCTTGACCCAGTTGACCAGCGCACCGAGGTAGTTGCCCAAGTGGAGCGAGCCGGCCGATGGTTGCATGCCCGAGAGCAGGTTTGGCTTAGTCATGGGTCAAGTTTAAAGGTCGTAGTCGACGCTGACGGGCGAGTGGTCGGTCCAGCGGGTGTCGTACGACGCAGCGCGGTGCACGAAGTAATTGCGTGCCTTGGCCGCGAGTGACGGCGTGGCCAGGTGGTAGTCGATGCGCCAACCGGCATCCGTGTCAAAAGCCTGCCCGCGGAACGACCACCAGGTGTATGGCCCGGGTACGTCAGGGTGCGCGTCGCGACCGACGTCGACCCAGCCCTGCTGCTTGATGATGTTGTCGAAGTATGCGCGCTCCTCGGGCAGGAACCCCGCGTTCTTGAGGTTGCCCTTCCAGTTCTTGATGTCGAGCTCGGTGTGCCCGACGTTTAGGTCGCCAACGAGCACTACGTCGCCGCCGGTCGCGAGTAGTTCGGCCATTCGCGCCTGCATCGCCTCGAGGAACTTGTATTTCTCCACCTGCTTCGGGGTGTCGACCTCGCCCGAGTGCACGTAGGTGCTGATCACGGTGAGGGGCTTGCCATCGATCACGAAGTCGACCTCGAGCCAGCGGCCGGCGCTGTCGAACTCGTCTGGCCCAAGGGCGGTTCGGTGCGCTACCGGCGCAACTCGGCTGAGCACGGCCACGCCCGCGCGCCCCTTGGCGGATGCGGCGTCGTGCAGGATGTGCCACTCGTTGCCGTCATCGTAGGCAGCCTCGGTCGTTTCGAATAGCTCGACCAGGTCCTTGGTCTCTGCGCGCACTTCTTGCAGCGCGATGATGTCTGGCTTGTGCTCGGCGACCCAGTCGGCCATGCCTTTTCTGAAGGCGGCGCGAACGCCGTTGACGTTGATGGTGACCACGTTGACTGACATGTGCTCAAGTTTAAGCGCCATCCGTCGGCCCCTGGCCTGAGCCCCGGATGCCATTGACCCCGTGCCTAGACTTGAAGCATGGCAAAGCGCGTATTGGTTGGTGCCGGCGTCGGCACCGGCGTCACATACGGCCAGCCTTCGTGCTCGGTCGAGCCGGGCAGAGCGTCAGCGAGCTGACCACCCCTATGGCCCGCCTTACCCTCGGCGCAATGCGAGAGAAGTTGGATGTGGTTGCCTCCGCCCTCGAGGCTCAGGAGTCATCGAGCGCTTCGGCCGCCGAGGTCGTTCAGGCGTTGGCCATGATCCTGCGCGATCCGATGCTCTTTGACGAGATCAAGTCGCACATGTCTGAGGGCGCCCCGGCAGCCAGGGCCGTGCGCGGCGCATTCCGCAAGTTTGCACGTCGCCTAACCGAGCTCGGCGGCTATTTTGCCGAACGTG
>ERZ650311.969-NODE-969-length-15524-cov-24.028832_pt1 | contig 15524 bp, 27 predicted proteins | sample MGYA00376247_ERZ650311 | MGnify/ENA primary metagenome ERZ650311 (study PRJEB26733, sample SAMN07839324) | wastewater metagenome | biome: small river; feature: stream; material: water | place: USA: North Carolina | collected 2016-07-28 ... | reverse complement strand
GTGGCAAAGGCGGTTGAGGCTTTCCTGTTCACCCGCCCGGAGAAACAGTTGGTTAAAAAGCTCACCCTGCTCGGTGGATTTAAGAAAGCCGTCCGGGAAGTTGGCCTAAGCGCGATGCTAGAGGTTCCCGAAGTGGCACGAAAAGCCAAAGGCCAGAAGCTCTTGAAGCTCTTGGAGGATAAGATTAACGGCGAAGATCCATTTAAGGGCCTTGTGTGAAACAAGAGTGAACTCACTAACCACGCACCAGCGCTAACATTAAACCAACTTAACTCCATGCCCTGCAACTCTGATTACATGCACCCGTCCAACAAAGAAATCCAGCTCAGCCAAACCGCCTGTTTGTTGGATGAACTTGAAGGCAAACCGCTTAACCGACATCACTGGGCGGGTTATCACCCTCGAGTCTATAACCGAAGCATCAACGGTGATGAGCTTGTTTCAACCCTTTGCCAGAAACTTCAAACACTCGATGTGACAAAGTTAAGCCTTGAAATGCAAATCTGGTGGCGTGACCATCAAATCGCCGACAAGGAAAGGCTGGAAAAAGAGCTTCAATATGCCGAAGTAATCCAGCAAAAGCAACAAGCACTCGCCAAGCTCACAGACTATGAAAGAAAACTTCTGGGTTTTGTGTGAACCAGCGCGCCAGCGCTAACAGTTAACCTTTTGAATCCACATATGAACCCACTCCTCGCCACTTGGCATTTCACCGCCTTCGGACGTTTCTGGTCCATTAACCTTTTCTGCACCCATGTTGAGTTTAAGCTCGACACTTGGAGCGATTGGGAAACGAAAGATCTTGAATCCTTCCTTCAGCTCTTCGGCACTTGCCCGCTCACCAGCGGTGAGTTGCTCCTGAGCGACGTGTTGCCACGAATCAATTAACCCTCAAACCTTATGAACCCACTCACCCGCCTCCTCACCGCCTTGGTAAACCCGCCTTACCCATTGGGGTATCCACCCATGTTAACCCAAACCGCTAAGCTGGTCCACGGGGCTTTCCTCCCACGTGACAGTCAAACCGACAACCGCTTTGCTTGGAGAAAGAAATTCTACCAGCGAAAAGCCTCTCTGGAACTCAACAAACCAACAACCGAAATGCCACAATGAAAGTCTTTCTTACATTTCTATTATTTGCCCATCTAGCTTTGATTGGTTGCTCAGTCGCTATCCTCGCGGGTCTTTACGGCCAACCGTCGCCCGCCACAATTGGCGTGCAAGTTTCCTCTATTCTCTGCAATCTAGCCTTTGGAGGCTTAAACTTCCGCAATCTCATCCGTTAATCTACCCATGACCACCACCCACCGCAAACCTCGCCTCATCCCGCTCACTCAACCACAGCTTGAAGAAATCAAAATCTCCCCTCGCCACGCGACGGACCTCTTCAAAAAACACAACCTCAAAGGATGGCCACGGGTTGTCACTCCAGAGCCAAACAAACACTTCCTTGCAGAAGGTTAAACAACAAACACAACAAACAACATGGAAACCACATCCAACACCCGCATCATTGAAATCAACGGAGCCAAGTTCGAGATTGACCTCCGCACAGTTAAGCAAATCACTCAATTTCGAGTAGGTGACCGCGTCAAGGTCCTAGTCAAATCCTACGGAGCCAAATATGACTCCTTCCCTGGAGTAATTGTAGCCATCGACGCATTCAACAACCTGCCTTCCGTCACCGTCTGTTACATTGGTGACGATTACAATGGCACGCTTAAGTTCGTCACAATCAACTCTCAAACCACCGAAACTGAAATCGCTCCGTGCACAGATGACATTCAGGTCTCCAAAGCCGACGTCATCTCCCGCATTGACCGCGAGATTCTCAAACTCGAAGCTCAAATAGAAGACCTCAACGCGAAGAAAAACTACTTCATCACCAAATTCCAAACCTACTTCCAGCAACCCTAAATCGAAACGGGCCTCCCGCCCGTCGGCTGGACCTGCTCACCCAGCCCTGATGAGATAGAGCAACCACACAAACCACACAAACAACATGAGTGCTATTGACCAAATCCGCGAAGCCAAAACCTCCACTGAAATCCACACCATCTTGAACACCATCAAGCAGTGGAAATACATCTCCAACAAAACCCTCAACAAAGCCCACAAAATCGCCGAAGCCCGCCTGGCGGAACTCGCCTAAACCCTTTTCCAGCACCGCAAGGTGCGGGAGCCAATGAACCAATAATCCAATCCTCATAGCAATATGAACCCGCAAACCAACAAGATCGTTGATGTTTTTAGTGACATCTCCCACGCCCAAAACCTCCGCCTCCGCAAACTCCAGAACCGCCAACACGCCGGTCAAGACATCTTCAATATCGGTAAGCGCGGAGAACCCATTCCGGGCCGGATGGACTCCAACACAATCGCACGGAAACAGCGCCGGGCGGCTAAGCGTCCAGCCATCTTGCAGAAACGCATCAAACGCCTCGAACTTGAACTCACCTGGAATGCCCGCGAGGTGGAACAACTCCGCAAAGCCCTTGAAGGCAAGCAGATGGATGGAAAAGCCAAGCGGGTGTTCAGTGAGTTGCAACTGCAAGAACGCACCCTGCAATCCACCCTTATGACAACCAAACAAAGCCTCGCGGCTGTGAAAGGAGAAGCGTAATATGAACACACGAACAAACCACGGCGCGATTGTGCCGATTGAACGAATTGAACTACTGCCCTTCACCCTGCCCACGCCACCACCCGAAATGAAGTGGCACCACGAAGACGGCTGGAATGATGGCGACTTGCCACGGGGAACCAGACCCTTTATTGAGGGTGAAAAGCCTCAAAAAGGTGATTTCTGCATCGTAGATGGTGAATCGGTATGGCAAGGATCTATAAATTGGTGGTCAGACTTGCACGCCAGTTCAGTTTGCCGCTACCGAACCACTCGCCCCCTTCTCTTCACTTATTCCGGGAACGAATGGACGTGGCACCGCGCAGGTGATCCGATGCTGTGTGATGTGAAGCGGAAAGTTGCTCTGCTGCGGACCACAGAAGAACTTCCAGCAGTAAAAGGAGAGAACTGGTTTTGGCTTGATGACTCAATCATCGGCTGGCGCTACGCCGACGAGAAACCCGACGACTCCCCGCCGTGGACCGAGTGGCACGGCGGACCTTGCCCGTTGAAGGATGAGGAGGTGGAAGAGTGGGATATAAAATACCGAACAAACTTGGTAGAGAACAAAGCAGACGCGCCTTCTAGCTATGAGTGGTGTCACAACGGCAGCTTTAGCGACATCAACTCTTACCGCGTCCTCAAATGGCGCGAGAAGAAGCCGAAGGTTCCGCTTGGGCTGGATGATGTTCCACCGGGTAGTGTGATCAAAACAATGGAAGTAATACAGGCTCAAATTCTAAGAATAAACAAGGAAGCTGTATTCATCCTTGGTAGTCGTGGAACACCGTATGAAGTAACCTTTGAGGAGCTGCAAGATGGCTGGCAAATCAACCGCTCCATCCCCCTCACCGGCAAATGGAACCCTAACGCTTGGGAACCCTGCGAGAAATAACTTTAGCCTCCACCTCCCATGCACACATTCATTTCTCGCCCAACCCTCACCCACCTCAACCCGCTCCGCAAAATCCTCCCGCGCGACTGGCACCGTTTTGGAGTTGAATACCGCTCGGTTCAAACTGACTCCGCTGGTTTCTGCACTGGCGGTCAACTCCACGACGGTCGCCGATTCACTTGGGACAACCTTGAAAACCGTTACCGATTCACAAAATGAAAATCTATCCTCGCCACCGCAAATGCTTTAGAGAAGCTCTTTACTTTATAGGTCAATCAGCAGATTGGCTCTGCAACGCAATTGACGACACAGCTGCCAGTGAAGCCACTAAACAAGAATGCAAAGACATCCTCTTCTACTACTTCCAAAGTAAACCAGGCTGTGCTTTGCTATGGCTCCGCATGCGAGACGGTTTAAACTATGAAGAAACCCTAACCTGCCGTCTCATCGCCCTCTACACCCTCATCTACGCACCACTATGAACCCCGCATCCATCCCTTCCCAACTCTTCTCCGTCGATTCCCACTCCGAAGCCGCAAAACGCGATGAACGAATCCACACCGACGACGGCAACATCACCTTCCCCTTGGTGACTCACCACGGCATCAAATACCACCACGCAATTTTAAACATCTTCTCCGGAATCTGTTCCTTCTACCAGCTCCACGGCGGTCAATCCATCCTCGTAAACAAACTCGCGGTGAAGATTGAACTTCTCCCGATTAACTCCAAACCCATCCACTTCGACGAGCCATGAAACGTTTTTTAGTTTTTGCGGGAGAAACTTATTATCCTGCTGGAGGGTTTAAAGATTTTATCTCTGCCCATGACGAGCTTACACAAGCGCAAAAAGCCCGATCAGAAGCTCATTCAAGGTTTGGTTGGTCTCATATTGTAGATCTAGAAAAACTTAAGATAGTTGAATCCCAATACGAAAATAACCCTGTTAAACAAACTGAGCTATGACACCTGAACAACAACGAATTGCCATTGCGGAAGCCTGCGGATGGTATGATCTCGTAAAGCAAGACGTAAGCCTATTCGGCAAGCATGAGCCTGAAAGTCAAAAAACTTTTGAACTCGATGTTCCTGACTACCTCAACGACCTCAACGCTATGCACGAGGCTGAGTTTTATCAACGTAGGCAAAGTGAACTCTGGTGGAAAAGCTATTCAGCGGCTCTTTATCACGCTTATGGCGTTGGAGCCCCAGCAAAGTATCGAGCTGAGATCTTCCTCCGAACCCTCAACCTCTGGACCCCATGACCACCAGCCACATCCTCCTCGCCGCTCTCTCACCCAGCCCATCCGCCCACACAACCGCCTACAAAACCCTCTTCCTCCACGGGGACGCAAACATCACCGGCTTCATTCTCACCCAACCCGACGGCACCAAGCACTTCGTTGACTCCGGCGCAGTCGTGAGCCTCGACGCAACTAAATCCTTCAACCTCTTCCATCCACCATGTCCGCCCACCAATCCCTCCTAAACTGGCTCCATGAGCATCCACAATACGAGATGCGGCAACATTGCCTTAACAACCGCTGGTGCATCACAATGTTCCATGTAAACGGTTTTCGTTACCGCGTTGCCTTCGGTGACTCCTTCGAATCAGCCTGCTTTAACCTCATCAAATGCCTCCCTCAATGAAGATCTTTCTTATAACAAAAGGAGACTACTCCGACTACCACGTTTGCGCGGTCGCCTCCACAAAAGAACTTGCAGACAAAGCTTTTGCCCTCTACAAAGCTGATGACATCGTAGAGTATAAACTAGACGACTTTGCTTCAATCCCCCCTGATCACAAACCTTACAGAATAATGCTCGACTTTGATGGCAATGTGGTTCACTTCAACGAGGACAACATGACTTGGTTCAAAGAAATTGACAGTCCACGTGCTTCCTTTATCAGCTCTAAAGCTTGTTTCGCCTTTCATCCACTTGCAACTAGCCTAGATCACGCAATTAAGATTGCAACAGAAAGACGACAAGAATTACTCCGAAACAACGAGTGGACTTGTGACCCAGTAGAATGGAACAAAATCCAACAAAAGAAAAAAACTATTACCTCATTTCTCCCCCAATGAACATCTCCCTATCCTCCCTCCCTCCCTCACCCACCTTCACCCCGGTCCCTTTGTCATCCAATCTTACCGAGGAACAAATGGCTTGTGTCCAGTGGACCAACAATCCACGCGGCCATCTCATCATCGAAGCCGTGGCGGGCAGTGGTAAAACATTTACCATCATTCAGATGATCGCCAACATCATCAACCGTTGGCATGCGGAGGGATGTAAACCTATGAAGCGCGTTGCTCTTATGGCTTTCAACGCCAAGATCCGCGATGAACTTAAGCATCGAATCCAATTCTATGGACTCACCAAAGAACAACAAGACCGCATGGCTTTTGATTCCACCTATCGAGAGCACATCCTTGCAACCTACAAAGGTCTCTCCCAATGGGTCGAAGTCAACACGGTCCACGGCTTCGGCTTCTCTGCTTTCAAACAATCCTTCGGCCCCCGCAAACCGAACACCTTTAAGCTCTCCGACATTCTCGACCAGTGGCTCAAAGCCCACAAGCTCTCTTGGGAATTCTCCAAACCCATCTGCACTGCGGTTTCCATTGCCAAAGATTCCGGGATGGGATTGTTCTTCCCCAACAACACCGCGGAATGGAAGCGTCTCATTGCTTACCATGATCTCAGTTGGAATGAAGACAAACTTCCGTTTAACTTGTTCCTCGATCTGGCTTCTCGGCTCTTCCACGAGTCCCTCAAGGACACCTCCAAGATTGACTTCAACGACATGATCTACATGCCGCTGGAGAAAAATCTTCCTTTCCCTCAGTTTGATTTTGTGTTTATTGACGAAGCGCAGGACACGAATGCAACGAGGCGGGAGGTTGCGAAAAGGATGTTAAAAGAGTATAAGCTTCTTGTTACTAAAAGTAATGATTTGCACGAAAAGCCAAGTGGCCACCTCATCGCCGTCGGCGACCGCCACCAAGCCATTTACGGCTTCACCGGTGCGGACAACGACGCCCTCGACATTCTCAAGAAAGAATTCAACGCCGCGGAACTTCCCCTTTCCACCTGCTTCCGTTGCAGCAAAGCGGTCATCTCCCACGCTCAATCCATTGTCCCCCACATCCGCCACCGCACGGGTGCAATCCAAGGCTCCGTCCTCATAACTCCCGAATACAACTTCGAGGAAAACCTATTCCAGCACGGCACCACCCACTCCTACCAAACCTCCGCCATCCTCTGTCGCAAAAACGCACCTCTCATCTCCCTTGCCTTCAAGCTCCTCAACGCTCGCATTCCCTGCCGCATTGAGGGCAAAGACATCGGCCAAGAACTCATCCGTTTCTGCAAAAAATTCAACCCCACTGACAAACCTTCACTAACCCTCTCCCTCCGCAAGCACCTCACCAACCAGTCCCTCAAACTCCCCGCTTACAAGCTCGAACAACTCCAAGACAAAGTCTCTGCAATCACTTCAGTCCTCACGCTTCCCCACGTCACCTCTTTAACAATCCTCTACCAAACCCTCGAACAACTCTTTTCCGACTACGATCCCAAAGCTCCACCCAAACTCACTCTCTCTTCCATTCACAAATCCAAAGGTCTCGAATGGCCCACCGTCTATCTCCTCGGTCGCAGCGCCTGGATGCCGAGCAAATTCGCGACGCAAGACTGGATGCTCGACCAAGAACACAATCTCACCTATGTCGCCATCACCCGTGCAAAAGAAACCCTTTATGAAGTAACCGTGACCGATGAATAAACCCACCTTCTTCCGCCTATCCTCCGGCCTCTATATCAACCTCCACCAGATAACCTGCATTTGGCCTGAAACCTCCAAAGTCACAGGGAAGCTATTTTACAAGTTCAGCCTCTCCGGTGACCCCGACACCGAATACAAGATGACCGAAGACGAATTCAACCAAATCGTTGACCTATGAGAACCACCCCCTACGGCGAGCCGTCCTCCCGTGAAATCGATGCCCTCCGCATCCCTCCCACTTGCCCTCAATGTGGCAATCCCACAGCTGAATATGGTGAACTGTGCCACAACTGCACTTTTAACTCCACTACTCCCATGACCCTCAACGATCTCCCCAACCTCATAACCGAAGCTAACATCACTGACCCTGACTGGGCCTACATGCTGGTCCAAAAACTCCCCGACTACCACCGAGGCTACTTCGACAGCAAGCTTTCCCAATGGAATGAATCCTACGACTTCACCACAGAAGCATTCCGCGAAGCCTTCCTCTCCCAAGTTGAAAGCATGAAATCATAACAAACCATCCCCACCACGTGCCTCCGAAAATCGGTAATCCCCGCTTCCCCACCGTGAAAACCTTTCCGCCCTTTTCATAACTTCCCGCTTGCACTTTTCCCCGCGCGGCTTACATTCCCACCTTGCCTTCAGGCCCAGCCTCATCGCATTAACAAATTCCACCAAACGGTGGCAAACCCAAAACACAAACAAACACAACCCAATGGCTGAAATCCAATACATCCCATACGAAAACAATACCCTCGGTGCCAAAGCGATCGTCCAGATCCCCGCAACTCTTGAAGGTCTTGTTGCTATCTCCAACCCAGTTGACGTCCACAACGTCGCTGTGCGCCAGATCTTCTACAATTCCTGGAACAACAAGTTCCGCAAGGCTCTTGTCGCAGCTCTCGTCGCCCAGACTGGTGTTGCCATCCCGTCCAGTGGTAAGTCCAAGACCAACCGCAAAGGCGAGACCCAGGACATCCTCATCACTGAGGCTGACTACATCAAGCACCTTCTGAACAACAACCTGATCTCCGAGGCTGACTACTATGTCGCCCACGCGCAGGTTGCTGCCACCATTCCGTTTGAAGTTCCTGCCAAGGAAGCTGAAAGCGAGCCCGCGGCTAAGTTCTACACCCTTGCCCGCCAGCTTCTGGCTATGGTCGAGGCTGGAACCGTTGGCTCCAACGGCCAGCCCATCACCGAAGAATCCTTCGTTGCCAACTGGTCCGCTCAGAACCCTGGCTTCAACTTCGACAACCTCGGCGGGTTCACCGAAGACGGCATCGCCCGCGCGCTGGAGATCGACGACAAACGTCGCTCGCTCGCGCTGCCTGCTGGGTTGGTTTAATCCACCCGCCGTGTTCGCAACCCACGTTAAATCTTCTTGCCGACCTGAGCACGTCGTTAAACTGCTCACCTTCAAATCAACACACTGCAGTGAGGGCACCTCGGTGCGAGACGTATTGCATGGTAGCCTGTGGAAGACCACGAAAGTGAACAGGTAAATAACAGGAGTTTCGACTCATTATCTGTTTGGGAACACAATGCAAAAGTGAGCGACCTGACCAGTGTGTTGATTTGAGGGTAATACATAGGAGTTCATTCCAGCCGGATGGAGTCCACGCCTATGAATAGTCCGGCACCTCAGCCTGAGGGTTAATCCTCACCAGAGATTTGCTGATCCCACTGGATAAAGGGACTGCCAGTTCAGTAGTGTTGTGAGTGCAATAACTGAAGTCGTTGTAAAGAACTCTCCGTAGAAGCGAACTGGAACGCAACACAGTTCTCCACCCATTTCTCCTTATGTCCCCCCACCCACTCCCCCAAGCTGAACCACATTTCCGTCTCTACGAGACAACTCTCGCCCAGATCATCGCCCGCTACCCTTCCCCTTCTGAAATCTCCTTCTCCGGCGTAGGCCAGTCCACCGTTCGCATCAACCTCAAGCTCGCCCTCGAAAACTACCTAGCCCATGCCTCTATCTCCTCTACCATTCCCCGAGACCGTGCCTCCCTTGTCCTTCGTGAATTCGTATTCTCCAATTCCCCAGACGGCAAAGTTTATATCGGCCCACGCCGTCCCTCTCGACGCCACAAAGGCTATTCAGTTGCTTCTAGCGGAATTGACACTAACGCTGACTCCTCAATGGCAGCATCCGCAATGTCCATCCCCGTTATCGATTGCACAAATCCAACGACACTTCATGCGGTCCTTCACCTCAAAAACTTCGACCACATCCCGGTTCCCCTAACCATTTTCGTTGACCTCACCCAGCACTCAGACTTAACCCTCACCTATCCTAACATTGAACTAATCCCAACCGCCCAGCCCAACACTTACACCATCCTATGACCAAAGTCATTAACCCCTACCTTCTACCCAACAGTCCACCCACCCGCAAAGTGGAATTCCATTCCAGCAAAGAAGACATCCACGAACTCAAGTCTCGCCTCTCTCGTCATGGGGTTCTCGACGCGGTTCTAGGCGCACTCTTTTTCAAGTTTATGGAAGAACTTAAAGCTGTCATCCCTGTCGCTCTCTCTGTCGAGCAAGCTGAACTCAACGAACAGCGTGTCCACAACTTCATCTCCACTCTAAAATTCAATGCCTGAACCAACACAATCTTACCTTCACCACCTCTACGACGGTGTTCCTTTCCATGAGATCATGGGTAAAGACATTTCCCAGATGAACGAAGAGGAAGTCAAAGCCCTTCTCAAAACCACCCGCGCAACTCGTGTCTCCCCGGCGGAGCGCAAAAAGGCCCGCACCACCGCAGCCAAAACCCTCTCCGGCAAAGCTCCAAAAAACGTCACAATTCAAACCGCACTTGAAGGACTCATATGATCTCTTTTCCACCACCAATTTTCCAAGACTCCAAAGGTAATCACTACAGGCTTTCCTACACTGGCACTCGCCGCTGGGACCCAATCACCAACTCTCCCATCCCTCGCATCCGCACATCTAAGAAACTCCGCCTTAAACTCAAACGTCTCCTATGCTCCGCCGCTTCTTCGAACTCCACTGCTGCACCTGCACAGTCCACTTCACCCGCTTAAACCGCACGGTAATTTACATCCACGGACCGTTCTCCTACTTCCGTGAACTTCTCATCCCCGCAGGCGAACCCTTTACCTCTCCTTGTCACCACACCATCATCAACCCACATGATCTCTCTCAACCTCTCCGACCGCTCGCAGGCTTCTACGTCCCCAAAGACCGACTTGCCCATCCGCAAGATGTTTCACTGGCAGCCTGACGGCTCCCTCCTATTCCGCGTTGATTGGTCCAGCATTGAATCCCTCCTCTCTTGCAATCGTTCCGCGGAATACAAACTCGTCCACTCCCGTCAATCCGGCTCCCGTGCAGCTCTCACGTTTGGCGCAGCTATCCATTCAGGCCTCGAAATCTGGTATCGAAACAAGCAGCTCATCGGAATAGAAACCACTCGTGAGGATCTCCTCTCCCGCTGTTACTCCGCTATCGAATCTACCTTCGCAGAATCCCCTCCCTCCCACTTCTCCCCAGACTACCGCACATCCGACTACGCGATCCAGTCCTTTCACTCCTACATTACCCATTACAAAGACGAAATCCTCACCCCCTTCACTCACCAAGACAAACCCTTGGTTGAGTTCTCCTTCTCATTCCCGCTGGGTAAGAGTGAATTACCCATTGATGTCTTTGGTTATTGGCCTCCTTTTGGAACTTTAACCAACGATCCGCAGAAAGAAAAAGAAGTCTACTTGCACGGCGGCACCATCCCCGTCACCATAGAATGGTCCGGCATTGTTGACATGCTTGCGGAGGTTAACGGCTCGCTCTACGTCGTGGACCACAAAACCACCTCGATCCTTTCCCAGGATTTCTTCGACGGTTTTGAGATCGCGATGCAACCCGTCGGTTACTTCTCCGCTGTCCGCGCAGCGTTTCCAGACCTCCCAATTAAGGGATTTCTCGCGAACGTTCTCGCCTGCCGTAAACCCGTTGCCGCTGTGACCAAGAGTGGCCGGCCCACAACCTCCAAACCTTTCGAAGCCCTGCGCCGTCAGTATAACTACTCCGATTGGCACGTGGAGGAATTCAAGCGGGACGCCCTTGCGCTCATTGAGGAACTCTTCGCCAACCTGACCAACACCTACTTCCCACGCAAAACCACTTGGTGCGTCGGCAAGTATGGCAAGTGTCCGTTCTTTGACGTGTGCGCACTGCCGCCTGAACAACGGATGTCTATGCTGCAATCTGATAACTACACTAACAACACTTGGAGGCCCGTATGAAACCCCTCACCATCTCCATCGACCTCGACAAAACATGGACCGCTGACCCAACAGTGTTTGCCCTCATCGCCTACACGTTTAAAGCCCGCGGTCACACCGTCATCATCTGCACCCGTCGAACAGAGCTCTCTCACGAGGATCGTATCGCTCTACAGATCCCCGAATTCGTCACCCTCTTCTTTGCCAACCTTGGCTTCAAACGTGACGCCGTGCCATTCCCCGTCGACATCTGGATCGACGACGAACCCGGCACGATTGAACCTCAGCGGTTGTTGGAGGAACCAGACGCTGCCTCCCTATGACCACCAACATCTCCTATCCCGTCCTGGCCCACGCCTCCTCCCCAGTCCACGGGTCTCACACCGACTGGCTTCACACAACCATCCTCGCGCTCACTTGCGAATCCGTCACCCAATCCAAAGACCACTCCTTCACCCAGCAAGACAAACAAATCTACCGCACCCTCTACGCGGACATTCTTAAATGCCTCAACCAAATCCAAACTGACTTCACCCTTGACCCAACCCGCGCGCTGACCACCCTCCGCGAACTTCAATTCCAACTCAACACACTCCTCCAATGAAATCCTCCACCGACTTCCTTCCCCGCCTCCCGCAATCCTTCCTCCTCATCGGCCCACCCGGTTCAGGCAAGACCACCGTCTCTCTCCAGCTCCCTAAGCCCTTCATCCTCGACTGTGACCAGAACCTTAACGGCCCTGTTAAATTCCTCCAAGAGCAAAAAAAACTCGGCACTGACTGGTTCTTTGACAACCCCGCTAAAAAAGCTGATGGCACAGCTTGCCCTCGTGAACTCCAATGGGACCGAGCAATTGAACTCCTCACAGAAGCCTGCTCTTCTCCTAAAGTAGAAACCATTGTCATCTCCTCCCTCACGTCCTTCATCGAGCTCGCCTTCATTCAAACCTACAAAATGACAGGCAAGAAACTCGGCGACTACAAGAAAACCATCGACCCTAAATTCGAGTTCGAGCAATGGGGCGCCTTCGGTTCCATTATGCGGCAAACAATCTTTTGGCTCAAGTCATCTGACAAACGCCTTTGCATTGAAGCCCACATGGCAGTTGACAAGGAAGAACTTTCAGGAGCCCTGACTAACTTCATCAACATCCCTGGCAACCTCAAACACACAATTTCCGGTTGGTTTGAAGAAGTCTGGGCACTTGACGTTTCCATCACCGGAGTTCCACCTAACCATAAAAAAGAACACCGCATTTTCACTGCACCCGATAACAAATCCAAACACCTCGGCCTCAAGTCCGCCGCACAACTCGGCACTTCCTTCCCCGCGGATATGGTTAACGTCCTTCAAGCTTTACAGAAATGAAAACTTCACTCACCTTCCTCTGCTTACTTCTTGCTGCTTGTCTGCCAGTAGAAGCACCCACTGCTTGCAATCACACTTATTCCACATGGTCAACCCCAGTCATAACCGACAACTGGTATACCGGCCCTGTTGCAACTCAATGCCGCACTTGCACACTCTGCGGTGAAGCTCAATCCCGTCGCGTCCCATGACCCGCACATTCCTCGTCGCCCTTGACCTCGAACCCATGTCTGACATCGACTCCATCGCTGCTGACATGCTCGATTCCCTCGCTCAAGACGGATTCCAAGTAACCTCCGTCAAGCCTTGGGCATCCGCCAATACCGATCAAGTTGATCCTTTTATGTCTCTGCAATTACCAGAGGCACCTGCTAATTTCCTGGGCTAACAATGCCCTTGAACACACAAACAAACACAAACCAAAAACACACAAACACATATGCTCCCACTTAGCCTCACACTCAACGACGCTGACACCTCCTCCCCTATCCTTGTTGAAGGAAAGCAACCTCTCATCATCGACAAGGCGGAAGTGGTTCAGTCCAAATCCCGCAAGGGTTACTTCCTCGCGGTGACCTTCAAAACCCAAGAAGACTCTATGTCTATCAAGGGCACGAAGATCGGCGCTGGGTTCCCTCTCATCCAACGCTATATGCTTCCCATCCCCGGCACAGAGTTCGGTGACGGCGAGCAGGCGGAAAACTACAAAGCCAACCTCTGCCGCTTCATGCTGGCTTGCGCCAACCGCAAGGACACCCCTGAAGCCAAGGCTGAGCTCCCTGAGTTCAACGAGTCCTATATCGCCAACCTCTCAAGCGTTGTCGTGATGGGCAACATCAAAACCTCCAAACCCAAAGATGACGACGATGGCTACGGCCCTCGCTCTGAAGTCAAATCGGTCAGCGGTATTGATCCTCAGTAAACACAACCACCCGCTGGCAGACCGGGAATAGTCTGCCTTTTTTCTCCAATGAAAACCAAAAACAAAAAAGCAATTCGCACCGGCAACCGTTTTGGCAAGACTGAAATGTCTATGGCTATGGAAGCCAATAACAACGGCCCTAACCCTCGCCGTTCCATTCCTGTCAAAGAAGTGAAAGAAATGATCGACCGTGCAGTCGCTCGTGTTAAATCCGAGCGGACTATCTACGATGATCGTAACGAACTCATTGCCACTATCAATGAACAAGAACGCGCAGTTGAGCACCATGAAAACTGTCTCCACAATCTTGAGCGACACCTTATTTCTCTCAAGCTTCAACTGAACAAAACCAACACCGCAATCGCACGCGAGCTGGACCTAGACTCCCTCCGCTAATGAAAACCAACTTAGAAATCTCAATCTATACAACAGTATTCATAAAGCATTTTACAAGAATGTTTGAAACAGTAGATAAACTAGGTGAAACTCTAGTCTCCTGTGATGAGCAAGCTCGAAAAGCTTCTATCGAGGCTTCAAAAGCTTTGTGCCGGTTTATTAACGTGGAATAATCCACCGACCTAAGCATGTCGCTAAACTGCTTACCAATTTCCTATGCCTGACACTACCGAACTCCGCAAGCTCAAGCGCCTTTCCGACGCCACCTACCTCCCGCTCGCTGACATCAAAATCAACCGCAACGAACGCCTGCGTCGAAACATCAAAGAGATCAACGAAAACGCCGAACGCATCGCTGATTCCATTGTTCTCGTCGGCCCTATCCAACCACTCCTCCTAGACGAAGAGAACAACCTCATTGACGGTGAATGCCGCTACACCGCCTACAAACTCCTCATTGAGCGCGGTTACGCTGCCCTCGAAGTCCCTGTCGTCCGTCGAGTAAAAATCGAGCAAGCCATGAAATGGATGATCGAGCTCGACGCCAACATGCAACGCAAACAAATGCGCTGGCAGGACATCGTTCTCGGCATCGTCGCGGTTCACGAGCAAAATTCCAAAATGGCCAAAGACCGCAAAGAGCAATGGGGTATGCGGGCCACCGGCTACCTTGTCAAACAGTCTCACTCCTATGTCCAAGACTGCATTCTCGTCGCTCCATTCCTCCGCAACAACGACGCGGAAATCTGTGAAGCCAAAAACCTCGAAGCTGCCAAGCAAGTTCTCCTTCTCCGCAAAGAACAAGCCCTTGCCCAAGCAGCCGCTCGCCTCTCTGGTGCAGTCACTGTTGCTCAGCCCAAAGCTCCAAAGCCATCCGGTATCATCAATATTTCTCTCGGCGACGTCACATCCCCGGCTCCTGCATCGGTAGTCGTGACTTCCCCAGAGGAAATCCGCGCGATGAACATTGTCAACTTGTCCACCCGTCTCCACAACGTGGACTGCACGACATTCATGAAAGAAACCATGTCACCAGAATCTGTCGATGCCATCATCACAGACATTCCTTACGGCATCGACATGGACCTTATGGAAGACATGCAAGGCATTGACATGATGCGTTCAACCCATGACGTGGATCAAAACGTGGAACAAATGAAACCGTTTCTTGAAGGTGCTTACCGGGTTCTCAAGCCTAACACATATCTCTTCTTTTTCTATGCCCAGCAGCATCAAGAAAAGCTCGCCACTTGGGGGCGGGAAGT
>ERZ650311.968-NODE-968-length-15546-cov-12.583177_pt1 | contig 15546 bp, 21 predicted proteins | sample MGYA00376247_ERZ650311 | MGnify/ENA primary metagenome ERZ650311 (study PRJEB26733, sample SAMN07839324) | wastewater metagenome | biome: small river; feature: stream; material: water | place: USA: North Carolina | collected 2016-07-28 ... | reverse complement strand
ACTTCGGCGACGGCCTCCTGCGAGAGCAGCATGCCACCGAGGGTGCTTTGCTCCGCGAGCATGTCGCTGGGGAGGGTCCGTCCGCTAAAGACCGAATCCGGCGCTGGTACCGCTGCCAAACTCACTGTTTACCTCCTGAGGTCCTAATACTTCCTAGATAGCATGGGGCACTGACTTTTTAGGTTCAAGTCTGGCTGTGGATAACTTTGTGAATAACTGTGGAAACACGCCGTTCAACCTGTGCACAACTTGTGGAGAACCCTGTGGAGCAATTGTGGAATCGCGGCTAAATCCCTTTATTTATAAGGGCTTCAGGGTTGTTCACAAGTTTCTCCGACAACCCTAAACTTGAGGTTCAAGGTTGTGGATAACCTTGAAGGTTTTACCCAAATTTTCTGTGGTTTTCCCTTATCTGGTTGAAGGTTTGTGAATAAATAACACCCCGGAAAAAGCGAAACGGGCGATCCCGAAGGACCGCCCGCTTGGCTTCAGTACTTACTTAGCAGCAACAACCTGCAGGTTCAGCTTGGCGCTGAGGTCAGCGCTGAGCTTCACGGTTGCGGTGTGGTTGCCGGTGGTGCGAATCGGGGCGAGGAACTCGACCTTCTTCTTGTCGATCTCGCCGAGGCCAGCAGCAGCAACTGCAGCGGCAACAGCCGAGGTCTTGACGGCACCGAACAGGCGGCCACCCACGCCAGCCTTGATGGCTAGCTTGATGGTTGCGGCCTCCAGGGCGTTCTTGAGGGCTACTGCCTCTTCGGCGGTAGCAACGGCGCGCGACTCGCGAGCTGCACGGATCTGTGCAACCTGCTTCTCGCCACCCTTGCTCCAAACCACGGCGAAGCCGCGAGGAAGCAGGTAGTTACGTGCGTAGCCGTTCTTTACCTCGACTACATCACCAGCGGCACCGAGGCCAGTTACCTCGGTGGTCAGAATGAGCTTAGACATTCGATTACTCCTTAGCGGCCAGCGCCAGCGTAAGGAAGCAGAGCTACCTCGCGAGCGTTCTTGATGGCACGGGCAATGAGGCGCTGCTCCTGAACAGAGACGCCGGTGATACGACGGGCGCGGATCTTGCCGCGGTCCGAGAGGAACTTACGAAGGGTTGCAACGTCCTTGTAGTCAATAACGCCGACCTTGATTGCCTTTACAGGGGCCAGCTTGGCGTTCTTGGCGTTGCGAGGCTTACGACGTGGGTCGCTCTTTGCAGCCATGATTATTTCTCCTAATTAGATCTTTAAAGATTTAGAACGGGGTGTCGTCTGAACCAGCGCCGGTACCTGGGTTTGCCCAGGCGTCGTCGCTCGGAGCGGCGGCACGAGTAGTTGCGGCAGGTACATCGCCCCACGGGTTGTCGCTTCGTCCACCGACGGCGCCAGCTTCGCGAGCACGGTTGGTAACAACGGCAGTTGCGCGCAGCAACGAAGCGCCGATGTCCTCAATCTCGAGCTCCAGCGAAGCGCGTGCCTCGCCGTTTGCGGCCTGGTAAGCCGATGGTGCCTTCAGACGGCCGGTGACTACAACGCGAGCACCCTTGTGCAGGGAGTTTGCGATGTTCTCGGCCAGTTCACGCCAAGCGGTGCAGCGAACCCAAACGGTTTCGCCATCTTCCCACTGGCTGGTCTGACGGTTGAAGGTACGTGGAGTGGAACCAACACGCAGCGAGGTGACGGCTACGCCACCCTGGGTGTAACGCAGCTCAGGATCGGCGGCAAGGTTGCCTACGATCGTGACGTTTACTTCCCCGGCCATATTCTTTTTCGCTTGCCTTACTTGGCAGCAGCGCGAGCTGCTGGCTTGCGGGCTGGCTTGGTGTCAGCGATTTCCTCAGCGGTAATCTCTGGAACCTCGACTGGCTTGATGTTTACGATTGCCTGGTCGGCGCGCAGCACCTTGGTGCGGAGGACGGCCTCCGACAGCTTCAGCTGGCGGTCGAGCTCGTCAACGTCGGCTGGCTTTGCGGTCAGGTTGATGACAGCGTAGATAGCTTCGGTCTTCTTTGCGATTTCGTAGGCAAGGCGACGACGGCCCCAAATGTCAACCTTCTCAATGGTGCCTTCACCATTGCGGATAACGTTGAGGAACTTGTCGAGGCTTGGAGCAACAGTGCGCTCATCGACGCTAGCGTCGAGGAGAATCATCAGCTCGTATGGATGCATGACTAACCCACCTCCTTTGGACTAGAACGGCCATGGGATTTCCATGGCAGGAGGGTATTGGCATCTGTCGCGCTACTGCGACCGGGAGGTCACAGGACGCGCAACCTTTCTAGACTACCGTGCGTTCCACCAGGCAAGCAAGCGTTTTTCTGCTTCTTCTGCACCGAGAGGGCCCTCGTCCATTCGTAGTTCCATGAGGAACTTGTAGGCCTCGCCCACCTCGCGGCTGGGCTTCAGGTTCAGGATCTGCATGATTGCCTCGCCGTCCAGGTCTGGGCGGATGGCATTCAACTCTTCCTCGGCGGCCAAAACTTCGATGCGGCGCTCCAGATCGTCGTAGGCGTGAGCCAGGCGCTCGGCCTTGCGGCGGTTGCGGGTGGTCACATCGGCGCGGGTCAGGACGTGCAGTCTGGACAGCAGGTCGCCGGCATCGCGCACGTAGCGACGGACCGCCGCATCGGTCCAGGGGTCGTTTTCGCCGTAGCCGAAGAAGCGCAGGTGCAGCCGAACCAGTTCCTTCACGGCTTTGGTGGTGGCGTTGTCGAACTTGAGCTCGCGCATCCGGGCCCCGGCCAACTTGGCACCGACCAGGTCGTGCTGGTGGAACGAAACCGCCCCGCCCGCTTCCTTGCGCTTGGTGGCAGGCTTACCGATGTCGTGCAGCAGTGCGGCAAAGCGCAACACGAAGTCGCCTTCGAGCCCGTAGTCCTTCTCGTAGCTGATCGCCTGCTCGACCACCGTCAGAGTGTGCTCGTAGACATCCTTGTGGTGGTGGTGTTCGTCGCTCTCCAGGCGCAAGGCCGGAAGCTCAGGCAACACAACCTGTGCCAAGCCGCTATCCACCAGCGCGGTGAGTCCCTTGCGGGGATGGGCACCGAGCATCAGCTTGGTCAACTCCACGTTCACGCGCTCGGCGCTGACAATCGCGAGGCGATCGGTCATCGCGGTCATCGCCTCGAAGGTCTTCGGTTCGATCTCGAAGCCCAGTTGACTGGCGAATCGGGCACCGCGCATCATGCGCAGCGGGTCATCGCCAAAGGAAATCTCGGGGTCGATCGGGGTCTTCAGGACACCGTCCAGCAGGTCGCGCAGACCCTCGGTGGGGTCCACAAAAACCTTTTCGGGCAGGCGCAGCGCCATCGCATTCACGGTGAAGTCGCGGCGGAAAAGGTCCGCCTCAAGGCTCTTGCCGAATGCAACCAGCGGCTTGCGGCTGTCTTCGTCGTATTCGTCGGCCCGGTAGGTGGTGATCTCCACGGTGTCGTCACCGATGCGGGCGCCGATGGTGCCGAACTCCTTGCCGATATCCCACCAGGCGTCGACGTTGCCTTTCAGGATGGCGATGGTTTGGTCTGGCAGCGCCGAGGTGGTGAAGTCAAGATCCGGTGACTTGCGACCGAGGAACGCATCGCGCACCGGGCCGCCCACCAGCGCCAGTTCGTGTCCGGCTTCGCTGAACAAGCGACCCAAACGCAAAAAGAGCTCACCCGAGGTGAGTTCTTCTAGGTTTTTGAGCGCTTCAGCCACACTATTCATCGCATTCAGTTTGTCACAGGGTCTAGCGTCTAGTCTTAATGGCATGAGTGACCGCAAGTTTGCACGCCCGCGCCGTCGGGTCGAGGAAACTTCGGCTGGCGGGTTCGTCCTTTCTGCGGACGGCAGCAACCGAGTGGCGCTCATTGGCCGGCTTTCGCGCTCGGGTCGAATCGACTGGTGCGTTCCCAAGGGTCACCTCGAGGGTGAAGAAACCCGCGAGCAGGCGGCGGTCCGCGAGGTCTACGAAGAAACTGGCCTAGAGGTTGAGATTCTCGGCGAACTGGGCTCCATCAACTACGAGTTTTCGGCCGGTCCCAAGCTGATTGCCAAGACAGTCCACCACTATCTCTTCCGTCACGTCGGTGGCGACCTGACCGTGGAGCTAGACCCGGATCATGAGGCCGTCGAGGCCCGCTGGTTCGAGTTGGAGCACCTGGTCACCACTCTGGCTCACGAGAATGAGCGTCGCATCGCCCGCGCCGTCATCGAGTGGGTGGAGACCCAGCAGTGAAGCCGTGGCTTCGGGGGCTTGCCGCGACTCTGGCTGCCGGCCTGCTGAGTATCGCGATGGCGTCCTCTCCGGCGAGCGCCGCCGCACCGAGCACAGCGACAAGCACAACCGGCACAACCAACCTGACCCCTGCCGCCGACCCAACTCTGCCGCCGTTTGCGGTGAAGATCGTTCCCGGCTCGGTGATTCACCTGGTCAGTCGCAGTAGCAAGCTTCCGGTTTCCATCCAGAACGACTTCCCGGTGAACATCCGGGTGCAGGTTCACGTGGCACCGAATAACCTGAGCGCGCTGATTCCGGCGGCGATTGAGGTAACTGTTCCCGCCAACACCACCTACGTCGCGCAGGTACCGGTCACCGCGATTGCCGACGGCGACGTGGTGATGCAGGCCTGGCTGACCACTTTTTCGGGTATTCCACTCGGTGACCCGGTTGATTTGCAGATGACCATCAACGCCGAGATCGAAGAGAGCCTGATCGGCGGATTCGTGATTCTGGTGGCGGGTCTGGGCGTTGCCGGTGTGGTTCGCACCATAACCAAGCGTCGTCGGGCCAGCGAGGCGGCTTAGGTGAGCGTCGCCAAGTCCAGCCTGATCATGGCTAGCGGTACCGTGGTCAGTCGTGCCCTGGGTTTTGCCCGCGCGGTATTGCTCGCGGCAATGATCGGTGTCACCACCAACGCCGCCGATGCCTTCGGCGTTGCCAATCAGCTTCCCAATAACGTCTGGGCGATTGTGGCCGGTGGAGTGCTAAACGCCATTCTGGTTCCGCAGTTGGTCAAGGCACGTGCTCACGCCGACGGTGGCGCCGGTTACATCAACCGCCTGATGACCCTGGCCATCGTGATCTTCGGAGGAATCGCAGCTCTGGCCACCATCGCGGCACCGCTGCTGGTCAGCATCTACACCTCGGGTTGGTCGGCCTCGCACCTGGCGCTAGCCACGGCTTTTGCCTACTGGTGCCTGCCTCAGCTCTTCTTCTATGGCCTCTACTCCATGCTGGGAGAGGTCCTCAACGCCCGCAGTGCGTTCGGTCCGTACATGTGGGCACCGGTGTTGAACAACGTGGTTTCTCTGGCCGGCATGATCGCCTACATCTTGATCTTCGGGCTCGACCCAACCGGCAAGACCACGGTGGCGCAGTGGGGCTATGGCCAGGTGACGCTGCTGGCGCTCTCGGCCACCCTCGGTGTCGCAAGCCAGGCCATCATTCTGTTCTTCGCTTGGCGTCGCATCGGACTGCACTTCAAGCCCAACTTCCAGTGGCGTGGCTTTGGCCTCGCCCCAGCCCTCAAGGCCGGTTCCTGGACGCTGGCCATGGTGCTGGTGACTCAGATCGCGGGCATCTTCCAGTCCTCGGTGGCTTCCTCGGCGGTGGAGGGGCGAACCGGCACCAGCGTTGCCTCGGTGGCCGCCTCTGGAATCGCCTGGCTGATCTTCATGCTGCCGCACTCGGTGGGCACGGTGTCGCTGGCGACCGTCTATTTCACGCGCATCGCGACCCACGCCAACGATGGCCGAATGGAAGACGTAAAGACCGACCTGCGCGATGGCATGCGGGTGGTGGCCCTCATCAGCCTCTTGGCCACTAGCGCGCTGATCGTCTTGGCCTACCCGATCAGCCGAGTCTTCGTCGGGGAATACCCCGGCACCGCGGCGCTCGCCGCCGTTCTGGTGGCGTTCCTGGTGGGCCTCGCTCCATTCAGCCTGGGCTTCTTCATGCAGAAGGCCTTCTATTCGCTGGAGGACACCCGCACTCCGTTCTGGATCACAGTCGTGCAGTCGGCGCTTTACATCGTCGGTGCCCTTACCATCCAGGTTGCCGTTGCACCAATCCACCGAGTCGCAGCCCTCGCCTACCTCACCAGCGCGACCGTGCTGATCTCCGGAATCCTGTACTTCGTGATTTTGCGGGCACGAATTGGCCGCTTCGATCACGGTCTCGTCACCTCGATCCTGCGCTTCGGTATTGCGGCCATTCTCGGTGGCCTGCTGGGCTGGCTGGCCCTAACCCTGATGGGTGGTACCGGGCCCGCCGCATTCGCGCTGCAGTCAGTGGCGGGCGCGGTGATCACCTCGGCGATTGTCGGCGTGGTCATCTTGGTTGGATTCGTGCTTACCCTTTGGGCGATGCGCACCCCCGAATTCGACTTCCTGAAGGCAACCGTGCAGCCCGTAACAAAGCGGCTGGCCGGAATCTTCAAGCGATAACATTTGTTTGGGTCTATTGGCTCAATCTGGGGTGATTTCCCCGCTTTTTCCTGAGGAGTTTTGCCTTGCGCGACGTCATCATCGTTGGTTCCGGTCCTGCCGGATTCACCGCCGCCATCTACACCGCCCGCGCGGGCCTGAAGCCGATGCTCATCGCCTCGAGCGTTGAGGTCGGTGGCGAACTGATGAAGACCACCGAGGTGGAGAACTTCCCAGGCTTCCCAGAGGGCATCATGGGCCCTGGCCTGATGGCCAACTTCCAGGAGCAGGCCGAAAAGTTTGGCACCGAGGTCGTCTACGACGACGTTGTCTCGGTGGACCTATCCGGTGACGTAAAGATCGTGAAGACCGGCCTGGGCGAAACGTTCGAGGCCAAGACCGTGATTCTGGCGACCGGTGCCGCTTACCGCGAGCTGGGCATCCCGCGCGAGAAGGAGCTCTCGGGCTACGGCGTCTCATGGTGCGCCACCTGCGACGGCTTCTTCTTCCGCGACCTAAAGATCGCCGTTGTCGGCGGTGGAGACAGCGCCATGGAAGAAGCGAACTTCCTGACCCGCTTCGCCAGCAAGGTTTACCTGATTCACCGTCGTGACAGCTTCAAGGCCAGCAAGATCATGGCCGACCGCGCGCTGAACAATCCAAAGATCGAGGTCATCTGGAACAGCGAGGTCGCGGAGCTACACGGCGAGCCAAAGCTGACCGGAATCACCCTGCGCAACACCGTTGACGGCACCACCAGTCAGCTGGACGTCGAGGGCCTCTTCATTGCCATCGGTAACGACCCTCGCACCGACCTGGTCAAGGGCCAGCTGGAGTTGAGCGACGAGGGCTTCATCAAGGTAGACGGCCGCAGCAGCAAGACCACCATCCCGGGTGTCTTCGCCTGCGGTGACGTCATCGACCCGACCTACCGCCAGGCCATCACCGCCGCTGCCTCGGGTTGCGTCGCAGCCCTGGACGCCGAGCACTACCTAACCAACCACTAAGTTTCACGAAAAACCACGGAGTACAAAATGAGCGCTGCCAAGAACGTAACCACCGAGAGCTTCGCCGCGGACGTCCTTCAGAACACTAAGCCGGTCCTGGTCGACTTCTGGGCCGAGTGGTGTGGCCCATGCCGTCAGGTGTCGCCAATCCTGGACCAGATCGCCGAGGAGTACGCCGACAAGCTGGAGATCGTCAAGGTAAACGTTGACGATGAGCAGCAGTTGGCGATGGACTACGGAATCACCAGCATTCCTGCGCTTCAGGTCTTCCAGAACGGCAAGGTTGTGAAGAGCATCATCGGTGCCAAGCCAAAGTCGGTTCTGGTGAACGACCTCGCAGACTTCTTGAAGTAAGCGTTCCGCCAGCCGCGCCATTCAACCGCGCGACAGACGATTAGAAAGCCCGCTCCGACGCCGAAAGGCACCTCGGTGGCGGGTTTTTTACTAGGCTTGAGTGAATAACCAAATTTTGGAGAAGGAAATGAGCAACGAAACCCCGCGCGGTAACAATTTCGACCACTGGTTGGATAGTTACGCGGCGCGCGCGAACACCCTTTCGGTGTCCGAGGTTCGTGCGCTCTTTGCCGTGGTTTCGCGTCCCGAGGTGGTTTCGCTGGCCGGTGGAATGCCGTTCGTTTCGGCTCTCCCGAAGGAGCTCATGGAGGCTTCCTTCGACTCCATGATGACCGAGCGCGGTAACTACGCGCTTCAGTACGGTGGCGGCCAGGGAGACCTGCGCCTGCGCGACCAAATCCGCGAGGTGATGGCCCTCGAGGGTATCCACGCCTCGGTGGAAGACATCGTGATCACCACCGGTAGCCAGCAGGGTCTGGACCTTCTCGGTGGCTTGTTCCTGGATGCCGGTGACGTCGTGCTAGCGGAGTCGCCTTCCTACGTTGGCGCACTGGGCATCTTCCGCCACTATGAGGCGCACGTTGAGCACCTCCACACCGACCACGAGGGTCTGGACCCCGACGCACTAGAGGTTGCCATCAAGCAGCTGAAGGGCGAGGGCCGCCGGATCAAGTTCCTCTACCTGGTGCCAAACTTCGGCAACCCATCGGGCGTGACCCTCACCGAGGAGCGACGCCACCGCATCGTCGAGATCTGCCGCCGCGAGCACATCCTCATCTTGGAAGACAACCCATACGGTCTGCTTTACTTCGGCGAGAAGCCGCCGGTCGCAATGCGCTCCTACGAGGAAGATTGCGTCATCTACCTGGGTTCGTTCAGCAAGATTCTGGCCCCTGGCCTACGCGTCGGCTATGTTCTGGCTCCGCCGGCCATTCGCGACAAGCTGGTCCTGGCGAACGAGTCGGCCCTTTTGAGCCCGAGCACCTTCACCCAAATGCTAATCAGCGAGTACCTGGCCAAGAGCGACTGGCAGGGTCAGATCGATACTTTCCGCGGAATCTACCGTGAACGCCGCGACGCTGCTCTCGGTGCAATGAAGGAATACCTGCCCAACCTGCACACCACCCGACCCGACGGTGGTTTCTACCTCTGGGTGACGCTGCCGGACGGGATCGACTCGAAGGCCATGTTGCCGCTGGCCGTCACCGAGTTGGTCGCCTACACCCCGGGAACCGCGTTCTTCGCGAACGGAACCGGTCACAACTTCCTGCGTATTAGCTTCTGCTACCCAACGCCGGAGAATATCAATGTGGGAATCAAGCGCTTGGCCACGGTCATCAACCGCCAGACCGAGCTACTGGAGACCTTCATCAAATAACAAGTTTCACGTGAAACTGAAGCGAGAGAACACAGGGAGGCCGAAATGATCCCCGGTTTGGACAAGAAGCACCAGCTCCGCATCCTAATTTTGGCTGGCGGAATCTCGCATGAACGTGATATCTCCCTGAAGAGCGGTCGCCGAGTGGCCGATGCCCTCACCGATGCCGGTGCAACCGTGATTTTCCGCGAGCCGGACGAGAAGCTTTTTGAGCACATTCAGGCGGACAAGCCAGATGTGATCTGGCCGACCCTCCACGGAGCATCTGGCGAGGACGGCTCGCTGCGCGACATCCTGGCCCTGACCGGGGTTCCCTTTGTTGGCGCGGGTGCCGACGGTGCACGCCTGGCCTGGGACAAGTCGATCGCCAAGATTTTGGTGCAGCGCTCGGGAATTCAGACTCCGGCTTCGCTCACTCTGCCAAAGGAAACTTTCCGAGAACTGAACGCCGAGGCAGTTTTGGCTCAGGTTGCCCGTCACATGGCTTTCCCAGTTGTGGTCAAGCCGGCCCGTAGCGGTTCGGCCCAGGGTGTTTCGATCGTTTCGGACGCCGCCCACCTCAACCGCGCCATGATCGACGCCTACGTTTACTGCGACGTTGCCATCATCGAGAAGTTTGTCGAAGGCACCGAGCTCGCTATCTCGGTGATCAATGAGGGAGCTGGGCCGATTGCCCTGCCGGCCGTGGAGATCGAGCCGACTAGCGGTCGCTTTGGCTACGACGAGCGCATCACCGCGGGCGAGACCAACTACTACGTTCCGGCTCGGGTTGACCAGTCGGTTTTGGAGCGCGCAGCCAAGGTGGCAATCAAGGCACACGAGGAACTCGGCCTTCGTCACCTCTCGCGCATCGACCTGATTGTGGATGCCGCCGGCGTCCCTTGGTTCCTCGAGGCAAACGTGGCTCCGGGTCTTACCGAAATTTCGCTGTTGCCCCAGGCAATTGTTGCGACCGGTACCGGCCTACCTCAGGTTTACCTGGGTCTGGCCGAAGCCGCCAAGCTGGGTCGCGGCTAGCAAATCTCGGGTTTCACCGGCTCTCCCTGAGGGTGGTATTTTGCTGCGCTATTTGGCAGTTGCTCTCCACTCGGTAGCCCGTGGGGATTGATTTGTCGTGATTCTGCTCCACTTTATTTTCTAAGCCACGGAGCGCCGTTGTCAGGGAATTTGGCAAGCGTGGGAGTGCCCCAAGGCGGCAGAATGGCTTCTGGAGCGCGCGGCGAATCACAAATTAATCGCGCTTGAAGCCGATCTCGTCCAAAATGCGATTCAGGTCGGCAACGGTTGCGAAGTCGATGACCAACTGGCCCTTCTTCTTTCCGAGCGAAATCTTCACGCCGGTGTTTAACTGGTCACCCAGCTGCTCGGCGATCTCTACGAGGAGACTCATGCGACCACCCGGACGAGGCTTACCGTTTCCGGAACCACCGGCCGCTGGCTTGTCCAGCGAGACCGCTTCCTCCAGCGAACGAACCGAGAGACCCTCGTTGATGACCTTGTTAGCCCAGTAGACCATGCGGGCTTCGTCGGTAGCACCGAGGATTGCGCGCGCGTGACCGGCACTCAAAACGCCAGCCGCGACCTTCTTCTGAACCTCGGCCGGCAGCTTCAGCAGGCGCAGGGTGTTGGTGATCTTTGGTCGACTGCGGCCGATGCGGTTAGCCAGTTCATCCTGGGTGATGCCGAAGTCGTCCAGTAGCTGCTGGTAGGCGCTGGCCTCTTCGAGCGGGTTTAGGTCGCTGCGGTGCAGGTTCTCAAGCAGGGCATCGCGAAGCATGTTTTCATCGGCGGTCTCGCGGATTACGGCAGGGATCTTGCCCAGGCCGACTTCCTTGGAAGCGCGCAGACGGCGCTCACCCATGATCAGCTCGTAGCGGCGTTCGCCGTTCTCATCCGGAAGTGGACGCACGACGATTGGCTGCAGTACGCCCAGTTCACGAATCGAGTGCACCAGCTCTGCAAATGCCTCCGGCTCGAAGACCGCACGTGGCTGCCACGGGTTTGGAACGATGGAGTTGACGTCAACGTGCCCAAAACGGGCTCCAGGGACCGCTACGAGGTCATTCTGGTTGTCCTGAGCCACATTATCGGTGGTGTCCTGGAAGAAGACGTCCATCGGACGCTCGCCCGGAATGTCGCTGGTTGGAATCAGTGCACCGATTCCGCGGCCGAGGCCGCCCTTCTTCTCTGCCATTTAGGCTCCTCGATTGGCTAGTTCGATCGCGGCCTCAAGATAGGCCAGTGATCCGGTGGAACTCTTGTCGTACGTGATTACGGGCTGCTGGTAACTCGGTGCTTCGGAAACCCTCACCGAGCGCGGAATTACCGACTGCAGCGCTTGCTGAGGGAAGTGCTCGCGGACGTCCGCCGCCACCTGTGCGGAGAGGTTGGTGCGGGAATCGTACATGGTCAGCAGGATGGTGCTGAGCTTGAGGTTGGAGTTGAGGTGCTTCTGGATCAGCTGGATGTTGCGAATCAGCTGGCTCAGGCCCTCCAGGGCGTAGTACTCGCACTGGATTGGTATCAAAACCTCGTTGGCCGCGGTGAAGGCGTTGATGGTTAGCACGCCCAGGCTAGGCGGGCAGTCGATGAAGATGTAGTCCGGCTTTACCTTGGTCTCGGCCATGAACTGGTTGATGGCATCGCGCAGGCGGAGGTTGCGCTCGCCTTCGCCAAATCCGGTGATCAGTTCCAGCTCGGCACCGGCCAAGTCGATTGAAGCGGGGACGCAGTAGAGGTGATCCAGCACCGGGCTCTTGGCGATAACGCTGAGAAGCGAAGCACCCTCGGTGAGGACTTCGTAGATTCCCTTGACGCCAGAGTGGTGGTCTACGCCCAGAGCCGTGGAGGCATTTCCCTGCGGGTCCAGATCAATTACCAGCACGTTGAGGCCCTTGTACGCCAGTGAGGCAGCCAGATTAACTGCGGTGGTGGTCTTACCGACGCCGCCCTTCTGGTTGCTGATGGTGAAGATGCGGGTGTTGGCTGGACGCTTGATTTCGGCGGCAGTGATTGCACCGAGGCGACGAGAGTTTGTGGCTATCTCGCGGGCCAGGGGAGTGTCGTCGAATGCGCTCATATTTTCAAATTGTTTCACGTGAAACCTTCGGGCTAGTTGCCCGAGGTAATGTGGGTGACGGTTGCCAGCTTCTGATCCGCCGAACCATCGGGGTTCAGCCGCGAGGCCATCCATCCGGTAGGAGTCGCGCTGGTTTCTGCCCGTCCATTTGGATAACCGAGGCCCGAAACCACGCTAGCCGCGGTAGTTACGCCCTTTTCGGCGGGAATTTGCTGATCCAGCGACACTTTAACTCCTGTCTTGTGCTGTTAGTTAAGCCTAGTGACAACGACCAGGGTCGGTTCGGCCAGGTGCTGCTTTCCGGTGAGAACAATGTCGAAACCCGCAATCTTGAGCTTTTTGCGGAGGACCTCGGAGTCATTGATTTCGTCCTGGGCCTTGCTGCCCTTGAGAGCAAGTACGCGGCCGCCGGCCTGCAGTAGCGGGACGGTGAGGCGCAAGAGCTTTGGCAGCGCGGACACCGCGCGGGCGGTCACGACGCTGAACTTGGCGTCTTTTACCTCTTCGGCTCTGGCCCGAAGCACAGTCACATTGGTCAGCCCCAGCTCGTCAACCTGCTTCTGCAGCCATGCCGAGCGACGCTCCATCGGTTCAATCAGAGTGAAGTGCACATCCGGGCGGGCTATGGCCATTGGAATCCCCGGCAATCCCGCGCCCGAACCGACGTCGGCAACCGTGTCGCCGGCGACCAAGAGTTCACTCACTACTGCCGAGTTCAAGATGTGTCTCGTCCAGAGCTTGGGCATCTCTCGGGGACCGAGGAGGCCCAGCAGATCCGCGTCCAGCACCAGATTGGTGGCGTAATCGCGCGCCTGGCCGATTCCAGCGCCGAATACCTGCTCGGCCACCGCCGGTTCAAGCTCTAGTTCGTAACTCTCAGACATTCCAACCTCAATGTTTCACGTGAAACATACCTGCATAAACCAAACCCCCGCAAATGTTTCACGTGAAACATTGATGCGGGGGAGGGTTCAAACTAGGCGTGCTTGATGACGATGTGGCGATCCTTGCCCTCGCCCTCGGACTCCGATACAAAGCCGGCGGCGGCAATCAGGTCGTGGGCCAGCTTGCGCTCGTAGCTAGACATCGGCTTCAGGTGAACGTTTTCGCCGCTCTCCTTGGCCTTGGCAATCTGCTTCTCCACGATACGCGCCAGGCCAGCGGCCTTGGCGTCACGCGAACCACCGATGTCCAAAATCAGGCGGCTAAAGGTGCTGGTCTTTGCCTGAACTGCCAGACGGGCCAGCTCCTGCAGCGCCTCAACGGTGTCAGGGTTCGACAGCAAACGCAGGTTGCTTTCGCCTTCTGCGGTCACTTCCAGGTAGGCGCGGCCCTGACGCACATCGATGTCGATGTCTCCGTCCAGATCGTAGATGTCCAGCAGCTCTTCGATGTAGTCGGCGGCAATGTCGCCTTCTTCTTCCAGGCGCTTGACTTCGTTCTGCTCTGCCTCTGGTGCAAGTTCTTGTTCGGTCATCTTGGATTACCTCTTATGTGAATGAAAACAAAGGAGTTCCGCGGTGCGGCGCTCGTGGTGCTACTTGGATTGCTTCTTGGCTCTGGTCTTGCCGACCGGCTGCTGACGCTGGGTGGTCTTTGGTTCCTCCTCAGGGGCCTCAACAGCTGGGGTAGCGGCTGCCGATCCCTTACCGCGCTTGGCCAAGCGGGCCTCGCGCTCGTGGTGGGCCTTGGATCCAGGGGTAGGCATGTTGCGGATAACCACAAACTGCTGACCCATGGTCCAGAAGTTTGAGACCAGCCAGTAGGTCATAACGCCTAGTGGGAAGGCAACACCCGAGACCGCGAAGATCACCGGGAAGATGTACATCATGATCTTCTGGGTCTGCATGTACTGGCTGTTGTTGACGTCTGGGTTGGTGTTCTTGGCCAGAATCTGACGCTGAGTGATGAACTGCGAAGCGGTCATCAGCACAATCATGACTGCGGCAACGATCTTGGTGGCCATGTTGTCGGTAGACATGAAGGTGTCCGAGAGGTGCGCACCGAAGACATCAGAGGTTGCGAACGAGCCCGCAAGATCCTTGGTTAGGAAACCGACGCCAGCCTTGTCGTGCTGGGCATCATTCAACACCGAGTAGAGGCTGAAGAAGATTGGCATCTGCACCAGCAGCGGCAGGCACGAGCTCAGCGGGTTCGCGTTGAACTTCTTGTAGAGCTCCATCTGCTCCTTGGCGAAGGCCTGGCGCGAGTCTGGGTCGTTCTTACCCTTGTACTTCTTCTGGAGCTTCTGCAGCTCTGGCTGAATCACCAGCATGTTGCGCTGACTCAGGATCTGCTTTACGAAGAGCGGGATCATCGAGGCACGAACCACGATAACCAGACCGGCTACCGCCAGAACCCAGGTAACGCCACTGGCAGCTGGGAGACCAACGGTGGTGAAGAGAGTGTGGAAACTAACCAGAATGAGCTCAATCACCCATTTAATCGGCCAAAGCAGATCCATCGTTAACTTGCCTTCCTTACATCAAAAGTCTTAGGCACCACGAAACCGAAGTTTGTGATGCGGTAGCGATCGGCACCGGCACGAACCTCATCGACGCCACCCTTGCTAAAAGGATTGCACCTGAGGATGCGCCAGACGGTCAGAATCGCTCCAAGCGCAACACCGCGCTGTTGAAACTGCTGCAGACCGTAAGACGAACAGCTGGGGTAGTACCGGCAGACATCACCGTAAAGCGGAGAGATGAACTTGCGGTACAAAATCAAAAAGCCAATAACCAGGTTTCTTGGCAGTAACCACAGAAATACGATCAGGCTCACGCGCCTCGCACCTCGGTTGAATCTTGCCCCAGGGAAGCGGCACGATTCTCGCCAAAAGCCCTATTCATCGCCGAATTGAACTCCGTAGAAAGTTTATTCCAGTCGGCTTGGGCTGCGGTGGGAAGCGCCCTAATCACCAACGCGGTTCCCTTGGGAATAGCTGGGAGGGCTTCACGACAGAGGGCGCGCAGCCTGCGCTTCACCAAGTTTCGAGTGACCGCGTTTCCCACGGTCTTAGCCACGACAAAACCAAAGCGGGCCTGGGGCTGGCCCAGATCCCGCTTTAGGTAAATGACTAGGTTGCCAGTGCTGAGCTTGTGGCCAGTTCTCATGGTCACGCGAAAGTCGTCTGCGGTGAGCAAACGATTCGCTTTAGCCAGCATGTGGCTATGAGGCGATTAGGCCGAGAGCTCGGTGCGGCCCTTGCGGCGACGAGCAGCAAGGATTGCGCGGCCGGCACGGGTCTTCATGCGCAGACGGAAACCGTGGGTCTTCGAACGACGACGGTTGTTCGGCTGGAAAGTACGCTTCGACATTGGTGATCACTCCAAA
>ERZ650311.965-NODE-965-length-15618-cov-8.933625_pt1 | contig 15618 bp, 24 predicted proteins | sample MGYA00376247_ERZ650311 | MGnify/ENA primary metagenome ERZ650311 (study PRJEB26733, sample SAMN07839324) | wastewater metagenome | biome: small river; feature: stream; material: water | place: USA: North Carolina | collected 2016-07-28 ... | reverse complement strand
TTAGATACGCTAACTTTTAACGATGAATTATAGGTTGCAGCACCTTTTTTAGCTGTGGAGATGATTATGTTTATTGGCTTAATGGGTATTAAAAATGATGGCACTTTAGTAACGCCAAGCGGAATTGAGTTGTTTAAACTTCCAATTTGGCTTGGCTCTAAAATTCAAAAATTGCAACATTGGATTGCAAGTAAAACTTGGTGTTAAGTATTAGTATCTAACTAAGTGCGTAAGGCGTAACACCCCACAACAATTTAAAACCTGAGATTGACTCAGCAAACTAAAAAAATACACCGTTATTGGCTGGGGTGTTATCGTTGTTGATGCAGGAGTTAGGCGCGTTGAGTTAGTAAAATATTTTGAACGAGGTGACATGATGAAATACTTTGTTGTACCTACAGTGATTTGCGGTGTGAAACTTTTTGCTGTCGAAGAAAGTGACGGTTATGTGTTGAAATACTGCGAAACTAAAGAAAGAGCTGAGGCTTTTATGATTATTATCATGATATTAAAGAAGATAAAATAACAACCCCAAATATTATCTAAATGCTCCTATAGTGTAACAGGTTAACACGTCACACTTTCAATGTGAAGACTATCGGTTCGAGTCCGTTTAGGAGTACCAATTTAATATATCAAATTTGCTGTGCAGTAGCCTAGTGGTTGAGGCAACGGTCTTTGACACCGTTTACAGTGGTTCAATTCCACTCTGCACTGCCATTTATTTTGCCCTCGTGATGGAATTTAGGTAGACATGTGAGCCTTAGAAGCTTATGCCTTAGTGCGTGCTGGTTTGATGCTATCATCCTCCTCCATATTACAATAAAAATAAAATTAATTTTTAGCGCCTTAATTGGCGCTTTTTTATTTATGTCAAATATTGATTTACAAGATATGTCTTATCCAGATGGTTTATCTTCTGCAATGCGACTTTTATCACAAAATGTAAAGACTTTAAAAACTTTTGTTGAAACTACTTCAAATAGGTATTCTTATAATGTAAGCCTTTGGCCAAAAGAAGACCTGTCTCATTTAAGGAATTTATTTTTTACTACAAAGGGAATATTATTTACTTTAATATCATTTAAAGAGGTAAGAAGTATAATGCATGAAATAGAAAATTCTTTGGATACTTTATATGACAACATAGGCGAATATTGGTAATTATGTCTTTATATAAATTTACACTTGATCAAGATTATATTTTTGATCTTTCTCCTTTTACTTTGATTTCTCATAATATACAAAAACCTTGGATGAGAATTGAAGGTACAAAACTTATTATTCCTGCTGGTTATAGTTGGGATGGTTGTTCGCCAAAATTTAAAATTGGCAATAAAATATTTGGCACTCCAGACTTTGAAGAAAAAACAAAATATGCATCTCTTGTTCATGATGTTTTGTACCAATATGCAGGAATACATTTTATTAATAAAGATTCATCAGATTATATATTTTATTCAATAATGAAGAATAATAATTTTAATGGTGCAAAATTTTATTATTTTATGGTTAAGCAATTTGGTGATTATTTTTGGGACAAGTATTATAAACCAAATACAAGCATTCTATATAATGGAAACTAATATGTTACTAGCACAAATAAAACAAGACCAATTATCTGCAAGAAAAAACAAAGAAACTGTAAAATCTTCTCTGTTAACTACGTTAATTGGCGATATAGAAAATTTAATTAAAACAAAGAATTCAGATAATACTGATACTCTTATTATTGGTTTAATTAAATCTTATTTGGATAAAAATCTTGAGTTTCAAAATTCACATCCAAACTCTGATGTCTTACAAAGTTTAAAGCAAGAACAAACAATCTTGCAACAATACATGCCTTCATCTTTAAGTGATGATGAAATTAAGCAAATTATTACTCAGAACTCTTTAACTTCTATGCCAAATGTTATGAAACATTTTAAAGAAAATTATTTTGGCAAATATGATGGTAAAAAACTTTCTGATTTAGCTAAGAGTATTTTTAATGTCTAACAATATTAAAATCGTAGTTGTACTAGATGAGTCTGGTTCAATGCAAACTTTATTAGGATCAACAAGAGAATCTTTTGATGGTTTTATTAATTCACAACAACAATTAGATGGTGATGCATCTTTTGTGTTGTATAAATTTGGTAGTAAAATTACCAGCAACTCATTTGAAAGTATTCATAATGTTAAAAAACTTGAAGACATGGACTATCGTCCTTCTGGTGGCACTCCTTTGTTTGATGCTATTGGCAAAGCAATTAATACTGAAGTTACTCTTGGTAGTTCTGGTGTGTTGGCTATTATTACAGATGGTGAAGAAAATCAATCCTTATTTTTCAACAAGGAAATGGTTTCTAACCTTATTGACCAAATACAAAAAGTAAATGGATGGCAAGTGTTATTTCTTGGTGCAAATATTAAAGATTTTTCTGATTTAGCAAAAAGTTTAAATGTGTCAAAAAATAATGCTCTTAATTTTATGGCCACTGATAAAGGTATTCATGAAGGATATGCGTCCATTACTGCCTCTGTAACTTCTTATAGGCAGTCTCATGCATAGAAAAGAATGGCATAGTCATTGGATTGATAGATGCTATGCTAATGCACTTATGAGCACTTGTGCTTCTGGAAGAAGAGTTGGAGCAGTTATTGTTTCGAAACATAACAGATCTTTGTCTGATGGATTCAATGGTGTTCCTTCAAAGTTTCCACATCCAACAACATGTCCAAGAAAAGATAATAATGTTCCTTCTGGACAATGCCTAGACATGTGCCCTTGTGCTCATGCAGAATCTAATGCAATAGATACTGCTGCAAGATATGGTATATCAATTGAAGGTGCTTATATGTATTGCACAAATAAACCTTGTGTTTTTTGTATGTCTAGGATAATAAATTCTGGAATAGAAAAAGTTTACTATATAGAAGATTATCCACATGAATTAACTAGTTCAATGGCTAAATATGCAAATGTAGAACTTATTCAATTAGACGGAACTAATTATGAAAATAACTAAAGAATTATCTGATTCAATTAATCTTTTAATTACTAAAATGACAACTACGGATTTTGATAAGTTGTCAAAATTAATTGAATTTAGATCTTTTAATGGTTCGTTTTTTCCATTTATAGGATCAAAATGGAATGATGTTGATTTTTCAAATAACTATTGTCATATAGCTTATGTTGAAATCAAAAGATTAAATCGTGTGACAGTATATGTTGGTTTTAATGAAGACTTAAATTTTGATCATTATCCTTATTTTACAATGACTGATAATGATTGGAATTCCATAAAGACGATTTTGCTCAATATATATTATGAATATCACAATATCAATCCTAAATATAATAAGATTGATAACTGGCTTAGACAAATCAATCAATATTTGATTGCATTTTCTAGTAGATTGGAAATTATTAGAGATTAAAAAATGATAGTAAAATGTGCTTGTAAACATCAATTTCAAGATGAAGTATATGGTGCTGGTATGCGTGTACACAATCCTTGTAATAAAGGATCAAGGTGCACAGTTTGTGGCAACATAGCAACCTCAAAAGATAGTAAGCCTGAAGAAAATAAAGATAGCAAAAAAAGTAAATAAGGAATTTTCATGGCTGCATTAAATAAAAAAACTGCAAGTATAACACCAGTTCACTTGCAAACAACTCCAATGAAGCATTCTGCTAATGGCAATTTGCAATATGTAAAAACCAACAAAACTTCTCTAATAGAAATAGCCACTGCTACTTTGTATGGTAAGGATACATTTTATAATAGTTCTGACGAACTCTTTACTAGGCTAAAAAGCAACTTAGAAAAACTTGTTTTGGATAATGAATTAGACTTTATTGCTAATGTCGCATTGTATGCCAGAACACAAATGGATTTAAGAACATATCCAATTGTTTTAGTTGTTGAGCTTGCTGCTGCATTGGCAAGATCCAAAAAACACTATTTAAACATGAGACAACTTGTTTGTGACGTTATCACTAGATGTGATGAATTAACTGAACTTTATTCTTATGCATTAAAAGTGTTTGGTTCTAAAAAATCAATTCCATTAGCAATCAAAAAAGGTGTTGCTGATGCTTTTAATAAATTTGATGAATATCAATTTTCAAAATATAATGGTGGAAATAAGTCTTTAACATTTAAAGATTTGTTAAGAATTGTTCACCCAAAACCAGCCAATGAAGAAAAATCTAAGATATTTGCAGGCATCATGAATGACAGTTTAGCTATTGCTTATACATGGGAAACTCAATTATCTGCAAATGGCCAAAAACACGAATTAGAGCAAAAACCTAAAGCTACTATTTGGAAAGAATTAATTAGTTCTAATAAGCTTGGTTATATGGCTTTGTTGAAAAATTTAAGAAACATTGAAGAAACTAAGGATGCAACTCTTATTCAAATGGCTGCAACAAATATTTCTAATGAATCTTTAGTTTTAAGAAGCAAACAATTGCCAATGTCTTTTTTGCAGGCATACGAAAATGTAACTTCTACTGTTTTAAAAAATGCAATTGCAAATGCAATTAAAATTAGTTCCCAAAATATTCCAAACATGGGTAATGAAATTTTAGTTGTTGTAGATAATTCTGGTTCAATGAGCGGTAATCCTATTAAGTTAGCTAGCTTATTTGCATCTATGATTGTTGGTGGACATAAAGATTCTAAAGTGACTGGTGTTGTCTTTGGTAACGCTGCAGGTTATGTTAACTTTAGTGATGATTTTAACCAAACTTCTACAATTATTGCACGCTCTGGATTTGGTGGTGGTACTAATTTTGATTCGGTAATTAAATTAATTGGCAACAATAAATATGATGCTGTTTTCATTTTAAGTGACGGTGACGTTAATAGAACCTCATTAAGCCGTTGTGCTAAACTTGGTGTTAATAAAGATAGCGTTCAAGTTATTTTTAACTTTAATGCTTCAGAAACTACACCATTTAAAGAAAACTCTGCTTTCTTCATTACTGGATTAAGCCATAAAGTTTTCAATTATTTAAAATACAGTAACGAAAGTAATGGTATAGCTGATTTATTATCAGTTCCATACAAAGCTTTCCCTGTAGTTTATAAAAAATAAACAATATTAATGTGCAATTAAGCACAATTTTATTTGTTTTCTAGATCTTTTAGCTAGTATCTTCTTGCCATTTATGGCAATTAGGAAAAATTGAAAGATCTAGGGTTTTGCATGCTAATATTTCTATTAGTTTAATGCAGCCTTTTGTGATACTTTATCACTGTTTTGTTTGAATGTTCATAAATCAAACGCAATTATGCAGGTAAACTGCATTTGCCAGAAAGGTAATCTACGCCATGTCCACGTTTTCGACGAAAACAGGACTGCGCTACGATGACCTTCAGGCAACCATTGATTTGATTTATGAATGGATGGATCCAGCAGCTGAGTCCAGAATTTCTAAAGAAGTTCTGGAGCTGCAGTGCACACAGGTTCTTGCCTGCATGCATATCCAAAGCACATGATGAAAAAACATTTTACACATAGGTGGAAAATGTTATTTACATAAACAACAATCCGAATTAATCATGATTGTTGTATCCAGCGCTCCCGAACTACAATTAGTTCGCCGTCTTCCGACGGGCCCTGGTTTTTCATCATGAAGGGCTAATTAGTTGAATTAGGTGACGACCTTTTATTCTTGATTTGGCCAATTAAGTATAAATTTTCAATTAATTCGGGCTCTATCTTATGGAAAAATTAAAAAATAGAGATCATGTTATGCTTGACATGGAAACGTTAAGCTTAGATGATCAAACTGTAGTTTTGTCTATTTCGGCAGTTAAATTCAAAATAGACATAATAAACAATTTAGACGATTTTAAAAAACCCTTAAATGGGCAAATATTTAATAATACTGATTCAATTCATATTTCTTTAAAAATTGATGATCAATTAAAAAAGGGACTTGTTCTCACGGAAGAGACTATAAAATTTCATTTGCAACATAATGAAAAGTTTTTTAAAGATTGCATAGGTTGTGGTGAAAATACAATCGCTAAAGTTGATACTAATATTGCTTTGTCTTCATTTACTGAATTTTTGACAAAGATATCTATTGAAAATCAACATTATGTTCAACCTATAGTTTGGGCAAATGGTGCAATTTCTGATCATAAATGGTTAGCAAATCTTTATAGGGCATATAAGATGTCATATCCAGTTGAGTTTAGAAATCAATTATGTTTCAGAACAATATGTCAATTTTACCCAAATCATAGAAATTTTACTAACAATCATGATTCTTTTGATGATTGTGTTAATCAAATTATTTCATTACAAAATATATACCAAGAACATATTAATAGGTTTTAATAATTATATGCTTGAATATAATAATTTATGTTTAAGAATACTTGACACAGGAGAGGTCAGGAAAGATAGAACTGGAGTTGGCACGGTTAGTGTTTTTGGTGAAAAGCTAGTTTTTAATCTCTTAAAAGGTCTTCCAGTTGTCACTAGTAAAAAAATTGCAGTAATAACAGCCATCAAAGAACTATTATGGATGCTGTCTGGCTCTTCTTCAAATAATGATTTAGTGTTAAACAATGTTCATATATGGGATGAATGGAAAACTGAGGATGGCAATCTTGGCCCCATATATGGATCTCAATGGAGAAATTGGATTTCTTCTAATGGATCTATCGACCAGATATCTCTATTAGTTAATGGGCTAAAAAACAATCCATTTAGTCGTAGGCATATACTAAATGCCTGGAATTGTGCTTTTATTCCAGACGAGACTTTATCTCCACAAGAGAATGTAAAGCTAGGCAAGATGTGCCTGCCTCCGTGTCATATGATGGCACAGTGGTACGTTTTAAAAGCAACAGATCAAGATAAAAAAGACTATCTTGAGTATACGCAAAGCATCGGTGAAGAACCTGAAAATATTCCAGAATATAAACTAAACTGTCAAATGTATATGCGCAGCAATGATGTTGTTTTGGGTTTGCCATTTAATCTAATTGGCTATTCAGTTTTAACAATGATGTTGGCAAAACAATGCGGTTATATGCCAGGGTATTATCATCACGTCATAGGTGATGCCCATATTTATTTAAATCATATTGATAATTTAAAAAAACAACTAGAACGTAGTAGTTATCCATTACCTTATTTAAAAATATTAAATGGTGTTGACAGTATTGATAATTATAAAATTGATCATTTTAAACTTATAAATTATAAGCATCATGATCCAATTTATTATGACGTGGCCATTTAGTTTAATTATTTAGGATTTTATTATTTTATGAAAAAAGTAGCATTGATTGCTTTTGGTATAGCAGATGGTTATTGCCATCAAGATTCGTCACGTTTAATCAACATTGGTCCAGAATTATTTTCTAGGGTTAAGGAAACATTAAAGTCATCTGGTTCAACTTTAGGTGCATATGTTTCAGTTAATAACCCAGCAGATTCTTTTAACTTTGTTAATGTCTCTGGTTTGATTCCAGAAACTAAGATTATTAATTTTAAATTATGTATTGATAGTTTTTTACATCCAAATAACGAAATAACTATTACTGACCATTCAAATGATAAAATTTTATTTGATGGTGATAAGCTTGATTTTATTTTACGCCCTCAAGATTATGATATTCACATTTGTGGTATTGATATCAATGGTGTATTTATTGAAGCAATTGATCAGTTAATTAAGTTGGGATTTAATGTTACTATTTATAGTGATTTAATTAAACCATTTAGCAAAAAAACTATTAATCATATTAGAAATAGTAATGTGCGTTTTGTTAGCGCCAAAAGTGTTTGTTTAAAATAATTAAATGCAACCAATTATAACTCTTATAGTTGCCGCCTCTTCTAATGATGCTATTGGCAAGGACAATAAGCTACCTTGGCGTTTGCCTAGTGAGCTAAAGCATTTTAAAGAATATACTCTTGGCAAAATATTGGTTTGTGGCAAAAATACATTTTTATCTTTGCCATCTTTATTAAAAAACAGACATACTATAATTTTATCAAAAAATGAAAATACAATAATTCAAGCTCAAGAAAAGGTAGATTTATTTAAATCTAGATTTCCCTTAGAAGAAGTTCCATTTATTGGAATTACTGATTCTGTATATAATTTTTTTGATATCATATTACATGACTTTCCAGATGCAAAGGAAATATGCGTTATTGGTGGTCAGCAGATTTATGAAGAATTTTATCCATTTGCAGATAAGATTATTTATACTTCTGTTAATTGTGAAGTTATTGACGCTGATGCTTTTTTTGATCCACCCAATCCTAAGAATTGGGTAATATCTTCTAAGCTTGTTAATAATTTCAAAACAGATTCTGATGAATATTCTTATTCTATTTATGAATTTAAAAGAATACCTATTAGAACTGCACAGATAGTTTCCATTAAGGATAAAAAACCAATAGGAAAATTAGAAACTATCAAATTGCGAATAGACAGTAAACAACCGAAGGAAATTTAAATATGACAATGCCATTACAGAACGGCTCTGTTGTAAAAATTTGGAAAGGTACTCGTGGCCATGATTATGTTATGGTTGCAATTAATCGTACTTCCAAAAAAATTGGTCTTATAAAACACACTTGTATTAATGATGATGGATCTATTCATGGTGCCCTTATGGGTATTCATAAGTGGATTCCGTATGAGGTACTTGGTGAACAGAAAATTGTCCCACGCATAACAAGAGTGGTAGGAACAAGACAAGTAGACAATGCTAAAATACGTCAATTTTTATTACAAATAGGCGAAACTAACGTTGTTGCAGTCTCTCCTGCCTATAATGTTATTGCAGGTGCCGATGCCGTAACAGACGCGAGATTGGCCGCTGCTTTATAATAAACAGGGCAAAAATGACTCAGAATGTTTCAATTCAATATTTTCCACCAAAAGCAGGATCAAGGGATACAGATCTTGGTGGAGGATATGTTACTAGTGGAATATTAAAAACAAGATTTTCTGTTATAAAAACAGATAAAAATCCAAATGGATTCTTTGTTTCTCTTCCAAGAAATAAAGACGCTAATGGCGAATATAAGGATATTGTTTCCACTGTAAACAAAGAAGCTGCAGATTTACTTACAAGACTTGTAATGGATGCCATGAACGGCAACAATAATGTAAGAGAAAACACAACAAATGCAACACAATCAAATGTGCCAAGAACAACTAATCTTGTTAGAAAAACCCCTGCACCTAAAGTTCCAGTAACAACTGGCATTCCAGGTGATGATGCACCTTGGTGATATTATGGATAATATAGAGAAAAATACATTGCCTAGCCAGTTTTCTATTTTTAAAGGAAAATCTGCTATGAGAATGCAATTACAAACACCAAGATCTATAGAAGATAAATATAAAGTTGGTTGTGTTATACTGCAACTTGCTCCCTTCAAAGAAGAAAAAAATGGTACAAGAATATTTGCTTGGGAAGATTTAAAACTCACTGTAAAGATGGGTGTTAATGATCTCACAAAAATTATTTATGCTATAGATTCTGGAGGCGAGGTAGAGCTATTTCACGAATTTAATGGGACAAATAAAACCATTAAATTAAAATTAAATGGCGATAAGGGATGGTTTTTAAGTGTTTTGCAAAATTCCCAGGATGGAAGCAAGCAAAACATTAGCATTCCTATAACAACAGATGAAGGGTATGCTATTGGCATTATGCTAAAACATGCACTTCCTATTATACATAATTGGGTTTAAGAAGGTAATAAATGAGTAAATCTCAAGCCGCTTTAGCTAATTTAGCACTGTTAGCTTTAGCTAACCAAACTCCTGCTAAAACAGCTCCAGCTGCACCAGTAAATAATGCTATCAATCCAACAGCAACTGCTAATTTAGCAATGGCTGCATTGGCTGCATTGGTTCCTGCTGTTGGAGTCGCACAAGTAGTAGATAATACTGCTGAATTGTTCGAAGTAGAAGAAGTTCAATCACTAGAGGTTATCGTTGTAGTAAACGGTACATCTCATTCAGTTTTTTCAATTTAATAAGTAAAAGAAGGTAAATAATTATGGCAATTCGCGTAATTTACGGAACAGAATTAGACACAGTAGTGCCAAGCACTTTAACACCAGAAGCTATTTTGGACAGCTTAAAAACAACTTATAAAGAGTTGTCTGATGCTGAATATTCTTTAACAGATGACGGTGATGGTGGTAGTGTTATGACTATCACTTTGAAAACAGGTAAAAAAGCTTTAGCTATTGCCTAAAAAATGAGGAAGGGGGCTGTATAGCCCTCTTTTTATATGAATATTGAGTTATCTTTAAGCCTTTTAGATGACGTTTATGAAAAACTTCCATCTATAAATATTCCACAAGAAGTTTTTGATTTTATCAATTTAATGAAAAGTGCTAAATATTCTACTTTTTTAAATGAAGAAAAAGAAGAAATTTATCATGGTTTAAATTTGGTAACTTTAGTTGATTTAATTAAAAATTTTGAAAAGTCCTGCGGTGCTTCTATACTGCTTAATTCTGTTGTGTCAAAATATATAACTCTTATTAAAACACAACCCTTTGAAGATGATTATGTTTAATGAGTATTTCTAATATCATTGACTATATGTCTTTCTTTTTTGTTGGTAAATATATAAATCAAAATGGGATTTCTACAAGAAATTTAGCTCCCAAAATTGATGACAAAAAAGACATTTTTTCCAAAACCGCTAAATTGGTTAATCTTTCTTTAAATGAAGAATTTCCAAAATACAAACAGCCAAAATCTACAGTAGAGCATCTTAGTGATCTGCTAAAATCCCACGATGCACAATTGCATTTTTCTCCATTTAAAAGAACCAAAACAAGAAATAATGTTGATACTTTAGCTTCATATTGCTCTTTTGAATCTTTGTCTTCAATATCATTTAATTTATTATCTTCACTAAAAGACAAAACAATTCCTGTTTTAGATTTAAAAACAAAAAGATTTTTGTTAAATATTTTAACTGGCGTAAATACAGAAAGTCGAGAACTTTTTAATTCCGTTTACTCAAATCAATACTCAAATAGATTTGTTCATTATATGGCTTCTCCAGCTGGTGTTGATCACATAAAATTATTTTTAATTAAAAAAGAAGATAATATTGATTATCTTGAAAATCTTAATCTTTTATTTGCAAATTTGATGCAAAAAACATTAGCTAATGACAATGATGCAGGATCTTATTTAAAACTTTATACAGAATCTGTATATAATCATTCTATTGGATACCTTAGAGATTTAGATATTTTAAAACTTCCAAATAGATATATTTCTTATGTTTATGATACTAAGAATATTTCAAAACATTATAATATTCATAATTTTCTTTTGTTGGATAATCTAAACTTAGATTCATACTATCCAAATGATGCACACGCTGATATTATTAAATCTTGTACTTCTAAGTGTTTAAGCACAGAAAATCCTAAACTTGATGATGCAAATTTAAATTCTCTTGTTAACTTTCCTTATAATGGTTCTAGAATAATTTTAGAAAAAGATTTAGTTACAAGCTTAAAAGACAGATATCAAAAAGTTACTATTCAAGTTGCTGAGCATACTAGTAAATACATACAGCTTTGTAAAACTTCTATTCGTGGTGAAACTTTTTATATATTAGGAACAAATACAGAAAATCCTTTTGATGAAATTGCAAAAATTCCTCTTAATATTACTTGTAAATTAAAAGCTCCAAGTTTGCAATCTTCTGCTGCTTATGAAGGTTTTATGACCATTCTAAAGCAAAATTTATCTATTATTTTTGAGAACACATAATGGAAAAACAAAATTTATTTGATATTAAAGTATTTAGTAATGGTGAAGTATTACTTCAATCTAAAAAAGATGGAGTTACACAAAGTAAAACTACCACCTTACAATACTTTTTGTCCACTTTTGGGCAATCTTTTTCAACCTTTGAAACCCCAATTTTGCCTACTAATTGTAGAAAGATTATAAAATCTTCTAATGCAGAATTGTATATATTTGAATACCCGCCTTCTGTTAGATCAATTATATATGACGGAGAAACATACGATAACGTTTATTGCCCAAGAGCAATCTTTGTTGTTAAAATTGCTAATAATGGCGGAAGAAGAATTATGTCTAAAACTGATATATTCTTAGTCGACCCTCTTGTGCCTTTTAATGAAAACATGAACTTATATAGATGGTGTTTTAATAATTATAACTATTATAAAGATGGCAGAAGTTATATATGTTGGGGTTCTGCTAACGATAGCTATGAAAATATTTTAAATGGCAATACTGCTAATTATGGTGCATTTTTTAACTTATACATGTCTTCAGTGTTTAATAGTCACTTAGAGCCAGATATTTCTTATTCTGGTATTAAACAGGAAACTAGAGAGCGTATGCTTAATGTTATTTTGCACTTGCAGACAGAAAAAACTTTTCCTATGTCAGCTACTTATGATGTGCGTGATACTGTTTCTACAATTATAGCTCGCTTTAAAGAAGGTAGTTATTAATATGTCTATTGATGCTTCTATTGCACTATTTGGTTCTTTGGGCGAATGTAAAATTGAATCTTTGGATTCAGATAAAAAATTCTGTACAGGGATGTTTCAAAACGGTATATGGGAAAAAAGAAAAAGCCACATTGGAACTTTTGTTCATTGTATACATTCAATGACTATTCCTTATTTGTCATCAAAGTGTGATCCTTCTTTTTCATTGTCTTTGCCTAAATTGCCTATTGGTATATATAATGAAATTTTAAGATTTTTTAGAGACATTTATAACACTATTAAGAGTGAAGTTTATGTTGGTGTTTTTGGAATTTAAAAGAATCAAAATATGAACTTTATGTTCCAGAACAGCAAGTTGCTGGTGCTTCTATTTCTTATAAGAGAAATGAAGGATCGTTTATTGATGCAAACCTAGTCCATGTAATGGATTGTCACAGTCATTGTAACTTTGGTGCTGGATTCTCTGGTACTGATACGGCAGATGAAGTGAGCACTAAGTTATTTGGAGTTATTGGAAATATTCTTGGCAATGTTTCTATGGCATGGAGAGCTGGCTGTAATCAAAAATTTGTTACTTTACAATTTGATGATATTTTTGACAAAAATAGTCAAGAGATTTTTTCAGTTGGCAACAATATTTTAGATAAAGTTAAAGAACTTAAAATAGCATATCCAACACATGGTTACGGAGCTGCTGCAGCTTGTTTTCAAAAATATCCAACTACTAATAAAAATACTCCTACTAGATTTAAGCCATCAGATACAGAGATTAAATTAGCTCAAAGCTATCAAAGTCTTCGGTCTTATTATGATGTTATGGATTATGATTCTCCTTTGGATTTTTATAGTTCTCAATTCTCTGAATTTAGAAATACCCCATTAGATGAAAATTATATTTGGGCATCTCCAGAATATAAAGATTCTTTTGATGACTTTATTGGTGCTTTGTTTAATTGGGTTGAAGAATCTAATTATGGATTAACAGTTGATAGTTCAAATACTAGAGAATTAATTGCTTCATTTTTGGATTTAATTTCTGGCATGGATGAAATGAATGTTAATGTTTTGAAGCATATTTTAAATGAATTTGTAAATCACATGACAGTTGATTCTTATCATGACTTGCAACAACATTTTACTTATTTAATGTAGGAAATTTAAATGGAACAGAATTATACTTCTTTAATAGAAGTTTTTAAAAAAATTACTACTACAACCCATGAACAATTTGGAAAAATATATAAAGAAAATATTTTTACAGATCCAACTGCAAATTTAATTGTAGATGGATTGGTAGTTCAATCTAAATTTATTAGAAACATTGTTATCAATGGATGTGGTGGCACTGGCGGATGGTTTATTCCTAAGCTTGCAAAAATACTTATTGATGCCAATCTTAAGGGTAAGCTTGCAGAAAATATTACTATCTATTTTTGTGACGGTGATACCGTTGCTCAGAAAAATTTAATTCGTCAAAATTTTATTTTAAAAGATGTTGGCAAGAATAAGGCTGAAGTTTTAGCAAATAGATATGCCACTATTTTTCCTGAAAATGTAAATATTGTATTTGTTGACAAGTATGTTGCAAATAAACAAATTATAGATTCTTACGATCCTATTATTGCTACTAAGTTTGTCGATATAGCAACCTTACCTTTCGATAAAATGATTCTCGAAAGAGAGCATAGTCATTATACAAATTTAATTTTTAATTTTGTTGATAATGCTATTTCTAGAAGATGTATTCATGCTTTTTTGTATAATGCTAAAACTCCCTCTATAGTTTTTGATGCTGGAAATAATTTATATAATGGACAGGTAATTGTTAGTAAATATTATGGAAATGATTTTAATCATCAACTTCCATCAAATTATTATTTAAATAACCTAGAAGAACTTGAAGACAATGAGTTTATTAAGCTAGACAATTGTGCTGATGATGACTTGCCTCAAAATAATCCTGAGCAAATGTTTAACGTAAATGATTTTTCTGCAACAGTTACTGCAAATATTGCAAACAATTTGTTTGCTAACTCAAAAATTTATCATGGCGTAACAAAATTTGTTACTGGCAAATCAATATCCGTAAAAACAGAAATGCCATTTTACGATTTTAACGTTGACCATAGAGATCAACCTAGACTTCCTATGTCTAGTGGCTGTTATAATTTTGCAAGAAGCTCTTTGCACCTGTTAAAAAGCAATACTTATTCGGGCAACTTGTATCACATTATATCAAATATTGAAAATATTTTTGGCATTAGCGTAAGAAGTGGTTATCAAGCTTCATTTCAAAATATCGGTTTATATGGCGTTTCTGAAACAGTTCAAAAAATTATATCTTCTGATTTAATTGCTAATGTTCAAAATATGGGCAAAGATATCCATTATCCATATGATTTAACTAATAAGTATTTGGAAAAATTATCTTTATTTGAGGTTTTTGTAAATGAGAAAAAAGCTGCGGAACAGCAGGCGTAATTCTTCTCTTATTGAAAAAACTATTGAGTCTTATCCATTCTTAAAAGAAATATATAAACCTTCAAAGTTTAATATGTTTAAAGACGATTCTGCAGATTTTTCTGCAGAGTCTTTTTTTGATTTGGTATTAGATTTTTTAGTAATGTATAAAGTTTTACTATATTCTGTAACGGTTTGTCTAAAGTCTGGATTGTTAAAAAATTCTAATAAGCAATTTTCAACTTATTGTTTTTTAAATGACGATACTATATCTGATTTTTATAAATTTTCTAAAGAAATTGAACAATATATTGGGTATTATAAAAATACCAAAAATAATTTTAATAAAGATATTTATCTTACTAAAATAAATTATTTATTTAATAAGCTCACTCCAGTTTTTAATTTACTTTCTGAATACATAGGTTCTTTTTCAAACACTTATTTGTATAGAAATATTACTATAAATAATAGAGTTTTATCTATTATTGATCCAGCTATGAATGAAAATTTATTGTTAATAATTGAATTTTCTCATCATATTATATTAAAGTTTTTTACTAATTTTTATAATTCTTTTTTAAAGTTTTATGATTTAGAAGATCATGTTTATGGTTTTGTTGGTAAAAAATCTTGTTTTCA
>ERZ650311.962-NODE-962-length-15648-cov-9.842750_pt1 | contig 15648 bp, 19 predicted proteins | sample MGYA00376247_ERZ650311 | MGnify/ENA primary metagenome ERZ650311 (study PRJEB26733, sample SAMN07839324) | wastewater metagenome | biome: small river; feature: stream; material: water | place: USA: North Carolina | collected 2016-07-28 ... | reverse complement strand
GGTGCAGGCTTTATTACCTCCCCGAAGAACCTCGTTCCTTCAGAGTAATACCTCTGCTACTGGGGTAATCTTCCCCATATGACCCAGCCGGTAGTTGTCTACGAGCCATTTAAGGCTGGCCTTCCACCTATGCGCGCATATCTGCGCTCGCTCTGGCATCGTCGCGCATTTATCTCGGAGTTCGCCCGCTCTGAACTGCGCGAACAGAATTTTGGTTCCGTCTTCGGTCAGCTCTGGTTAGTTCTTAACCCACTTCTGCTTTCCGGTGTTTACTTCCTTTTGATTTACGTCATTGGCGGAACGAGCGATTCAACTCGATTTGGTCACCTGACCTCAACTCTCTTCCTCTTCTATCTCGTGGCAAATAGTTTGACTGGCGGCGTTAAAGCGATTACTTCAGGTCAACGCCTCATCCTTAACACCTCATTCCCGCGCATCATGCTTCCACTCTCAGCAGTAGTAGTTGCGATCTTCCGCTTCTTGCCAACTCTCGTTGTAGCAATAGCTATTCATGCAATTTTAGATCTGCCGTTCTCATGGCAGATGCTCTGGGCATTTCCAGTGCTTCTGATTGCAATTGTGATGTCGCTTGGAATGGCAATTTTGATCTCATGTATCAACGTTTACTTCCGTGATATTTCCAGCATGCTTCCTTATCTGACTCGAAGCCTCCTGTACTTATCACCAATCTTGTATGAAGCTCAGAAGATTTCTCCAAGCATCAAGAAGTACGAAATCGTTAATCCAATCTTCTATCTCTTGGATTCATGGTCACGCGTGATGGTGCATGCCGAAGCGCCAACCTTCCACGGAATGCTCCATGCTTCAATCTTTGCGCTAGTTATTTTTATTGTAGGAACTTACTTCTTCCTATCGAGGGAGCGTGATTTCGCTGTCCGACTTTAGCCACGAGCACTCACGGGGCTCTATCGCCGTCTCAGTCCAAGATCTTGGACTTACTTACACAACTTCAATAGATAAGAAGCCGACTCTCAAGGCGCGCTTAAAAACGCTTGGTCGCGGAAAGAAGCACACTCGCACCGTGCAAGCCCTCAGTGGTGTCACTCTTGATGTTCATTATGGAACTGTCCTAGGAATCATTGGCTCCAACGGCGCAGGTAAATCTTCATTGATGCGCGTGATCTCAGGAATCGTTCCTCCTTCACAAGGACGGGTAGAGGTCTACGGCAGCGTCAGTACTTTGCTTGCGCTTGGCGTCGGCTTCAACCCCAACATGACTGGCCGTGAAAATGTTTATCTCGGCGGCTTGGCAGCGGGAATGTCACAGTCAGAGATTGACGATAAATTTGAAGCAATCGCAGCTTTCTCAGAACTTGGTGAGGCAATCGATGCTCCAATGCGTACATATTCTTCTGGCATGTTTGCTCGATTGGCGTTCTCGGTAGCTGCAATCGTTGAACCAGATATCTTGATTGTAGATGAAGCGCTGAGCACAGGTGATGCAAAATTTAAAGAGAAGTCCCTTAATCGCATGAAGGAACTTCGCACCGCAGATCGTGCACTTATTCTGGTCAGCCATGCACTTGCCACGATTGAAGATCTTTGTAATGAAGTTGTCTGGCTCAATAAAGGTAAGTTGATGGCGCGCGGCAAGCCAGCAGATGTCATCGCGGAATATCAGAAGTTTATGAATGTTGGAAAGAGCGCATCTTCTGATGAGGATGTTTAAGAAACTTATTCCGGCTCTCGGCGCTTTGCTTGCGTTGACTCTTATCTCACCTGCGCGAGCAGCAGATGTGCCAGCAACCTTCTCTTTTACCGGCGCTGGTTTCGGTCATGGCGTTGGCATGAGTCAGATTGGCGCGAAGGCGCGCGCAGTTGCCGGCGAGAGCGCGACTTCCATCTTGAAGTACTACTACAAAAACATTGATGTTGTGCCGGTCGTCGATACCGCAACCATTCGAGTAAATATTGGCCACGCACTCAAGAGTGTTGTCTTTTCGACCACCTCAACTGGAACAGCTCTTCAGATATTTAATGGCGATGCGCTCGTAGGTGCTGTTGCAAATAAGAAGAAGTTCGCAATTTCCATCGCACCAGATCAAAAGAGCATCCTCGGATATAACACTTCACTTCTTACAATCAGGTGGAGTGGGGGAGAAGTTCCAGTCATTACAGTTGCCGAGTCAGGCACAACAGAGCGGTTCCGTTATGGTTTTATTCAAGTACGGGTTGTAAAGGGCGCCCTTGAAGTTACAACATCGCTCTCGCTTCATGATGAGTACTTGCTGGGAATCAGCGAAATTGCATCCAATTGGCCGGCGGCGGTATTGGAAGCGCAGACCATTGCATCTCGCAGCTACGCCCTTTCAAAGATGGGAAATATCAAAGCTTCCTGCGACTGCCACCTCTACGCTCATATTGCAGATCAAAACTTTGTTGGTTTTGCAAAGGAGTCTGAAGCGAAGATTGGAAAGTTGTGGCGCGCCGCTGTCTTGCGCACAGTTGTTGATTCCTCCACCGGTCTGGCAATTCTTAGTAATGGAAAACCAGTTCAGGCATATTTCTTCTCATCATCGGGTGGCGCAACACAAACTACCGCTGATGCTTGGGGTGGATTCACTTCATATACGCAATCAGTTCCCGATACTGCGAGCGTTGAGGTCGCACTCAATCCTCGCTTTGCATCGTGGAAGGCTTCTACGACTCAGCAATTAGTTGCTGCTGCATTCGGTCTTCCCAATGTGGCGCAGTTGGAGATTGTTTCTCGTAACACAGCAGGTGCTGTTACCTGGATTAAAGGAACATCGAGTGAAGGCGTTTCGCAGATGGTGCGCGGAGATACCTTTAGAAGTCGTGTGAAGTTACCATCACCGTGGTTTTCCCCGGCTAGCTAGCTTTTTTAGTTAGCGTGAAGAACCGAGTTGAGTCCGCCCCAAGTTCCAGTGCGCATCACCGCTTCAAGTCCACCGGTCAGGGAATTGCGGCGGAAGAGAAGATCGTTTGCGCCCGAAAGTGTTCCAGCCTTCACAACTTGGCCATCTGGCAGCGTTACCTTCGCCGCAGCAGTGATGTAGGTACCAGCTTCGATAACGCAATTGTTTCCAAGTGATATTCCGAGTCCAGAGTTAGCTCCGAGGAGACATTTCTCGCCGATAGAGATAACTTCTTTTCCACCGCCAGAGAGTGTTCCCATAATGGATGCGCCGCCGCCAACATCTGTTCCATCTCCAACGACAACACCAGCTGAGATGCGACCCTCCACCATTGATGCTCCGAGAGTTCCAGCATTAAAGTTCACAAAACCTTCGTGCATGATGGTGGTGCCAGATGCAAGATGGGCTCCAAGGCGAACACGATCAGCATCTGCAATGCGCACTCCAGATGGAATTACATAATCGACCATGCGTGGGAACTTATCAACGCTATAGACGGTGACATTTCCGTACTTTGCCTTCAGCTTTGCTCGAGTTAACTCAAAGCCTTCAACTGCACATGGACCAACTGATGTCCAGACTACATTTGCCAGCAATCCGAAGATTCCATCAAGTGATTGACCATGTGGCTTTACAAGTCGATGAGAAAGCAAGTGGAGTCGTAGGTATGCATCTTTTGCATCCGCTGGCGCTTGAGTTAAATCGATTTCAACCGAGACAACTTCGCGAGTGATTCCACGGTCGCTATCAGGAAGAGCAAGCGCGGCGAGAGCAGCATCGGGAGAACCGGTAAGTGCGCCGAGTGCGGGAGCTGGATACCAAACATCAAGAACAGTTGTTCCAGCGAGCGTTGCAATTCCATGACCATGTGCGAGAGATGACATAGGTGTAAGGATAACCGCAATACCCGTATCCTTACGCGCATGCGCATCGCGGTTTACTGTTCCTCTTCACCAACGATTGACCCAAAATTTATTGATCTCTCATTTGAACTCGGTGTTGCCATCGCGGAATCCGGAGCAGATCTCGTTTCTGGCGGCGGTCATATCTCTTCCATGGGCGCCATATCGCGCGGTGCTCGAAGCAAGGGTGGCAAGACAATCGGAATCATTCCGCAGAAGTTGGTCGATATTGAGTTTGCCGATCACGACAGCGATGAACTAGTTGTTGTGGACTCGATGCGTACTCGCAAGGGAAAGATTGAAGAACTTGCTGATGCTTTCATCGCCTTGCCCGGTGGATTAGGCACTCTCGAAGAGCTGATTGAGATTTGGGTCGGCCGATATCTTGGTTTTCACAATAAGCCGATTGTGATTCTCGATCCTTATGGCGTTTATCAGAAATTACATGAACTAGTTATTGATTTAGAGGATCAGAACTTTGTAAAGCCAGGAATGCGTGAACTAGTTCTCTGGGCAACAACAGTTGAAGAGACTATGACTTTCATCAAGAGCCATAATGCGTAGTAATTCACTTCGAGTAGATATTGCAATTAAAGCCCCTGCACAAAAGGTCTGGGACTTCATCGCTGACTGGGAAGGTCAGAGCGAGTGGATGTTGCAGACAAAAGTTTTTCTTACTAGCGAAAAATCAGAGGGCGTTGGAGTAACTATCGAAGCTTTCACCGGTCCGCTCTATCGAATCTATCCGCGTGCCAAGTTTCTTGGCGTGCTTGATCTGATGAAAGTAACTCGGTGGGAGCCGCCGACACGATGCGATGTTCTGCATTACGGCTCAATCATTAAAGGCACCGGCACCTTTGAAGTTGAAGCGGTAGACGCGAACTCTTCTATTTTTCACTGGTCAGAAGAGATTGAAGCTCCGTGGCTGCTCTTTATTCTGATACGCCCCTTCATTCTCGCTGGTGTGAGAATTTCTCTCGCACGCTTTCGTCGACTACTGGAGTAACCTCTATTCCTATGAGCGCCCCTCAGACGATCGCAGAGCTGATCGCCTCTCTGCCAGAGGAAGAGCGCATCATCTTGACTCTCCACTATCTCCGCGGAAAGAGCGCCGATGAAATTGCTGCGCTCTTGGGAGTTCCAGTGAAGTCGGTCGTCGTCGTAGTTGATTCTGGAAAGCGTCGTATCACTGCCCAATTAGGGCTCTGACCACGCTTATTTCGCGGGCATATTGACTTTTCTCGATTTCCTTTCGGGGGGTCAGATACGGGATACTTATCCCATGGCAGCAATGAAACCCCGCACTGGTGATGGCCCAATGGAAGTAACGAAGGAAGCTCGTTCCCTCGTTATGCGAATTCCACTCGAAGGCGGAGGACGCCTCGTAGTAGAGCTCAATCCTCAGGAGGCTAATAACCTCAGCGCAGCTCTTGAAGCCGCAGTTGCCCTTATCAAGAAGTAAGGCTTAAAGAAATTTTCCACCAGGTAAGCCCCGATCTCGATTCACTTCTCGGCGGCGATCTCCTTGCACTTGGTTTTATCAAGAATAAAGAGGGTGAGATTTCATTTATCGGCAAGAATTCGCTCATCGCTTCAATTGAGAAGTTCTTCGATATCAATCTCATCGATGAGGTCTCATTCTTCGCCCCAGCTGGCAAAGCCGGCGAGCTCTTTGAAATCCCCGTTCTTCATGACGAAACCGAGATGGATCGCCTTTATCTCGTCGCACTTGGTGAGTGCACACTCAAAGATTATCGAGCCGCTGGAGCCGCACTAGGTCGCAAGGTTCGAGGCAAAGCGGTCAATCTCATCTCACTTCTCCCAATTAAGAAGGCGGAAGTAAAGGCTCATGCAGTTTCTATCGCTCTCGGTGCATACTCCTGGAATTTAAAGACAAGTGCGCCAGCTGAGATTCCTACTTTTACAATCGCGACCGATGAAGATGCGGCGCTCGCTGAGGCAAGTGCGATCGCAGAGGCGCTAGTGACAACTCGCGATCTCATCCACACTCCTTCAAATATTAAGAATCCACTCTGGATGGCGCAGCAGGCTAAGAAGATTGCTGAAGCGAAAGGTTTGACAATCCGAGTACTGGAAGGCAAAGAGATTGCAGAGTTCGGCGGACTTGTTGCGGTGGGAATGTCTTCACCAAACCCGGGTCCTCGCTTTATAGAAATCTCATATCTACCCAAGAAGGTTGCTAAGTCGAAGGTAAAGAGCGCTTCTGCACTTCCGCATATCGTCATAGTTGGCAAAGGAATCACCTACGACACCGGCGGAGTTTCGCTCAAGCGTCCATACGACATGATGGCTCCGATGAAGAGTGACATGGCTGGATCAGCTGCAGCGCTTGGAGCAATTTCAGCAATTGCAGATTTACAACCAAATATTCGTGTAACTGTTTTGATGATGTGTGCAGAGAATGCTCTCTCTGGTACTTCGCAACGCCCATCTGATGTCATTACGCAATACGGTGGAACAACAGTTGAAATCATTAACACCGATGCTGAAGGCCGTTTAGTTCTAGCCGACGGTCTTGCATATGCAGATAAGAATCTCGACCCAGATTACCTCGTAGATATTGCAACTCTGACTGGTGCAGCAACGTTAGGCCTTGGTCGCCAGTATGCAGCGATGTATACCCGCGATAAGAAGCTGGCAGAGCAGCTCAGTGCGGTTGGCGAAGCATCAGGCGAGAGAGTCTGGCATATGCCGCTCGTGGATGATTATGCAGATTCCCTTGATAGTGATGTCGCAGATCTCAATCACGCGGCAGATAAGCACGATTACTCTGCCGGATCGGTAACGGCTGCGCTCTACCTCGAGCACTTTGTTGGTGACCGCAAGTGGGTTCACCTCGATATCGCTGGAACTGCCCGTTCTGAATCAGATTCTGGAGAAAATCCTAAAGGTGGCACCGGATATGGCGTCCGATTGCTCGTCGATTGGATATTGTCGCTCTCATGATTATCGATCCGCACTCCTACGCAGAGAGCTTCATTAGCGAGGATGCGATCAAGCTCGCAGCACGAGCTCGTGGAGTTGAAATCGGCACACACGATGTCTCTCAAGGCGCAGGCGCATATCTCTCATTTCTTGCCCAGTTACTTAAGGCGCAATCTGTGGTTGAAGTGGGAACCTGCTCAGGAGTCGGTTCGCTCTGGTTGCTCGATGGAATGTTGAAGTCGGGAACCCTTACCTCTATTGATGACGAGATGGAACATAGTTCGATTGCAAAAATTGCATTTGCCGAGGCAGAGATTGCACCATCACGTTTTCGCTTGATTACAAATCCAGTGATGGAAGTGATGACAAAGTTAACCGATCGCGCATATGACTTAGTGATCTATCGTCACAATCCCGAAGATCTCACATATGCAATCTCAGAAGCGCAACGAATCTTGCGAAGCGGGGGAGTATTTGTCATCGACAACTTCTTCGGTGGCGGTAAGGTCTCAGATCCAGCTCAGCGCGATCCAAAGACTGTTGCCCTTCGTGAAGCTGGGAAGGCGCTGAAAGCTGACTCAGAGAGTTGGGCGATTTCACTTATTCCCGTCGGCGACGGATTGTTGCTCGCGACAAAGTTGTAGGAAACTACGCATATGAGCAATTTTGGTTCTGGACCATGGTGGGTACCACCTACCAATCAAGGGCGAAACATCTCGCTCCGCAATGCAATTGTGCTTGCTCTTATAGTTGGCGTAACTGCCGGAGTCTTTGGCGCTACCTCTACCGGATCAATCTTTGGTTTCTCCACGAAAATTGCCCAATCAAGCTCAACTATTCAACGTCCTGCTGATTCAGTTGCCGGAATCGCAAAGCGAGTACTTCCATCTGTTGTCTCAATCGAAGCTAAAGATGCCGATGGTGGCGCAACTGGTTCTGGCTTTGTGATTTCAAGTGATGGATACATTCTCACCAACAACCACGTTATAGCTGCTGCAGTTACTAGCGGCGGCAGCATCTCTGTCAACCTACAGGATGGATCTTCATATCCTGCAACCGTTATTGGTCGCGATGCTTCATATGATTTAGCGGTCTTAAGAATTTCAAATCGAGCACTCACTGCACTCGTCTTCGGTGACAGTGACAAAGTTGCGGTTGGCGATTCAGTCTTAGCAATTGGATCACCGCTCGGATTAAAGGGCACAGTAACCCTTGGAATCATCAGCGCTAAAGATCGCGCAGTAACAGCTGGTGAATCAGCTGCAGAGAATTCATTTATTAATGCGCTACAGACTGATGCAGCAATTAATCCAGGAAACTCCGGTGGTCCACTCGTTGATGCAACTGGTGCAGTTATCGGCGTGAACTCGGCGATTGCAACATTGGGTTCAGGTATGGGATCTCAGACCGGATCAATTGGATTAGGTTTTGCAATTCCTATCAACCAAGCTCGCAAGACTGCGGAGCAGTTGATTAAGAACGGAAAAGCTACTTATCCAATTATTGGCGTCTCGGTCGATATGCGTTCGACCGAGAAGGGAGCACTGGTTGCCTCAAAGTCGACCGCGGTACTCCCTGGTGGTCCAGCGGCGAAGGCAGGAATCAAGCCAGGCGATTTAATTACAGAATTTGCTGGACGAGTTATCAATAGCGCAGAAGAGTTAATCGTCGCGGTACGTTCGCATGATGTGGGCGATTCTGTTGTCGTCAAGTACACCCGAGCAGGAAAGAGTTACGAAGTAACGCTCATCCTGACAGCAGGCAAGTAGCGCGCTAAGGTACTCGCATGTTCTTCGACTTCGGTGCTGGTGAAATCGTGGGCCTGGCAATTCTTGCAATGGTCCTCGTTGGTCCAGATAAGTTGCCACAGTTTGCAGTAGAGGCGGCGAAGGTTGTTAAGAAACTTCGTGGGCTTGCTACAACAGCAACCAATGAGCTGAAAGAGAATCTTGGCCCAGGCTTTGAAGACCTCAAGCCAGCTGATCTCAATCCAAAGACTTTTGTAAAGAAGCAGATTGAATCTGTGCTCGATGAGGGTGAGTCAAAGCCACGCGTTCGCCCAGAGAACAAGATCGACCCAGATCTTCTATGAGCGACACTTCATTAATCCACGAAGCTCTCTCAAAGGTAAATGACCCAGAGCTGCATCGCTCCATCACCGATCTCGGCATGGTGGAATCAATTTCGCAGAGCGGCGGCGATGTACAGCTAAAGATTCTCTTAACAATCTCAGGCTGCCCAATGCGCGATCGCCTCACCAAGGATATTGAAGCGGCGACACTTGCTGTCGATGGCGTTAAGAAAGTCTCAATCGAATTCGGCGTGATGAACGAAGAACAGCGCGCCAACATTAAGAAACTGCTTCGCAATGGCCGGGAAGCATTTATCTCCTTTGCTCAGAAAGATTCGCTTACTCGCGTCATCGGAGTTGCATCCGGTAAAGGTGGAGTCGGAAAGTCATCTCTCACAGCCAACCTCGCAGTTGCGGCAGCGCAAAAAGGTTTACGCGTAGGAATCCTGGATGCCGATGTCTACGGCCACTCGATTCCGCGTTTGATGGGGTTGATTGGTCAACGTCCCACTGCAATTGATCAGATGTTTATTCCACTTGAGGCATACGGCGTCAAGGTAGTCTCGATGGAGATGTTTAAGCCAGAGCGCTCTGATGCAATTGCATATCGTGGCCCATTGCTGCACCGCGTGCTAGAGCAGTTGCTCTCAGATGCTTACTGGGGCGATCTCGATATTCTCTTTATCGATCTCCCGCCTGGAACTGGCGATCTTGCAATCTCGCTCGGTCAATTAATTCCAACTTCAGAGATTCTTGTTATTACAACTCCTCAAGTTGCAGCAGCAGAAGTTGCAGAGCGCGCAGGACGAATTGCACATCAGATTCATCAGCGTGTGATTGGCGTAATTGAAAACATGTCAGCAATTGCCTGCCCTAAGTGTGGGGAAGCGATGGATCTCTTTGGCAGTGGTGGCGGCGAAGAGACATCTCGCCGACTTACAACTTTGGTCGGCGGAGATGTTCCATTGATGGGGAAAGTTCCATTCAATATTGATCTTCGCGAAGGTGGAGATAACGGAGCGCCGGTTGTTGTCAGCGCACCAGATTCAGCAAGCGCTCAAGCAATTAGTGCGATTGTAGATAAGCTCGTTATTCGCCAGGGATCTTTACTTGGCGTCAGACTCGGGCTTGCGTAACTCTTCAATAATCTCTTTTGCTACATCCTGAAGTTCACTTCGCACGTAATCTCTCGTTGAAACATCACCTAAAGCGATACGCAAACTTGCAAGTTCACGAGTGAGATATTCAGTGTCAGCAATATTACGATCGCCACGAGCGCGATCTTCATTGAGAGCAATACGGTCACGGTCAGCCTGACGATTCTGCGCAAGCAAGATCAACGGCGCTGCATATGATGCTTGCAGAGAGAGAATCAAAGTCAAGAAGATAAATGGGTACTTATCCCAGCGCCATGATTCGGGTGCCAAGGTATTCCAAAGAACCCAACCAAAGACGAAGATTGTCATGTAGACCAAGAAGCGAGCCGTTCCCAAGAAGCGCGCAAAGCGCTCTGAGAGACGACCGAAAGCCTCTGGATCGTAATTAGCGCGAAGTGAACGACGAGTTTCGCGTGGAGTATCTAATCCATTGTTACGTGCCATCGTTACACCTCCTCAGCAAAGCTAGTGTCAATATTCTCAAGCGCTGCGGTTGTTGCAGCTGAATCACGGTGATCGTGACGCCAGTTCTCTGGCAATAAGTGGTCGAGTACGTCATCGACAGTTACTGCTCCGAGCAATCTCTCATTGGCATCGATAACCGGCAGCGAGAGCAAGTTATAGCTCGCCAAGTATGAAGCAACCTCGTGCAAGGTTGCGTCGGGATTTACGCCTTGCGTATTTGTATCCACGATTGAACCGAGCAGTGTTGAAGGTGGTTCGCGGAGCAAGCGCTGGTAGTGCACCATTCCAATAAAGCGACCTGTTGGCGTCTCAAGCGGTTGGCGACAGATAAAGACTTGTGAAGCGAGAGCAGGGGAGAGCTCACTCTTGCGAACAGCAGCCAGCGCATCTGCAACAGAGTAATCGGCTGACATCACGATTGGCTCAGTTGTCATCATTCCACCGGCTGAGTAATCCTCATATGTCATCAGACGAAGTACATCTTCTGCATCCTCTGGATCCATAAGCTCAATCAACTCTTGTGCGCGTTCTTCGCCGATTTCGCGGAGCAAGTCGGCAGCGTCATCTGGATCCATCTCTTCCAGAACGTCAGCTGCGCGCTCACCTTCAAGTTCAGCAAGAAGAGCAACACGCTCTTGCTCATCCATCTCTTCAATTACATCTGCAAGGCGCTCGTCATCGAGGGCGCGTGCAACTTCCACTCGGCGCTTTGGTGAGAGGTCTTGCAATACAGTTGCTAAGTCCGCTGGACGAAGTGTGCTCAAAGTTGAGAGCAGGTTTGTGGCACCTTGATTGCTCTCTTGATTTGAAAACCCAGTGAGCTCTTCCCAAGCAACAGTTGATGTTGCACCTTTGCGGCGGAAGCCTTGACCCTTACGCATGATGTGAACCTTTGCGATGAGCCAATCGCCATTGCGAGAAAGTTCCATTCCCATATCTTCAACAACTACCGATTCGCCACTTTCCACCAATGTGATGGAGCGATCAAGTAGATCTCCAAGGACGAGGATTTCTCCAGCACGAGTTTCAAAGCGGCGCATATTGAGAAGTCCAGTGATTACTACAGCACCGGATTCAATGGATGTCACTCGAGTAATAGGAACAAAGACGCGACGTCGTAGCGGAACTTCAACAACTAAACCGAGAATACGTGGTGGCTGATTATTAGAACGAAGGGTCGCCACAGCATCGCGCACCTTGCCAACTGGATCTCCATTAGGGTCAAAGACAGCTGTACCTGCAAGGCGGGCGAGGAAGACTCGATTCATTCCATTTCCGCTCATGGGCCCATCCTTTCGTTACCTCGAGTCGAAGACTCAGGAGGTAAGGGTATCGGCTAGGTTTAACTCATGACTTCCACTTCTGGGCCATCACGCGTAAATGCAGCGATAACTGATATGCCCGGCAAATCAGATCTCATCAGATTAGGGGTAGGAATCCTTGGAATTGGCTCATCTGGGCCACTTATCGCCCTGAGCATTATGCCGATTCCGACGTTGATCTTCTGGCGCAATCTTGGAGGCGCGCTCTTCACCGCGCCCTTTGCACTGAAACATTCACTCGATCGCAAAGGAGTGAAGTGGGCGCTTGCTGCAGGAGTTGTTCTTGCACTCCACTTCATCGGTTTCTTTATGTCGATGCGTATGACTAGCGTTGCCGCTGGCACCGCACTCGTTGCCTTGCAGCCAATCTTTGCCGCATTCTTTGTCAAGATAAGTGGCGGCCACATTCCATCGAAGGCCTGGCTCGGAATGGTTGTCAGTTTTATCGGCGTGCTCTTTATATCTGGAATCGACCTATCACTCGATCGCAGATCATTCCTGGGAGATATTGCAGCGATTATTTCAGCAGCACTTGCAGCGCTTTATGTGATGTGGGGATCAAAGGCACAGCAAACACTTGAGACAACGAGCTACACATCAATCTGTTATGGAATGTGCGCTCTGACTTCGCTGCCTATTGCAATTATCGGTGGTTATGAAATTCTCCACTTCGCTGCCAAAGAATGGTGGGTTCTTCTCGCACTCATCGGCGGTGCGCAGATTCTGGGCCACTCAATGTTCAACTCAGCGCTCAAGCGTGTTTCTCCAGCTGTAGTCTCACTCATTGTCTTCTTTGAAGTTCCAGTTGCAGCAATCGGTGCAAAGATTTTTAACATTGGTAATCAACCATCCGGTTTGATTGTTCCTGGAATTGTTTTGATTTTAGTCGGCTGTGCCATGGTGGTGCTCCGCACAAGGCCAGATAAGACAGCGGTAGCAGCGGCGGTGAATGAATGATTGACCTCCATGCCCACACGACGAAGAGCGATGGAACAGATTCTCCACTGACGCTGGTAAAGAAGGCGGCATCATCTGGAATCACACTCTTAGGTATCACCGATCATGATTCAACCGCCGGATGGCAAGAGGCGATTGACTCGCTACATGGATCATTGCAGCTGGCGCTCGGAGCTGAAGTGTCTTGCCTTACCGAAGATGGCATCAGCGTCCATATGTTGGGGTTGCTCTTCGACGGCGAAAATCAACCACTTCAGCAATTGCTTTCAGACTCCCGAGACACACGAATACCTCGCATGAAGAAGATGATTGAAAATCTACAAGGCGCTGGTTACGACATTACGTTAGAAGATGTTGAAGCGGCTACACCTGCTGGTGCAACCGTTGGTCGACCACATTTAGCCGATGCACTTGTTGTAAAGAAGATTGTAAAGAGCCGCGATGATGCATTTACAGATCTCTTAAATAATGACTCACCTTTCTATGTTTCTCATTTTGCACCAACACCAGAAGATGCCATCCGTGCCATCCGTGCCGCTGGGGGAGTCGCGGTGATTGCGCACCCATTCGCCTCTCGTAGAGGTCAGATCCTTACCCCTGATTCATTCGCCTCACTTGTCGCAGCTGGACTAAACGGAATTGAGGTATTTCATCGCGATCAGAGCGAGGATGAGCGCAAGCAATTATTGGTGATTGCAGAAGAATTAGAGCTCGCGGTGACCGGTTCTAGTGATTATCACGGAACTGGAAAACTCAATGAACTTGGAGAGAACACAACTTCTCCGGCAGAATGGGAACGTTTGGAAGCTATGGCAGATCAACGAAGGGTCGTTCGACGATGAAGACAGTAAGTGCGCTCACCTTTGCAGTGCAGTCGTTTGTCACCCTTCTCGTAATCTTCGATCCACCAGGCGCTACTCCGATTTTCTTGGCCCTTGTTTCGGATAAGAGCCAACGTGAACGAACACGTCTTGCTTGGCAAGCAGCTGGCGTATCGCTCTTTGTGATTGCAACCTTTGCACTCTTCGGGCGCTTCATTCTTAACTATATGAATGTCTCTATTGAGGCGCTACAAGCGGCTGGTGGATTGTTGCTGCTCTACGTCTCGCTTGAACTATTGACTGGTAGAGGCAATGAGACAGCAACTGAAGGCACAAATATCGGAATGGTCCCGCTCGGAACTCCACTACTTGCCGGTCCTGGTGCGATCGTCGCAACGATGATCTTCGTACAGCAGGCACATACTCCTGAGCGAGTCGGCGGTTTGGTTGTTGCAATCATCGCAGTGCACTTGATTATCGGACTTGTATTGATGACTTCAACACATGTACTGAAGTTGATCAAGGAATCAGGCGTAACGCTTCTAGCTCGAATTGCAGGATTGTTGTTGGCAGCGATTGCAGTACAGATGCTCGCTGACGCGATTAAGGTGCTTTCAAACTCTTAAAGAGTTTTACTCCGCGATGCGCTTGGTGCGAGTGCGTACGCGAGCTGTCTTCTCACGTGGCGCTTTTGCAACCGGTGCAGACTTACGAGCAGGGCGATCACTCTTGGGGGCTGCTTCTACCTTAGCTGCAGGAACCATTCGACCTGAAGATCCTGATGGAATATGCATCGCTTCAAAGAAGTGATCAGATGATGAATATGTCTCAAGTGGTTCTGGTAGACCTAGTTCGAGCGCGGTATCAATCATCTTCCAGCGTGCAAGCTCATCCCAATCAACGAATGTGACAGCAATTCCATCTGCACCAGCGCGAGCTGTTCGACCGATGCGGTGCACATAAGTCTTCTCATCTTCTGGGCATTGATAGTTGATAACGTGAGTAATTCCATCGACATCGATACCGCGAGCTGCAACATCAGTTGCAATAAGGACATCGCGCTTTCCCGACTTGAAATCATTGAGCGCTTTTTCGCGTGCACTCTGACCAAGGTCTCCGTGGATAGATGATGCGCGGAAACCGCGTTCAATCAAATCATCTGCAGTCTTCTGTGCAGTGCGCTTAGTACGGCAGAAAACTATTGTTGGTCCACGACCATCTGCCTGCAGAATTCGAGCAAGCATTTCAATTTTATCGAGCGCGTGCGCACGGAATACATGTTGTTCGATTCGAGCAACTACACGGCCTTCATCTTGTGAATCTTGGGTACGGATATGTACTGGCTGATTCATAAAGCGACGAGCAAGAGCGATGATGTCGCCAGGCATAGTCGCTGAGAACAACATCGTCTGCTGGCGCGCAGGAGTCGATGTAAAGATCTTCTCTACATCTGGAAGGAAGCCAAGGTCGAGCATCTCATCGGCCTCATCGAGAACAACGCGAGATACCTTATTGAGCTTGAGCTTTCCTTGGCGGTAGAGATCGAGCAGTCGTCCTGGAGTACCAACAACAATCTCAACGCCCTTTTCCAGCGCTTCAATCTGTGGTTCAAAAGCGCGACCACCGTAGACAGCAAGGGTGCGGATGCCGCGATTAGCAGAGAGCTCTTCAATATCTTTTGTCACCTGAACGCAGAGTTCACGAGTGGGGACAACAATTAAAACTTGTGGAGCACCTTGTGCTTCAAGTGAAGACCACTCAGCATCGTTCGGTGCAATAACGCGCTCAATTACGGGAACACCAAAGGCGAGAGTCTTTCCGGTACCTGTCTTTGCCTGACCGATGACATCGCCATCTGCAAGAGCAATCGGAAGAACCATCTCTTGGATAGCAAAGGGTGCGGTGAAGCCGTGCTGGTGGAGCGCTTCGATTGTCTCTTTACGCAGGGGAAGTTCTGCGAAGGTGATACTCACTTATACAGCGCCGAAACCGACGCGACGTTCGACTGGCTCACCGATTTCGATGTAGCCGATCTTTGCCGCTGGAACCACAATCTCGTGGCCACGGATATCGGTCAAGATAAGAGGAGTATTTCCAGCGAGAGCTGCAG
>ERZ650311.961-NODE-961-length-15648-cov-32.617585_pt1 | contig 15648 bp, 11 predicted proteins | sample MGYA00376247_ERZ650311 | MGnify/ENA primary metagenome ERZ650311 (study PRJEB26733, sample SAMN07839324) | wastewater metagenome | biome: small river; feature: stream; material: water | place: USA: North Carolina | collected 2016-07-28 ... | reverse complement strand
ACGACCGCGACGATCCAGGTCGAAGACGTCGACGAAAGTCTAGCGGCTTTGTTCGGGTCTGGCTTCGACGATAGCGAATTGCTGGTCTCCAGTCTCGCCCCGGCCACTGACCCGGCCCCGGCGTACCTGTATGACAAGCACGTCGGGACCGAGCGGATCGGACCCGCTGGAGAGCGGCGGCAGCATAGCTGCATTCCGGGTTGGAACGTAGGCTTACAGCATTGGGGAGGCAATCAAGCCAACGCCTTTGGACTCGGGTCAGCGCCTTACGGCGCTGACCCGGTCATATGGCCGGGGCGTCGATGCGCCATCTACCGACTCGTAAAAGGTGCATCAACGTGGGGAGAACCCCAGCGCATATGGTGGGGGACGATGCTAGGTCAGGGATCGCTCGAAGGTCGGACCTGGTCGTTCCGCTGCGCCGGCCCGGAGAGCTGGCTAGGCGGAAACCTAGGGGTCGGGTCGATCAAAGAACCGATCCAAGTGGAAGCGACCGTGGCATTCTCGAACGATGAAATCGAAACCGAAGTGCGAGGGTCGATCTACATCTACAGTCTCCAGACGGCGCAAGTCGAATACACTTACACGTCTTCGTACATCGACACTACATGCATGGCCGGCGCATCGTCTTACGACGACGTCGCGCAAGCTATGAGTGATTTCCTCGATGATTTGATCGTCGATGCCGGTGGGCCCTATGATTACTTGAACGTGTCGATGGCCACGACTCCGGGATCCGATGGAATCACGGTCACGTGGGAGAAACAGAATGACCCGAACGGCGGCGGCGCGAGCGATAGCTGGGCGTTGCAGGTCATGATCCAGGCGCATGAAAAGGTGTGGCAGATCCTCGGCTACGATCCGAGGCAGCAAAACAGCGACCGACACCCGATCGAGAACGCCGACGAGTACGGACAATTCTCGACGGCGGGGCAGAAGCCACAGTTGACGAATCGGTGGGCCGGTCGCTTCTACTCCGCCAACGCGAAAGCCATGGCGGCATTCGAGGGGCTCGATGATCTGACGTGGGCCGAGATTAGCGAAGACGATCTCAGTAACAATTGGGCTCCTCGCCGATGGCCGCCCCTCGCCTCGGGCGGCGGGCAATCATGGGCGATGGAATCAAGCGGGCAGGAATTCATCTTCCGAACATACGATCCGCTGTACATCGTGGGAGGCCAGAGCCGTTGGCTCCTCGCCGATCCGACGGATCCTGATAGCGTCTTCACGATCTCGAATGGCGTGGGTGAAGTGAACGCTCAAGGCATCATGGTATTCGAGGGGCCATACAGGAAGCGGGGCGACGAAGACGGGGGAAGCAAAGACCCAGGCGCCAGCAAGGCAGAGCGCGAGGGACGATCCAAGCAAGTCGCTCGCGTGTGCTGGAGAGCCAGCGCAGACGGAAACCTCGAGCTCGACAACGATGGATATCCCAGGGCGGTGATAGCCGAGTGGCTCGAGCCACGGTTGTACGGGATCGACTGGCCACGCCTCACGGGTTCGTGGGGCGGATGGCGGTCCCCGCCCGCCGATGCCATCGCCAACACGGCATTACCGCTCACGGTATTCGAGTCCGACGCATACAAGGAAATCACAGACAACGTCGAGCACGTGTTCCACTCGCTCCTCAGCACGACGGGAACGGGTGCGGGGTTCGGCGGGACGGCGTCGACATACACGGTAGGCATAGGCGATAACGGTCCGGCCCTGGCAGGGCTCGACGTGGATTACCTCGATATCGAAAGTGCGAACGTCGGGCTAGGTATTCCCGAGGATCTGATCGGCGACACGGCCCGGCTGCGAGCGCAGCTAGGCGTGTCCAACTTGCTACAAAGCAAGGCCGCATTCGTCGGCCCGATCTCAGCACGCAAGCTCGTGCAAACGCTACTCGCCCCGAGTGGCGCCAGCATCAGCTTAGCGGGCGGGAAGTATTCGCTCTTTGATCCTTGGACGTTCGTAGATTTCAGCGATGCGGCTCTCTCCCTGGTGTCTCTCAGCCCCGAGGATTACGCCGGGGATCCTGGGGACCCATCATCGGCGAGGGCCATGCAGGAGCTGCGAGACTACTCGCCGATCGATCGACTCGAAATGCAAGCACGCATAGACCCGACCAGCGGGAACTATGCGAAGAAGATCGAACAACGGTCATGGGACCGAGGCGCACAGTATCGAGGTCAGACGATCCCCATGAAGGTCGACGGCGATCACTTGATCCACAATCTCGTGACCGCCCCCGGTTCTCAGTGGGTTTCTGACTTCGAGGTCCGCTGGAGACAAGGCACTGAGTTCTGGGCGGCCTCTCACTTCCCCGTGCACATTACAGTCAGTGCGAATCGTGGTGAGCAAATCTGGCCCGGGCAGGCCGTGATCATTACTGATCCTTGGCTGGCCGATCCCGTGCGTGGGCAATACGATCTATCGTATGGAGTAGGCTACGTCACGAGTCGCGTATTCTCGTGCCGAGACGAGCGAGTCGAGCTCGTGCTGCTGGTGTCGGCAAGCCCTGCACGTTACTTCGCGCCGGCCGTATCGGCCACGCGATACGACGAAGACGACGAGGCCGAGGGCTACAGGCTGCACGTCGAAGACAGTCTCTATCGATGGAACACACTCAACGCTGGCGACTTCGGCGGTCTGCGCAATCCCGGGATCCTCGGCTTCCAGCCGCCATCATGGTACAGCGCCACACCCATCGATACGGACATCGAGATATTCCAATTCGACGGAGTGACTTGGACTCGCGGGATCTATGGGACCGTGACGAGCGTATCGCTCGACACCTTCCCTGTGGAAATCGCAGACCACAGGAACCCGACGGGATGGCTCAACCTCGATGGGCCATTGACGGGTAACACGTATTACCGAGACATGCATCATATCGTGATGCTGCGAAAGAACGGCGAGCAAACGGCCGATTGGGTCGCGGCCGTTTATGCGCCTATATGTGACAAGGATGGTACAAGCGACGGGTCGCTAGGAGCGAAGTTCACGTAATGCAAGCACAAGGAGCAGTCACAAACGCAAAGGAAGATACGGTCTTCTACGGAGATTCTGGGCTCGGGGATCTATGGGCAGATCAATCCCAATTCGATACCGACTTGACGGAAGATGCGACGTGTTATGAATCGCCTTCGTCGCGTGCCGCCCTGACGGGCGCGACGGGTCGAGAGCTGTACGTGCGATTGCCGGTCGATCCATCGGGTGGCGAGTCGATCATTCTGATCCACGCCGATCCAGCGGACGTCACGAGTCACACCTATCAAATCAAGTACGAGATTTCGGGCGAGCTGACTTTTAGCCAGAACAACACACAGCTCGCCGCAGTGACATTGTCTTTGGCTGGATCGACTGATATCTCGATTCATTGGAGCACGAGACCGAACCCGCTCACTACCGGGGGCAGCAATGCCGTGGTCTCTGAGATCATCGTATACGACCACGACAGCGACGCATACGTTACTCGTGACTTCGTCTCGGTCGCTCATGCGATCTCGACGACGTCCACGTCATGGGCGTTGGGGGTCGGCGGATGGTGGGATGGATCGGTCATGAAGTTTTCATCGCCGAACCCCAGCAAATGCCGCATCGGTCGGGCGTTCCATACCTCGGTCGAAATGGCCGAAGATTGGGTCGCTACTCGGGCCGTGGCCCCGAAGGTCCGGCCCCAGAACTTCCCGGTGATTGGGCCGATCGATCCCGACGCTGGGTTCGGCGACGAATCCGAATGGGCCGGCGCCGCGAATGCTGGATATGCAAAGCGCATCGCCCAGACCAGCACGAGTGCGATGCGCTACGCACCGCTCTTGAATGAAGTGTACAGCGACCCCATGACTTACCGTCTGATCGGTAGCGTCGACAGTCCCCAGTGGATGTTGACGACCAAAACATCCGATCGCGTCTATCGCGACGTGACGAAGTTGCGTTTCGTGCAATTACCACGCACGCAAATCTTGAAGGCGGCGACATCGGTAGAACCGCCGTATGTGCAACACGTCGAGAGCGGACAGTGGCCACGCTTGCGAGTGCGGGTGCACGTGCAATCGTGGGTCACGTCGGGCGCATCGGTGCACTGTCTCGTGGAATGCACGGGGATGTCGCGGCCACCAACCTGGGAAGCGTCGCTCGAAGTAGGCGACGACCCGCCCCCCTATGCAGCAAAGACAATCTCGAACTTCTTCGATGTTGATCACGGATCAAGCGGCGTCGGCGAATGGATCGACATCGGCACGCTCGATCCGAATCAAGACCAGATCGGCGTGGCCCATCCCATCTGGGGGAGCTGTATCTACCTGTGTCTCGGGTGGGGCATTGCGCCGCTGGGCGGTGAGCTGAACGAAGCAAATGCCCGGATGAAGATCAAGGCGTGGCAGGTCATCCCCGAGTGGCCGGATGCATGGGAGATCAAATAAATGGCGAACATCCCTTACAAAGTCAAAGACCTATCCAAGGAAGTATCGGCGTTTTCGATCAGCGAGATCAAGGCGGCTTATCCAGAGCCCACGAAGGGTGAATACTGGGAGGCCGATCTAGCATCGCTCGATTACCCGTTCGCCCGCACGAGTCGCCTTGTGCTGAGCCAGCACACGGGCGGATCGAACGGATGGCTCGCCGATGATACGGGCGACGGAGGGGCGAGCCAGAAACATCCGAGCCCAGATGCGTGGCGGACCGTCGCCCGATCGAAGACCACGCTCGCCCCGGGGGCTGCGTTGTTCTTTCGTGTGATCTGCGTTGAAAGCGGCGAGACTGAGAAGTTCAATGCGGCGGATGGGAAGTGGCATTTCGACGGAGCCAAAGGGGCGATCAAGCTGACTGCTAGCTATCTCAACTTGGCAAACCAGACGGCCACGGCTAGCTACACGAAAGTCCTGCCCGCCTCGGATGGGACCGAAGAGACAGACCAGGGCAAGGCTTGGTACCAGCTCCATTGTTTCTGTGCTTTCGGCTTCACGCATCCGGCCGAGATCGACGTGGCCGAGATCTCGAAGTGGAGTGAGTGGCCCGTGGTCGAGCTCGCCATCCAACACCAGGGCGGCGCACGAATCGTGCATGCCTCGGTCTGGGAGATCCCGAACAAACACGCGATCGGACACTTGGCCGAAGAAGCGTCGATCCACGGGTGGACCCCGAAGGGCCTACCCATGGCGAGACCCCAAATCGAAGACGTCGACGGAGCGACTTACGAGGAGCATCGCTTCGGATCTCTGAGAGCCTTGCATGCGGCGTATCGGCAGAGCCAGCGGCTCGGCCCTCACGTCGCACACTGGAGTAGTTACACCGAAGGATTGACCGAACCCGAAGACGCCGAAAACGATCCGGTGCAAGTGACGTCGACCTCGTGGGTAGGCGTCTCGGCCGGTGGCTCGATAACCTCGTGGTCGGCCGATGCCCCGGGCTTTGCGATCCATGCACCGCCCAATGGCAGGGCCCCCGAGAATCTACACACTCGCATGCGCACCTATGCCAACGAAGACGGCGAAATGTACGTGTCCGCGATCCCGGTACGGGTCGGCGTATACGCACGATTCACCGTGGGCGGTGGAGACTTCGGATATGTGCGGTTCCAATCATCGCCACGAAGCATGGTGATCGTGCCCGTCTCTCAGACGGGCACAACCTATCGGTGGCATGAAGCGACGGGCTGGCTCGAAGCATCTTCGAGCGGCACTGACTTCTACCCGAACCTCATGGACTTTGCGAAGGTCGATAGCGGGACCATGGAGATCCGAGACTGGTACGTCGACTATGGAGATTACCCAACATGAGAGAGACAGAACCGATCGATCGTGACGCCCTGTGTTGGCTGGGCTTGGAGTTCTCGGAAGAGCATATCCCAGCGGCGTCGCCCTACGGCGATCCCGAAGCGGCGATGATGTTCCGAGAAGACCCCCCCGAAGAAGAGCCCGAGATAGACCCGGCCGACCGCGAGCTCATGACCGAGTTACTCGGGTTGCTGGCGCCGATCGATCGGATCATCTTCGCCCTCGCTTCGCAGGAGCGAAGCCAAAGCCAGATCGCCGAGCTCGTCAAGCGCAGTCAGCCAAGCGTGTGCATCAAGCTGCAACGGATCCGCCGATGGGTGTCGATCGTGTTCCCCCTGCGCAAGGCGTTGCGGGACGACGTCGCGCCCTTGCCCGACGCATGGGAGGCACACCCGGAGCGGCGCCACTACTGGCAGACGATCGTGTCGACGCATGCGCCTGCGACACGCATCGCACGGGCTGGTGTGTATGGCGTCCGGCTTGGCGAGCGAGGTCTCGCCGATCTGATCGAGCAAGGCAGCGAGGCCCAGCGGGCGATCGCCACCATGCTCTTGCATCCCAAGCACGGGCGAGACTGGACGCGACCAGCCCCGGGCTGGGTCGAGCTCCCGCCGCTGGTACGCCCCGCCCGAGCACGTGCCATCGCCGAGCCGCCCCGGCCGGGCCGTGGCGTGTGGGGCGTCTAGGCGTGCCCTGGGACGTCCAGATTTTGCGTCCAACTTGCGTCCAAGCGACGGGCGATCAAGGTACTTGACGGCCCCTAGACGGGCCGAGCGAGACTGTCTGCGATGCCTTGCCAGGCTTCGAACCTGAGGGTCGCACGTTCGAGTCGTGCCGGGCGCATTCCTTTAAGCCCTCGGAGCGGGGGGTCGGGTCGGGGCCGTGCGGTTTGCGTCCAGTTTGCGTCCACGGCCGGACGCCGAAGATGAACCCGCTCACGTCCACCGCCATCGCCCTCGCCGTCAAGTCCCAAGCCCCGACCGAGCTCCATGACTCGGTCATCCCTGGTCTCTCGTGCCGGGTCTCAGCTCGCGGCACGGGTACCTTCACGCTTCGCTACCGAGCCGGTGGTGTGCGTCGGTCGGTCAAGCTCGGCCGCTTCGGTGTCATGACGATCGACCAGGCACGCAAGCGTGCCCGCGAGCTGCTCGGCGAAGTCGCGTCGGGTGTCGATCCCGTCGCCGCCATGCAGCAGGACCGGGCCGCTATGCGGCTGGTCGATCTGCTCGGCCGGACCGGCGACGAAGGTTGGTTCCTGTCCGAGTATGTCTACACGGCTGGGAAGCTCTCGACGTCGAAGACCCCCACGGGGATCTACAACGATCGCTGCAACATCGAGCGACACCTTCGCCCTCGCGTCGAGCTCCTGCGCATGCCGATCGCCGATGTTCGCGTCGAGCACTTGCTGGCGATCAAGCGGTCTGTCTCTCGCGGCGTGTGGCCGAAGCTGCGGGACATTCTCCGGGTGTGCTTCGCTCATGCCCTGGAGTGCGAGGCCGTCTCTCAGAACATTACGACTCGCAAGGCGCTTCGCGCCGAGCCTGGTCGGAAGATGGAGCGCTTTCTCGCCCCGAAGGAACGGGCCAAGCTCGAAGACGCTCTGTCTGTCGCCCTGACTATCCCTCCGCAAAACGGAGGGCTCTCGCCCCACGTCGTGCGGGCGATCCGTCTGTGCCTCTACACCGGCATGCGTCGGGGCGAGGTCATCATGCTTCGCTGGGAAATGATCGATTGGGATCGCAGCGTGGCGAAGCTTCCTACGTCGAAGACGGGCGCGAAGGAAGTCCCCTTGTCGAGCCATGCCCTCGCCTACCTCCGTTCGGAGCGAGGCCGGGCTAGGGCGGGGCTCGTCTGTGCGACGGAATCGAACACCGCGATCTGCCCTCGTAATCTCACGAGGGCTTGGATGACCATCCGGGCCAAGTGCGGGCTCGATGATATGCGCCTGCACGACGCCCGCCATTCCATGGCTAGCGATCTGCTGGCTGCTGGCGCTCCGCTGGCTGTGATTGGCAAGGTGCTCGGACACAAGCAAGTCAGCACCACGGCCCGCTATGCACACTTGGCGGACGACGAGCTTAGGCGCCACCTTGAGCGGGGCGCGAAGCGCATCGCGGGTGGTCGCTAGGCTAGCGCCTCTCGACTGTGGACGTTCTTTAGAGCGCCGAAGCCGAACGCTTCGGCGCTTTCCTTGTCGACCTTGCCAGTAGCGTTGATCGTGACGTTGCCATTGAAGACCACGCCGCCGCTTTGCTTGCTGATTTCGTTGGTAGGTCTGGCTTTGCTAGATGCCCGATTCGCGGCCTCGCCCGGCGTCGACTCGGGTGTCTTCGCTGCGCCGCTGGTATCACGTCCCGTGTCGCTACCGACACCAGAACCGAAGCTATCGCCGCCTCCCCCTCCGCCACTACCACCCCCACCGCCAACCGGGATGCGACCCGACATAAGAGCAGCACCATATCCGATGTTCAAAGCGGCTGCTGCTGTATGGAGCGCTCCCTGAACGAAGTTGTAACTTGCATATGCGGCGATGGCCTTACCAGTCTCGATCGCACCCTGGATCAAGAGCTGGATACCAGCACCACGCATCTCTTGGCGCTTTCTCTTTTCCTGGTGTTTGGCTTCGGCCTTTTCGATCGCTTTGCGGTTGGCTTCTTCGAGCTTGGCTTTCTTGGCTCGAAGCGCCGCCATTTGGGCAGCGTTCCCCTTGGCTGCATTGATCTCCCGATCCAGCGAAGCGGACGTGGCTTGTGCGGCCTGCTCCATTCGTTGGATCTTGGCGCTATGCGCCTCATCCTCGATGCCGCGAGTTCGGCCGATCTCTGTGGTGACGATGCCCGAGACTTGACCCGTGATCGATTCGATGGCGCCGCTCACCTCTTGGAAATCTGCGATGGCCTTGCGCCGGCGTTCCGCTTCCGCTTGCGCGAGGCGAGTCGCTTGTGCATCGAGCTCGGCGCTCTTTTGCATTTCGAGATCCATGAAAGCCATCTTGCGATCGTGGGCAAGCTGCTCCTTGGCTAGCCCATCCTTCGGGTCGAGCTCGAGCTCGCGCCGGGCGAATGCGGCTTCTTGTGCCTTTCTCTCTTCTTCGATTTGCGCGAGGCGAGTGCGATGTAAGTCGGACTCTAGCCGTGCCTGGATCGCCACACGCTCCGCTGGAGTCTTTGCAAGGGCGAGCTCGAAGTTAGCCCGTTGCTGGATCTGTGCGGCATTGGCCGCGAGTAGCTTTTGCTCCCCTGCGATGGCCCACGCTTGGCGGTCCTGCTCGGCGAGGGCCAGTGCACGGGACTTGTCGATCGCTTTCTGGATCAGCTCGTTCGCGGCTTTCCGAGATTCGATCTCGTGCTCTAGTCCAAGCACGATCATTTCCTGTGCGATCTCGGCCTTGCGTGTCTCTTGCTCTTTCCTCTCGACCGAGTTCTTTGCTTTCGTGATTTCGAGAACCGCGAGCTCGTTCTCTAGCGCAGCATGGGCGTTGTCCAGCCGCATAGCGGCCAGGACTGCGCCTTCTTTCTCGGCCCGACCTGTAAGCTCCGATCGGAGCTCGGCCAAGCGAAGCTCGGCCTCACGCATGGACTGCTGCGCATCGAGCTCGGCCTTCAAACGTTCGGCTTCCGTTGGGGCGTCTTTTGCTGCTTTCTTTCTTTTCTCTGCTGCGGCTTCGGCTTCGGCGAGGATCGAATCTCTGACGAGCTTCGTCGCCGTCGCTTCGTCTTTCGCAAGTAGTGCGGCCTGGACTCTCAGTCCATTGGCCTTCTCTCGTATTGCAACGATCTCGGACTCGGTCGCCCCCTGGAACTCAGCCATCTTGAGCTCGAAGTCGGCCGTTTCGGCTGCTGCATTTAGAGTCTTGATCTCGAAGTCAAGTTCAGCTTTTGCGTTGACCTCGGCTTCGCTGGCTCTTGTCTTTTCCTGCTCTTTGAGAGCTATATTGATCTCGCGCTGGAATTCCGCAAAACGCCTTGATCGCTCCTCTCTGGTATCGGCGATCCCATCCTCGATGCCTGAGACTTTGTTGAGCGCACCAATGATGATCTCAGCTTCCTTCGCGTACTTCCCTCCGATGGCTTCGACGCGAAGAGCGTCGACTCCGTCTTTCTTGAACTTCTCCAGAAGCTCCGTGGGGAGGGCTCGAAGCTCTTCCCGCATGACACCCAACGAATCATCGAAACCGATGATACCGTTTCGGTAGTTCTTCAGTGCGACAGTAGCCCTTTCGTAGGCGATACCCGTGCCTTCGATTTGCGCCTGCTCTTGTTCGCCGGCTTCCTTGAGCAAGATCTTCGCTGCTTTAGCGAAAGCAATGCTCTTTTCGTATGCCGTCAAAGCTTCGACCGACCTGCCGACTGACTCTGCGTAGATCTTCTCGGCCTTGGCTTGATCCAATATGATTCCCAAGTTGTCAAGGATCAACGCAGATTGACGACCGACAGCCGTGACGGCATTATCGAGTAACACCGTTGCATCTTCGCCCAGATCCATCGCAATTTTCGCGACACCCTTTGCGATAGCCTCAAACTCTTTACCATCTTTGACGACTCCAAGAGCGTAGGCTTTGTTACCTAGCTTGGCCAGATCGAGATCCGTAACAAGACCGCCGAATGCTGCTCTAGCTCCGCTGATGCTAATCTGTAGGGTCTTGCTAGCTTTCTCGGCCTCGAATTGCGCCGTGGCGTATGCATCGAATGCAGCGGCCCCGGCAGTGAGTAGACCAATCACAGCCCCCGCCCCTGGGATGAGGGCGCTCAACGCTCCGCCCACGGCCGACACCGGCCCGGGTACGGCGCCCATGCTTCCGGCTAATTGCTGTGTCGCGTTGCTGAGTTTGTCGAAGTGTTGAGCATCCACAGCCGCTGCTTTCGCTGCCGCAGCGGTAGCGTCGGCTTGCGTCTTAGCTGCTTTCTTCACGGCCTCGGCTTCGGCTTTTGCGTTTGCAGCGGCTGCTCCCGACGCTTTCGTTGTTAGCTTGTCCGCTTTCGCTTGCATCGCAGCAACGGATCTAAGCACGTGCTCGATCCCGGCCGCTGTACCGTCTTCTACTTCAATTCGGAAACTACCTGCATTGCCTTCGGTTGCCATGTTATCTTCGCTTCCTTCCTGGCATCAGGGTGCCGGGCTTGGGGTTGAGCTTCTCCTGTTGCTTCGCGTGATAGTCCCCGATCAACTTGTCACGATAGGCGATTAGCCGCTCCTCCTCGTCCTCGTAACACATGACGGCATCTTGGACGAGCCAATCGGCGCCATCGAATCGAGGGTTAGGCACACGGGCCCCACCCTCGGATCGACGTCGCAAGTAGGGAGCGAGATCGTCGACAAAGGGCGTCCGATACCAAGCACCGGGGCAGCCGTCGCACGACGCTTCGAGCGGCCTTTCCCAATTGACTTCACGCCCGAGCTCGTACGTCTTCGCCAACGAACGATCGGGGTGTCGACCCATGTAGGGATTTGCGTTCTTCACTTCGTGCAGGGCCTGACTGTCCATGTTCCACTGCACGGGCCGGAACGGCCGACGCAACTGGACTAAGCCACACCCTCGCCGAGCTCGCTTGGCATCGTTCCACTCGCCAGACGGCAAGCGACAATCCCGATCACAGTTGTAGGGCTCGACCAGGGTGGGCCACTGATTCGCTCCTAGGCTTGGGGTGTGGCTCCAAGCCCAAAGCCTTAGAGTTTTTTTTCCCGTGGATCCAGCGGGCGGGAGGCCGCGATAGCGGCGAACCCTAGCATGATGTATTCGTGCTCGCCTAGTATGTCTCGCAAGGCTTCGACGTCTTCGACGTCCCAGCCCTTGCGCTTGCGATGGGCCTGCCACTCGGGCAAGCCCTCGACTGATTCGAGGCTTTTCTGGATCGCGTAGAGTCGGCTCGGACCCGAAGCATACACCACGCCCCCCGACTTGCCTTCGGCAAGCGCTTGGCATTCGTCCCACTCATTGAGATTGAGCCTTCGCAGATTGAACCTAAGCGGCGACTTGGACGGATCTAGGTAATCCTGTACCGTGGCAAGGTCGTATCTACTGACCCCGCCCTGGTATCGGACGACCGGGTGATCCTCGAGCTCGGGCCACGGGGATTCTTCGCCCTCTAAGATCTGCGCCTTCTCTCTCTCGATGCGGTCATGGTCCCAAGCATCATCGTTGCTTGGGACGTAGACAGGCTTATGTGTGATTCGATTTGCTAGTGGTAGTGCCATGTTGATTCTCTCCTACGTTGTGGTTACGCCACAATCAGAATGTGGAACGGTGAGCGGAACTTCTCGGCATTGTCGCCAGTGAGAGCGCCGATCGAATCCTGGTTCTCTCGACCCCTGAAAGACAAGGTCGATCCAGTGAGTGCGCCTTCGTCGTTTCTCGCTGGCTCTTGAGCGTATTCCAATTGGGGGAAGTAGACTCCCCATGCGCCTACCGTTGTGCCGACTTGAATCAAGGCGTGTTTTTCGGTCTGCGCTCTGTATTCGGTTGCATAGTCATCATCGAACGGGACCATGACTTCGAGCGTGGTGTCGTTCAGGTTGTCAACGTGTCCATGCACGCCCTCGTAACCGTTGGGTCCCATGACCCGGTCATAGCCCACCCCTGGCTCGACGGAGATCGAGCCAAGGGCCGCCACGGATGCAAGCGGGTCACCATGAGTGGCCATGAGAAAGAGAGTCGTATCAGCGACACCAGGCACGTTGCCGGCCTCGCCAGCAGGCGCAGCCGCGAACGTGGCCTTGCTGGCTGTCTCATGATCGAAGGTCGTTACCATGCACCCGCAGCTAATCTTCGTGGGCTCGCCGGCTGCGATCCCCTCGATGCTTAGCTGCGGCTTGACGCCTTTCAAGATCCAAACATCTTCGGTCCCTTCGCCCTGCACTTGGAATTGCATCGTGGTGTGATTGGCGTGATCGTGCTGGGCCGCTGCGGCCTGGTGTATGTAGCAGTCGATCACGGCATAGGCCCTATCGGCCCCGCCGCCGTCAGGCGTGAAATGGAGATCACGATCGAGAGTCAGAACGACGGGCGGGCCCGCTGCGATTGACACGATGCGATAGAATTGTCCTGACGTGGCGCTGGTGTCATGACAGAAAATGAAGTCACCAACGGCGAAGCCGGGGTCTGAGTCGACTTCGATCTCGTCAGGGTTCGCTCCGGCATCGGCGATGCCTATCCCGTAACCGAGATCGGCCCCGCCTAGTGCGGACTTCAAGAGCGTAGACAAGTGGAACGCCGTCGCTGCTGCTCCCTCCGCCGCATTGCTGGGCTTGCCATGCATGTAGGCGCTGAAAGAGAACTCGCAATTCTTCAAGCCCAGAATGTTCTGATGCTTCGCCCTGGGTCTCGGGCGAATGTTCTCATTCTCTAGCGAGACTTGAGCGACCCCGCTCACGTCCGGCTCGATGGCATAGAATGGCGTCGAGTCGTTAGCCCATGAGGATGGACCCCCGGTCACGAAAGCCGTCTCTTGGAAAAGTGCGATTTGTCTGGGTAATGCGTGTGCTACCATGTTCGATGTCTCCTATGTGCGTGCCCGCAGATAGCGGACTTGGAACGTGTGATCGACTTGGACCACGTCGTTATCTGGATCTCCGTCCCGAAAGATGACCCCGTCTCTCTCTACGAGCATCAGCCCATTCGATGGGCTCTTCAAAGCTGCGAGGGTCTCGCAAAGCTGGTGATAATCTTCGATGATAGCATGTTGCATCTCGTCTGCGTTGCCGGCGTAGTCGGTACGGATGCGACACTCGCAAAGCGTTTCGACCACGCCGTCTGTGAAGATGCCCGGCGAAAAGAACGAGCCAGCAGACCATCCGATCCTGAATCGTCTCGTGGTCGATGGGCCAGCGGCCTCTCGACCGTAGGGTTTCCAGCCCTCGGCACCTTTGTAGGTAATCGTGGGCACGATGCCAACGATCGCCTCTCGAAAGAGATCGGTGAGGGCGTCTGTGTTCGTTCCGATCATGAAGGTGCACCTTTCATCCTTAAGGAAGAAGACTCGAAAAGATGCATCAGCTAGAAAGCTGCATCAGTCGAGAGAGTCTCATACTGGATCACAACTTCGAGTGCGCCAGCAGTGAGAGCAACTACGTTGCCGTCAGTGGCTGTGAATGTCACTACCGGAGCGTAGGCCGATTCGTAGGTTCCCAAGGTGTAGGAGCCGGACTTGACTTTCAGCCCAGCGCCAGCACCCGTGAAGACCGACACGTTGGTAATCAGCTCGGTGTCCGAGCCAGCGTCGCCGAGCTTCACTACCAGCGCACTAACGGCGCCGCCCGAGAACTCGGTAAGCAGGTTGATCCACGCATACATGACACGGCTCCTGGCTGGCATCAATTGCCCGCCATTGGCCGCTGCCAATGTATTGAACGTGATTACCTGTGAAGTCGCAGCAGCGGTCAAATCAGCGTGAGTGATCTTGAGCTTCGCGGTCCCTTGGGTCACGAGAGAATCTACGGTTACGGGTTGATGAAACTTGGTTGGCATGATGGAATCCTGTTACATCGCAAGCGTGAAGGGCTTGTAATCGGGGCCTTTGATTATGTCATTGACGATAGTCGTTTGCTGGGCGCCCTCGCCCGGCAGCCCGATCGTCGCGGCTTCGAGCTTGCGCCTGTATTCTTGTCGGGCCCACATGGCGAAATCGCCGTCGGGTGCATCGTTGTTCCCGGGGCGGTAGCCATGATCGGCCATGTGGGCCACGATGCGGGCGATTAGGATTCGGACCCCTCCGGGTCCGAATAGAAATCTAGCCGGGTCGATGCCTCGCATGCGTAGGTCGTCCGCCACTTCTTCGGCCAGCTCAACCGCCATGCGGTCGAGATCGGCATGGTCCGGCAAGCGTGACGCGAGGTCTGGATAGAGCCGCTTCAGTCTGGCCACGGCATCGCCCACGGCGAGATCGCCCTGGGTATGCCTGGCAAGCTGCACAGGGATCGGCACACGATGGATGGCACCGTCAAGTGTGTACGTCCACACGATCCTGATCGGCGTGTCATTGTCGAAGAGCGTAGAGTTCGATCCGATACTGTCCGGGATGCTGGCAGTAAGCAGGACTCCCGCCACGGTGGAACCGCTGGCATAGGTCCCGCTTAGCGGCGACTCGAACTTGACGCTCGAGCCCGAGACGATGGATGCGATCGTGACGAGCTCGCGGGCCCCATCGGCGCCCTTGATCACGGCTGGCGCACCGATAGCGGCTCCCGTCGTCGCTGCGACCGACGCTTTGCGTGCGTCAAGCGTGGACGGGCCGGCGCTTGCGTTCGTGGTAAGAGTCCAGCTTGCGACCGTCGCCGAACCGCTGGCTAGCGTCCGGCTCGCCGAGCCAGCGCCAGCCGTCAAATCTTCGAGCACCCAAGTCACACTAGACGCCTGTCCCATGGGGACGTGCGTAAGTGTCTGACTCGTGGCGTCTCTGATTAGCGTGTTCATGCTAGGTTAGTCCATCGTCTCTACGATTGTTCTCTCTCGCCTTGATCGTGGCCTCGGTCTGGAACGCATCGGCTTTCGCCCGGGCCTTGCTGTAATCCTCGCCGCCATCGACAAGGCAATTCGTCTGCCACTGGGTCATGGCTTCTTTCGTCTGTTTCCAACGATCATCGCGTTCGGACGCCGAGCAATCGGCGTAATCTTTCTTGAAATCCATCGATGGCATGGCGAGGGGGTTTGATGCATCCCTAGGCCGAGCCTGGGATGCGGGGATGGGCAGCGAGGCGATCAAGCGCTCTTGATTGTCCCTTGCGATCAACGCTTCGGACTTCACCCCGCCTTTGACTCGATTGGGCATGAGCTTGTTAGTCGCGCCCCCGCATGCTTCGCATGGCGGGTTGCGAAAGTTCCTAGCTACCAATCGCTCGAACCTTGCATCGCATGCTTGACAAGCGAAGCGATGCAAGGGCATTACTTCTT
>ERZ650311.958-NODE-958-length-15662-cov-7.428205_pt1 | contig 15662 bp, 21 predicted proteins | sample MGYA00376247_ERZ650311 | MGnify/ENA primary metagenome ERZ650311 (study PRJEB26733, sample SAMN07839324) | wastewater metagenome | biome: small river; feature: stream; material: water | place: USA: North Carolina | collected 2016-07-28 ... | reverse complement strand
GATTTGGGGTTTGCAGACGATGGGTATCGGCTTCCCCCCCTTCACGTTCGCCAACACACCATAGACATCGAGTCGACGCAGATTGGATTGTTGTTCGACGCTGAGGCACTGACGCTTGCAGACCGCCGTGCGGCCAGGAAGGCGAGTCTAGATGACCGCGTGGCTGCATGCGCTGGCATCGTCAACAGTTCGGCGGAACCGTGGGTCGTTTGGTGCGATCTGAATGCCGAAGGTGACATGCTTAAGCGGCTGATCCCGGATGCGGTTGAGATTCGGGGGTCGGACTCGATTGAAGAGAAAGAGTCGCGGCTTGAGTCGTTCGCCGCAGGGCGGGTGCGGGTATTGATCAGCAAACCATCGATTTGCGGATGGGGACTTAACTGGCAGCACTGCCGGAACATTGCGTTTGTCGGCGTGACGGATTCTTACGAGGCGTATTACCAGGCCGTGCGGCGGTGCTGGCGTTTCGGGCAGCAAAGCGCGGTCAATGTCCATGTGTTTGCGTCGTCGCTTGAGGGCGCAGTCATCGCGAATCTCGCACGCAAGGAACGCGACGCGGCGCAAATGGCTGCATCGCTTGCGGCAGAAACCGCTGACGCGGTGCGGTCCGAAGTCTTGGGGTATCGCAAAGAGACGAACGAATACGCAGCATCGCAAAAGATCAACATTCCTTCATTTTTGGCGGCAGCATGAATTGCATCGATCAGGCTTCGGGCGAAGGGTGGACCTTGTATCACGGCGATTGCGTCGAGGTGATGGCATCACTTCCTGCTGCTTCTGTCGACGCGATCGTCACCGATCCGCCGTACGGGTTGGAGTTCATGGGCAAGGAGTGGGACAGCTTCCGCGATACACGCCAGCCCGGCGATGAGAACTTCACGCCCGGCTCGGGACCGTTCGCACGCACCGCTGCCTTCGGTGAGTGGTGCATAACGTGGGCCGTAGAAGCGTTCCGCCTACTCAAGCCGGGCGGGCACCTACTGGCGTTCGGTGGTTCGCGAACTTGGCATCGGCTCGCGGTCGCGGTTGAGGATGCCGGCTTTGAGCTTCGCGACACGATCGCATGGCTGTACGGCTCCGGATTCCCGAAGTCGCTCAACGTCGCCAAGGCCATCGACAAAACGACCGGACACGTCGGCGACGCGATCGGTACCGAAACCGTCGACGTCGGGATGCAGGGAGGGCATATGCACACCGGTCGCGACCGCAAGATGGCCGAGCGGGTCGTGCAGGCCGCTGCGTGGCAGGGGTGGGGCACTGCGCTCAAGCCAGCATTCGAGCCGATCGTGGTGGCCCGCAAGCCCCTTCGGGGCTCGGTTGCGCGCAACGTCCTTGACCACGGCACGGGGGCGCTGAACATCGACGCCTGCCGCGTGCCTGCCGATGCCGACTACGAGACCAAGTATGCGTCCGTGGTCGGTAGCAGCCGCAACGGCAGTGTCTATGGCAATGTCTATGGCGAGTGGTCTGGCGTGAGGGAAGACAGCGCGCACCCGGCGGGGCGTTGGCCCACGAACGTCGTATTGAGCGCCGACCAAGCTGCGGAGCTGGCCGACGCTGGCCGGTACTTCCCCACGTTCCGGTACGAGGCCAAGGCTCCGAGCGACGAGCGCCCCAGGGTCGGGGTGGTGGCTCACCCCACCGTCAAGCCTCTCGACCTGATGCGCTGGCTAGTGCGCCTCGTCACGCCGCCCTCTGGCACCGTCCTGGACCCGTTCGCCGGGTCGGGCACGACGGCCGAGGCTTGCTTCATCGAGGGCTTTCGGTGCGTCACCATCGAACGATGCGCCGACTACCTGCCGCTGATCCGTGCACGATTCGACAAGCCGATCCAACAGGCGCTGCTCGGGTGATGGCTGTGGACAACGACTCCAACAACGGCGCTTCCTTGCACGACGAACCCCAGCCCACGGAACCTGCTCGCGAGATAGGGCCTGTGGACAAGGTGCCGTTCACGACCGACCATCTGCTCGCCCACCTCCAGATCGAGGCCGACTTCGTGGTCGATCGGGCCGTGGTCACTCGTGGGCAGCGGCTCGTCCTTCGGGACATGCTCCAGCGGGCGCACGACGAGATCGAACGGCTGAACGACGAGAACGAGGCGCTCCGCATCGACCTCGCTGCGGCCTACTGCCGCATGGACGACATGGAAGGACTGAACGATGAGTGACTTCGACGAGCACACGCGCATGTGGGCCGACGAGATTGTCGACAGGTGTTACCACGACTCACACATGTATGTCGGGGAAGACCTGTGGAGGTGCGACCAGTGTGGCGAGGTCATCCGCTACATCGACGACCCGAACGGCAACATCACGCTCACTGAGCTGCACCCGTACAAGAACCGGAAGGTTCGCACCGAGGTGGTCACGCCCGGCAACCGCCCCGGCAACCGGGAGTGGTGGACTCCTCGGCTTCCTTCTTCTGGGCGTTCATGTTACGTGATCGGCCACAACTTCACCCCGCAGCCCGGCTGCTCGACGCTGTGCGTGTGTGGCGACTGGGATCACCACCCGGTGCACGGACAAGACGGCGACCGTCTCTACCTCGACCTGAAGGGCGCGCTGGAACGCCTCTGCCGAGCGCAGACACACCTTCCGGCGCACTGGCGTTCCGATGCGCAGCAGGCCATCAACATCGTGCAAGAGATCGGCTCTGCCGTCTGCCCTGACGCCTGGTCGAAGTACGACCAGCCCGAGTATCCGGGGGCAACGTCGTGACCGTTCTGGGGGCAGGTTTCTACTCGTGGGTGTCGATGGAAGCGACGGCCTCGCCTCAGACGTGGGGCACGGGCACTCTCAAGCCTGTGGACAACGACCATGCCGAGTGATCCTTACTTGCACTTCCCGCAGCTCAACGAGAGAGCGCCAGCGTTCATGTGTCACGTGTGCCACAGTGGTCCCGACTGGCGAATCGTTCGGTGTGATGCCGTCGTTGACTGGGCGTGCCACGAACACCTGGCCGCCGTCTGCGCTCACCTGCAACGAATCCCCGAGGTGACCGAATTGGTGGTCGTCGACTACCGCAAGGTCGGTCGGAGCCTGCGAGCTATTGCTGAGGGCACGGCATGACTTCCTTGCACGACCCATCTAACCAGGGAGAACACACCATGCCCACCGATCGTTCGGAGATGCATCGCCCTGCCACCGTCAGTGTGGCGGCCATGTTCAACGGCGACGACGAGGTCTGGTGGTACGAAACCCCAGACGTCAAGACGGGCACTGGACGAACCGATGTCACCGGTGGCGTCGTGGTTGGTGACGTTCCACAGGAGATGTGGCGGACGTACTCGAAAGCACTGCAAACCCTGCTCGCAACCCGTGACGCCATGACCGAGCTTCTGGGGCTGGACCCCACGGAGATGCGGTTCGCCCACGCCTGCGACTCATACCAAGGCGAGTCGTTCTCGAGCGAGGCAATGGCCGGCGCGAGGACGTGGTGGCACAACTGCGAGACGTGCGGATGGTCGAAGGATGACCATGCCTGACCAAAGCCCAATGTGGGTGCTGGGGCCGTTCGTGCCGAACTGGGCCGTCTGGGGCGTTGTCAGCCGGCTCGTGCGATGAGTTCGGCGTACTGGGCGGTGGACACCTCGACGGGGACGGCGCCGAGCGCGGCGACGATGACGTTGCGGTCCTGGGGGGAGGAGAACCCGACGACGGTCGCGCCGGCGCCGTCGAGGGCGTAGATGATCTCGGGGTTACCGGGGGATGAGACGTGGAGGTACTTGGGCATGTCTGAATCTTCTTTCGAGTCGGTGGGTGGTGCGGTGGGTCGGGCCGGGCGGACGAGCCCGGCGTGGATCTGGGCGGTGATGCCGGCGCCTGGGCAGGCGGTGGCATCGAGGTCGCCGTGGCGGACGGTGTCGAGCTCGTGACCGGCGAGCTCGTCGAGGTGGGCGAGGAGTTCGTTGAGGGCGGCGATCTGGGCGAGGTTGGCCGGGTCCTGGTCGTCGACGATGACGATGACCGACACGGTGGTGCGGTTGGCGATGCCCGTGCGTCCCTTGTTGGCGGCGTTGCGGTACGTGGCGCCACGGATCTCCCACACGTGCCCCTGGGGGTCGACGAGCCATCCGTAGCCGAGGCTGTAGCCGCGCTTGGGGTCGGTGAGGTAGGCGTGTTGCATCGCTCGGAGGAGCCAGATGGAGTCGGCGTCGCTGATCGTGCCGTCGTTGTCGAAGTCGAGGTCGGCCCAGTCGGCTCCCGGGTAGTGGATGACGACTTCGTCGATGTCGGCCCAGACGAGCGCCGGGCCGGTGACCGGCTCGAGCCGAGTCTGCCATGAGCTGCGGGGGTGGATGATCATGTTCCGATGTCCTCGACGAGGATGTACGCAGGGTAGGTGGCGCCAGCGTTGAGCAGGACGGTACCCGTGCCTCCGGAGCGCTGGATTCGGGCCTTGTAGGTCTTCGAACCTGCACCCGGCACGATCACGGCTGCACAGCTCATTGACTGGCCGGCGACGGTCGACTGATTGACGATCTCGCTGTGGGTGATCTCGGTTCCGCCGGAGTCGGTGATCGAAACCTTGATAATGTCGCCGATTACCGACGAGTTCGCCTTGCACTGGGCAGAGATGCGGTAACGCCTACCCGCAACGGCAGTCCACGTGGTCGACAGGCTGGTTGCGTCGACGACGGTCGTGATGCCGGTCTGGTTGGCCGTGGCCGAAGCAAAAGCGACGGTGCCGCGTGGTGCGGCGTTGAGGGCGGTGACGACTTCGTTGCCGAAGGTGGTCGGGTCGATGAGTGCGCCGGCGACGACGGCGGCGATGGGTAGGGCCATGGTGGTGGTCTCCTATGGGGTCGGTGGGAGTTGGGCGGCTGGGAGGTTGTTGACGGTGCGCGTGTCGATGCCGAACGAGGCAGTCCATGACAGGGCGCCCCGGTTGCGGGGGGTGACCTTGTGGCGCACGGACGCCACGAACCCGGTGATCGAGACTCGGGTGGGGTCGGGTGACGGCGCCCAGGGGAGCTTGTCCGGGGGGAACACGGAGCAGTAGCTCTGGGCGTCGGCGGCGAGGGCGACGAGGCCGGCGGTGGTGCCTCGGTCGGTGACGGAGATGTCGACGTTGGACACCCGGAGCGTGTTGAGTGCCCGGCGGATCGTGGTGTATTGGGCGATCTGTTTGGCGACGGCGTCGGAGGTGACGAGGAGGTCGTTGCGGGTGAGGGTGCGGCGGCTGTAGCGGCTGATCGAGGCGAGCTGCTCGAAGGTCTGTTGGGTGCCACCGACTCGGGCGAAGCGGGCGTCGTTGATCACGGCGTCGTCGGAGTTGAGGGACTTGAAGCTTTCGTTGTCGTAGGGGACGTACTCGCGCACGATGGTGGAGACGGTCTCGGTGTGCCCGTACCAGTCGAACCCGATGAACGGGTACGTCCCTGCCTTGGAGAACGCTGCGAGCGGCAACATGTTGACGTCGGCCGGGCCGACGGTGCCGATGTACTCGATGTTGGTGAGGAGGGCGGCGCCGGTCCGGTCGGTGCGGAACTGGGCGTCGCACGAGTCGCCGGTCAGGTAGCACTCGGCAAGCCGGTTGTTGGCCATGTCGGTGGACTGCAACGGGTACGAGCCCGGCGAGAAGATCAGGTGTTGAGCTTCGAGGCGGAGCCCGTACTTCCATCCGGCGGCGTCGAGGAGGCGTTGGATGCGGGTGACGGGGTCCTCTCCCCCACCGACGACGCCGGGCAGTGCGTTGGAGTCGATCGTGGCGAGATCTCGGAGGGTCTCGACGGCGGTGACGTCGATGTACCGGTCTGCCCGGAGCCCGACGTACTCGGGTGACCAGGTGTCGACGATGCAGGTGATCTGCGGGAGCCACCCGTTGGCACGGGTGTCGGTGGCCGAGCGGGCGCCGACACGAACGATGGTCCCCGGGGCGAAGTACGCCGGCGACCCGACCGGTGGGGTCATGTTCCATGGGGACCATCGGTCGCCGGCGGAATCGAGGGTGATCGTCAGTTCGCCGACACGAGGCCGCTCGTACGGGGAGTCACCACCACGGGTCCAGTCGAGGCCTCGCACCCATGGAGTGATGTCCTGCCAGGCGAGCACGTTCCATTGCGCAGTGCCCCACACACCGACACCCCAGATCGACGGGCCGTCAGCAGGCAGCAGCGCCTCGACGACGAGACGCCAGTCGCCGAGCCCGATGAGCGCACCCCGATCGGTGGCCGGCGGTTGCTGCAACAGTTGATCGACGGTGAGGGCGTCCCATCGGTCGGTGCCCCATACCGCTGTTCCCCAGCGACTCATGTCGGCCCCTGGATGCGGCGGTAGCGGCGTTGCCCGTCGATGACGTTGCGGTCGTTGTAGCCGGCGGGGAGATGGACGATGGTGGTCGACGCGTCGACGTAGGTGGCGCCGGCCGACGGTGCGCCGCCGGCGATCGCCTGGCGGACCTTGGAGGCCGGGACGATCGTGCCGGGCTGATCGGGGACAAACACCTCCGACGTCGGGTTGATCGACCCGTCGGGGTTGTCGCCGACCACGTACGGTTGGCCGGCGTTCACGGGGCCGCCGGCTGCTTTCTTCTCGAAGCCGACCGAGCCCTGCCCGGCGAAGCGGACGGGGACGGTGACACCTTGACCCCACTTCCACAGGTAGCCCTCGACGGCGGCGAGGTCACCTTCGGAGAGTTCGGTGATGAGCCGTGCCTTGGTCTCGTCAGGGACACCTTCGAGCTTGGTGATCATGCCGGCGAGATCACGGGTGTAGTCGCGGGTCGCCTGGGCCGACGGGTCGGTGCCGAGCGCCTTGTACTCGTACAGCTTCGTCTGGAAGTTCGCGAACGCATCTTCGGCGTCGAGGGTGCCGATCAGGTTGCGCACGGCCTCGTCGAGGCCCCGGGTGGCCCGGTCGGCGTCGGCCATGGCGTCCCGGTCGTCACGGGCCTCTTTGCTGAGCGACTGGATCTTCGGGGCGGTGTCTTCGGCGGCGTCGCCGACGTCTTTGGTGGCGCCGGTCATGTCGACGACGGCGGTGATGGTCGGCTTGAACGAGTCCTTCAGTCCGCCGACGGCCTCGGTGACCTTGGTGAGCGGGTTGAAGAGCTTGTTGGCGACGTCGTACAGCTTGCCGAGCCCACCGTCGCCGGGCAGGGCCTTGGCTGCGTCGTCGACCATCTTCAAGCCCTCGGCGAGCTGGGTGAGGGCAGGGACGAGCGCCTCACCGAACTGCATCTTGAGGTCCTCGACGATGTCGCCCAGGTTGTCGAGCGCAGCCTGATAGTCACGGGCCTTGTCGAGTTCGTCGGGGTCGATGATCTGGGCGTCGGAGGTGGAGTCGAGCGCCGCCTTGAGGTGGGCGGCGTCCATCTCCATCAGCCGGGACACCTCGGCGAAGCTCTTCCCCATCAGCTTCTTGGCGGCGGTGGCCCGTTCGCCGGCGTCTTTGATCTTGCCGATCGTGGTGGCGGTGTTGATGAACGTGGCGTTGGCGTCGACGGTGCCGTCTTTCGCCCGGACGACCTCGATGCCGTACTGCTTGAAGGAGTCCTCGGACTTGCCGAGTTCGGTCGACATCTTGATGATGGCGCCTTGGATCGAGTCGGCGTTGATGTCGAAGTCGTCGGCCACGGCACGCCACTTCGAGGCGTCCTCGACCGCGATGCCGGTCGCTGCGGCGAACTTGCCGGCGGCGAGCGCGGTGTCTTCAAACGCCGAGACCGAGGCCTTGCCGAACGCGAACAGGGCGGCGCCGCCAGCGGCGGCGAGCTGCATGGCGTGCTCTTTGACAAAGCCCATCGCGGCGCCGCCAGCGGCTTTGAACTTGCCGGTGATGCCATCGGCATCAGCGATCGCAGTGCGGAAGCTCTGGACTTGGGTGGTGGCGCCGTCAGCGACGACGTCGATGTAGATCTTGATCCGTTCGGACAGCGACATTCAGTTCCACGCTTTCGCGAGTTGGTCTTGGACGCCTTCGAAGATCCGGGAGGGGGTCTCGGCGGCGATGCGGTCGTGTGCGGCGGTGAGGGTGCCGTGGCCACGGGTGGGGCCGATCTGGAGGGGTGCACCACGGAGGTAGGTGCGTGGCCCCCACGGGGTCATCAACGTGACCTGCTTGCGGCGCTTGGGTGCGACACCTTTGTGCCGGCCGCTCTCGGCGACCATCCAGATCCCGTAGGGGCGGGGCTTGAGGACGACGACGGTGTTGCCGTCGAGGTCGTAGCCGGCTGACAGGGTGCCGCCCCTGGGCCACCCGGAGAACCGGCGGTCCGCTCCGAGGGTGACGGCGCCGGCGGCGAGGAGGTCGGCTTTGCCGGCGGCGCCGACCTTGGTGAGCACGGGCCGCAGCCCTGGCCCGTCGAGCGCCGAGTCGACTCGGTCGAGCTTGCGGGCCAGGGCTGCGAGTTCGCTCATCAGACGATGGCTTTGGTGATGTCTCCGTTGATCGGCATGGTCACGGAGAACTGCGACAGGGTGCCAGACGCAGCACCGATCGAGGCCTCGGTGACGACCATCTGCCCGGAGAACTTCGGGTTGGTCGCCGAGACGGCACCGTCCTTGAGCAAGCACTCGAAGTACTGCTCACCGGAGTCGGTGTCCATCGCAGCCCACAGCGCAGCCCACAGCGAGGTGGCCTGCACGTCGCCGATGACGTTGATGGTGATCTCGTTCATCACGGCGCCGGCTTTGCGGTCCTTGCGGCCCGTGCCGAGCGTGGCGGGGATCTCGACGGTGTCACGCGACTTCTTGAGGACGACCGAGGTGACTTCGGCCTTGTACGAGGTGGCGGTACCGGAGGTAGCGCCGATCTTGATCTCGCCTTTGAGGACGAGGAGCGGATCGAATGCCATGGGTGGTTGCCTTTCAGGCGAGGATGCGGATGGTGATGTCGACGCCGAGCGCCTTGGCGGTCGACGGGAGTTCTGCTTCGAGGAACTGGCCGGACTCGACGACGAGCACGTACGTCCAGGGGCCGGCGGCCGCTTCGAGCAACGACACGAACGAGCCGGCGGTCGTCGAGACCGCCTTGTTGAGCGCCGCTTCTGCGGTCTCCTCGTCGGCCCTCGACACGATCAACGTGACAGGCATGGTGATCAGCGCTTGCCCGTCGAGGGTCTGGTGGTACTCGATGCGCTGGGGGCTGTTGATGATCACGGCTGGGAGTTCGGGGGAACCTCCCAGCGCCGGGTACGGGGTGTACCCGGACGCTGAGAGGGCGGTGGCGAGCGCCTGGCGGACGACGTCGAGGTCCATCAGGCGAACCCGAACCGGAAGAACGGGGACAACAGGTCCTCGACGTCGGGATCGAACCGTGACACCCGGACCGTGCCGAACTCACCGAAGCCGGCGACACCTTCCGGGGAGTTCTTCCGCTTGTACAGCCGTGCGGCGTGCATCAGGCACGCCAGGCGGACGTTCGGTGTCCACTCGGACGGGAGGGTGCAGCGTTGCTCCATGTCGGCCACGGCGGCCTCGATGCACATCGTCATTTGCGCGGCCTTGGCGACCGAGAGTGCCGGGGTGGTCGGGACGTCGAGCCAGGTGGCGAGCTCGTCAGCGGTGGGGATCACGGTTCGCTCCCGGATCAGGCGGCGTTGACGACGCGGACGAAGCCTTCGGCCCGGAAGTAGGTCGCCAGGTAGCCGCGGTAGCCCACCTCGGTCGACAGGGTCCCGGGCTTGAAAGCGCCTCGTGCGAGGCCCTTGTTCTGCTCGTACACCTCGCCGTACTTCTTGGCGCCGACGATGAGGGTGCCGGCGGCGAAGCTCGGGTCGACGACGAAGTTGAGGTTCACCGGTCGACCGCCGAACGAGCCGACGCCTTCCATCGTGCCGGCGGCGTTGGTCGGGCCGAGCGTCGGGAACAGGGGGCGTTCCGTGGTGTCGACACGGCCACCGAAGTCCTGCCAGATGTCGACGCTCGCCCAGATCGTGTCGGGGAGCTGCTTGCACTGGGTGTACACCTGGCCGGCGGCCGCCCAGAGGCCCTTGTTGAGGTTGGTGTTCGTGATCGTCGAGATGGCGCCGGCGGCGCCGGTCAGCTCGAAGGTGTTCGTGGCGGCGGCGACCAGGGCGTCAGCGACGATGTCGTTGGTGATGAACGCGTACTGCTCGGCCAGGTCCTGCAGCAGGATCTGCATCATCGCCGGGTCGGAGAACTCGTCGTCCTGCTCGGAGATCTCGACGTAGCCGCCGTAGGTGCCACGGGTGAGGTTGTCGCGGGTGATGAGCATCTTGCGCGACGACATCTCGGTGAACTCGGTCGCCTGGGCGGCGATCAGCGTCGACTGGGTGACACGGGGCCGGCGGCCGTTGCCACGGAACATCGGCTTCGTGCCGAGGCTGTTGATCGTGTACCGCTGGGCGTCGACGAACTTGACGAGGTCGCCGATCAGCAGGTCGGGGACGACACCTTGGTTGTCGGCCAACGCCTGCTGCTGGGCGGCCCGGTCGTGGAACGAGCGGAGCAGTTCGCCGGCGTCGGTGTCACCACGCGACGCACGGTTGTACAGCACCAGGTACTCGCCGGGGGTCATCTGCGGCGCCGCCGGCTCGTTGGTCGAGCGACGCTTGTCGTCGGTGCTCTTGGGCTCGAGACCGAGCCCGGCGAGGATCTCGGCCGTTGCGGTGAACGAGCGGGACTTGGCGGCCTCGGCTTCGATCTCGGGGCGGATGACCTCGGCCCGGTTGTACAGCTCGTCGGCCTGGGTCTGCTCGTCGGTGGTGAGGTCACGACGCTCGGCCTCGGCCCGGTCGTGGATGGTCTTGATGCCTGCCTTGAGCCGATCGAACTCGGCGGACAGGGCCTTGATACGGGGATTCACTGGGGATCTCTCCTCGAAGGTTTGAAAGCTTCGAGTGGTTCCTGCCCAAGTGATGCCTCTGCACCGTGGTGCCCTCAACGGGGTCCGGCGGCGGGCTCGGCTTGCGGTCCGGCTCGTGTTCAGTTGTCGTTGCGGATGGTACGCGCGTTGCGGTGGTCGTCAGCGGGATGCTGCGAAGTACACCGACGTCGAGGCGGTGACGGCGCCGACGTTGGCGGGGACGGGGTGGGCGTTCTCTTGGTAGGCGACGCCGGCGCCGCCGGGGGCGACGCTCGTTGCTCGGCCGAACGTGGCGGTGATGTTGTCGGCACTGAGCGCGAACCAATCGCCGTCGACGATGTCGATCGCGGCGAGGAACGGAACGAACGTGAAGGCGCCGGCGGCCGGGCAGGCGACCGGACCGGAGGTGGCCTTGCGTGCGCCCGATGGGCGGGCGGCGAGCCCTGACGAGCCGTTGTTCGGCACGACGCCAACGGAGATGTTGCCCGACGACGCACCGACGCAGATCCACAGACCGGTGGCGGCGGGATGGTTGCCGCGCATGCGCACGTAGCGGGTTTGGTTGGCCGATGACACGGCGGCGAGGTTCGTGGCCAGTCGGGCGTCCAGGGTGCGGGCGGCCGCCAACGGTCCGTCAGCGACGTCGGCGGATGTGCCGGCGGGACCACGTGGGCCGACGGTGCCGGCCGTGCGGACGGTGGTGCGGTCGTTGGTGACGACGACGAGGGTGTAGTCGCTCATGTGGCGGAGACCTTTCGGACGACGTCGACGGCGCCGGCGATGATCGTGGTGGGGTCGGTGCCGGCGACGCGTTCGAGGTTCCAGCGGTACCGCTTGGTCGGGGCGAGGGCGGCGGTCTGGGCGGGCGTGAGGGTGAGGACGAGTTCACCGGTGACTGCGAGATCACCGGTGTCGACCGCGAACACGGCCTCGGGTGCCGATCCGGTGACGGTGGGGTCCTGGCGGAGTTGTGCCCGGTACGTGTACGGGGTCGGGTCCTCGACGAACTCGATGACGTGCACGTAGACGTCGCCGGCAACGATGTCGATGTCTCGTTGCGCAGGGGTCACGATCCCTCGATTTCCTGGCAACCCTGGGTTGCCACGATTCCGACGTCGAGCGGGGTGGCGTTGTCGTCGTACGCGGAATCCGGGACGAGCGGCAGGAGGGACGGATCGCCGGGGGTCCAGGTGGCGGCGACCCACATCTCGGGGGCGTCAATCCGGCCCTCGACGAGGGGTGGTGGAAGGTCTCGTCCGGTGGCGGTGAGGTGGGTCCGGCAGAGTGCCGGGCCGCCTTCGTCGAACCATGCACGGTCGGGGCAGTCGGGTCGTGTGCAGGGGCGCATGTCAGATCATCACTTTCGGGTCGAGGAGGAGGGCGTAGCGCCGGCGGGAGCGGTCGAGCGCTGGGGTCGGGTCGGTGTCGTCGGAGCGGACTGCGAGGACGCCGGCGCCGGCGTGTTGTCCGAAGCCGGTGGGTGCGAGGGAGAGTTCCCGGATGGCGATCTCGGTACGGACGACGACGAGGCCGGCGGTCATCGCTCGCCGGCGGGAGGCGACTGCGAGGAAGCCGATGGAGGCGTCGGTGAGGGCGCCGTCGTTGACGAGTTCGAGGGCTTCGTCGGCGGCGACGGTCTTGGACAGTCGTGCCCGGAACATGAGGCCTTCGGCGGAGGGTTCGAAGCCGGCTGTTCCGATGGGGTCTTCGTGGCGGCGGTGGTTGCGGAACAGGGGGCGGGTGGAGCGTTCCTTGAGGGTCTTGGTGGCGCTCGTGCGTTCGAACGCTTCGAGGTACTTGTCGCGGCCGTTGTCGGTGACGAGCGACGGGTGGTCGTAGCGGTAGGCGAGGCCTTCGAGGTTGCGGCCGTCCTGGGTGAGGGCGAAGGACCGGAGGTGCATCAGACGGCGTCCTTTCGGGGCGAGAGGACCGGGGGCGAGGTCCTGCCTTGCGCGGTGGTGACTCCGTTGCCGACGAGGTAGCCGCAGAGCGGTCCGATGATGGCCACGGCGGTGGTCTCGGTGATGTGGTTGGTCATCAAGAGCGCGGTGACGCAGATGATGACGAGAGCGATGATGGCGAGCTTGATGTAGTTGACGTTCACTCGTTGATGTCCTGTTCGGGGTTCTGGTGTGGATCGGTGACGGGTGGTGCGGGTGGGGTGCCGAGCGCCGGCATGCCGGCGGCGGCCCGGGACTCGTCGACGGTTTCGAGGCCGACGGCCTGGCGGAGCTGGGTGACTTCGAGGCGGTCCTTCGGCGTCGAGCGCAACAGGGCTTCGGCGTCGCCACGGATGAAGTTGCGGCCGGGGATCAGCCGGGACCATGCCTGTTCGACGGGGAGCATGACGGGCGTGTACGAATCGACGATCCGTTGCAGGGCGTCGTCGGTTCGGTTGCCGTAGCTCTGGGCGCCGGAAGAGCCGGCGAAGCTCGCGCCGACGTCTTCGGGGCGAAGCCCGAACATCAGAGCACACTCGGCGATGGTGAACTGTCGACTCTCCAAGAACTGGGCGTCCTCGGCCGACCAGGCGATTGGGGTGTAGCTCATCTTCTTGCCGACGACACCGACGGTGCGGCGGCCGCCGTGGGCGCTCACCCAGTTCGTCTTGACGGTGTTCGCCTGGTCGGTGGTCGGCTGGTCGATGTCGAGCTGCACGATGCCGGCGGGGACGGCGCCTTCACGCCACACTGAACCGGCCATGCCTTGCTGATCGAGGTGACCTTGGAGGCCTCGGCGGTGGGCTTCGATCGGGCCGATGGCCATGATCTGGCCGGGGATGGTGAGCCCGAACCGGATGTGCACGACGTCGGTGGCGGCGAAGTCTCGGGCGCCGATCTGGTAGCGGGGGAACCCTTCGTCGTCGTAGTAGGCGTAGACCGAGTCCATGGGGACGGGGAGCACCTGTCGTGGGTAGAAGCTGACGGGGTCGTAGTCGTACTTGATGCCGATCCAGTTGCCGCGGGCGACACCGTGGGAGAACACTTCTTTCCAGTAGACGAACGGGTCGTAGCCCGTGCACGGTTCGTCGAGCACGGTCGGGGCCGGCGTGAGTTCGGTGATGCCGTCGGGGCCGTAGGCGTCGGCACCGACCATCATCTGAGCGCAGGCGTTGGAGATCTTGAGCAGTGCGGCCCAGGCGCCGGCGAGGCCGTGGACGTTGCGTTCGTTCGGGTACAGGCGCATCGAGGCGGTGTCGACGGGGATGTCGAGCAGCGACCCGATGGATTCGAGGGTTGGGACCGCCTGGGTGGCCGGTGGCCGGGCGATCGGGGGGCGGGCTCGGATGAGCGTGGAACGGGTCACATGACCACCAACATTTCTTCGGTGAGTTCGCGCTCCCTGAACTCGGCCAGCGACATGGCCAGGCAGAGCGCGATAGCGGCGTCGCACTTGAGGTTGGACTTGGGCTTCTTGTGCAAGGTCATGCCGCCCTCGGAGGGTCGGGCGGCGGCGTTGACGACCTGGCGGGCGAACGCTGGGTCGCCGTTGTGAGTGACGTTGCGGCTGACGATCTGGCGGTAGGCGACACCGACGGCGGGGACCATGCGTGACGCGGTCTGGGGGACTTCGATCATGGGGAGCCCGTCGGCTTCGAGGTCCTGGGCGGACGCTTCGAAGAACCTCGGGTCGTACGCGACGCCACGGAGCTTGAAGTCGATCGAGAGTTGGCGGAGGTACTCGCGCACGTGCGCCTGGTCGACGACGCCGAACTCTGGGTACCAGATCTCGGCCTTGGCGTGCCAGCGGGCGTCGGGGCGTTCTTGGATGGCGACGACGGCGGTGGAGTCGTGGCGGAGTGACACGTCGACGCCGGCGTAGATGGGCTCGGACTTCACGAACTCGTAGTCGTCCTCGAGGCCGGCCCACAGCTCGGGTCCGTCTTCGCCGAGCCAGCCTTCGAGGATCTGCGAGGGCCACTGGGCGAGCCGGTAGCAGCGGAAGCGTTGCTCGCCGGTGATGCCGACGTCGGCCCGGAGTGCGTCGATGTGCAGCAACGGGGGTGTCGTCGAGAGGCCCGGGTTCGCCGGATACCAGTTCGCTTCGTCCTTGTAGTCGCAGTCGATGGGGGCGGTGTGTTCTCGGAAGACGAAGCCGGGGAGGTTGGCGCCGGCACGCCAGGCAAGCTCGGTGTCGAGCATGGCGTTGCCGTCGAGCTTGAACGACGGGGTCGAGATGCCGAGGCAGAGCGAATCGGGGCGCTTGCCGGACGCGAGACGGAGGGCGTCCCACGTCTCGGGCTTGGCTTCGGATGCTTCGTCGAGTACTGCGATCTTCGGGTTGAGGCCTTGGAGGGCGTCGGCGGCGTCGGCCATCGGGTAGATCTGGGCGCCGGTCTGGGGGATCTCGATGCGCTTGTCTGCGACGGAGGTGAACTTCTGCACGCGGGCGGCCAGCTCGGGGTGAGCGTTCTTCGAGGCGACCATCTGCAGCACGGCGCCGTAGGTGGTCTTCTCGGCCTGTTTCACGGTGGTCGCCACGATCGGGTAGTCGCCGTCTTCTTCGAGGAAGGCGTTCGCCGTGATGAATGCGCCGGCGGTGGTGGTCTTGGCGTTGCCGCGGGCGATCTTCTCCATGGCGGCCCGTACCGACGGGTCGAGCCAGGCTTCGAACATCTCGCGCTGGTAGCCGTGCATGATCATCGGCCGGGCGATGACGGGGGCGATGATGAACTCCTCGACGAAGCGGATGTGCCGGCCGACTCGGGAGCCCTTCCACGAGTCCCATGGGGCCTTGCGGATGATGCCGATGGACTTGGCCCGGTTCGCGGTCCGCTTGAAGGTCTCGGTTGGGGCGAGTTCGCCTTCGTCGGCCAGGGCGAGTTGGTCCGTCATCGAGCACCTCGACGGGTCCCGGCGAGCCCGATTCGAGTCGTAAGTGAAAATGACG
>ERZ650311.957-NODE-957-length-15665-cov-5.166432_pt1 | contig 15665 bp, 15 predicted proteins | sample MGYA00376247_ERZ650311 | MGnify/ENA primary metagenome ERZ650311 (study PRJEB26733, sample SAMN07839324) | wastewater metagenome | biome: small river; feature: stream; material: water | place: USA: North Carolina | collected 2016-07-28 ... | reverse complement strand
CCAAATTACGTCGCCATCGTTGGCTGCTGAAATCGGCGCGCAGCTTGCTCGCGTTATAGAGCTTGGTGCCACCGGCACTTTTCACCTAGTCGGTGACGATGCAATTGGCCGCGTTGAATTAGCCGAGCGTGTTTGTGAGATTTTTAACCTGGATAAGTCGCTTCTGCGACAGGGCCTGCCACCCGAGAGCGAGCTGTTCCCAGCCCCGGTTCCGGTGGACAGTTCGCTGGCTAATCGACACACCAAGACGGTTCTCAATCTTGGGCCTACCAGCCTCGATGATTTGTTGCGCGCATTTAAGCGTGAGCTTGAAACCGGTGAATTGGGTTATCTAACCAACTAGATTTACTTTGCCCGGGTGCAAATACCTCTAGGCAAAAGCGGCGGCAAAAGAATCTAGCGCCTTGCCGCTGTCACCCGATGCCCAGCCCTCAAGGCCGACAACTCCGGTGTAGTTCATGGCCTTTAGCTCGGTGGCAATTCTCGAATAATTGATTTCGCCGGTGCCAGGCTCCATGCGACCCGGCACATCGGCCACCTGAATCTCGCCAATCAAATTGAACGCACGGCGAACCAGCTCAACCAAGTTGCCCTCGCCGATTTGCGCGTGATACAGGTCAAGATTGATTCGCATGTGTGGGTTGTCGACCGACTCAATAAGAGTGATGACATCGGCAGCCTTGGCAAACGGAGTGCCCGGATGGTCAACCGCGAGGTTCAGGTTTTCGAGCATAAAAACTTTGTTGTGCTTGGCGCCCAAGTCAGCCAAGCGGGCCAAGGTGTCGCGCGCCTTTAGCCAGTCGGCGCCGGTTACGACCTGCTTCTGTTTGATTGCCTGGCCATTTGAGTCAAGACCGGTGCCGTGCAGGTTGAGTCTCGGGCAGTCGATGATTTTCGATGCCTCGATCGATTGGGCAGCTGTTTCGAGCAGGCGGGCGATGCCATCGGCCTCGAGCAAATCGCCCTCGATGTATCCGGTCATTGAACCAAAAGAGGCACCGGTGGCGGCTAACGCGTTCAGATCTTTGGTTGGCCAGCCCCAAATTTCAACTTCGAATCCGCGCTCGTGAATGGCGCGCACGCGGTCGATGAAATCAAGTTCGGTGAAGAGCATTTCGGCAGAGGCCGCCAGGCGATACGAAGTCATGGCGAAACTCTAATTGAATTTGAGAGAGCTAGGTGCGCTTCAAAAAATGTCCGAATATTCTCGAGGGCTAAGCTTGTGTAGTAATTGGTCCTAGCGACTGGGTACAAATGACCGGAAAGCCAGACAACACCCCACTCCAAGAGACGGCCAATCACTAGTCATCAGGCTGGCTACAAAACCTAAATCCGATTATTCAAATTCAATGACAAAGAAGAAAACACCCGTCACACTCGAAGACGTTGCAGCCGCTACGGGCTTTTCCCGCGCGCTCGTCTCTATCGTCATGCGAAATGCACCAGGCGCATCAGATAAGACTCGTGAATTGGTCATGGCCAAGGCAAAAGAGTTGGGTTACCGCCCTGATATTCGGGCTCGAGCGCTCGCAAGCACAGATTCAAGAATAATTGGTGTCGTTTTTGGAGTAGCGGGATCTTTTCATTTGAAGCTACTTGACGGGCTCTATACGGCCGCCGACAAGCACCGATACTCCTTAGTTTTGAGCGCTGTAACACCTGCGCGAAATGAAACCAAGGCTGTGTCCGGCCTTCTCGACTTTCGACTTGCCGGATTGATCATGCTCGGCCCAGCAAAGGCAAAACCAATTTTTGCGGGCCACCTTCCTATTGCCGTTGTGGGTTGGCAGGTATCGGAGCCAGCCGTGGACAGTATTCAAACTTCATATGATTCAGGAATGCAACTAGCCGTCAGGCACCTAGTCGACCTTGGCCATACGTCTATAGCGCATATTGATGGCGGCTCAGGTTTGATTGCCACTGCACGCACCAACAGCTACAAGAAAGCTATGAGCGCCTCTGGGTTAGAGGATTACATTCAAGTAATTTCAGGTGGCGAGGACTCCATTGATGGTCAAAAGGCAGCGGACTACGTGCTGCAACTTGCAATTCGCCCGACCGCAATTATTGCGTACAACGACGACGTAGCTATCGCCGCCTCAACACACTTTGCCTACGCAGGCCTTTCTGTGCCAAACGACATCTCTCTAATCGGCTGGGATGATTCCGATGCCGCGGCCCTTTCGGAGATTCCGCTGACGTCAGTGAGGCAAGAGCCAGAGCAGCTAGCCAAGTTGGCTTTTGAGAGGATTTTGGCACGCATCGAAAACCCCGAGCAGGATTTTGGGCCTGCAGTCCTAGAGCCGACACTCGTTATTCGGCGAAGTACCGGAAAATTGCAAAATAATTTAAGAATCATTTGACAAAGTAATTCATAACTTGTATTTTTTTTAGCAGCTCAACTAGAGCGCTCTAGTTTTTAAGGATTTGGTATGAACAACGACAAAGTGGTCACTGAATACAACCCTTTTGATCCAACTTTCTACACTGACAACCCATGGGGCACATACGCATGGATGCGCAATGAGCAGCCTGTTTACCACAGCAAACAGTGGGGTTGGTATGCACTAACTAGATTCGACGACGTCGCTATGGCGGCTTTAGACTCTGACACCTTTAGAAACTTTGAAGGAATGGACATCGACGCGACGGGCGAACAAACAAATGCCGGCAACTTTGCTTACATGGACAACCCTCAACATGATCAGGTTCGCAGAATTGTGCAGCCATTTTTTCAACCCGCGGCGGTAGCCAAGCGCTCACACCCGATACGTCAGGCCGTGCGTGATCTCGTTGACAAATGGAAAAATACTGGTGAAGTTGACATAGCTCAGGAGCTCGCATGGCCGCTTCCGTTCGATGTTTTCTTCAATCTCCTTGGCTTGCCATCTGTGCATGATGAGAAATTTGCGGAACTAGAGAAGTGGACTCACCAACTAAAACACCGCGAGCCGAACAGCCCCGAGTTAACGCCTATATCTAGGGCTGCAGCGCAAAACATCAGAGGCTACTTCAAAGAGCTAATCGACGACCGCCGAAAGAATCCAAGTGATGACCTTCTGACGCACATTGTGAATGCAGAAATTGAAGGCAAACCTTTTGTTGAAGGAGAAGTGACCGAAGACTCCGAAGTTCTAGGCCTACTAACCTTACTTTTCTTGGGCGGAGTCGAATCAACCGCAGGACTTATCGGATCAGTCTTCAAACTTCTAGCGGAAAACCCAGAACAACGCGCACTCGTTTTGGCAGATCCTAGACGCGTATCTGACGCTATTGAAGAAACTTTGCGCTGGTCATCCCCGCTGCAGGAAACTGCTCGAACGGCAATTCGAGACGTTGAGTTGCATGGAACCGTGATTCCGGCCGGTAGCCGCGTCGTTTTGGTCACCGGTGCCGCTAACCGAGACGAACGACAGTTTGAAAAACCAGATGTGTTCGACATTTCCCGGGGCAAGTTCCGCCACTTTGGATTTGGCGAGGGGTTGCACCGCTGTCTGGGCGCCCCATTGGCACGTCTGGAGGCATCAATTGTTCTCGAAGAAGTGCTCCCAATAATTGGCGAGTATGAGCTATCTCAACCAGCAACGTTCTATCCAAGTTCACCGAACATGTACGTTTGGAAAAACGTGCCTATTAGATTCAACGTTGCGTAATAATGGGCCCCATATCTGAAGTCGCCGGCTGGCAGGACCTATCTGATAATTTGCCACTAGGCAATGGCTGGATGCATTCAGGCATCGCGGTTAATGAGAACGGCACAATCTATTGCGCTCATCCAGAGGGCAATGCACTAGTCGCGATAAAACCAAATGGCGAAACGCAGGTTATCCGGACTGCCTTGACTGAGCATCATGCAATTCAGTTGTGCTCAGATGGCTCTGAACTCGCAATTGCGGATCCTGGCCACCGTATGTACTTCAATGTCGAGACATCAGACTACGAAGGGCATCAGGGTGCCGGACGGGCAGTCATTATTGACTCGAGCACTGGCCAAATCAATCTTGAACTTAAGCAACCAAGCATCGAAGCGTATAGAGAGGTCTCCTGGAGCCCTACCTCCATAGCCGTAGATGATTCGCTTGACGGCGCCTCTGATATTTGGGTGGCCGATGGCTATGCAACAAGTTTGATTCACAAATTTTCTGCTGAAGGTAAGTACCTTTTCTCGATTGATGGCAAAGAATCAGGCACAAAATTTGACTGCCCACATGGAATAACAATCATCAGGCTTGGCAACACTTTCAATCTTTTCGTAGCGGATCGCGCAAATCACAGGATTGTTGTTTTGAACGAAACCGGCAACTACGTCAAGGATTTTGGGGCCGAGTTCCTAGACAGCCCATCGTCGATTGCTCGAGTGGGCGATCACATTTTTGTCACTGAACTATTTGGCGGAGTTGCTGAATTCTCGCTAGAGGGAAAATTCATTCGAACTCTAGAAAAAGCCAGAACCCGTTCTCAGGAAGAAGCAAAGTGGCCAAATAGCCCAGACTCAAGTGGACTATCAACGCGGCCGCAAGTTTCCCCGGGAGAGTTCAATAGCCCTCATGGGATAAGCGAATTCAACGGCAGGCTTTACGTCACTGAATGGTTTATTGGTGGCCGACTCCTATGCATCGACCCAAGCATTATTTAGAACCACATAGCCAACGAAGGAATATCAATGAAAATCAACATCCTATTCGGAACAGAATCCGGCGGCGGAGAATTAACGGCGGAAGATATTGCCCAGTCATTGTCGGCACTTCACGAAACCAATATTCAGAATATGTCTGACACAGATGTGAAAACCCTGGACAAAGACTCTTTCTACATAATGATTTGTTCCACTTATGGCGAAGGTGAGCTGCCATACAGCGCCCAACCGTTTTATAAAGCCCTGCTTAGTGACAAGCCCGACTTGACCGGTTTTAGATACGCGATGTTCGGTCGTGGCGACTCTGCCTACCTGAAGACCTACAGCCGAGGGAGTGAAATTATCGACGAAGCCCTTTCTGCACTTGGCGCCACTCGGATTGGCGAATACGGTCGTCATGATGCGTCGGATATGTCGGTCACTGATGAACTTGCAGTGACTTGGGCCAACTCAATTGTCGAAAATATCTAGGCAGGAAATCATGTCGATACTAATTATTGGCGGCTCACTTAGTGGACTTCGAGCCGCTGAACGCCTAAGAAGCGAGGGCTGGGCTGGCGCAATTACGGTGGTCTCTGCCGAGAGTCAAATGCCCTACAACCGCCCCCCGTTGTCTAAAGAATTGCTTTGGGGCGAGGACTCTCCTTCGGATCTTGAATTCGAACTCAGCCCACTAGTAGCCGATGTCCAATGGAAATTAGGAGTTTCAGCTACCGCGCTCAATCTAGATGAGAAGCGCGTGGAACTCTCAAATGGTGAGACGCTGACCTACGAGGGTCTAGTGATTGCAACCGGAGTTAAGTCTCGTCGCCTGAACGCGCCTGGGCCCCAGGGCGGACGCGTAATCCTCAGAACCCTCGATGATGCAGTGACCCTCAAAGACCAACTAAAACCAGGTCTCAAGCTGGTGATTCTTGGAGCAGGTTTTATCGGCTGTGAGGTCGCATCCACCGCCCGAAAGCTTGGCTGCGAGGTAGACGTTGTTGCAATGGACGAAGTTGCAATGCAGATTCCACTTGGAAAAATGGTTGGCGCAGAAATTCAACGCCGCCATGAATCAGAAGGTGTTCGCTTTCACATGGGAGTATCCATAGCAGAGCTCCAGGGCGAAGGCAAAGTTCAGGAAGTCGTACTCACCGACGGACGTAAATTGCAAGCTGACCTGGTTCTCGAAACAATCGGGTCAATTCCAAACACTGAGTGGTTGGCAAACAACAATTTAGATTTGTCAAACGGTGTGCTGTGCGACGAATATTTGCGCGCAGGCGGAACCACCGGAGTTGTCGCCGTAGGTGACGTTGCTCGATTCGCCAATCCGCTTTTCGATGCTCCGCCCTTAAGAATTGAACACTGGCAGACCGCGATTGACACTGCAAATTTTGGCGCTCGCACGCTCTTACACGACCTTGGACATGCAAGCGATGAACTAAAACCAATTTCTGTGATGCCTTGGTTCTGGTCCGATCAAGGCGAAACCAGGATGAGCTCGTTTGGAATGCTAGGGCTAGCGAATCGTCAGGAAGTCCTCGAGGGAGAACTTTCAGGCGAATGCGCCGTTGGATATTTCCGCGAAGATGTGCCGGTTGGTGTTGTACTAGTGGGCCTAAAAGAGAAGTCCGCTCGCTACAAGCGCTGGCTTCAAAAATCAAGAGATGAATACCACGCCGGCCAAGGGGCTAGCTAGCGTGCCGGATTGGCTTACGAACGAAATTGTAGAAGAAATCTGCTTTTACATGAACACTTTCCAGGCTGAATCGCTTTTGAGTATTGCGCGCAAGCAGAAGAATTTTGAGACAGTGGACTACGCAACGCTTATGACGTTTGATCTTTTTGAGGCCACATTCGCTACCAGCGACGGAGAAATTAGAGTTGCTTGGAGTGCACCACTCATGGGTAGATCTCAAATCCGCGAAGAACTTGTGTCCCTAGCGTTTTAACTACTTGGATGATTTTGGTGCTGACACACTCGTTCGTGAGACAAGGGTTGGCTTTATTAATATTCTCCTAGGTTTGTGTGCACCCTTGCTTGCAATTCTTTCAAGCAGAAGCGCTGCGGTTTGACGACCCACCGGAATACCCTGCTCGTCCACCGAAGTTATTTTTAACAGAAATTCCGATGAGATGGGTGCGTTGTCATAGCCTACGAGCGAAACATCTTCTGGAACGCTCAAACCGTTTTCACGCAAAGCCGACCAAGCGCCTGCGGCCATGTAGTCATTAGCAGCAAAAATCGCAGTAAATTTTTTACCTGACTTGATGAGCTCTAGAGTGCCCATGTATCCACCAATTTCAGTTGTTGGTTGACCAGTTCCAAAAATCAGCGTTTCTAAACTCGCATCCTTCATAATTTTGGAAAACGCATTTCTGCGATTCGCAGCGATACCGCCAACCCCAGTTAGATGCGTAATATTTTTGTGCCCTTGGCTAATCAGGTAATCGATTGCTAGGCGTGTGCCTTCATAATCGTCATTGAAGACCATGTCTGAGTTCGGTAGCTCTGTTTCACGCTTGCCAATCATCACATCAGGGATGTCAATTTTGTGAGTGCGGAGCCCACCAACTTCGGCAGCAATTACTAGCCCATCAACTTTCATTGATACAAATGCGTCAATTGGGTCGTCGGCAAAATTCTGGCTACGGTGCATGTCGCTGATTATTACTTGGTAACCGGCATCATCGAATATTTCTCGCAAGCCCTTGAGGAAACCGATGTACGAAAGATTCTTGTAGTCGGTTATAACCACCCCGATGGACCTTGTGGTTGCACTTGCAAGTTGCTGGGCAAAACGGCTCGGCCGATAACCAAGTTCGGCAATAGCTTTGAGAACAGCATCTTTTCTAGCTTCACTTACTTTTTCTCCGCCACGAAGCACCAGTGAGACTAGTGATTTTGATACACCAGCAGCCCTTGCAACATCGTAGATCGTCGCTGGTTTAGAAAGCGGCTCATGCTCACTCATAATGAGTCCAAATTAGTCCAAACTAGTCCAACTTTTCAAATGTAAAGACATGATAACAATCTAAAAAAACTCCTGTTTTGAGAGGGTGCTGTTGCTAGCTTTTGATGGAGCGCTCCACATTGGAGCGTTCCAATACCTAGGAGTTCCACTAATGACCATCGGTGTAGCAGTTATTGGTGCGGGTATGGCTGGTCGTGCACACGCCGCCGCCTACCGCGCAGCAACATCGCTTTACGAATCAAACCTTCCGCCAGTTCGCCTAGTTTCAATTGGCGATGTCAATTCGACTTTCGGCAAAGCAGCCGCAGATCGCTTTGGCTATGAGCGCACTGATTCAGACTGGCGCGTAATAGCAGATGACCCAAACATTCACGCGGTCAGCGTTGTTGTCGCAAACCACCTGCACCGCGAGATTGTCGAGGGTCTTTTGGCCGCCGGCAAGCACGTGCTTTGCGAGAAACCACTGAGCGACACCCTTGATGACGCCCGCGCCATGGTTGCAGCGGCCGACAAGGCCAGCTCAATCGCACGCATCGGCCTAACCTTTTTGCGCAACCCAGCAATCGCAGCAGTTCAGAAGATCGTTTCATCTGGTCAGCTGGGCAAGGTTCTACACTTCTCAGGCAAATACTGGGCTGACTACTCAAGTGACCCAATGTCTCCAATCTCTTGGCGCTACAAGGGTCACATGGGCACCGGTGCCCTGGCCGACGTAGGCAGCCACATTTCATACATCGCCGAGTTCATCACCGGCAACGCATTCACAGAAGTTTCAGGTGCCCGTTTCGTGACCTCGATTACCGAACGCCCAATTCCTTCAGGCGCGGTTCAGGGTCACTCTGGTGCCACTGTTTCTGACAAGTTCGACACCGTTGAAAACGACGACTATGCAGGTTTCACCGCTAGCTTCGGCGACGTCGCTGGAAGCATCGAAGTTTCTCGTGTTGCCTCTGGTCACCCAACCTCGCTCTCATTTGAGGTTTATGGCTCGAAGGGCGCTGCGCGCTTTACCCAGGCTCGCAACGGCGAGTTCGAGTTGGTTCTAAACGAAGACCCATATGGTCAGCGCGGTTTCCGAACCGTTCAGATTGGCCCAAGCCACCCATACATTGCTGGCGGTTTGCCTGTTGACGCTCCGGGTGTGAACGTTGGCCAGAACGACCAATTCTTCTTCCAGAACCGCGCATTCCTAGCTGAGGTGGCTGGCCTTGCCGAGACCCCAAGCTTGCCATTCTGCCCAGACTTCGCCGACGGCCTTCACAACATGGAGGTCATCGAGTCGGTTATTCAGTCGGGTCTAGCAAACGGTGCAAACGTAGCCGTACCTGCTGCTTCACCTAGCTACCTTAGAAAGAACGCGTAGTCCAAATGGTTCAACTCGGCGTCTATAACGCAATTCTTCACGACCGCTCTCTAACCGAAGCAATCAAGACCACGGCTGAACTTGGGCTAACCGGACTAGAGATCAATACCGGTGGCTTCTTGCCTGCAAAGCACGTGCCAAACATCGATGAAATCTTGACCAGCGATGCTGCGCGAGATGACTACCTGGCCAATTTCGAAGGCACCGGAGTATCAATCGCCGGGTTGAACTGTAACGGAAACCCGCTGCACCCAAATGCTGAAATCGGCGACAAGCACTCAGCCGACGTTATTCGCTCAATCAAGCTGGCCGAGCGCCTAGGTCAAAACCGCGTGGTCACCATGTCGGGAATCCCTGGTGCTGAGCCAGGTTCAAAAATCACCAACTGGGTGGTCAACGCTTGGAACTCCGCTGCTCTAGATGTCATCGAATACCAGTGGGGCGTAGCCACTAAGTTTTGGAAAGAAGCCGACCGCATTGCAGCAGACCACGGAGTGAAGGTGGCTCTTGAGCTTCACCCACAAAACGTCGCCTTCAACGTGGCAACCATTCGTGAGTTGGTCGAGCGCACCGGCGCAACCAACGTTGGCGTCGAGTTAGACGCATCACACCTCTTTTGGCAGCAAATGGATCCAGTAGCCGTAGTGCGAGAGCTGGGGGAACTTGTGTTCCATGCTGCTGCCAAAGACATTCGGATCAATCCTGAAAATGTTGTCTTGAACGGTGTTCTAGACAACAGCTTCAGAAAGTTGAGCCCGAGCGAGCCGCGCACCAATCTTGGTGGCGACGAGTGGGCAAACGAATGGCCGAAAAATTCAACCTGGGATTTCGTAGCGGTGGGCCGAGGTCACCCTGCTGAGTACTGGGCTGAGTTCCTTACTGCTCTTCACGAAGTAGACCCAAAAATGTGGGTCAACATCGAGCACGAGGACACCTCGCTAGGTCGCGAAGAAGGTCTTGCGGTTGCATGCGAGACCTTGTTCAAGGCAGCGGAAATTGCAAAGTTATAAAAACTTCGGACAGATTCACGAATTTTGGAAAATCTGAATCGAGGATCTTAAACAACATGTACCACCAAAAAAGGAAGGTTAAAACTGTGAAAATTACACGTAAAGTACGAATTGCAGCTGCAATTGCCGCTTCAGCGCTGGCGCTGACCGGATTGAACATTTCAGCCGCAACAGCAGCAGGTACCTCTGCTAAGGGAATCCACATCGTCGTTATGGGTGGCGCTCCAAATGACTCATTCTGGTCAACCGTTAAGAACGGCACCATGGATGCAGCATTGGCAGTCAAGAACTCGGGCGGTAAAGTCACTGTGGTTTCTATGCCAAACTACGACAACTTCAACGCAGACGCAGGAAAGCTTGTTGCAAAGATGTTGACTCTAAAGCCAAGTGCAGTGGTAATCCCGCTTTGGGTGCCAGCTTCTATGAATGCAAACATCAAGAAAATCCGCGCAGCCGGAATCCCTGTGATTCTTTACAACTCAGGTCAAGACCAAGTAAAGACTGTTGATGCAGAAATTTATATTGGCTCTGACGAGTTCGTAGCCGGAAAAACTGGCGGCAAGTACTTCGCCGATAAGGGCCAAAAGCACGTGATCTGTGTTAACACCCTTCCAGGCCTAACAAACATCGAGGCTCGATGCAACGGACTAAAGGCCGGAGCCACTGGCGCTAAAGTCGAGACTCTTAACTTGCCAGCAAGCAACTTCGGAAACGCGACTGCAATCACACAGGCAATCAAGGCAGAAATCACCAAGGATTCGACCATTGATGGCCTTTTCACAATCGGTGACGCAGATACAGACAGCGCTGCTGCGGCAATCAAGCAAGCTGGGCTTGGAAGCAAGGTAAGCCTAGGTGCGACTAGCGTGACTCCTTCAGGTCTAGAACGCATCAAGGCCGGAACACAAGCTTTTGCTGTTGACCAGCAGGGTTACGCCCAGGGCTACTACGCAACATCATATGCATTCCAGCTTGCTGCGTATGCAATATCATTGCCTACCAGCGAACTGCTATCTGGCCCCTCACTGATCACCAAGTCAAACGTGGCTAAGGTGCTTGCAGGCGCCAAGGCCGGTCGCCGCTAAAAAAATGAATTGGGTGTCGGTCAAATGGCCGACACCCAATTCACAGCAAATAAGTTCGAATCACCAATAACACCTTCATAACTTAGGAAGAGCATGTCCAACAAATCAGCAGAAACCGCGAGCACAATTAGACAGTCGCGGTTTAATGTCAAGAGCCTCACGAGGCGCCCCGAAGCCGGTGCACTGGCTGGAACCATCATCGTTTTTGGATTCTTCGTCCTGTTCGGAGGCTCAGAATTCACATCAACCGGTGGATTTGCAACGTGGCTAAATACAGGCGCCGAGCTTCTGATCATCGCCTTGCCTGTTGGCCTACTCATGATTGCTGGAGAGTTTGACCTGTCCGTAGGCTCTGTGGTTGCTGCAAGTTCGGTGACCACGGCTCTAGTTGGCGGCACTTGGGGATTGCCCACCCCAATCGCCGTTTTGGTTGCGTTGGGGTTAGGAATGCTTTCGGGTTACCTAAACGGGCTAATGGTCACTCGCACAAACGTGCCTTCATTCATCGTCACATTGGCTATGCAATTTGCGCTTGCGGGCCTAACGCTCGGTCTCGTTCGCGTTTTCACTGGTACAACCAGCCTGCCAATTGCTGGTGACGAAACAACAACAATGTTGTTCGGTGGCTTCTTTTTCGATCAATTTGAGCATGCGATCTTCTGGGCTATTGGTGTGACCCTCGTCGTTGCTTGGGTGCTTCAAAAGAGCAAGTATGGCAACTGGATTTTTGCCCTTGGCGGCGACACGCAAAGCGCACGCGCTGCAGGTATTCCGGTTGAAAAAACAAAAATTGCTCTATTCATGGCTACAGGGCTTGCCTCCGCATTGGTCGGAGTGATTCAGACACTTATTTACAATGGCGCACAGACCGGTGGCGGCCAATCATTCGTGTTCAACTCGGTGATTGCCGTAGTGATCGGTGGTGTACTGCTTACCGGTGGCTATGGGTCTGTTTTTGGAATCGTTCTTGGAACGTGCACTTTTGCAATTGTTAACCAAGGCGTCTACTACACCGGATGGAACTCGGATTGGGCTGCGCTCATTCTTGGAGTTCTACTTCTCGCGGCGGTTCTTATGAACAACACATTCCGCCGTGCTGCAATGAGCTCGGGCGAAAAAAAGAAAAAATAAGGACGGACAAATAATGTCAAACCCAATTCTAAAACTTACCAACGTCTCAAAGTCCTTTGCCGGCGTTCAGGCTCTCGAGGATATTTCACTCGAGGTTGAGCCAGGAAAAGTCCTTTGTTTACTTGGCGATAATGGTGCTGGTAAGTCAACACTGATCAAAATCCTTGCAGGGTTTCACAAGCCAACATCGGGCATCATGCACGTAAACGGTCAGGAGATTGTTTTCAATAATCCTAAAGATGCATCTGCACAAGGCATCGCTACGGTTCACCAGTTCGGCGGAACATTTCCGTTGATGTCTGTTGCTCGATCATTTTTTGTAGGAGAAGAGCCCACAAAGGGAATCTGGCCTTTCAAATACTTTGACACCAAGAAAGCCAATGACATTGCCGTGCGTGAAGTTCGAAAGCTGGGCATAACGCGAGTCACCGACGGCAATCGACTTGTTGGCGGTCTGTCAGGAGGCGAGCGTCAGTCACTAGCAATTGCACGAGCAGTTTATTTTGGTGCCAAGGTCCTGATCCTTGACGAGCCAACCGCGGCGCTTGGTGTGAAGGAAGCAACTCACGTTCTTCGACTTGTTATGCAGGCTCGTAATCAGGGCATCGCCGTAATTCTTGTAACTCACAATGTTTTGCACGCAATGACAGTCGGAGACCACTTCGCTGTTTTGATCCACGGCAAAAAGGCCGATGACTTTGCCAAGGGTGAGCGCACCCGTGAGCAAATCACAGACCTCATGGCCGGTGGCGAGGCCATGGCTGAACTTGAAAAAGAACTCAGCGACCTCACCGGCACAATTAATCAAATCAACTAGGTCCGATACCTCTCGTGGTTTTCTGAACTCCTCCTTGGTTAGTGAAAGAGACAACAATCGCTCGGCTTCGGTCGGGCGATTGTTGTTTAACCATCGGGATTTTGACGGGACAGCGGGCCGGTTTGCCTGATAACGCTTTCATAGTTCAAAGTGAACCAAGAACAAAAACTCACAAAGGAGTGACCATGAGCCAGAAGCCAGATCGCAACCTCGGCGTTGAACTTGTTCGCGCAACTGAAGCAGCCGCAATTGCCGGATCAGCCTGGATTGGCCGCGGCGACAAGAATGCCGCCGATGGCGCGGCGGTCGATGCAATGCGTGAGTTTCTTTCAACCGTTGACTTCGCCGGCACCGTGGTTATCGGTGAGGGCGAAAAAGATGATGCTCCTATGCTCTACAACGGTGAAGTTGTCGGCAACGGGCACGGCCCAGAGTGTGATATCGCAGTTGACCCAATCGACGGAACCAGCGTCACCGCGGCTGGTCGCGCGCACGCGATCTCGGTGATCGCGGTTGCTGACCGTGGCTCGATGTATAACCCGGTTGATGTTTTCTACATGGATAAATTGGTCACCACCGGGGTTGGCCGAGGCGTGGTCAGCTTGGCACAGAGCCCTGCCGACAACGTTCGTGAGCTGGCCAAGGTGCTCGGCAAGCCAACCAGCGAAATCACCGTTGCTGTCATCGACCGCCCACGTCACCTTGGCCTTCTCGACGAAATCCGTTCTGTCGGTGCCCGCACCCGCCTGTTTCTAGACGGCGATGTTGCCGCCGGAATCCACGCTGTGACCGGTGCCGGAAACATCGACATGCTGCTCGGAATCGGTGGCGCCCCAGAAGGAACCGTCACCGCATGTGCTGTGAAGGCGCTCGGTGGATACATGGAGGGTCGCATGGCCCCGCTAGATGCGGAGCAGCTGGCCAAGGCAACTGCTGCCGGCCACGATCTTGACCGAATCTTCACCCAGGATGATTTGGTCACCAGCGACAACACATATTTTGTGGCCACCGGCGTCACCGACGGCATGCTGCTCAAGGGCGTTAGCCGCGAGGGCAAATATGTGCGCACCGACAGCATCATCTTGCGCTCTCGCTCGGGCACCATTCGCCGAGTTAGCGCTGATTATCTGGCTGAGCGCTGGCTGTAAATTTGCTGCCGAGGGAATCACCTGCAGCCCAAAACCCTTAACCTTTTTATTGTGAGCAAGGTAGAGGACGGCCCAGACTACGAGTCTGACGAAGCGGTCGCGCGCTGGGGTGCTGTGACCGTGGCCGAAGTTGCCGACAATCCGGTTCGCGCCAAGCACATCCCGTTTTACAAATTCACCTACTATCCCGATGTTCTAGACCTTAGAAAAGCGGGATACGAGGTCGAAAATTTCGCCGGTATTTTTGACCTGCTTGACGACGCCCACGTGCGTCACGCTCAGGCGGCTCATACTTTGTTGCACTTGCCGAGCGACAGCTTTGGTGGCCTGACCGATGCCGCTGGCGGAAACCTGATCTGGACACCCCGCCGCGCCCGTGAACTTGAATTTCAGGTTCGCGCTGCGATGCACCGATTCGGCATGAGTGATGTGCCGACGTTGCTTCGCCGCATGATTGGCAAGGCTTTTCCGGGTGACTCGATGACGCACATCAGTGTTGATCTGCTCAATATTTTCTTTTGGGCTGCGATGGCAAAGGTTGCCCGCGATCTAAGCTGGCGCTCGCCGAACCTCGAGTTTGCCGCCGATTATTTGGAGTATCCGGTCAAGCGCGCCTTCGCAATTTAAAACTTTTTACAAGTTTCTAAATATTGGCAACGCTTACATACTTTTGCCTTTGTTATGGTTGAAAAACGAGCTTCAATCCAACATCTTTCAATGGCGAAAGTAGGAAAACCCGTGGGCGTTCACCCTTTAAAAAATAATCTCCCTCAAGAAATCGGCCTGGAGAAGTGGGTGAACGAAGTAGCGCAGCTGACCAAGCCAGACCAGATTGTCTGGTGCGACAGCTCGGCGAACGAATATCAAAAACTCTCACAGCTGCTGGTTGATCGCGGCACCTTCATTCCGCTGAATCCAGAAAAGCGCCCAAATTCATTCTTGGCTCGCACTGACCCAGCCGACGTTGCGCGAGTCGAAGAGCGCACTTTCATTTGTTCAGCACTTCAAATCGATGCCGGACCAACCAACAACTGGATGGCCCCTAACGACATGAAGGATCGACTGATCCCACTGTTCGATGGCTCAATGCGTGGCAGAACCATGTATGTAATTCCGTTCTCAATGGGACCAGTCAATTCACCGCTCGCGCGCTACGGAGTGCAGATCACCGACAGTGAATACGTTGTGGTCAACATGCACTTGATGACCCGCGTCGACACCGAGGTGTTCGACAAGATTCGAGCGGGCTCAAACTGGGTCGCCACAATTCACTCAGTTGGCGCACCAAACGACAACAGCGTGTGGCCAAGCAATCCAGAAAAATACATCTCGCATTTTCCTGACACGCTTGAGGTTTGGTCTTTCGGTTCGGGCTACGGCGGCAACGCTCTGCTCGGCAAAAAGTGCATGTCGCTGCGCATCGGCTCAGTTCTCGCTCGTCGCGAAGGCTGGCTAGCCGAGCATATGTTGATCATGCGAATGATCAGCCCCGAGGGCAAAAAGTTCCACTTCAGC
>ERZ650311.956-NODE-956-length-15670-cov-8.444701_pt1 | contig 15670 bp, 11 predicted proteins | sample MGYA00376247_ERZ650311 | MGnify/ENA primary metagenome ERZ650311 (study PRJEB26733, sample SAMN07839324) | wastewater metagenome | biome: small river; feature: stream; material: water | place: USA: North Carolina | collected 2016-07-28 ... | reverse complement strand
ACGGTAGGAGAGCGTACCTTTCCATCATGAAGGTTACTGACCGCGAATACGCCCTAGAACTCGATAAGAACGACCCGCTGGCTCACTTTCGGAGTCGATTTGTCATCACAGATCCCGATCTTTGCTATCTCGATGGCAACTCTCTCGGTCGACTACCCCACGAGACCATCACAGCGGTCAATAACTTCCTCACCCATGAGTGGGGTCGGGAAGTGGTTACAGGTTGGAGCCACTGGGTCGATGAGGCGCAACCAGCTGGTGACCTCCTCGGTCGCTCAGTTCTCGGTGCTGCACCTGGTCAGGTTCTTGTGTGCGATACGACCTCTGTGAATTTCTATCAGCTCTGTCTAGCAGCGATTAACTCTCGCCCTGGTCGAAAGACCATCATTACCGATGCTGCAAACTTTCCAACAGATCGCTACATCCTCGATGGAATTGCAAAACAACTCGGTCTCAATCTCGTCATAATTGATAATGAAGATCCAGCTATCTCTGAGAATGAGCGCATTACGGTTGATGTTTTGAAACCCTACATGAGCGAAGATGTTGCTCTCGTTACTTTTGAAGTTATCCAATATCGCTCGGGCGCACGAAATGACATCAAGTCCATCACTGACTTTGTTCGCTCTTTTGGTGCATGGGTTGTTTGGGATGCAAGCCACGCAGCTGGTGCTATTGAGATGAACTTTGATGCAAATGGCGTCGATCTCGCTGTTGGCTGCACATACAAATATGGAAATTCAGGACCAGGATCGCCTGCCTGGTTATATGTGAGCAAGCGAGTGCAGAAAGAACTTCAAGTTCCGATCCAAGGATGGTTTGGAAATGAAGATCAATTCGGTATGGGACCAGAGTATGTAAAGGCAGAAGGAATCCGTGGCTTCCAAATTGCCAGCCCATCGATTATCGGTATTCGTGGAGTTCAAACCGCATTCTCAATGATTGAAGAGGCCGGCATCTCTGTCATTGCACATAAGGCAGCCGTGGGAACTCAGATGATGATTGACCTCTATGACGCATGGCTTGCCGATCTTGGGTACACCCTTCTTACATCACGCGACCCAAATGAACGTGGTGGTCATATCTCTATCGGACATCCTCAGGCTGCCCAGATATGCGTGGCTCTTCGAAAATTCGCCAATGTAATCCCTGATTACCGCACTCCAAATGCAATTCGTTTAGCGATCGCTCCCCTTCCCACTTCATACGTTGAAATCTGGGATGGTTTTGAACGTCTTCGTGATCTCACACTCAGTCGTAAATATGAAGAAATTAAAGGATCGGATTCACGAGTCACATGAGTAATAACTACGATTCAGCGCTGACATACACCTCATACCTTCAAGTCGATGAGTTACTTCAGCTTCAAAAGCCACTCTCTGTAGGACCCGAGCATGATGAACTTCTCTTCATCATCATCCATCAAACCTATGAGCTCTGGTTTAAGCAGTTGCTCCATGAATTCGAAGCTGCGGCAAAGGCGCTAGAAGCTGGTGATTCTCACTATGCCCTTGCTCTCTTAGGTCGCATCCGCACCATCATGAAAGTCTGCGTTACTCAGGTCGATATTCTCGAAACGATGACACCCCTACAATTTAACGCTTTCCGCGGTTATCTCTCCTCGTCGAGTGGATTTCAATCTGCTCAATTTAGAAAGGTAGAAGCAATCCTCGGTCGTCGCGATGGAAAGATGGCCGGCCACCTTCCACCTGACGTTCAAGAAGAGATTGCAGCAATCACAGAACGCAATTCGATTTGGGATTCATTCCTCGTTTATGTTGCAGGGAGAGGATTTGATATTCCGGCAGAAGTTCTCACTCGTTCAAAGAAGATTGCATATGAGAGCAACATTGCAGTTCAAGATGCTCTCCTTCAACTTCACAAGAGTGATGCCGAGGCAGCGATGGTCTCAGAGCGTTTGATCGATATTGATGAAGGAATCCAGGAGTGGCGTTATCGTCACGTCAAGATGGTCGAGCGCACGATTGGTCGCAAGCCAGGTTCGGGCGGTTCAGACGGTGTCGGCTATCTCGCTTCGACGCTGTTCCGCTCGGTTTTCCCGGATTTGTGGGCTATTCGCAGTCAGCTTTAACCGCTCTCGGAGTTGGGATCGTGTCGATCCCAACAATGTCGGATTGATCACCTAAGATCCTTCTAGGAGAGTGCGAAATGACATTTGAAGCCAGAACTTATTCAGAACCAACTAGCCCTGTCGGCAACGTTGCTGAACTGTTTGCTGGCGTTGGCGGATTCCGCATCGGCCTCGCAGCTGCTGGCTGGAAGACCGTATTTTCTAACCAGTGGGAACCTTCGACTAAGGCGCAACACGCATCGAATGTCTATGAAGCACGGTTCGGTTCAGAAGGTCACACCAATGTCGACGTAGCGACAGTTGAAGCACTCCCCAAGGATGTGGATCTGCTTGTCGGCGGCTTCCCTTGCCAGGACTACTCGGTAGCGAAGTCTGCAAATGCGGCAAAGGGCCTTGAAGGCAAAAAAGGTGTTCTCTGGTGGGAAATCCTCCGATTGGTTCAGGGGCAAAAGCCTAAGTTCGTCTTTCTTGAGAACGTAGATCGACTCCTTAAGTCGCCAACGAAGCAACGTGGACGAGATTTCGCGATCATGCTCAAGACTCTCGGAGCCGAAGGCTACGCGATCGAATGGCGTGTCGTGAACGCCGCGGAGTATGGTTTCGCTCAGCGTCGAATCCGCGTGTTTATCGTTGCTCGCAGAGTTGATGCACTCGGTTCAGATTGGAAATTTGACGCTGCCCGAGAAATCTATTCGAGCGGCGTTCTAGCTCGGGCCCTGCCAGTACAGCAGGAGACCGGTGCACTCAAGGAAGTGCGCCTGGGTGAAACTGCGGATGTGATTTCGCAAAACTTCAATCTTGGCGGCGGCAAGAGCCTGTTTGAGAACTCAGGCATTTACTTTGGCGACACCGCGTACACCGTTAAAACTTCTGCTGTGAAAGCGACCAATCCTGTCCTCCTTGGCGACGTGATTTTGCCGGACTCCGAGGTGCCAGCCGAGTATTGGATTCCATCAGACCGTTTGCCTGAGTGGGAATACCTGAAAGGCGCGAAGAGCATCGAGCGCACCCACGCCGGTGGTGGTACCTACAACTATTCAGAGGGAAAGATGGCTTTCCCTGACCTGCTCACCAACCCGAGCAGAACCATTCTGACTGGGGAAGGTGGCACATCGCCGTCACGGTTCAAGCACATCATCAAGACTGAGAAAGGTTACCGTCGCCTAACTCCGATTGAGCTGGAGCGCTTGAACGGATTCCCAGACGATTGGACTAAGACCGGGCCAAACGGTGAAATAATCTCGGACGTTCGCCGCGCCTTTTTCATGGGCAACGCTCTCGTTATTGGCTTAGTTGAAAAGGTTGGAGCGATCCTGGCTTCAGACATCAAAAACGCTTGATGTAACCGATTTTTCTCGAGCCTTCTGACTTCAAATCCACCTCAAAACTCGAAGGAGCCTGTAACCCTACGATGATGAGCGGCGTGGTGAGAAAGTTTCTCATTGGGTCTAGGTACTGAAGCACCTTTTCATACTCCCCGACCGCCCCGTCGAATCCACCTGCTTGTTTCATTCCTGCAGTGGCACAGATAACAACGCCAATACCCTGACCGATTCGAGTTTCTTGAGGCACGTGGTTTAGCTCACCGGCAATTACTGGCTTGAGTAAATTCCACGCAATCGCTTCACCGTGGTTGAAGGCGACCTCGACAGCAATTCCGGCTGCCTTCCGTCTGCCAGTGTTGCCTTGGGTGTTGTCCGCGATGGTAGTTGCCTTGGAGAAGTCGAGGCGCCAACGTCCACCGGAACCCTTGTATCCAGGATCCGCGAAGAGCGCTGATTCCTCGTCCCACCCCTTGACCACAAGCCGCTGCTTGAGCAATTCATTTATGCTTCGCGAGATGCTTTTGGAGCTTCCTTGATAGTTCAATTCGAAGTGAGCAATCAGGTCTTCGTCTGAAATGGATGAAATCACCTGACGCAACTCTTCCCAAAGGACACCTAGTTCGGGGACATTTTCTGCGATTTCAAGGGCAAATCGATGGTTGTGAGTTAGGAACTCCATGTAAACCCCCTAGATTTTTCAAGGCTAACCGCGAGCAGCGGTGTCAACCACGTTCTTTACGAGCATCGCACGGGTCATAGGCCCGACCCCGCCCGGGTTAGGTGAGAGGTAGCCGGCAACGGCACTCACATCTGGGTGCACATCGCCCACAAGCTTGGCCTCGCCATCTGCACCCTCAATGCGAGTGATGCCAACGTCGAGCACGGCAGCGCCTGGTTTGATCCATTCAGGCTGAACAAAGTGAGCAACACCGAGGGCTGCCACGACGATGTCGGCGCGCTTGACGGCATCCTCTAGGTTGCGTGAACCCGAGTGCAGCAGCGTGACCGTGCTGTCGATGCCCTTGCGGCTCATCAAAAGCCCGAGCGGACGCCCAACCGTCACACCGCGGCCAATCACAGCAACCTCGGCACCTGCGGTCGGCACCTCATACCGGCGAAGCAGTTCGACGATGCCGGCCGGGGTGCAAGGCAGTGGTGAGTTCAGGTCGCCCGAAACACCGAGCACCAAACGACCGAGGTTGGTCGGGTGCAGGCCATCGGCGTCCTTGGCAGGGTCGATGAGTTCGAGCATCTCGTTGGTGTCGATGCCAAACGGCAGCGGCAACTGCACGATGTAGCCGGTGACATCCTTAGCGTCGTTCAGATCGCGAATCGCGGCACGCACGTCGGCCGCCGAGGCCGAAGCCGGCAGGTCGATGCGAATCGAGTTGACGCCAACCTGAGCGCAGTCGCGGTGCTTGCCCGAGACGTATGAGTGCGAGCCCGGATCGTCGCCCACGAGCAGCGTGCCGAGGCCAGGGTGAATGCCGGCCTGCTTGAGCGAGACAACTCGCTCGGCCAACTCACCCTTGATCGCCTTGGCGACGGCTAGCCCGTCGAGCTTGATCGCGGTCATGCTAAAGGATTACCAGTTCTCGAGGCCGCTGTAGAGCGGGAAGGCATCGGCGAGCGCCTGGGTGCGTGCACGCAGAGCCGCGATGTCTGGGTTTGGCTTGAGAACCGAAGCGATAACCTCGGCAACCTCGGTGAACTCGGCTGCGCCAAAGCCACGGGTGGCCAGCGCAGGAGTACCGATGCGAACACCCGAGGTGGTCATTGGTGGGCGTGGGTCGTTCGGAACCGAGTTGCGGTTCACGGTGATGCCAACCTCGTGCAAGAGGTTCTCGGCCTGCTTGCCGTCGATCTCGCTGTCGCGGAGGTCAACGAGCACGAGGTGAACCTTGGTGCTGCCGGTCAGAACCTGAACGCCGGCTGCTGCCATGTCTGGCTGTGCAAGACGGTTTGCGATGATCGCTGCGCCTTCGAGGGTGCGCTTCTGGCGGTCCTTGAACTCGTCGCCGGCTGCGTTCTTGAACGCGATTGCCTTGGCAGCGATGACGTGCATGAGCGGGCCACCCTGCTGACCTGGGAACACTGCCGAGTCAATCTTCTTGGCGTATTCCTCCTTGCAGAGGATCAGACCCGAACGAGGACCAGCGAGGGTCTTGTGAACGGTGGTCGAAACGACATCAGCGAACGGAACCGGGTTCGGGTGCAGACCAGCTGCAACTAGACCGGCGAAGTGAGCCATGTCGACCCAAAGCTTTGCGCCAACCTCGTCTGCGATCTTGCGGAACTCTGCGAAATCTAGGTGCTGCGAGTATGCGCTCCAGCCGGCAATGATCACGGCTGGCTTGACCTCGTGCGCACGGGCGCGAACGATGTCCATGTCGATCAGGAAGGTCTCTGGGTTGAGCTCGTAGGCGTGAGCCTCATACATCTTGCCTGAGAAGTTCAGGCGCATACCGTGAGTCAGGTGACCACCGTGTGCCAATTCAAGACCGAGGATGCGGTCGCCAGGATTCGCCAACGCCATTAGGACGGCTGCGTTAGCCGATGCGCCCGAGTGTGGCTGAACGTTTGCGTGCTCGGCACCAAACAGGGCCTTTGCGCGGTTGCGAGCTAGCTCCTCAGCAACGTCGACAGCCTCGCAGCCACCGTAGTAACGCTTGCCAGGGTAACCCTCGGCGTACTTGTTGGTGAGCACCGAACCCTGTGCCTCGAGGATTGCGCGCGATACAAAGTTCTCGCTCGCGATCATCTCGAGCATGTTGCGCTGACGGTCGAGTTCGGCGGTCAGAACCGCAGCAATCTCTGGGTCAACTTCGCTCAGTGGGAGGTTGTTGGTTGAAGGGATGCCCGTCATAGGTCTATTCCTTTGATTTCGCGGGGTTTGCAAGCGGCGTCAGCGCCAGATTCGACCCTCTAATTCTACTAATCAAGGATGCCGACACGCGTCGTCTTCGGTTATCCGATGGTTGGCCTGTCTCGCGCAAAATGTTCGCTAACTTGAACGTATCGCGCGCGGGGGTTCGCGCCAATCACTTAGAAATTCACTCTGTGAAATTGAGGATGCACAATGCCTATTTCCGCAATCGTCGGAATCGTCATGATCGTCGCCGGCTTGGGGTTAGTCGGCTACTTGATTTGGCAGGCGAACAACTCGCGTCAGCGCGGAAACAGCGAGCAGCGCTAGCGCATACCTGGGTTCGGGGCTTCTAACTGCGCCGCCTAGTAACCTTTAACGCATGACTGAAGCGACTACCACCCACTGGGTGCTGACTCTCGTTTGCGAAGACAAGCCGGGCATCGTGCACGCGATCTCGGGAGCGATCTTTGCCGCGAACGGAAACATCACCGAATCGCACCAGTATTCGTCGCCTGACACCGGTCGTTTCTTTATGCGTCTTCAGATCGAGTCGGCTGTTCCGCGCGACTTTTTTGTGAACCAGCTCACCCCTGTCGTGGAGCGTTACAGCATGGACTGGCACCTCGACGTGGTCGGTCGCCCGATGAAAACTTTGGTTTTGGTTTCGAAGAGCGCGCACTGTTTGAACGACATGTTGTTCCGTCAGCGTGAGGGTCGTTTGCCGGTCGAGTTTCCTGCGGTTTTCGGCAACCACGCCGAGCTAGCACCGATGGCTGAGTTCTATGGTGTGCCGTTCGAGCACCACGCCATCACCGGCGAGGCCGACAAGCGCGCGTTCGAGCAGATGCTGCGTGACTACATCAAGTCGGCTGACATTGAGCTAATCGTGCTCGCCCGCTACATGCAGATTTTGAGTGAAGAGTTCTGCCGCGAGTTCGAGGGCAAGATCATCAACATTCACCACTCGTTCCTGCCTGGCTTCAAGGGTGCAAATCCGTATGCCCGCGCCCACGCACGCGGCGTCAAGCTCATCGGTGCGACGGCTCACTTCGTGACCGCCGACCTCGACGAGGGCCCGATCATCGAACAGAACGTCATTCGCGTTCAGCACTCGGACACCAAGAACCGCCTGGTCTCGCTTGGCTCAGACATCGAGGCCAAGACCCTGACTCAGGCGGTCCGTTGGTTTGCCGAGCACCGAGTGCTGCTCGACGGCGAGCGCACGGTCATCTTTAGCTAGACAGCGCCAAACCCAACAGGACGCCGTCGCGGCAAGCGCACGTTTGCTCGCGCACGAATTCTTTGCGCCACAGCCCCTGCCCCAACAAGACCCGCTACCGTGGCGAGGCCAGCCGCGACCGGCACGATCCACTGCGGTTGGCTGGCAGACTCCGCAGTCAAATTGTTCGCCACCACTGCATTGAGAGCACCGTCATCGTGAGTGAGAGGTGTGCCACCGTCGGAGGGTCCACCTTCGCTGATTGCTGCCGCATCCGTGTCGTCGTCCTGCTGCGGACCAGCGGCGGATGCGCGTGCGGGCACAGGGCTTGGCGCCGGGCCTTCCTCGACAGGTTCGACAGCCTGTTCAGCGATCGGTGCCACCTGTTCTGAGTTCGGCGCGGCTGGTTCCGCGGCCTGCTCAGCCATTGGTGCTTGCTGTTCTGCGCTCGGCGCGGGCTCAGGCGCGGCAGTTGGCTCGGGCTGGCTGGTCTGTGCAACCGGCTCGGGAGCCAGCGTAGGTGTGACCGTCGGCGTCGGGGTTGCCGTCGCCGGTGGTGTGACCGTCGGAGCTGGAGTTGCCATCGCAGTCGGAGTCGCAGTCGGCGCTGGCTGAGCACTCATACTCGCGGTAAGTCTCGGCTGCGTCGGGCCGAGGAACACCTCGCTCGCCGGGCCAACCGCATTTCCCATCACCGCCCATGGCTGCAAGCTCAGACTCATCCACATCGATGTGCAGCCGCGAATCAGGATGTCAAAGTTGTAGTGATCCCCCACGTCAGAAACCGAGTCGATGCGGCACCCCTCCGACATCGGTGTGAGCGTTAGGTCGTTCACCGCGAATCCGGTCACGGGTTCATTGAATTTGATGCGGCCTATCGCCGAAATGTCATCGCCCAACTGGGCAACCTCGGCCTCGGTTGGCGCGAGCAGGGTCTTGCTGGCAATCGTCGGCACGAACACCTGCCTGATTCGCACATGCCCAACGAGGCTTGGGCTGATCGGTTGCGGCAGCTGCTGCAGCCAGTCGATAGCCAATGGGTTGAGCGTCGCCGGCTCATTGGGCGATGGGCTTGCCTGCAGCGCGATCGCGCCGTTCGTCCACACTCGAGGCATGCCATCCATGAAGTCGATGATCACGATGCGGTTCGGGTCGACCAGTCGCGCGCTCCAGGTGTTTATAAGCCCGGGGATCACCTCGGCCGACTGCGTTTCCACCATCAGCATGCCGCCGGGGGCGATGCTGTCTCGCGCCAAAATGAAGCTGTATGCGTCATTGGCCGGCACGAAGTCCCAGCTGCACCCGAAGTTGTCGCAGGTGGCCGGGTCCGGCATGAGGTTGACGTCGGCTGGGGTGGTCGCGTCTTGCATCGCGGTTGCCGGCTGCAGGGTCAACGAACCCGCAGTCAACAAACTGATCATGGACGCGCTTGCGGCCAGCGCGGTCAGGCGCGGCCACCGTGGGGTGCGTGCGCGGTGTTTTGGCCCGCGCGGTGTTGCTTGGGTTGAAATGTTCATGCACACACAGAATCGCTTTTCGGCCATCCGCGCCCGAGTTATCCACAACCCGCTTGGTGGAGGATGTTTCCGACTTGCTAGGGAACCAAATCGATATACGGCGTTTTATCGCCTCAAATTCGCCATACCCTGCCGAAATATCGCGAGATTTTGAGAGGTCTTTCCAAGCGTCAGCGCCGCCCTGGTCAGCCGAAGCTCGGATCGGTAGGGCAAAACTCATTGCATGTTAGCGCGGAAATATCGCAATATTTGTGGCTACAACGGCGAAAATGCGGCGATATATCGACATAAATCACGGTGCTCCCCGAACAACTCGGGCCCACCTTCTTTCCTTGCGAAACCCCGCGACACACACCCAAGCCAAGAAAGCAAACAAACCGAAACACGAACCGCGTGCCAGCAAGCGCTTACGGCATTTAGCATTCTCTCTATGACTTTGAAGAGCACCCTCGCCAAGATTGCCGTCGCCGCCAGCTCGCTAGCCCTCCTCGGCTTGAGCATGACCCCAGCCGCTGCCGAAAGCCCGCTGCCACCAAAGCCCTTCGTCAAGGGTGCCGTCGGCCTGCAGATGTTCGGCTGGAACTGGAACTCGATCGCGAACGAGTGCAAGACCGTGCTCGGCCCCGCCGGCATCGACTGGATCCAGACCATGCCGCCGCAGGACCACATCACGGGCGCCGCATGGTGGACGCACTACCAGCCGACTTCATACTCGCTCAACTCATACATGGGCAACCGAGCTCAGTTCGCCAACATGGTTGCCACCTGCAACCAGGCAGGAGTAAACGTCATCACCGACGCAGTGCTCAACCACATGGCCGGCAGCGGCGGCGTTAGCTACGACGGCGTGAACTACGGCGGCGAAAACCTCACGTTCGGCGACATCTACACCGCCAAAAACTTCCACGAGGGCCTCGCCAGCACCGACCCGCACTACTGCCCTAACGACATCAGCGACTGGGATGGCACGCCTGAGCGCTTCGACTGCCGCTTCCCCGGCCTGCCAGACCTAGCAACCGAACAGCCATACGTGCGCCAGCAGATCGCGAACTACCTGAACGACCAGCTCTCGCTCGGCGTAGCCGGCTTCCGTATCGATGCAGCCAAGCACATTCCGCCAGCCGACATCGCAGCCATCGAGGCCCTGCTCACCAAGAAAGACGCCTTTATCGTGCAGGAGGTGCCAGGCAGCACCCAGATCAACGCCGAATACCTCGACACCGGCCACGTTTGGGCTTGGGACACCTACACCAAGGCCGTCTCGATGTTCGGCTACCCGGGTGCCGCTTACCGCGGTGGCACCTACGACACCGTCGACGTGCCTGACTACGTGCCGACCGACAAGGGAATCACCTGGGTCACCAACCACGACACCGAACACCACGGTGGCGCAATCACCTACATGAACGGCAAGGCGTACGAGCTGGCCAACGTCTGGCTGCTTGCCGAGCGCTACGGTTCGCCGATGCTCTACACCGGCTATGCCTTTGCCGAAGACAGCGAGTCGCCAGCCTTCAAGAACACCAGTTTCTTGGCCGACGCGGTCTGCGCTGCCGACGGCGGAAAGATCAAGCCGCAGGCCTCGGGCTACAAGAACGGTTCGTTCGTTTGCCTTCAGCGCTGGACCTCGATCAAGGGCATGATTGCCTGGCGTGACGCCGTTGGCGAGGCCGACAAGACCAACATGTATGCGCCTAAGTTCGGTGCCGCCAACGCCGGCGTTTACGGTTTCGGCCGCTCGGGCAAGGGCTACGTGCTGATCAACTCGAAGGCCTCGACCGTCAAGCTCAGCAAGCTCGCAACCGGCATGAAGGCTGGCGTTTACTGTGACATGGTCTCGGGTGGCAACAAGCCAATCGTGACTCGCACCGTGAACAAGAAGGCAGTCAAGGCGTGTGCCGGCGCACAGATCGTGATTGACTCGGCCGGTCGCGTAACCACTTCGGTTGGTGCCCAGACCGCATTCGCAATCGCGACCACCAGCAAGCTGCGCTAGTCAAACTACCTAACGCAGAGCACAGGGCCTAGGCGAGCGAGTCTCGCCAGGCCTTGTGCATTTTCGCGAACTTACCCGTGCCGGCAATCAGCTTGGCCGGTGCGTCATCCTCGATGATTTGACCGTGCTCCATGACCAGCACTCGGTCGGCAATTGACACCGTGCTCAGTCGGTGAGCGATGATGATCGCGGTTCGCCCGGCAAGCAGAGTGCGAAGTGCATTCTGCACCGCACGCTCTGACGGAATGTCGAGCGAAGCCGTGGCCTCATCCAGAATCAAGACGGTTGGGTCGGCGATGAACGCGCGAGCGAACGAAATCAACTGGCGCTGACCCGCACTGACTCGCCCACCGCGCTTGTTGACGTCGGTGTCGTAACCGTCTGGCAGCGACAGGATGAACTCGTGCACACCAACGGCCTTGGCCGCTGCCTCGATCTCGTCGGCACTTGCGCCCGGCTTGCCCAGCGCGATGTTATCGGCCACGGTTCCCGAGAACAGGTATGCCTCTTGAGTAACCATCACGACAGACTTGCGAAGCTCTTCGTTGGCAACCTCGCGCAGGTCAACGCCGTCTAGCTCGACAGCACCGGCGGTTGGGTCATAGAAGCGTGAGACCAGCTTGGCCAAGGTTGACTTGCCGGCACCGGTGGTTCCAACCAGGGCAATCGTCTGACCCGCCGGAATGTCGAGGTTGAAATTCGGCAGCACGGTCTTGCCGTTCGAATAGTGAAACTCGACATCCTTGAATTGGATGTGTCCCTCGCGCTTTTCGAAGCCGCGCGGGTTCTGAGCCTCTGGAACGGTCGGGTCCTCCTCGAGCACACCAGAGATTTTCTCGAGCGCAGACGAGGCCGACTGGAACGCGTTGTAGAACATCGCGAGATCTTCCATCGGGTCAAAGAAGCGCTTGGCGTAAAGGATCGCGGCGGTCAGCACACCAAAGCCGAGAGCGCCATCGATGACTCTGAAGCCATCCACCAGAAGCACTCCGGCCACCGCCAGGTTGCCGATCAGAATCAGGCTCGGGTCATAGATACCGAACAACTGAATGACCTTGGCGTTGACTGCGCGGTAGTCCTCAACCAGCTCTGAGTACTCCTCGTTGTTGCGCTTGTCCTTGCGGAAAGCCTTGACCGCACGAATTCCGGTCATGGTCTCGACGAAGTGAACAATCAGCTTTGCCGAAGCCACGCGAGTCTTGCGATAGCTGATTCGGGTCTGCTTCTGAAACCACCGAGTCAAGAAATACAGCGGGATGATGGTCACAAGAATCACGGTGAAGCTGGTCCAGTCGAGCAGAATCAGCGCAGTCGCGGTGAAGATCATGTACAGGATGCCGGCAACCATCTCATTGCCGCCCGTGTCCAGCAGTTCCTTGATCGAGTCAAGGTCGCTGGTCTGGCGCGAGATAACACGACCCGAAGTGTATTTCTCGTGGAACTCGAGGCTGAGCTTCTGGGTGTGCACGAACACGCGCTTGCGCAGATCGAGAATCACATCCTGGTTGGTCTTGGCCGCATAGCTGATAAAGAAATAGGTGAGGCCAGCGGTGGCGGTGGCAGCCAGCAGGTAAGCGGCCACGGTGTACCAGAGCCCGAGGTAGTCGCCGGCTATTGCCTTCGGCAGTGCCTGGTCGATTCCGTAGGCGATGATTGCCGGCCCAAGAACACGGAAAGCCTGGCTCAGCACCACGGTCGTGAAGCTGACCGCGAGACGACCACGAACCGGACGAATCAGGCTGCCAAGCAGACGCATCGAACGGCGGCGAACCGCCTTGGCTTCCTCCTTGCTGAGTTCGATTTTCTCTTCACCCTCAACACCCTTCATGCTCATGCGGTCACCCCCTTTTCGCTCTCAAGCGACGCAATCACGTATCGGTAGTGCTCGTTAGTAGCCAACAGCTCGCTGTGCTTGCCGACCGCAGTGATGCGCCCGTCTTGCAGCAGTGCGACTCGGTCGGCCAGCTGCACCGTTGACGGGCGGTGAGCGACAATCAGTGCGGTGGTTTCGGTGAGCACGGTGCGCAACGCATCCTCGACCATCGCCTCTGTATCAACATCGAGTGCGCTCAGCGGGTCGTCGAGAATCAGCACGGCCGGCTTGGCAGCAACCGCGCGGGCAAGCGCCAAACGCTGACGCTGACCACCGCTGAGGCTGAGACCCTCTTCGCCAATCTTGGTGTCGAGGCCCTCGGGTAGGTCATAGACAAAGCCCGCCTGCGCGATTTCGAGTGCCTGCTTGAGCTCTTCTTCGGATGCCTCTGGGCGACCCAGCAGCACATTGTCGCGAACGCTCGCGCTGAACAAAGTGGCATCCTCGAATGCCATTGCGATGTGGCGACGCAGCTCCTCGCGAGTAAGGTCGCGAATATCCACGCCGTCTAGAGTGATTGCACCCTGCTGCACCTCGTACAGGCGGGTGGTCAGCGCGGTGAGTGTGGTCTTGCCGCAACCGGTGACACCGATCAGCGCAACTGACTCGCCGGGGTTGAGGGTCAGGTTGACTCCGTCGATGACCGGCTTCGAATCGGCAGGCGCATCCGGATATCTGAACACGACGTCCTTGAATTCGACCTTGCCAACTGGGTTGGCGATGGTCTTTGGGTTCTCTGGGTCTTCGATCTCGACGGGTGCGTCGAGCACCTCAAAAAAGCGGGTGACCGCGGTCTTAGCGTCGAGGGTCATCGACAGCAGGAACCCGATTGATTCGGTGGGCCAGCGCAGCACGGTTGCGGTCGCAAAGAATGCCACCAGACCACCCACGGTGAGATCGCCCTGTGCAATCAACCAGACGCCGGCGAGCATGGATGCGCCCATCGCAAACTCAGGCACCAGGATCAGGTAGATCCAGATGTCGGCAATCAGACCGGCCTTTTTGACCTCGGTCTGGCGAAGCCGCTTGGCATCTTCGATGAACTTTTTGGCGGCGTGGTCACCGCGACCGAATGCCTTGAGAACGCGAATACCGTGAACCGCCTCCTCGACCGAGGTCGCTAGGTCACCGGCCTGGTCTTGGCTAAGGCGAGCAATCGAGTGGTACTTCTTTTCAAAGCTGAAGCCGCGCACCCAAATCGGAACCGAGGTGACGAAAAAGATCAGGCCGAGCACCCAGCTGAAACTGAACAGCACGGCAAGACCGACGATGATTGTGACACCATTCGCGACAAACAGCACGAGTCCAAACGACAGCCAGCGACGAATCAGGCTTAGGTCGCCGGTGGCACGGCTCAGCAGCTGCCCGCTTGGCCAGCGGTCGTGAAAACTGACCGGAAGCTCCTGCAGCTTGGCGTAAAGGGTGCGGCGCAGGCCGGCCTCGACGTGAGTGCCCGGGGTTAGCACCAGCCAGCGGCGAAGCATCACAAACAGAGCCTCGGCGATGCCGAGAGCCAAGACCGCGATCACCGCGGGAATCAGTTTCTCGACGGTGCCGTCATCCTTCAGGCCGTTTACGAGATCGCGCAAAAACTGAGGAATTGCAAGGGCAAAAAGGTGCGCGACGATGGCCGCGATGGTGCCCAAAATGACACGCGGAAGCGCCTTTTTTGCATAGGGAAAAATGCGCAACAAAGTCGCGATTGTTCCAGTGGATTTCATGATTTAACCAACCTGCTGCCTGTCGAAAAAGTTTCGAATTTAGGCAGCTTTGTAGGCTAACACGAAAAATCAGTGGAAGAAGTGACGCTCGCCCGTGAAGTACATCGTGATTCCGGCCGCCTGAGCCGCCGCGATCACCTCTTCGTCGCGCATCGACCCACCGGGCTGAACAACGGCGAGCACACCGCCGTCGATCAGGATCTGCAGGCCGTCAGCGAACGGGAAAAACGCATCCGATGCTGCAACCGAACCCTTGGCTCGGCTCTCGGCTCGAATCACAGCCAGGCGGCACGAGTCCACGCGGTTAACCTGACCCATTCCAACGCCGACGGATGCGCCTTCGCGCGCAAGCAGAATGCCGTTCGACTTGACCGCGCGGCAGGCACGCCAGGCAAACTCGAGGTCAACCATGGTTGCTGGGTCGGCCGGCTTGCCCGAAACCAGCTTCCAGTTGACGCTCGAGAAGTTGTTGAAGTTGTCGGTCTCTTGCAGCAGCAGGCCGCCAGAGATCTGACGCAGCTCGTGCGCCTCGCGCGAGTAGTTCGCGGGCAGCTCGAGCACACGCATGTTCTTCTTCTCGAGCAGAATCTGAAGCGCCTCAATCTCGTAACCCGGCGCGACAACCACCTCGGTAAACACCGACGCAATCTGCTTGGCCATTGTCACGGTAACCGTGCGGTTGGATGCGATTACGCCACCGAAGGCCGAAATCGTGTCACACATGTATGCCTTGGCGTGGGCATCGGCGATTGGGTCGGGCGAATTCGGGTCTCCGATTGCGATTCCGCAAGGGTTAGCGTGCTTGATGATCGCAACCGCCGGCTCGCTGAAGTCGTAGGCGGCACGCAACGCTGCATCGGCGTCAACGTAGTTGTTGTAGGACATCTCTTTGCCGCCGAACTGACGTGCCTGCGCGATGCCGGCGCTGGCGTTTGCGCCGACCGAGCGATACAGGGCGGCTGCCTGGTGCGAGTTCTCGCCGTAGCGCAGCACGGCTGCCAGCTCGGCCTCGACCTTGATCGACTTTTCGAAGCCCGGATTCTTGCTTTCCTCGGATG
>ERZ650311.955-NODE-955-length-15677-cov-23.887146_pt1 | contig 15677 bp, 11 predicted proteins | sample MGYA00376247_ERZ650311 | MGnify/ENA primary metagenome ERZ650311 (study PRJEB26733, sample SAMN07839324) | wastewater metagenome | biome: small river; feature: stream; material: water | place: USA: North Carolina | collected 2016-07-28 ... | reverse complement strand
AGCGCTCGGCAATCTTGGCAAACTCGCCGAACCAGCGGTTGGCGTCGCCCGAAGCGGGACCCGAGATGATGAGCGGGGTGCGAGCCTCGTCGATGAGGATCGAGTCGACCTCGTCAACGATTGCGAAGAAGTGGCCGCGCTGCACGAGCTCCGACTGGTCGAGAGCCATGTTGTCGCGCAGGTAGTCGAAGCCGAATTCGTTGTTAGTGCCGTATGTGATGTCGCACAGGTACTGCTCGCGACGCTCGGCTGGAGTCTGGCCAGAGAGGATCACACCGGTGGTCATGCCAAGCGCGCGATAAACGCGCCCCATGAGCTCACCCTGGTATTCGGCCAAGAAGTCGTTGGTGGTGACCACGTGAACGCCGCGACCCGCGATTGCGTTCAGGTATGCGGCCGTGGTTGCCACAAGGGTTTTTCCTTCACCGGTGCGCATTTCGGCGATGTTGCCGAGGTGCAGAGCGGCACCACCCATGAGCTGCACGTCGAAGTGACGCATACCAAGGGTTCGCTTTGAGGCTTCGCGCACGGCGGCGAAGGCTTCAGGGAGCATGTCATCCAGCGATTCGCCAGCTGCGTAGCGGTTGCGGAGCTCGGCGGTCTCGTTGCGGAGTTCTTCATCGGTTAGCTTGATGAAGTCTTCTTCGAGAGCGTTGACGGCCTTTGCGTAGTTGCGCAGCTTGGCAAGCAAGCGGCCTTCACCAGCACGCAATAGTTTGTCGATAATGGTTGCCAAAATGAGCTCCGTAAGTCGTTTGTAAACTCCCTCAATCCTACGGCAACGGCCCCCGACAGAAGCCTGTCGGGAGCCGTTACAGAGGGCTTTCGCCCAAGGCGGAATCGCGCCTAACCGAGGGTCAAAACCCCGTAATTCCAGCCCTTGCGGCGATAAACAACCGAGGTTTTTGAGGTGGCCGAGTCGAGGAACAGATAGAAGTCGTGACCGACCAGCTCCATGCGGTCGATAGCTTCACTCACGGTCATCGGTTCGGCGGTGAATTCCTTGCGGCGGATCTCGATCGGGCTGGCCGGTGAGGTCTCGGTTTCTTCGTCAGCGGCGGTCGCTGGGTTAGCCCCTCCGAGCAGCAGGCTCGCGTCGACACCGCGTATGTCGAGTCCGGCGAAATCGGTTGCGGTGAGTTCGGCGGTGCCTGGTGAACCGTGACGACCGTGGTGAACCTTGCGACGGTCGGCTGCGCGACGCAGACGCTCGGTCAACTTGTCGAAGGCAACATCGAAGGCGGCGAACTTGTCGCCGGCGTGAGCCTCAGCGCGAACAACGTGGCCAGGTTCGACAACGGTTAGTTCAACAGTGTCTTCTGGGCCGCTGGTTCGCGAGTGGTCATGACGTGTCACCTTGATTTCGAAAGCCTCCAACTTGTGAGTCAGGGCTTCAACTTTGTGGGTTCGGTCCGCTACGTAATCGCGGAATCGGTCTGAAACCGTAAGGTTTCGGGCCTGGATTTTTGCTTCCATGGTGACCTCCATAATCGGGCTTCATTGCCCAGCTCCACATTCAAAGTGAATGTGTAGAAAAGTTATACCCATTTCGAAATTTGTGAGGCGTTTTTCAGAAATGTCTCAGCAAAAACGAAAAAACCGGCCGGATGTATGCCGCCGGCAACCATCGCATCGCGCGCCGAGAGCAGCGTCGCGCCCGTGGTTATGACGTCATCGACGAGAAACACGGGTGAGCGGGTAGCAACGATCCTCGCCCTTGCCTGAGGCGTTAGTTCGAACGCATCCTCCAGATTTGCGGCTCGCTGCTCGGTGTCGAGACCTCGCTGATCGGCAACCAAGCGACGATAACGCAGAGCGGGCAACAGTTGGATTTCGAAGGACGAGTGCTTGGCGACCTCACGCGCGATGAGCTCTGCGGTGTTGAAACCGCGGCTGCGCCAACCGGAACGGGATGCGGGCATCGCAACCAAAACCGCAGCCGAGTGACCCGCGGCAGCGAGCAACCCGTCAAACGCGACCGACAGCCGTGGCCCGATGCCTTTCAGCAGACCCGTCTGCTGGTGATCTTTCACTGCGCGCAACAGGCGGCCAAGGCGGTCATCAAGCGAGCCGAAGGCCAGGCCTCTGAACTCGATACCCGCGGCGCGAACCACCGGCAACCCCGTCGTGGGCAAGCCATCAACGCACTCATCGCAGAGCGGCGAGGGCAACCGCCCACACCAGATGCACCGAGCCGGAAAAACTATGTCAAAGAGCGACCGAACCATTACACGAGGATGCTGTTTGCGCGCGGGCGCATCCCTGAATTGATGGAAACTGTGGAAAAACCGAGGATTATTGGCCTACGAAGTGAGATGCAATCACATCAGAGATGACGCGCTCCCAGTTCGATGAGCGATAGCGAGCCAGATCGCCAAACTGGTTCAGAACGTAGATGTCACCGGCGTTCGAACCAACCACGCGGGTGCCGTTTTCGATGCCGACGGTCGAGACCGCATCGGCTCCGATGGTCGCTATGTATGGCACTGTTTGAATTCCGTCGTTGAGGTCAAGCACGGCAATGTCGACCTCCCCCGCCCAAGAAATCGAGATCGGTGACTTGACGCTCGCAGCCAACTGAAGCGGCTTGCCGAATCCAATCGGGCGACCGGTCTTGTCGCGAAGAATCGATGACACCCAAACCTGGTTGCCCGAAGGGGTGTTCACACGAGCGGCAATGCGCGAACCCTCTGGGCTGATTGCGATCTCTTCGCGATTGGCAAGCGCCAACCAGCCGGCCGGAACAGCAAAGGCCGCGCCTTCCATGCCGATCACACGAATCTGTGAACCGGCTGGCTTGCCAGCGCTCCAGAGGTAACCCTGGCGGTCAAAAACCGGACGAACAGTGTTGGTGCGAGAATCCACGAGAATCGGCGATGAACCGATGGATGACAGCAGCACGAGGTGAACACCGTCTTTGCCGAGCAGCGCCGCGTGAGTTTCGTCGGTCGAGACCGCAAAGTCGGTCGCTTCGTAAGTCTTCGCAAGTCCGGTGATGTGCGAGAAGTTCGGCGAGATAGCCCCGGCCGTATGAGTGAACGCATCGGGGGTCAACACCACCGGAGTCTGGGCAGCCGGCGCCGAAACTCGTGCATTGAGATCGCCGATGCTCTGCGGCGAACGTTCGACCAGCACCTGCACGGTGTTGACGCTCGCGAGCTGACGAAGCGTCGCGTTCAACTGCGCCTTGAACTGCATCTTTTGCGTTGGAGTGAGGCTCAAGAACTTCGAATTTAGGTCAACCGAGGCGACACCGTTGGCAACCGAAACCGAACCGATCGACAACTTGATGCCAGCCGGAATCGATGAACCGGATGTGCCAGCCAGCCACTCGCTCGGGCCGCGGAACAACTCGGTCACCATCCGGGTTGAGGTCGATGCTCGAGCCGGGAACCAGCGCAGGTCGGGCACGAGGTATTTGTTCTGCTTATCGAAGAAGTAAAGCGTGTAACTGTGGAAGATCGCCTCAAAAATCGGGCGAATCAAGACCGTGAGATTAGGTGCCGAAGCGATGCGCCACTGCCCGTGCTCACGTACAAAGGTGATGTCGAGCGTGCGCTCGGTGCCAGGACGAGCAACCGAATAAACGCCGCGCTCATCCAGCTGTGACTGCACCTTGATGGTCACCTGCGCGCGCTTGTTAGCGTCGAAGGTGATGATCGGCTTGCCAGTTTCGACCAAGACCTCATCGGTCGGCTTCCACTTGGTTTTGAAGCTCTCACTGAGGTACTCGCGGGCCACCGCGTAATCGTTCTGCGGGCCGGTGCCGGCGTTCAAGAAGCCACTGATGATTTCATCTTGCGAGGCACCTTCGCTAGGTGCGCTAGGTGAGTAATACAGCTGCTCGTTGCTGAGGCCGCCATCAATGACCGGGCCAACGCGCACCTCGCCAGACATAGGCAATCTGGCGCAACCGGTCAAAACAAGAGCGCCGACCACTAGTGCGGTCAGGGCCGCCAAAAGCTTTCGCAAACTCTTAGGCATCCTGATCACCTCCGGTTTTGACCTCAGCCTGGTCGGCAAGCGAAGCCGGCTTCGACTTTGGCGGCAAAGGCAGCGGTGACTGCGAGAAGTTCTGGTTGTGAACGCGTGGCAGAGTCAGGCGGAACGATGCACCCTCGTTCGGCTTGGCCCACACCTGCAGCCAGCCGTTGTGCAGGTTGGCATCCTCGAGCGAAATCGACAGGCCGAGACCACCGGTGCCCTCTGCGGTGCGCGATTCGTCGGCTCGCCAGAAACGGTCGAAGACGCGGTCAACCTGGGCTCGAGTCATGCCGACGCCGTAGTCGGTAACCGAAACAGCAACGGCCTTTTCGTTTGCGCCGACGCATACCAAAATCGGTTTTCCGGCTCCGTGCTTCACGGCGTTGCTCAGCAGGTTACGCAGGATCTGCTCGATGCGCAGGGCATCGACCTCGGCCTCAACCGGTCCGTGCGGCAACTCGATCTCGATCTTTGAACCCTTGCTCATCGCGAGCGGTTCGATGGATGCGATAGCGGTTCCGACGATTCCGTTCAGGTCGTGCTGCTCGAGGTCGAGTTTGACAGCACCCGCGTCATAGCGCGAGATCTCGAGCAGGCTGTTGAGCAGGTTCTGAAAGCGCTCGATGTGTTCGTGCATCAACTCTGCCGAACGCTTAGCCGCGCCATCGAGCGAGTCACGCTGGTTGAAGATAAAGTCACCTGCGAGCTTGATGGTGGTTAGCGGAGTTCGAAGCTCGTGCGACACGTCAGAAACGAAGCGCTGCTGCATCTTGGAAACACGCTCCAGTTTGGCGATCTGCGACCTGAGCGCTCCGGTCATATCGTTGAACGAGTGAGCTAGCTGAGCGATCGCATCCTCACCCTTTTCATCGAGGCGAAGTTCGAGGTCACCGCCAGAGATCTCTTGAGCTACGCGAGCAATTTCTTGCACCGGCCGAACGATGCGACGTGTCACGAACCAGCCGATGGTCGCGATGATGATGATGGTTACGAGGCCACCCACAACCAGGGTTGCCTGCACGAAATCGAGCGTTTGCTGCTCGCTGCTCAGATTAAAAACCAGATACAGCTCGTATGCACCCGCGACCGGAATCGTCACCGGAGCACCTACAACAATGCCCGGAGAAGTCGCGCCTGAGGAGTCAGTCAGAGTCACTGATTGGTATGAGAGCTTGCCGTCCGACGCGCGAACTTGAGAACGCAGTTTGTCGCTGAACAGGCTGGTATCAAGGTCGGCCGAGATTGGACTCTGCAAGACCACCGAGGTGACCTGACCCGGGCTGCGCAACAGCGCTACCTTGCGGTTGTCGGATGTGCCCGTTGTTTCGATGTTCGGCACGACGGTGTTCACGAGGCGCTGAAGCGTGATTTCGTCGCTGACCGTGGTTGCCGAGAAAGTGTTTTGAACCTCGACCAATGCTCTTTCCGATTCGCCAAGAATCTGACTCAGGCGAGTGTTGAACAGACCGTTGCCGATCGAATAGCTGAGGAAGCCGCCGAGCAGTACCAGAGCGATTGCACTGAAACCAACGGTTGCGGCGACGGCTCGAAGCTGAAGCGAGCGACGCAGCAGGCGTGCAACGCCTCTAAACAGCTGCTTCGGGTTCACTTAGCCACCTAGAACTGGCCTCTGCCAGAGATTGAATTGCTGCTTAGAAACCGGTGCCGGCTTTGTAGCCGATGCCGCGCACGGTGGTCACAATCTTCGGGTTGTCTGGGTCGTCCTCGATCTTTGAACGCAGACGCTGAACGTGCACGTTCACTAGACGGGTGTCGGCTTTGTAGTGGTAGCCCCAAACCTGCTCGAGCAGCATTTCACGAGTGAATACCTGCTTCGGCTTGAGGGCCAGAGTGAGCAGGAGGTTAAACTCGAGCGGAGTGAGTGAAAGCTTGTCTGAACCCCGACGAACCTCGTGACCGACAACGTCGAGCTCGAGCGGGCCGATGCGGACAACCTCTGAGCTTTCCGGGGTCAAGCGGCGAAGGCTGGCATTGATGCGAGCGAGCAGCTTTTCCTGGTCGATTGGCTTTGCAATGTAGTCGTCTGCTCCGGCGTTCAGGCCGCGCACCTCATCCTCGGTGTCGCTCTTTGCTGTGAGCATGATGATTGGGGTTCCAGCAACAGCGCGAATCTCTTTGCAGACCTCTACGCCGTCCTTGCCAGGAAGCATTACATCGAGCAGAACCAGGTCTGGCTTGGTCGCCGAAAAGATCGCAAATGCACCAGAGCCGTCTTCGCTGTATTCGACTTCAAAACCGCGGGCCTCAAGAATGATGCCAAGCATGTCGCGGATGCCGGAATCGTCATCCACTACAAGGATCTTGTGAGCCATACATAACCTCTAAATTTCGTTCGCCCGAGAGCGAATGGTTGGTTCTATTTAATAGCGGTAGTGGTCAACCTTGTAAGGGCCATCTACCGAAACTCCGATGTAAGCGGCTTGTTCCGAGCTAAGACGAGTTAATTCAACACCAAGAGACGCAAGGTGCAAACTCGCAACCTTCTCGTCCAGGTGCTTCGGCAGGATGTAAACACCGATTGGGTACTCCTCCGGCTTGGTGAAAAGCTCAATCTGAGCGAGCACCTGGTTGCTGAACGAGTTGCTCATCACGAAGCTTGGGTGACCGGTTGCGTTGCCGAGGTTCATCAAACGCCCCTCGCTCAACACGAGCAGCGAACGACCGTTTGGCAAGCGCCACTCGTGCACCTGTGGCTTGATCTCGATCTTTTCAACACCAGGGATGCGCGCGAGTCCGGCCATGTCGATCTCATTGTCGAAGTGGCCCACGTTGGCGACAATCGCCAGGTGCTTCATTTGCATCATGTGGTCGGTGGTCAAGATGTTGGTGTTGCCGGTGGCGCTCACAAAGATGTCGATCTGGTCGATAACCGATTCGAGGCGTGACACCTGGAAGCCGTCCATTGCGGCCTGCAGCGCACAGATCGGGTCGATTTCACTCACAATGACGCGTGCACCCTGGCCGCGAAGCGCCTCGGCTGAGCCCTTGCCCACGTCGCCGTAACCAGCGACGAATGCCACCTTGCCGCCCATGAGGACGTCGGTTGCGCGGTTGATGCCGTCTGGCAGCGAGTGGCGAATGCCGTACTTGTTGTCGAACTTCGACTTCGTGACCGAGTCGTTCACGTTGATCGCCGGGAACAACAGTTCGCCACGCTTGTGGAAGTCATAGAGGCGGTGAACACCGGTGGTGGTTTCTTCGGTGACGCCCTGAATCTCGGCCGCGATCTTGGTGAAACGGTCAGGATGAGTCGCAGTCGAGAAGCGAAGCAGCTCGAGGATGACCGCATACTCTTCGCTGTCGCTCGGGCTGGTTGCCGGAACAGCACCGGCGAGCTCAAACTCGCGACCCTTGTGAACCAGCAGGGTTGCGTCGCCACCGTCGTCCAAAATCATGTTTGGGCCAACGTAGTCAGCGCCTTCGACCTCTGCCTCTGATGACCAGTCGAAGATGCGGTCGGTGCACCACCAGTACTCCTCGAGGGTCTCGCCCTTCCAGGCGAATACAGGGATACCCTTTGGTTCGGCAGGGGTTCCGCTGCCGACGACTACTGCCGCAGCGGCTTCGTCCTGGGTCGAGAAGATGTTGCACGATGCCCAACGCACCTGTGCGCCAAGTGCGGCGAGGGTCTCGATGAGAACCGCGGTCTGCACGGTCATGTGCAGCGAACCGGCAATGCGTGCGCCCTTGAGTGGCTGGCTGGCCGAGAACTCGTCGCGCAGAGCCATGAGGCCCGGCATTTCATTTTCGGCTAGGCGAATCTGGTGACGGCCCGACTCGGCTAGTTCGAGGTTGGCGACGCGAAACTGGTCGGTTGCGAGGGTGCTTTTTGCGGCTGCAGACATTGCGAAATTACTTTCTGATGAGGGCCAATACTTCGTCACGAAGACTGTGCATTAATGACTCGTCAGAGGCTTCGACGTTAAGGCGCAGCAGAGGTTCTGTGTTAGAACTACGAACATTAAACCACCACCAAGATTCCCCGGCAGCATTCTTTTTGCCGCCGTTCGGGCTGGTGAAGGTGAAGCCGTCGAATTCCTCGAGCTGACCGCGGTCGGTGAAGGCTTCGATGATGCGAGCGCGCGCGGCCGGCACATCGGCGACAGTCGAGTTGATTTCGCCCGACATGAAGTACGGGTTGTATTGCTTGGCGAACTCGCTCAGCGGTGCCGCTTGCGAGCCAAACTCGGCGAGCACGTGCATCGCGGCGAGCATGCCGTTGTCGGCACCCCAGAAGTCACGGAAGTAATAGTGCGCCGAGTGCTCGCCACCAAAGACGGCGTTCGTTTCGGCCATCGCATCCTTGATCAGGCTGTGGCCGACCTTGGTGCGATAAGGCTTGGCACCATCGGCCTCGATAACCTCTTCGACGATGCGCGAAGTGAGCAGGTTGTGCAGCACGGTCACGGCCGCACCAGGGTTCTGCGCCTTCTCGCGAGCGATTTCGCGGCGGGCCACGATTGCGGCGACCGCGCTAGGCGTTACTGGCTCACCGAGTTCGTCAATCACGAAGCAGCGGTCGGCGTCGCCGTCGAATGCAAGACCGATGTCGGCTCCGTGCTCAACAACGGCCGCCTGCAGGTCGACCAGGTTCTTGGGGTCGAGCGGGTTAGCTTCGTGGTTAGGGAAACTGCCGTCGAGCTCGAAGTACATCGGGATGATTTCGAGCGGCAGGGCCTCGAGGTCGGTTGCGTGACCCAACACGGCAGGCACAGTCATGCCGCCCATGCCGTTGCCGGCATCGACGACGACCTTGAGCTTGCGAATGCCGGTCAGGTTGACCAGTTCACGCAGGTAGCTCGCGTAGCGAATCAGGATGTGCTCCTCGCGGTAGCTGCCAGGGGTGGCAACGGCGTCAATTCCGTTTTCGAGGTATGCCTTCGCGCGGTCACGGATTGCCGCAAGACCGGTGTTGAGGCTGATGCCTCGAGCACCAGCGCGCGAGAACTTGATGCCGTTGTAGGTGGCGGGGTTGTGCGAGGCGGTGAACATCGCCGCCGGAGCATTGAAGACACCCGACGCGAAGTAACTCTCGTCGGTCGAGCAGAGGCCGATCGAGACAACGTTGGCACCGCGAGCCTGGGCTCCGCGAGCAAACGCTTCGGCAAACTCTGGCGATGAGTCACGCATGTCGTGGCCGACCACGACATCGCTGCCAGCTGCACCGAGCTCGTCGACAAAGCCGGCGGCTAGCGCCTCGACAATCTCAAAAGTCAGGTCTTTGCCGACCAGGCCACGAACGTCGTAGGTCTTGACAATCGCATCCCAATTAATGGTGCTCATGGTTCTCGTTTCTAGTAACGGTCGCGAAGACCGGTGCGGCGCTAGGCGACGCTTGTGTGCCTGACCAGTTGCCAGCCGTTTGGCACGGTGAAGTTTTTGACGTGATCGCTGCACAGGTCGTGTGCGTGCGGCTCGCTTTGAGCGGTGAGCGGACCAAGAACGGCAACCGATGACGCGTAGTCAAAGGTGAGCGTTGCAACAGCGTTTTTGCTGCAACCCTGCTTGGAACAAGCTCGTTGAATCATCGGTTCAAGGATACCAATTCAGGGTTTTCGACACCTAAACTTGCCAGCATGGACCTGAGTCGAAACTCGCGCCGAGACCGGCACGGACGCGGCATGCGCGGCATGCTGGTGCGCGCTCCGTTCCGCGGCCGCAGGGCACCTTCGGGCCTGGTCGAGATCGTCGCTGGCACGGTCGAATACCTCAAGAATGAGTTTCCGAACGACTTCGCAAAACTGCAGTGGCGAGTGAGCGACCAGGGGCCGGTCGAGGTCGTCGATGGCGTCGAAAAGGTTCGACGCTGGACCAATGACCCAGCGAGCATGACGATCCACATCTATCGGCTGCCAATTGAACGTCTCGGCCATGTGCGCCGAATGGACGCGATTCACGAACGCATGCACATCGAGGAATACGTTTTTGCCGCGGCAGCCGATTTGGTCGGCAAGGACCCGTTCGACTTTTTGCCTGGCGGGCCGCGCTAAGGCTTGAGCGAACGCCGCGCTTTGGCGGAAGTCGTGTATTAGCGAACGCTGACCATCAACTTCGACGCCGAATTCTTGTAATCCGTGATCGGCAAGGTCGCGACGGTCGAATCGAGGTCGATGACCAGGTTTGCGTGCAGCGCATCCGAATCGGTCTTGATCCAAACCAATGCGCCTGCGGTCAACCCAATCGTGCGAACGCCACCTCCGGCGAGCTTGACGACTGGCGCAGTGCCTGCAGCGACCTGAGCCGGACTGCCAAGCTGCAGTGAGACCTCACTCTTGCCCGAGTTGCCCAGCGAGAGCTTGGTAACACCGCTCTGCGGAACTCGGAACGCACGCACGCCCTTGAGTGATTGGCCGGCTTGCAGCCAAGCAAAGTCGGTGGCCGGTGACTTGGTCTTGTTGGTGCGTGGGAGGCGAATGGCTGCCTGAATCGGCTTATCGGCCGATACGAACGCGACGTAGTCACCATCGGCTAGCCCTGTGATTGGCACATCGGTTACCGCACCGACGCGAAGCTGCTGCCGCAAAACCGTGCCAAAGGTGCGCGCGGTCGCGCCAAAGATTTGCGCGGTCACGGTGACCGAGCTCGTCGAAGTTGCACCGTTGAACGACGGCACGAATACGCGAAGCATTGGCGTCTGGTCGGCATACTCGGGGCGGGTTTTGATGATCGTGGCAGCATCGGCACTACCCCGGAGTAACAGACCCGGAATCACGATCGACTTGCCCAATTCGGTTGACGGCGAGATGAAGTCGCTGCCGCCAGGAATCGTGCCGCGCATGGTCTTCTGCTGCAACCAGGCGGCAATCGAGCCTCCGGTCGCGCTGACGTGCAGAGCAAGGGTCGCCTGGTTGATTAGGTCGGATGCGAGCGGCAACACCAGCGTCTTGCCTGACGGAACCGAGAGGCCGGCCAGGCCATCGGCCTTCACAACACCACCCGCGTTGTAGGCCTGGATGTCGATTTGGGCATCCACTCGGCTTGGATTGGTTACCACCAGAAGTGCCTCGCGGCCAACCGTGGTGTCGCCGCCGACGAACCAGAGATCTGTGCTCGGGGCCTGACAGCTTGCCGCAAGCAGACCGCTGAAGTCTGCCGCGTTCTGAAGTTGAAGAGTCGAAACGTTGAGCAGCTTCGAGCCCTGCTCGAGTTCTCCATTCGGGTCAACAACCGTGATCGAAGTCGGGCGAGCGATGCGTGCTGGCGCTCCAGCCGATGCCGGCAGTGCGGTCGAATCACCCTGGGTGGCCAGCGGTGTCGTGTTCACCTTGGCCCTGTTCGTCGCCGCGATAGCACCAGAGACGATGGCATTGACCTCGGCCGAACCGACCTGGTCAAAAGTGCCCAACTTGGTGCCGCTTGCACCGCCCGAACGGTATGCCCCACCCGGGCAAACGAGGTTCAGGTCGGCCGCTTTGGCGTCCTGTTGAGCCGCGCTCGGCAAAGAGCCAACACTCACGCCAAAGGTTGGGGCGAAGTTCGAACCGATGATGAGCGCTGCGAGCAGCAGCACGAGTGAGAATCCAGAACCGAGGATGCGCTTAATCAAAGTCTTCGCCTCCCGTCGGCTCATCGGTTTGACCAACAAAGATTTCGCTCTCGCGTCGACGCCCAGTAGCAACCGATCGACCCGGAATCGCAAGCAGCACGAACCCGAGAATCACAACCAGCTGAATCACTTTGGTCGTCGACCAAGGCGAAGGAGTCGACTTTGGCGCGACAGACAATTCAACATTCGGGTGCGACACTCGCCAGAGGCGTCCGTAATCAGTCTGCCCGACGGCCTCGAGCGCGTCGTTTGCGTCAAGCGCAATGGCGAGCGCGCGAGAGTTAGCGCTGGCACTCGTCGGCTGCAAAATGTAACCGATGCCGGTCTCGCGCAGGGCCGCGGTCAAGTCTTTGCCGTTCGCCGAGGCGAGGTCGGCAACCAGCTGACCCACGGTCGAATACTCCCCGCGCTGTTGTGCCAAACCAGCGAGCGCGAAACGGTATGCGGTGCTGACATCGTCGAGTTGCACTCCATCACCCGAGACCAATTCGGCAGTCAGGTGACGCTGCGATTGCGCGTCAATTTCAGAATCTGAACCCACGCCGACGTCCTTCAGCACGAGAGTCTTGAGCTGACTGCCGCGAGCGGTTTCGGCAGCCACGATGGAAGGCACGACTCGTCCGTCGGTGTAATCCACCGAACTGGTGCTGAACGCAAACAGCGCGGCCGAAGGAGCAACCGTCACAATGGCCGTGATCGCAGCGAAGATTCGACGCGGAGCCGTGACCGAGAGCTGATCGAGGGCGAAGATTGCCAGCGCGATGAGACCCATCGCGGCAAGAGCGAGCAGCGCATACGGTGAGCCATTTACTCGTTCTAGAGCGATTGCCGATGAGCCAACTCCGATGGCTGCGAACTCGAGACGCTCGACAAGCCACGCGCTAACGAGAGCCGCAATGACCAGCAGCCACAGGGTGCTCGCGAACACAAAACGCTTGCTGAGCAGCGCGATAGCGGCCAACAGCAGCACCGGCACGGTGATCCAAACCGAGTATGCGCCCAAGCCCCACAGCGCCTGCAGTTGGGTGGTTCCGCCGCCCAGAAGCAGCTGCCAGAACTGGTGAATCGGGCTAGGTTGCGAGAGCCCAGGGTCGGCCAGCGGAGCCAACGGTTGCAGCAAGCCGACTACCTCGAAGTAAACAATCGGAACAAGCGCGGCACCGAGCGGCAGAGGAATCCAGAGCAGGTAACCGAACTTGCGAAGTCGCGAGAACAAGACGACGACGATGGCCAAGAGCAGCACCGGCAACAGATTCGGTGCAGCGGCACCGATGACCATGAGCAAAAGACCCGAGGCACCGACCCACGACCAGGTGCGCTGCGCCGAACGCTTTGGTGCGTTCTGGCCCATGCCGGCGGCTCGAGCGGTCGCGAGGGTGAACCAAGGCAGTGCGATGGTGGCGATGACCGCAGTGATACGTCCGTCGAGTTGCGCGGCACCGAAGGCCGGCCAGAGCGCGAACAGCAAAGCGCCGAGGTTGCGCAGCCAACCGCGTGAAGTTATGAGTGAAAGGGCCTTCCAGGCGCCAAGGAACGCCAGCGGCTTGGCGATGAACAGCAGCACAGCCAGAGCGAGGCTCGGTTGCCAAGGGGTCAGGCTGCCAACGGCGAGCAGCACCCAATTGAACGGATCGCTCGGCCCATAAAAACCGAGCCCGATGTTCTGATAGCTCGCGCCGGCGTGCGTGAAGAGCGTGTACCAGTCGCCCGAAAGCGGCAGCAAGCCACCGCCAACGGCTGCCGTATTCGTCGGCCAATACGCGAAGCTGAGCGCAAGCAGACCGAGCACCCACCAGAAGGCTCCGCTGCCCGAAAGAGTCTGGCGACCTCGTTCGTCGCGAGTGGTGTCGATGGCGCCTTCTTGCAGCAGCGGTGCCGAACTCGCGGCAACCGCCTCTTCGCCGAGCACCTCTAGGTCTTCGCGCATTGCGTCATTCAAACGCTGCTGACGCACCTGCTGCCGGGTCGCGCGCAAACCATCGAGATCGCGCAGCGCAAGCACCGAGTTGCGACGAGCCAGCGAACGCGAACTGAGTCGACGGAATCCAGTGAAAAAGACCCAAATACCGGTCGAGAATTCGGCCCAGATGCGATTCGGGTGCTTGGCGGCAACCGCCCAGACCGCGCGCAGAATGCCGATGATCGGCGAGAACAAAATGTAGGCCAGCGCGAGAATCAAAGGTGAGTATGCGATGCGCAGGTGCGCGTTTGCACGACGAAGTGCGGCTCGCGGGCTCGTACCCAACCAGCGCTTTGGTCGCTTGCCGGCCAGCGACAAACCGGCGTGAGCCAGCTGAGCTTTCGGTGCGACGACCACGCGGTGCCCGGCACGACGAACGCGGATGCTGAAGTCGACATCGGCAGCCAGATTCGGTGCCGCTGGGTCAAAACCGCCGACCGCCGCATAGACCTCGCTACGAACAAAGATGCCCGCCGTGCCAACGGCCAAGACGTCATCCAGTTCGTCATGCTGCGCCTGGTCTAGCTCGCCGGCAATCGGCGAGAAGATGGCACCCGACTTGGTGAGGGTCAGACCGAGCTGCATGATCTGTCGATGGTCATTCCAGTGCAGCTGCTTTGGTCCGATGACGGCAACCGATGGCGAAACCTCGACCACCTTGAGTAGTTCGCTGAGCGCGTCCACTCTCGGCGCGCTGTCGTCGTGCAGCAGCCAGAACCAGTCGGTTTGACCTTCTGGGGCAATTGCGAGTGGTTGGCAGGCGTCAATAGCCTGGCCGAGGTTTTTGATGGCTCCGGTGGCGACTAGAGATTCGCCTTCGAGGAGCAGTTCCGCTGAAAGTGTGCGATCTGCCGAGGTGTCGATAACGACAATTCGATCGGCTTTGCGGTGTTGATCGCGAAGGGCTCCGAGAGTCACCGCGAGGTGTTCGCTGTCGCCGGGGGCGACAACTAGTGCGGTGACAAAGGGCTTCATGGTGACGGCTAAAAAGCCGAGTTATGCGCGCTTCTTGAGCTTGCGGCGCTCACGCTCTGAGAGGCCGCCCCAAATTCCGAAACGCTCGTCGTTTGCAAGCGCGTACTCGAGGCACTGCTGCTTGACATCGCAACCGGCGCAGATGCGCTTTGCGTCGCGGGTTGAGCCACCCTTTTCAGGGAAGAAGGCTTCTGGGTCGGTCTGCGAGCAGATCGCGTCTGCCTGCCAGGCCAGCGGGTTGGTGTCTTCGCCGTCCGAGTATGCCCCCGAGACGCCAAGTCGAAGTACATCTACGAACCAGTTATCTGGCACACGACTGCGGCTGTCCATACGCTTCCTATCTGACATGTTGAAGCAGCTGCTGCGCGGACCAGCCACGCTGCCAACTACTTTCGTCTATGTAATTACAGCGATGTTATTCACTCCGTGTCAAGTTGAATTTTCCAAAGTATGAGCCTGAGGTGGAAGGTCTTCAGACCCGATACGGCGCGGATATACGGCAAACCGCATACCGAAATCGACTCATACGTTCGGATGGCCCAAAAAACCCTTGAAATTACGCGGAATTTGCGCCCGCTATCCTGAGTTGTATGAGCGTTTTGGTCACTGGCGGAGCCGGATACATCGGTTCGCACGTTGTTCGATTGTTACAAAATCGAGGGGAAGAAGTCGTCGTCGTTGACGATTTCAGCACCGGTCTGGCCGAGCGTTTGGGCGATGCCACTCAGATCCACCTCAACCTCTCAAGCGCCGAGGCTATCGAAACCCTTGGTGATGTCATGCGCGAATACGGAGTCACCTCGGTGATTCACCTGGCCGCCCGCAAGCAGGTCGGCCAATCGGTCGAACAGCCCGAAGAGTATTACCTGCAGAACATCGGCGGCATGGCGAACCTGCTCAGCGCGATGCGTCAGAACGGTGTAACCCGCCTCGTGTTCAGCTCGAGTGCCGCAACCTACGGCATGCCGGATGTGCCTGCCGTCACCGAAGATCTCGACTGCCGACCGATCAACCCGTACGGCGAGACGAAGCTAGTGGGTGAATGGTTGGCAGCCGATGCCGCTCGCGCCTGGGGTCTGCGTCACGCAAACCTTCGCTACTTCAACGTCGCGGGTGCAGGCTGGCCAGACCTCGCTGACACCGCGGTGCTCAATCTCGTACCAATCGTTTTTGCTGCACTTCGTGAAGGTC
>ERZ650311.953-NODE-953-length-15687-cov-8.581947_pt1 | contig 15687 bp, 21 predicted proteins | sample MGYA00376247_ERZ650311 | MGnify/ENA primary metagenome ERZ650311 (study PRJEB26733, sample SAMN07839324) | wastewater metagenome | biome: small river; feature: stream; material: water | place: USA: North Carolina | collected 2016-07-28 ... | reverse complement strand
ACGCCGCCGACGCCGCCGCCCCCGCTCGCGCACGGAATCGCGTGCTCTCGGACTTCGCGGAGCGGGTGGTGCAGATTTTGGTAGACATGGGCGCACCCGGGGCGCAGTGGCTGGACCTGTCGCCGCTGCGGGAGGGGGCGTAGCATGGCGACTGAGCGCGTGGTCGATCGACGGCATCGACGCCGCCATGCGCGAGATGGGCAAGATCCGCATCGAGGCGTTGGAGTGCTTCCGCGACACGCTGCCGCTCGCGTCCCCGCAGGCTGAGACGAAGGGAGACGAGTAGATGGCGACCGTGCTCGGTTCATGCTTGATCGTTCTCGGAGCAGCGGTGGTGTTCGCTGCGCTGCTTGGCGCTGGTGCCTACACCCTCGACTGGCTGCATCGTCGCGTTGTTGAGCCGTGGCGAGTAAGGGTTGCGCAGGCGGAGTATGACCGCTTCCGTGATCGGCTGATGACGGATTCGTGGTGGTTTAGCGAAGACCCACCCACGATGGCGCTGGTGCAAGAGATGGCGTCTACCATCTACGACGTGAGCCGTGCGCGTGAGAATTGGCGGCGGGCTCGCGCCGTGTCCCCGCAGGCGAAGGAGGACTGACCATGTTCAGCGATAACGGCGGGCCGTCAGACCGCGACCGGCTACACGAGGCGTACAAAGAGATTCGGCGGTTGCAGGAGGCGCTCGCCGCCGCGCAGGCCCCGCCCGCGTCGGACCCGAAGGATGCGACCCACGAGTACTGTCCGAAGTGCCTGATGAGCGGTCGTCTCGGCGCCATGACGGCTTTGCGGAAGGACAACGGCGAGCGGTATTGCCTTGGGTGTGTCGAACGGCTGCAACCGCTCTATCCGGCCGCGCAGGCCCCGCCGGGTCTGTATCGTCAGGGCCAAGAGGACATGCGCCGACGTGTGCTCGACATCGTGCGTGATCCGTCCGATTGCCGCATCGTGAAGAAGCTGCCGATCTGGGGCGTGCCGGGGATGTCGGAAGCCGCGGCGGCCGTGGCTCCACTGGTCGAGCGGGCGCAGCAGGCGACGGGCGGAAGCGATGCCAGCGACTTCCGTATGCGCCAGTCGGACCCGCCGGGGCTGGTGGCGCTGATGGTCGAGTGGAAGCGGCTGCGCAAGGCGGTCAACGACGCTGACAACGGGCGTGAAGGCCCGCCGTGGTCGCTGATCGAGGAGTGCAAAGCAGCGTACGAGCGCGTGCTGGCCTACCCCCTGCCCGCGTCCCCGCAGGCGAAGGAGGACTGATCATGACCGTCAAGGAACTGATCGTTGAGTTGCAGCGGATGCCGCCAGACGCGGAGGTGCGGTTCCCGAACATGGAAATCGACCAACTGGAGCCCATTCACGAGGTGCGAGTAAAACCGCACTACGGACGCTCATGTGTGGTGCTGAGGTAGCAATCCCATGATCCACCCCGGCGATACCGTCACCCTGGTCACCTCGTGGGACGCGATCCGCGTAGACGAGGCGACTGCCTATTGGCTGAACGCCAACCAGTGGGCCGTGCGCTGCCACTGGCCGCGAGGCTCACTGCGGTGTTGACGTCCTACGACTAAGCGTAGAATATACGCGTAAGGGGGCGTCATCATGGGCAAGAAGGGCAAGGGTAAGGGTAAGGGCGGATGCAAGTAGCGGCGGGCCGGCCGCAAGATCGGCTGCGCACCGGGGCGAAGCGTGACGCGGTGCTGGCGGCCCTGGCCGAGCCGCGGACGGCGGTTGAGGTGGCCGCGCTGACGCGTGAGCCGGTGTCCTGCATCAAGGCATGGATCGCCTGGCTGCAGCGCGCGGGGCGCGTGGCACGCGTGGACCGGGTGAAGTCGACGACGCGGATCAAGACCGGGCGCGTCTCGGGGCAGTGGCAAGGCGTCTACCAGCGCACGGGGTAGGCGAGCACGAACGCAGTCAGGGGCGGCGGCGTGGAAGGACACGCGGCCACGATAGTCAGCAGCTATCACCCGCACGAAATCAGCGAGCGGGCAGGCATCGACAAGGCGGCCAACGAAAAAGCCGCGAAGCTCAAAGCCGACCGGCTGGCGCGCGTCGTGGACATGCGAGCCGGGGCGCTCATCGGCCTGATCGGCGCGGACAAGGCGAAGGCGCAGCGGATCGTGGCGTCGTTCCGGCGCGCGGTCGGGCGCGTCTAGAGCGCTTGGCGTTCTAGCGCTTACGTAAACCGTAAGCGCGCAATTGGACTTTTTGAACATGCCACGAGGCGGCGCACGGCCGAACAGCGGCCCGAAGAAGGGCGCGAAGTACAAGCCCACGCTCGACAAGGAGGCGGCCCGCGAAGCCCTGCGGGCCATCGTCCTGCGCGAGATGGAATCCCTGGTCGCCTCGCAGATTTCCGCCGCGAAGGGGATTCGCTACCTCGTGGCGCGCAACAGGGCGTCCGGCAAGTTCGTCCGCCTCGACGAAGAAGCGATGACCAAGCTACTCGCGGGCGAGGACGACGATTCGCTCGAAGCTGTCGAGGTGTGGGAGAAAGACCCGAGCGTGCAAGCGTTCACGGACCTGATGAACCGTGCACTCGACAAGCCCAAGGAGCAAAAGCAGGAACTTGAGCTGACGGGCGAGTTGACGGTGATTCCGGAACGCCTGGCCGCGGCGCGCAAGCGGCTGGCGGCGCGAGGCAAGAAGTGACGCTCAAAGAAGTGCTCAAGCGCATGCGGTCAGTCATGCTGCACGACTACAGCGCGGAGTTTGGAGAAAGCCCGCAGGCCGCCCGAGACTATGCGGAGCGGTATATCGCGCGGGCCGAGGCTGAGATTGCTTCGGATGGTTACGCGGCGATCGTCGCTCGTGGCATAGTCGCTGATACGGCGGCCATGTGCGCGGAGATGCCGCCGAAAACGCCGTGGTTCCCGGATCGCGTGCGCTCCGGCCGCGAGCGCCTGGGGGAGTGACATGGCCGAGACGATGACGCCCGCGGAACGGCTGCGCGTGCTGGCCGAGTGGGTAACGCAGATGTCCATCGTCCTACCCTCGGCGGCCGAGCGGGCCGACTTGCTGGCCGGGGCCGACGCGCTGGATCGGCTGGCGCAGACATGCGGGAACTGCCAGCACGCGGACACTGATAATGCGATTGGCGGCTGGGTGTTCTGCGCCTTGTCAACAGTGAGCCCCGACGAGCGCTACACGTTCCCGTTCGCCTACCGGCCGATGCCCTTCGACGAACGCTGCAAGTGCTGGACGAAGCGGGAGAACGCATGATCCTCAGCAGGGAAGAGGCGTTTCAGCTCGCGTTCGGCCATCTGCGCCGTTGGGCGCCGAGCTTGAGCCTGTGCCTGTGCTCAAACATGGAGTGGCGGAACGCTCACGCCTGGCAGGAGCAGCGCGAGGGCGATACCGCCGTGCTCGCGTGCGACTGCGGCGCGCGGCTCACGTATCCGGTCAACCTGCGGCTGGTCGCCAACTGCGGGACGTGCGCGCATCGGGTCGAGACGCCGGACGACGCGAACAAGGACCACGAATGCCGGCGCTACCCGCCAACGGCCGGGCGTGGGGCTGGGCACCTGGTGCGGCGAGCATAAGTCGAAGGGGGATGCGTGACGCTCGACGACTACGAGGCTCGGCACGCTGCGGCGGCGTGGGCGCTGAACACTCGGCAGGCGGCGGCGGGAGAAGCGATCCGCCGGCAGGATGCCGCGCGCCGGGGGTGGCGGTGCGGCCGGTGCGGCTACCACGGCCGATGGCCGAACGAGCCGTGTTACTGCGGCGAGCGCAATCATGAGCGTGGCGGCAGTGGCGGCAAAGCCTGACACTCTCCACGGCGAGCTCGCGGATTTCGTCGCGCAGTTCTACGACGATCCGCTGGGCTTCGTGCTGGCGGCGTACCCGTGGGGCGAACCCGGCCCGCTGCAGGACTTCGACGGGCCGGACATCTGGCAGCGCGAGTTCCTGACCTGGCTCGGGGAAGAAGTGCGGCGCCGGTCGTTCGACGGCCATACGACGGTCGAGCCGATCCGGGCGGCCGTCTCGAGCGGTCACGGCATTGGCAAGGCTCAACCGGTCGACACGGACATTCCGACGCCGCACGGCATGCGACGGCTCGGCGACCTGACACCCGGTGACACTGTCTTCGGCGCCGATGGGCAACCGGCGAGCGTGGTGGCCGTGCACGATCGGGGGCGCCTGCCGGTCTACCGCGTGGCGTTCGATGACGGCTCGGCGACGTTGGTGTGCGGCGATCACCTGTGGACGGTCAAGGGGCGGCAGCAGCGCCGGAACGGCCGCGCCTGGGTGACGCTCAGCACGGCGGACCTATTGGCGCATGGCGTGACGCGTTCGAATGGCCGCGCTCGGGCTCGGCAGTGGGAGATCCCGACGCAGGGGGCGGCGGCCTTCGCGGCTGGCGACGTGCCCGTGCATCCCTACACGCTTGGCGTGTGGCTCGGCGACGGTGGACGCCTCACGGGGCGCATCACGAGCGCCGACGCGGAGGTCATCGACCGGTTGCGGGCCGTGGGCGAGACGGTCACGGCGGTCAACGGCGCGTCGTACGCGTGGCAGATCGCCGGGCTGTTCCCCAAGTTGCGGACGCTCGGCATCGGCGACCGCTACAGCTACCAGAAGAGCGTGCCGGTCGCCTACATGGAAGCGCCGGCCGACGTGCGGGTCGAGGTGCTGCGCGGGCTACTCGACACGGATGGCGAGTGCGGCGATCAAGGGGCCGTCGTCTTCAACTCGACCAGCCTCCCGCTGGTCGACGATGTCGTGTGGCTCGCGCGATCTCTCGGTTGGAAAGCGCGGCTCCAGCCTACGGTGAAGCGCCCGACGTACCCCGGTCCGGACGGGCAGCGCTTGAACGGGCGCCCGTGTTGGCGGGCCACGCTGACCGTGCCGGCGGGTGAACGCGCGTTCTGGGTCACGCGCAAGCAGGCTCGGGTGCGCACCGTTGAAGCGCGCTACCTCTCGCGGTGGATCGCGTCCATTGAGCCCGCAGGCGAGGCCGAGTGTTGGTGCATCACGGTTGACCGGCCCGATGGGCTCTATCTGACCAACGACTTCATCGTCACGCACAACAGCACCCTGCAAGCGTGGCTGGTGGATTGGATCATGTCCACGCGGCCGTACTGCCGCGGCACGATCACGGCGAACACGAATACGCAGCTCGACACGAAAACCTGGGCGGCGATCCTCTACTGGCGCAAGCTGTCGGTGACGGCGCCCTGGTTCGAGGCGAATACGGCGCGCGTCTACTTCAAGGGGATGCGCGAATCGTGGTTCTGCGCGCCGCAAAGCTGCAAGGAGGAAAACTCGGAGGCGTTCGCCGGCCAGCACGCGGCGAATTCCACGTCTTTCTATGACTTCGACGAGGCGAGCGCGATTGCCGACGTGATCTACGAGGTGGCGCAAGGCGGCATGACGGACGGAGAACCGATGTGGTTCCTGTTCGGGAACCCGACGCGCAATTCGGGCGCGTTCTACCGGGCGTGCTTCGGCTCGGACAAGCATCGCTGGAAGGTCTGGTGCATCGACTCGCGCGACTCGAAGCTGACCAACAAGAAGCAGATCGCGGAGTGGATCGCAGACTACGGCGAGGATAGCGATTTCGTCCGGGTGCGCGTGCGCGGCCTGGCGCCGAAGGCGTCCGACGCGCAGTTCATCTCGGCCGGCGCCGTCTACGATGCGGCCAAGCGTAGCGTCTACGTCTTGCCGGATGAACCGCTGGTCGCCGGGCTCGACCTGGCGCGCGGGGGCGAGGATCGGACGGTCCTGCGCTTCCGGCGCGGGCTCGACGCGCGGAGCATCCCGCCGATCCGGCTGACGGGCGAGCAGTCGCGCGACTCGATGGCCGTGGTGGCGATGGTCGATCGCGTGCTGTCTGGCCGGGTGCAAGGGCTGACGGTCGCGGCCCTGTTCGTGGATGCCACGGGCGGGTCGATCGGCGGCCCGGTGGCGGACCGGCTGCGCCAGATGGGCCATCGCAACGTGTTCGACGTGCAGTTCGGCGGGGATTCGCCCGCGCCGAAGATGGCGAACATGCGGGCGTTCATGTGGTCGTCGATGCGGGATTGGCTCGACAAGGGCGCGATCGACGCGTCGCCGGACCTGGAAACGGACCTAACCGGGCCGGGGTACGGGCACGACAAGAAGGACCGGCTGTTGCTCGAGTCGAAAGAGTCGATGAAGAAGCGCGGGCTGTCGTCGCCGGATGACGGGGATGCGCTGGCGCTGACGTTCGCGCGGGTGGTGCGGCCGGTGGAGTCCGAGGACGTGTCGGAGCGGTACGAGGCGCCGCGGCCGTGGGCATGATCGACGAGGACGAGCCATCGGGCGAGGCGGTGGGCGAGCGGCACCGGGGCGCGTGCGGGAAAGCCTGCTATCCGGGGCAGTCGAGCGCGAAGGCGGCGCTTCGTCGGCTGCAGGAACGCGGGAAGGGCCGGACGTGGGAAGGGCGGCTGCACGTCTACCAGTGCCGCGACTGCGGCGCGTGGCACGTCGGGCACACCTACCGGCACGGGTAAGCGGTGAAATTGTTGCGCGCGTTCGGGCGAGGCGCGCACCATGAGGGCGCATGGCCGCGCGTGACTTCCGACTGATTCGTGGGGGCAAGGCGCCTGAGATGACTGTGGCGCAGCGCAAGGCCGGGACGTCGGACATGGTCGCGTACCTCGGTCAGTTGTCGGCGGACGACTTCGCGCGCTGGCTCGAGGGCATCCCCGCACACTTCCACGCGGACGCCCGCGCGCTTCGGGCGCGCTACGTGCCTCCCGTCACGGCCTGAGCCGCACATGGACGACATCAAGGAACTGCGCGACGCGTTCACGGCGGACGACGACGAGTGGTCGCAGCATCGGAACGCCCGCGAAAAGGACATGAAGGCCCTGGGGCCTGATTCGACCTGGGACGAGAAAGAGCGCGAGGCGCGGCAGTCCGAGGGCCGGCCGTGCCTGTCGTTCGACGAGCTCGGCCAGCACGTCAACCAGTTGGTGAACGACGCCCGCGAGCAGGACCGGGGCGTGTCCGTGTCGCCTGGGCCGGAGGATGCGGACGACTCGGAATCGCGCTTCGTGCAAGCGCTCATCCGGGAAATCGAGACGAAGTCGAACGCACAGTTGGCCTATACGCGCATGTTCGAGGACGCGGCCAGCGGCGGCTATGGGTTCCTGCAGATTCGCGCGGTCTACGCGCGGGATCGGTTCGACGAGGGCCAGCCGATCGGCGCGGAGGCGTTCGACCAAGAGCTGCGCATCGTGCCGGTCCACAATCCCGATCTGGTGACGCCGGGCTACTTCACGTTGCCGAACTTCGCGGACGCGGAGCGCTTCTGGATCGACGAGCGGGTGACGCACGCCGAGTACAAGCGGCGCTGGCCGGACTCCGAACTGACGCCAAGCGACGTCATCAAGGAAGCCGGCGTGCGCTGGGCGACCGACAAAGCCGTGTGGGTGCGCGAGCGGTGGCAGAAGGAGACGACCCGGCGGCGCCTGGCGCTGATGCCCAACCCGGACCCGACGAACCCTGATCCGGTGGGCGTGTGGGTGGATACCATCCCGAAGGGCGAGCGGCGCGAGGTCCTGAAGGCGGCCCTAGCCGAACGCTGGGTCGACGTGCCGAAGATCACGCACGCGATCACGAACGGCGTCGAGTACCTTGAGGAACCGAGCGAACAGCCCGGCATCTACCTGCCGATCGTGGGTTGCACGGGGAAAATCCTGTGGGAAGGCGACACGCGGTACCTGATGTCGCTGATCCGCAAGGCGCACGACCCGCAACAGGTCCACAACTACAGCAAGACGACCGAAGCGGAGCTGGCGGCGATGACGCCGAAGTTCCCCTGGTTCTACTACGCCGGGGCGCTCGACAAGACGAACGCGGCGAAGCTGGCGAACGCGAACCGGAAGCCGGTCGGCGGCATTGCGATTGAACCCACGTTCGACAAGTGGAATCCGGCCTGGGGGCCGGTGCCGTACCCCACGCGCAACCCGTACGATCCGCCGATCCAGGCGTTCGAGATGCTGGCCGAGTCGACGCGACGGTCCATTCAGTCGTCGATGGGGACGGGGTTCCTGCCGACCGAGGCGCAGCGGTTGAACCAGAAGTCTGGCGTGGCGCTGCGCGAGATCGCCTCGAGCGCGAGCAAGGGCGCGTATCACTTCGTCGACCACTACGAGCACGCGATCCGCCATGTGGGTGATGTGCTGGTGGACCGGATTCCGTACTACTACGACACGCCGCGGAATCTGCACGTCCGGGGCAAGGACAACGAGCCGATCAAGGTGCGGATCAACGATCCGGAGGCGCCGGCGCCGGCCGACCTGGGCGGGAAGCCCATTCTTCTCAAGAAGGGCGCCAAGCTCACGGTGACGGTGTCGACGGGACCGAGCTACGCGACCGAGCAGGAAAAGGCGTCGGAGTTCGCGGACAACTTCGTGACGGCGCGGCCGGACCAGTTCGCCTTGTATGCCGACCTGATCTTCAAGCTGAAGCAGCTTGGGCCGCTGGGCGACAAGATGGCCGAGCGGGCGCATGCGATGTTGCCGCCGCCGATCCTGGCGCTCGAGAACGGCCAGAAGCCCAACCCGCAGGCGCAGCAGATGCAGATGCAGCTGCAGCAGATGCAGCAGCAGGTCCAGCAGCTCTTGCGCATCATCGAAACCGAGCAGATCAAGACGGAAGGCGCGTTGAAGCTCAAGCAGCTCGACGGCGACATCCGGATCGCCCTGGCCGAACTGCAGGGGCAGCAGAAGCTGCAGCAGCAGGCGGCGACGGTGGCGGCCGACATCGACACGCGCGAGGACGAGCAGGCGCACGAGATGGCGATGGCCGGCGCGAACGCGGCGAAGGCCGAGCGGGACGCGGTCCGGGCCAACCAGGCGGCGAATACGGCGCTCATGCTCGGCCGCAAGACTTCGGCCTAGCGCAGCATCTTCGGCGTCATCCTTCGACCTGCCGTAGAACCTACGACGAGCAAGAGGCAAAATTGTTGCGCGCCGAAAATGTGGCGCGCACACTAGCGGGCGATGGAACCTACGCCCGGCTCTGGTGCTTCTTCGGCGGATTCACCGACCGCCCCGGCCTATTCCACGTATGCCACGGAGGCCGACGCCCGCGATCTGGCGTCGTTCCGCGGCGAACCGACGACGCGTACGGAACGGGATTCGTCGTCTCCCGCGGAGTCGGCACGCGCTGACTCTGAGGCCGCTACGGCGGCCCCGTCCACGACCGACCCCGCAACCGATGCGGCCGGCGCGGCTCCGAAGCCTTCGCGCAACCTCGACACTCGACGCAAGCAGGTCGACGAGGACGTGGCGAAGCTGCAGGAGTCGATCCGGCTGCGCAAGGCTCTCCGCGAAGAACTGGCCGCGCTTGGTCCTTCTGGAAATGCGACGCCGCAGGGTTCGCAACCTGCACAGAAGCCGCCGACCGCCGCTGAATGGGAGCGCTATCTCGCGCATCCTGACGCCCCGAAGGAAGAAGACTTCGACGACTACCGAAAGTTCGTCGCAGCGATGGGCGTGTTCGCCGCGGACCGTCACTACGAAGCGTTGGAGCGAAAGCGTTCGCTCAACGCCGAGTCTGAACGACGGATGGCCGAGACCGAACAGACGTACGGGAAATTCCGGGCGCGCGTCGACGAGGCGCGCAAGGCCGATCCGGAGATCGAGAACAAGATCGATCCGGGGCTGATGTCCATCGTCCCATCGTCTGCCCTGCTACCGAACGAACCGCTTCGCCCCGCGAACGTGCTGCTACAGAACGTCGTGGAGTCGGAGGCGGCGCCGGAACTGCTGGTGCATTTCAGCACGCCAGCGGGTCAGCAGGACTGGTCGAACATGCTCGCGGCGCCGACGCCCGCGGCCATGTTGCGCGCCTTCGGGCGCATCGAAGCGCGGTTCCTCTCGGACGGTTCCACGGCAAAGGCGTCCACGCCTGCGCCAAAGCCTGTCACGTCAGCCCCTGAGCCGCCGACGGCGCTCGGCCGGCGCTCGAGCACGGCCGATCCGGCTAGTGCGGCGCTGGCAAAAGGGGATTACGCGGGCTACCGGGCCGCGGCTGATGCCGCCGACCTGGCGAAGTTCCGCGGCCGGTAGAGGAAATGGCCAACCGATTTTCGAAAGTCGATTGGGTCGCAGCCGAGACGCTGCGCCTGTTCATGCATCGCTGTGAGGTCTTCTCCGCGATGAACCATTCGCACGAAGCGGAGTTCAAGAAGGACTTCGCGGTCGGCGAGCGCATCCGCGTGAAGTACCCCTGGCGTCCGATCGTCCGCAACGGCATGGAGTACGTCGGCGGCAACATCGAGCGCATCGAGACCGAAATCGTGGTCGACCAGCCGTTCGGCATCGACTTCGACTACGACACGATCGACAAGCTCTTGAACATGGAGCGCGGCGAGGAAAAGGTCAAGAAGGAGTACCTCGACAAGGCCGCCAAGTACCTCGCGGCGGAAGCCGACAAGCGCGCGGCCGAGTTCGCGTACAAGAACACCGGCAACATCACCGGCGTGCTGGGCACCAACCCGACCACGTTCGATGCGACGTCGGCGGCGGCCCGCCAGCGCTTCATGGAGCTCTCGAGCATCGACGCCGAGAAGTTCCTGTTTATCCCGCCGGCCGTGTCGCGCTCGATCAAGGGCGGCACCGATGGCAACCTGGCGCGCTTCGGCCCGACCGAGGAAATCAAGAAGCTCTACAAGGAGGGCATCCTCGGCAAGGCGGACGGATTCGAGTGGTACGAATCCATGTCGCTCAAGAACCACACGAACGGCACCTGGGCCGGCGCGGTCACGCTGGCGTCGGCGGTGGCGAACGGCGGGTCAGAGCTCGCGGTGAGCTGCACGAGCGGCGACACCTTCAAGGAAGGCGACGTCATCGGCCTGACCGGCATCTACCGCGTGAACCCGGTGACGCGCGAGCGGACCGAGTCGGACAACACGATGTCCGTGACGGTCGCGGCGGACGTGACGGCCAGCGGCTCCACGGCGACCGTGCCGATCAAGGAGAAGCTGTACTACACGGGCAACTACCAGAACATCGACGCGCAGCCCGCGGCGTCGGGTGGCCTGGTGCTCTGCCCTGGCACGGCCAGCCCGAACGGCAAGACGGGGAAGCAGGGCCTCGCGTTCACCAAGGACGCGTTTGCGGCCATCTCGCTGCCGCTGCCGATGCCGAAGAACGAGGAAATCCAGTCGATCGCCACCGACCCGGAGACGGGCATCTCGGTCGCGTTCATCCGGTTCTTCGACGGCCGGACCCGGAGCTGGGGCAACCGCTTCGACGTGCTGCTGGGCTTCGGCCGGCTGCACTGCGAGTTCGCCTCCATGCGCATCCTCTGCAAGTAGACGCGGACACAAGGAGACATCGACCATCATGCGTACGCGTTTCTTCGCTCTGATCCTCGCGCTGTCGCTGTTCGGCCTCGTGCCGGCCAGCTACGCGCAGACCGCGCTGTCGGAAACCACGGTTTCGCAGGCGATGACCGCCAGCCAGACGTCGATCGTCCTGGCCTCGGCCACGGGCGTGACGGCCGGCGGCGGCATCTACGTCGACAACGAGTACATGACCGTCGCGGCCACGTACTCGTCGGGCACGCGCGTGCCGGTCATCCGGCGCGGCGCGGCCACGGCGCACGCGGCCGGCGTGCTGGTCTACGTCGGGCCGGCGCCGGCCTTCGTGACGGGGCCGCGGTCTGGCGCCTGCACGACGACGCAGGACCCGTACAGTCCGGTGATCAACATCAACACCGGCGCCATCTACGAGTGTTCGTCCACGGTCGAAAAGTGGGTGAACCTCCGCGAGCTGGTGCCGGTCGTCTGTCAGACGGGGCCGCTGGCAACGGGTTCGGTCGACCAGTCGTGCTTCACGGCGAATCGACAGTATCTCGTCTACAAAATCAATTACGTGGCGAAAACGGCGGAAGCCGGCGGCACGGTGACGTTGATTCCGCGGCGCCAGCAGGGCACAGAAGCGCCAGCCTCCGGCGATGCCCTGGCGACGGCGATCAACTGCGTGGCGGCGACCACGGCGGCCGAAACCGTCGTGACGGCGACGCTGACGGCGACGGAGTCCCTGTTGATCCTGAGTGCCGGTGATCGGCTCGGGCTCGACTTCACCGACGACACGCCCGGCGAGTTGGCCGGCGTCGTGGTGACGTTCTACCTTTACCCCTTGTAGATCCCGGCGCGCGTGGGCCTGGCCGCGGGGGCGGCCGGGCCTGCGCGTGTCTCCTTTCCAGGGACACCCGATGCAGATTTCCCATTTCCCGCAGATCGTCTTCAAGTTCGACGCGTCCGGCCGTGAGATCGACCAGCAGCGCGTCAACACCGCGGACGAGCTGGCCGCCGCGGAGGCGCTGGGCTGGCAGGCCAAGCCGCTGCCGTCGATTCGGGCCATCGAAGCGGCGGCCAACCCGGTGATCGTCTACCCGCGCGTGATGTTCAAGGGCGACGGGCCGGACGCCGAAGAAGCCCGCGCGCACAGTGACGACGAACGGGCGGCGCTCGAGCTGGCCGGCTACGCCGTGCGGCCGCTGCCGTGCGAACTGCCCGATTATGGCGTCGCGGCCAACCCCGACGACGGGGGCGAGGCGCCGGCTGCGGCCGAGACGAAGAAGAAGCCCGGACGGCCGAAGAAGTCCGAGGGCTAGTTCCCGATGACGATCGGGGACCTCATCACGTCGGCGCTGCGCGACCTGGGGATCGTCGATCTGACGGCGACGCCGGAATCGGCGCTGTCCGATCTGGCGCTGTCGATCGTCAATCGGGTGCTCGATCGCTGGAACGCCGAACACGGCGCGCTGTATGCGGAGACGCATTCGGCGCTGTTGGCGCTGACGGCCGGCCTGAACCCGCATACGGTGGGCGTGTCTGGCGACAGTCCAACGTGGGCGGTATCGACGGTGCGGCCGGCCGAAGTGCTGGGCGTGCGCGTCACGTCTGACAACGGCGAGACGTATCTGCCGCTGATGCGTCGGAACGCGGCCTGGTGGCAGTCCGAGCGGGCGCCGGGCACGCAATCCGACTACCCGACCGACTTCTACTACGAACCGACGTGGCCGAACGGGTCGCTGTACCTGTTTCCAGAGCCGGGTTCGTCGGCCATGAAGGTGCAGCTGTGGTACGCGGTGCCGCTGGCGCAAGTCGAGGCGTCCACGGTGCTGTCGGTGCCGCCGGCCTATCGTGACGCGCTCGATCTGACGCTCAAGGAGCGGCTGATCGCGTTGCCGATCTTCGCGTCGAAGGCGACGCCGGGCCTGGCGGACGAGGCGCGCAAGGCGCGCGGGGTGGCGTTCGCCAAGAACCTGCCCACGATGGAGATTACGACCGATGACGGGTTGGGCGGGGGCGGACGCGGATCGTTCCGGTCCGAGCTCGGCCCATATTCGCTGATGGGCTACTAATGGCGCCGATTGCGGGGTTCGTGGGCGGCTGGTACTCCGGGGCCAACCCGGTCAGCGCCGTGGAAACCCTGGTCAACCTGTTCCCGTCTGCGGTGGAGACGCCCGGCGGCGCGGTGACGGCGGAACTGCTGCCGACGCCGGGCTGTCGCGCGTTTGCGACGGCGAGCGTGAGCGGCGCGCGGGGCGCGTGGGCCGGCGATGGCCGGTGCTTCGTGGTGTTCGGGGATTCCCTATTCGAGGTTACGGTGGACGGCGTCGCCACGCTGCGCAGCACGATGGCGAACGACGGTCGTCCGGTGACGTTCTCGACCAACGGCGACGCCGGGAATCAGGTGTTGATCACGTCCGGCGGCTCGGCCTACTGCTACGACCTGACGGCCAATACGCTGACGCTGGTGCTGTCGGGCGGCGTCGTGCAGGCGGGCGTCTCGGACGGCTACGGCGTGGCGCTGTTCGACTCCGGCGTGGTGCGCTTCTCGGCGCTGTTCGACCTGTTGACGTGGGACCCGACGCAGTTTGCGCAGCGGTCGATCCAATCGGACCTGTGGACGGCGATGCTGGTGGACCCGTACGGGTACATCAGCTTGATCGGCTCGAAAACGGGCGAATCCTGGTCGAACGCGGGCGGCGCGGTGCTGCCGTTCGCGCCCGATCGGTCCGGGTTGCTGGAAGAAGGGATCGCGGCGCCGTTTTCGCTCGCACAAGCCGGAAAGCACAAGGTGTGGCTGTCGACGAACGCGAATGGCGGCTACGCGGTGATGGCGGCGCAAGGGTTTCAGGCGCGGCGCATCTCCCATCATGCGCTCGAACATGCGATCGCCGGGTATGCGACGGTGTCCGACGCGTTCGGTCAGACGTACGAGCATGAGGGCCACGCGTTCTACTTGCTCACGTTCCCGACCGCGCGGGTGACGTGGGCGTACGACTTTCTGACGCAGCAGTGGCATCAGCGGGGCACGTTCCAGGGCGGCGCGTTCGGCCCGTGGCGGCCCGCGTTTCACTGCTTCGCGTTCGGAAAGCATCTGGCGGCGGACCTCGAGTCCGCGACGGTCTACGAGCTGCGCGACGACGTGTATACCGACGTCGACACGCTGCCGATCGTGCGTGAACGGCAGTTCTACGCGGGCGGCAGTGAGAACAAGCCGGTCGCGTTCTACTCGCTCGAAGTGCTGGCGCAGTCGGGCGTGGGGCTGACTACGGGCCTCGCGTCGGACGTCGATCCGACGCTGGCGCTGACCGTGTCGAACGACTACGGGCGGACGTTCGGCGTCGAGCGGGTGGCGACGCTGGGCAAGGTGGGCGAGTACGGCCGGAAATGCCGGTGGTGGGGGCTGGGGCAGGCGACGGGGCGCGTGTATCGCCTCCGGGCGTCGGCGGCGGTGCCGCTGCGGCTGTCGGCGGCGTTTCAGGACGTCGAGGTGCTGCAGTAATGGCGACGTTCCCTGATCCGCCCGTGCGGGATCGTGTGCTCGACGATCGCGGCTATCTGACGCAGCCGTGGCGGGTGTGGTTCGTGGACCTGGCGCGCTACGTGCGGCAACTGTTGGGGGCGGCGTGATGGCGTACGACTACAGCGGCGGCGGCTACGACTACCAGGCCGAACAGGAACGCCTCCGGATGGAGCAGGAGGCGATCCGGCAGCAGCAGGAAGCCGAAGCGCAGCGCATCCAGCAAATGCAGGAGCAGCAGGCGCAGCAGGAGCAGGCGCGGCAGGCGACCGAGGGGCGCACGCTGGGCGACCTGATGGCGCCGCAGGCCCCGGCCAACCCGTACGAGGGATTGCGGACAGCGCCGGGCCAGCCGCCGGGGCCGCAGGGCCAGCCGGGCGCGGTGGCGCCGCCGGGTGCGGCGATGCCGACGCCGGGGCCGGGCGATCTGCGGACGCAGCCGATGCCCGCCAACGGCGTCGGGGCGTTGCAGCTCGAAGGCCAGCCGCCGCAGGCGCCGGGGGCGCCGAATCTCGACGCGATCAAGGCGCAGACGCGGACCGATCCAGGCATTGCCGGCCAGACGGCGCAGCAGGCCCCGCAGGACGCGGCGCAGGATGCGGCGCCGGCCGGGCCTGGCTATCAGCACGATCCGGCGCGCGACTACTCGGCGCAGCCGTTGACCGGCGCGGAGCTCGAGGCGTTTGGCGGCAATCCCTACGTGCAGGGCGCGACGACGTACTACGGCGGCACGGCGCTGCCGCAGGGCGAGCGGGTGCCGGGGCGTTCGGCCACCGATCTTTCGGTGGACCAGTTCAACCAGGGCATCCGCGGCTCGGAGCTGTACCAGCAGTTCATCCACGGTCGCGGGTTGCAGCAACCGAGATCGGAAGAGCACACGTCTGAACTC
>ERZ650311.952-NODE-952-length-15689-cov-3.722400_pt1 | contig 15689 bp, 22 predicted proteins | sample MGYA00376247_ERZ650311 | MGnify/ENA primary metagenome ERZ650311 (study PRJEB26733, sample SAMN07839324) | wastewater metagenome | biome: small river; feature: stream; material: water | place: USA: North Carolina | collected 2016-07-28 ... | reverse complement strand
GGTATTTCTTCATTTCAAAAAAACGATCATCAACGCTGGGGGCAAGCCCTATTGGATTCCCTAACCGAATCTCAAAAGCATGAGGCAACCCATGCCTTGAAAGGATTACAAATAGATCCCGAGCTCGAGATTACGACGTTTGCAACGGAACCGATGCTTAAAAACCCGACAAACATGGACATCGATTCCAAGGGTCGCGTTTGGATTACCGAAGCGTTCAACTACCGTCCTGCCATAGCCGGAAATCCGGTAAATCCGGCAGGAGATAGAATTATCATCTTAGAGGATTCGAATGGGGATGGCAAGGCAGACAAAGAAAAGGCAAAGGCCACAGAAAAACCAACATACCCCATGTACAACATCGGCGGATGAAATACCAAGCCAGGATCTTGTAATAAGGGATTTAATGATCTCCCATCCTGAGCGGCTGGTAATAAACGCTCAAAAGGATTAGATGCAGTTAGCACAAACAGTAACAACCCACTGCTGACTAAGCCCAACACTCCTATTACCCTAGCCACCATAAACTCATCCAAGGCTTTTGAAAGTTGGGCAACCAAGATTGTCCACGTGCCTAACAAGAATATCCACAGTAATAAAGACCCTTCATGGCCACCCCATACTGCGCCCAGGCGATAAATTACCGGCAACTGTGAGTTTGAGTGCTCTGCTACATAAAGTACAGAGAAGTCATTGACATAAAAACTCCATGCCAAAGTTCCAAATGCAATCGCCAGTAAGAGAAATGCTGTTTGCGCAGCTGGCCTTGCTAACACTAAAAATTCACGACGGCCATAATGCGCGCCTAACAAAGGCAAAACACCCTGAATCAATGTCACGCAAAGCGCCAGGATTAGCGAAAAATGCCCTAACTCAGGAATCATTTTTGACTTCCATTTTTCTGTGCCTGCTCTAATGCATGCTTTGCTTCAGGAGGCATGTAATTTTCATCATGCTTAGCAAGCACTTCACTTGCAACAAATTCACCATTCGCATTCAGTCGCCCCTGAATAACAGCACCCTTACCTTCTTTAAATAGATCCGGCAAGATACCGGTGTAAGACACTGGAATATCTTTGACCATATCAGTAATCACAAAGTGCACAGTCAAGCCATCACGCTTTAAAGACCCATCTTTCACCATTCCGCCAATCCGAAATGCTTGGCTCTGTGGGGCTTTACCAGCAGCAACATCACTTGGTGTTACATAAAGAGCAATATTGCTATTGAGTGCATTCAAAATCAGCATGGCAGCAATCGTAATTACAGCGAGAGCTGCAACGATGATCAACGCGCGTTTGTGTCTTGGCTTCACTGACGACCCTCTTTATCAAACTGCTCTGCAAGCCGTTCCTGCTGCAATCTTTTAATGATCGCTTTTCTACGAATGCGAATACTTGCTGGCTCGATAAACATGACCAAGACACAAATACCAAAGCTGCACCATACATACAAGGCGTAACCGCCCATCGCAAAAAATTCTGCTGGACTATTCCACATTAACTATTCACCTCATCTAACTGCTTCACCCAATCCGCATGGGCTTCACGCTCCAAAATGATTGCCCTCACTCGCATTAAGGTAACTGCAATGGTGTACATCCAGAAACACAGGGCCATTAATAACATTCCCCAGAGCATGGTTTGGGCCATAGCCGGCGATTTGGTCAATGAAACAGATGCTCCTTGATGCAAGGTATTCCACCATTTCACTGAAAAATAAATAATTGGCACGTTTACTACGCCCACCAAAGCCAAGATGGCGCTAGCCTTATCAGCACGGCGCGGATCATCAATAGAGGCTCGCAGGGCAATAAAGCCCAAATAGAGAAACAATAGAATCAGCTCTGATGTGAGTCGTGCATCCCATACCCACCATGTACCCCACATTGGCTTACCCCAAAACGCACCAGTCCATAAAGACAGAAATGCCATCCAGGCACCTATTGGCGCAAGCGCCTGCGCCATCATGGCAGACAAGCGGGTATTAAAAACAAGCCCGAGCCCAGCCCAGGCAGCCATCACTAAATAGATAAACATCGACATCCATGAGGCAGGTACATGAATAAAGATAATTCGATAACCCTGTCCTTGAACAGCGTCGACTGGAGCAACAAAAAAACTAACCCATAAACCGACGGCGCCAAACAGGAACGTTAAAACCCAGAAAAATGGGATGAGCTTACCTGCCACCGGATAAAAGGTGCTGGGGCTCGATAACTTAAACCAGTTAATCAAGCGGTGGTTAGAAAAGTAATTTATCTGACTCATTCAATTGCAATCTTTACAGCGGCAGTGCTTACCCAAGGGACAAATGCTAAAGCCAAAATCAATAATGCGCCCAGCAAGGAAAAATGACCTGATGTATCTAAACCAACGCTGTGGGCATATACAGCGCCAGCACCAAAGATAAGGACCGGAATAAATAAAGGCAGTATCAATAGACTTAATAGCACGCTGCCACCCCTCACCCCCAAAGTCAATGCAGCACCTATTGAGCCTAGCAAGGATAGCACTGGAGTACCCAATAACAGAGTGCCCATCAGTACATACAAAGAGCTGGCATCCAAATCAAACTGAATACCAATGATCGGGGCTAAAAGTACTAACGGTAGACCACACACTATCCAGTGAGCAATAATTTTTCCAGCCACAAGCAACACCAAAGGTTGAGGTGACAAAACTAACTGCTCCAGAGAACCGTCTTGATAGTCGGCTGCAAACATTCGATGTAAGCCCAGCAAGGTAGACAACAAGGCTGCAACCCAAAGAACACCGGGTGCAATTTTGCGTAACAAAGCAGCATCAGCACCTATGCCCAACGGAAATAAGCTAGTTACAACGACAAAAAAGAAGAGTGCTGTTAGCACCTCACTCTTGCGGCGCATAACCAACAACAAATCGCGGTGAATGATCGCTAGCAAGGCTTTCATAGATCGAGCACCTTGACATGAGGAAGCATTACCTCTTGGTGACTAGTCAATATCACCAGGCCGCCAAACTCTACATGCTCAGCAATAAGGTCTTGCAAAGCTTGCACCGCATGGACATCTAAAGCATTGAATGGTTCATCCAAAATCCACAGCTTTGCTTGACGCGTCAACATACGAGCCATCAAGACGCGTCGCTTTTGGCCAGCCGACAAGCAACTGACTGGTAAGTGTTCGCGCCCGCGCAAACCAAAACGCCAGAGAGCAGATAAAGCTTTCTCATCCGGCAAATGAATATCATCTAGAGCGGAATAGAGCTGTAAATTTTCTAACGCAGTGAGATCTTCCTTTAAGGCATCACGATGCCCCAGAAATAGAAGCTCGCGATGATAGGTAGAGGCATCCTTGTTAATGGATAAGCCGCCCCACAAAATCTCACCAGCCTCTGGTTTAGACAAACCTGTCAACAGTCTTAGTAAGCTGGTTTTACCAACGCCATTCTCACCACGAACGTGGAGACATTCTCCACTAGAGACTGTTAAGTTGAGTCCTTCAAATAATCTTCTTTCGCCGCGCACGCAGGCAAGAGTTCGTGCTTCAAGCGTCAAAGCAGGGTTACTGGAGGAGGAAGATATATTGACTGTCATGTAGGGCAATGGCTTGATTCAAACCACCCCAAGTATTGTCTGAGAACCTAATGGCACTGACAAACCAGAAAAAGTGGAATTAAGGGAATAATCCCTTTCAATTCAATTACTTATGAAATTATAAACCGAGTCTGCAGAGATTAAAAAAACCACCCGAAGGTGGTTTTCCCCATTAAATCAATTACTTAGATCAATTCAGACGCTTAGTAATTTCTGCAATACGCTGCCCATAGAGTCTAGCAGTCTCTAAGTCACCCGCATTCACCTCATCCGCACTTGCGTCAGACGGGGTCTGCATCATGGCTCCAGCTGATGAACCCACATAGTTAATGTCATCGCGTTTGGCAGCTTTAGAGTTGGAAGGCATCAATCCAGTTCCAACCCATATGCCATTGTGCTGCATGGCCAAGGTGAAGAAATAATGCAAGGTGGAATGCTTATCACCATTCATCGTGGCTGAATTAGTAAAGCCGCCGAATACTTTATCTTTCCACTGTTGTGAAAACCATTGCTTGGAACTTGCATCAGCAAACTTTTTAAACTGCCAGCTGACAGTTCCCATATAAGTTGGTGAACCAAAAACAATGGCATCCGCCTCATTTAAAGTTGCCCACTGTGCATCTGTCAAATTTCCTTCAGCATCAATTGCCACCAATATAGCATTGGCACCTTTTGCAACTGCCTCCGCCTGTTTTACTGTGTGACCATAGCCACTATGAAATACCACTGCAATTTTTTTCATCACGTTTCCTTTTCAATCAAGTTATTTATTTACTGCAACTTTTGAATCAATAGAAAGACTACCAGCACCAAATACTGTAAGTAAAAATAATCCACCAGCCATGCTGAGGTTTTTCATAAACATAATATTTTGGATATATGCTTGATCAGCAGGAACGGCCCAGAAGTTATGGAAAATAAAGGCTGCGAGGATGGTAAATCCACCCAATAAAAGTCCAGCTACACGAGTCTTATAGCCAATCACAATCGCAATTCCACCCAAAATCTCAAGTGCAGTAGTGAGGGCAGCAAGTACAACTGGTGCAGGCAACCCTTTTGAGGCGATATAAGCAACCGTTCCGTCAAAGCCAAATAGCTTAGAGAATCCAGCAGAAATAAAAATAGCTGCCAGTAAGATTCTGGCAATGAGTGTTAGTGGTTTTGAAAGTGAATGCATGCTTACTCCTTTTAAAGATTAATTTGTAAAAATACGGTTGAGAGATTGCAGTGATTTTTCAACCACCGCTAGCTCTTGCTCATCTAATTTATTAAATGCTTTTGCCAAGTGTTGCAGATGCGCAGGAAATACCTTTTCAAATAGTGCTTGACCTTTTCCTGTCAGACCAATCATTTGACTGCGCGCATCCTCAGGATTTAATTTCCGCTCCAAAATCCCCTTTGCTTCAAGACGCTCTAATACACCAGTAAGAGTCCCCTTGGTCACTAACGTCTTTTCACCCAACTCCTTGCAAGTCATTGGCGGCTGATTACCTAAAGTAGCAATCACGTCAAACTGCGTCGTAGTTAGTCCCAGCGCTTTTACATCTGGCGCGGAATAGCGCTCAAATGCTTGATATGCAGAAACCAAATTTCGCAGAGCAGGTAGAAAATTCATTGGATGTCCATAAAGTACTAACTAGGACTAGTTTAGTACTAATGCGAACTAAATGCAACACCAGGCAATAAAAACCCACTTTTAAGTGGGTTTTAAGCAGAATTGAAGGGTTTCATTTCCAGAAGAGCGAGATCTTTTGAGACGAGTCAGCCTTAATAGAAAGCACCCTCTTTTGCATCACACCTTCATATGTTGCCTCAATTACATAGTCTCCAGGCGTCAGGTTAACTAGCATATAAGGTCCATCTGCTTGTGCTTCAAAGACTATCTGCTTTTTAGCCGAACCCATGATTTTGATGGTTGCTCCAAATATCCATACGCCTCTGCCATTTTCAATTTGGGACATTTCCAAAAGCAATGGCCATTGCTTAGCCTCAGCAAGAATAGCTACAGTCTCGCCCTCGCCAACACCGCCAGTGATATAGGAAATTCCTTGTGAATACTGCGTCTCCGGAATTTGCGCTAGAGACAAGGAGCTTATTAAAATTAATTGGGCAGAAAGGATAATTTTTAAAAGTGTTTTCATCCTTCTATCCTACGCCTGATTGAGTCATAAAAAAAGCCCCGACAGGCGGGGCTTTTGTACGCTAGAAAACATAAGCTTATGGTGTCATAACAATTGCACCAGAAATCTTTCTTCCTTCAGCAGCACGATGTGCATCTGCTGCTTGCTCCAAAGAAAACTTAGCGCCAATTTGTACTTTGACCTGCCCTTTAGCAATTGCATCAAATACTGCCTTAGCATTTTCTTTTAATAAGGCTGCAGTTGCGTTGTGCGGAAACACAGAAGGTCTTGTTAAAAATAGACAGCCCTTCTTATTTAAGATTTCCGGCTGTATTTCTGGAGCAGGGCCCGAAGCAGCGCCGAATAAAGCAACTGTGCCAAATGGAGCGGCACAATCTAATGAGCCTAAGAAAGTAGTCTTTGCAACAGAGTCATAAACCACATTGGCTTTTTTGCCGCCAGTCGCTTTAATGACCTCCTCAACCCAATTAGGCTGAGAGTAATCAACAACCGCATCACAACCCGCCTCCTTGGCGGCAGCAAACTTTGCAGGAGAGCCAACTGTGCCAACAACAAAGGCGCCTAAGGCTTTTGCCCAGCCTGCCAAAATCTGACCAACACCACCTGCAGCTGCGTGCACAAGCACCACATCGCCAGCTTTTACTTTGTATGTTTTCTGAACAAGATATTGTGCAGTCATCGCCTTGAAGAAAACGGCTGCAGCTACTTCATCAGAAATGCCATTTGGTATCAACACCAATTTATCCGCTGCAACATTACGTGCGCTTGCGTATGCACCGATACCGGCGTTCATATAAACCACGTGATCGCCAACCTTAAAGTCAGTGACGCCATCGCCTACAGCCTCAACAACGCCAGCAGCCTCATGACCAAGGCCAGTAGGCAACTCAAGTGGGTAAACACCTGAGCGTTGGTAAACGTCAATGAAATTAAATCCAATCGCGGTTTGACGAATTTGCACTTCACCTTTTGCTGGTGGAGGCAATTCTTTATCTATTAATTTAATTACGTCTGCGCTACCTAGTTCAGTCAGACTAACAACTCGAGCTTTTGTCACGTGTCACCTTATTGTTTTTATAGAGAGAAAATAATCATACAGTAAGGGCATCTTCTTCAATTACTGCCCAGGTACTGTCACCCAACTTCTTTACTGCCATCGAATAAGTCCAGCCGTCTGGAATGCCGCAGCTCCATTCTCTTGGACCATTCTGAATTAAAACATTGACGCTATTTCTGCTGTCGTAATAGAGGTGGTAAATTTTTCCGTGGATTGGATTAAAACTAAACTTTGCGCCGTGCACCATCTCAGTAGCATCTAGCCTTGCTTGTAAGGCTTTTGCTTGCTTCATTAAGACTTCAGCTTGCTCCATGATGCGGTCGTATTCCAACTTCGCATTCTGGCGCGCCACATTAACAGCCTTATCTTTTTCTTCAGTGACCTTGATAGGGGCAAATACAGGGGCACCCACTTCCATTGGATATTCAATCCCTGCATGACGCGCTGGGTCGGTATCTTCGATTCTCATGAAATGCCCTGTATCTACTAATTAAATAAAAAGTATGTGTTACTTAATCAAGCCACAAGCAATGCGTGGACCAGAATTGCCAGCTGGCTGAGACTTGTAATCATCCGGATCTCTGTGAACAACCACTGAACGACCCACAATTCCAGTTGGACCTGTGTTCACAGCAAAACCATGTAGCTTAGCGCTATAGGTTGCATTGCCATTTGCATCGGATTTGATATTAGGCATATCTCCGGCATGATTCATGCCGCTATTTGGCATACCGTGGGATTTTGTTTCTGGATTAAAGTGACCACCTGCGCTAGTTGCATCAGGAGCAGAACAATCTCCTTTTTCATGAACATGAAATCCCTGCTCTGCATTAGGCTTCAACCCGGAAAATTTACCGTTGACGAGCACATCATTACCTTGCCAAACAAAGGTTACTTCACCCTTGGCTTGAGAGCCTGATCTTGAATCTAATGTAGCGCTTGCTTTTTGACCTGTGCCTTGCTCCATCGATTGGCAGGCAACCAAAGAAAAAATTCCTGCAACGGAAAGAGTAATCGAAATTTGCTTTAATGTAGTTCTCATCTGAATCTCCTTTATTGGAGCCCTCAGATGAGCCCCCAGAGAAAGTGTGACACAAATCCCGTGCTTTTGCTTAGCGCTTGTAGAAGCTCAAAGTGACTTCGCCAAGCTCAATCCCAAACTTACTCATCTTGGCCTTATTTAGCATTACCTTAGGCGTAACTAGATACATCCAATCATTAAATTGAACGTTGTAAATCGTGCCATCGACAGGCAAGGCAAGGGTATAGGCCCAATTTAGGGCATTGCCAGCCAATTGACCCTGCGCATCACCCACCACGTCATCGGCCCTACCAATGTAATTTCCCGGGGACTGCTCTGTAAGTGTCCAAATACGCTTTTGCTTAGTGCCATCAGAATATTCAAAGCTTTCATCCAAGGTGCCCACCTTTTTTCCATCAACCATGGTCCAGTTTGCTTTGATTAATACCGTAAAGCGTTTCTTTACTTCGCCACTGCGATCAGTAAAGATGCCATAGGCATCAATCGTTCCAGAAAAATATTCACTCAAATCGAGGACGGGTTTTTCATTAGCGTATTGAGAAACTTGTGGTGTTGAGCATGACACTAAAAATAAGCCAAAAAATGTCAATGTGATGATTCGGGAAAAAAGTCTTTTCATGAATTAACAAGCCTCAGTAAAAATAGGTGGAGGACAAGATTGTCCAAGCAACTCAGTACGCAACTTAGGAGCACTTGTTTTTGGGTCAAGCCAGATCCCAAAAAACGCTTTTGAAAATTCAGCCCCTGGTACTTGAGCAATCTGCTTGCCATCGTGATAAAAAGTTGTCCCCTGCTTTGGGGAATAAATTGCTGTCAAGGTTTGCCCGGACTCTACATTGGGCAAGAAAGTATTTAACTCCTTCCCCCAAAGCGCTGCTTGAGCCTCTGGTACCCCAATGCGTTTCATCTCTTCAGCGCTACGATTAGCAATAGAGGTCCCAGAAAACGATTTTTGGTAGCGTAAATTTAATGCGAAATCGGGAGAAGAAAGCGAACCAACCCGATAAAACGCAGCATCATACACATGGAGACCAAACCAAGTAAGTCGGCCACTACCCTGTAATTTTGCAGAGCTAATATTTGGAGGTAATTCAATTGGCTCGCGAGCAAAGCCATGTGATAAGAACACGTTCAATAAAGTCAAAACTAGAAATAATCGCATCTTCTTCATGACGAGACCGCTCCTGATTTGGACTTCACTAAACGAAGTGCGGCCGGCCCAAAAAGACTAGAGATCGCATGTCTATTCTTAGCAAAAAATAGATACCCCAGTTTTAGGAATGGCTGCAAAGACTTTCTTGAAAAGAACCAGGCCAGGCGCGGCAAATCTGCTCGGCGATAAGCCTCAGGAAATACAGCTACGCCTTGTATTAATTTGCCACTAGAAAATTGGCCATACATGGCTGCTAGTGCAGCCTCACATGAGACACCCACTTTTTGCGGGTCAAACTGTTCGGAATTAATATCAACAAAACCTAACAAATTAGCTTGATTGCGTCCTGACAAAAAAAGAATCTCCGCCTGACATAGTGGGCAAGCGCCATCGTAGAACAAAGTGAGTTTCTCTAGTTGAGTCATGGTTAAGCAAGTTTACGGCTTATTCAATAAACTGGTTGGCACTAATACTATTAAGGTTGTTATGCAAAATGAGATTGCACTGAATGTATTTGGAGAGCCGCTGATTCCCTGCTCTTTTGATCCCCTAACAGGGTTTTTTAGAGATGGTTGCTGTAAAACCAATGAAGAGGATGTAGGCAGTCATTTGGTATGTGCCATTGTGACAGACGCTTTTTTGCAATTTAGCCTGCAAAAGGGGAATGATCTCATTACACCCAGACCAGAGTATCGATTTCCTGGCTTACTTGCAGGCGATCAATGGTGCTTATGCATCAATCGCTGGGTCGAGGCATTAAAGGCCAATTGCGCTCCATACATCAAGCTAGAAAGTACACACATTAAGGCACTGGAAACAGTGCCGATGAATATCCTCAAGGAATACGCGAGAGAAGTTTGAAGGCTTTTTATACCGACCATTTTGTATTGCCGCTACCTGCAGGACATCGCTTCCCAATGGAGAAGTACTCCCGCTTGCGAGATTTGGTAACCAAACAAATAGGCATTGAGTTAGTTGAAGCTCCATCAGCTACAGATACGCAAATTCTGTATGCGCATGATCCAAGCTACCTCATTAAAGTCATAGAAGGAACACTTTCAGCACAAGAGCAAAGGGAAATTGGTTTTCCCTGGAGCACTCAAATGGTTGAGCGTTCACGACGCTCAGCGGGCGCCACTGTAGCTGCAGCTAAAACCGCCCTGAACGAAGGCATTGCCGCCAATCTAGCCGGGGGCACTCATCACGCCTATCGTGATACCGGAAGTGGATTTTGTGTGTTTAATGATTCCGCAATCGCAGCACGCACTCTGCAAAAAGAAATTAACCCATCACTAAAAGTTGCCGTAATTGATTTGGACGTTCATCAGGGAAACGGCACCGCAGCCATTTTGCAAAATGATGATTCCATCTTCACTCTTTCAATGCACGGGGAAAATAATTTCCCATTTAAAAAAGAGCGAAGCGATCTGGATGTAGGTCTGGCTGATGGCTGCAATGATGAAGTCTACCTGCGCTCACTCAGTACTGCTCTTGCTCAATTAGATTCACGCTTTAAGGCAGATTGCCTCATTTTTCTGGCTGGCGCCGATCCACATGAAGGCGATCGACTCGGTAGACTAGAGATTAGTAAGGATGGGATGCGTCTGCGAGATGAAATGGTATTTCAGTACGCACTAGATCGGCAGCTGCCTATCGCATTTTCGATGGCGGGCGGCTACGGTAAAGAAATTGAATCTACCGTGGATATTCATTTTCAGACTATCAAAACCGCCCTGCAATTTCAGAAACAATATTGAACTACAACCTTAAAGGCTCAACTCTTCTTTTTTGAAGAGCCTTTTTGGCTTGAAAGATTGCTGACATTCTCAACGCTCTTCTCAAAATTAGTGAATGAGTCAGCCATTGCAGCACGAATCAATTCAAAATTTTGCAGCGCATTATTGAAAGATGTTTTAAATACGGATACATAAGCCTCGCTGCCGACTGGTGCGTTATCGGTAGCTTCATTTACAAAGTGAATGAGGTCTGCTTTGGATTCTTGAATCATGGTTTCAGCAATATATGCCAACTCTTGATTACCGCTCTTCAAAACCTGTAATAACTGATTGTGATATTGAGTAATTTCTTTAGCGGCATCCTGCAATACCTCGGCATGAACATACTCGAAAGCAGATTTAGGATTTTGAGTTTTCATGAGTTCAGAAACTCGCTTTTGAATCATGGTCGCCAACTCTTGTGTAGCTTGTTGATTGATTTGTGCAATCGCCTGAGCGCTTTCTATTGCCACACGTCCAGCAGCTCTGGTTGCATCAACAGCACTTTGCTGTCCTGGCATAGCATTCATATCAAATGGTTTCTTGCTCATATCAACCTTTCAGATGGGTAATTTCAGATACCAATCTACTCTCCTGCGGATGGGTTTCTATAGAGAAATACCAGTAGACAGGGTTCCCTACCGAAAGGCAGGCCCCAGATATTGCTAGCCCGGCTAGCTTAATTGCAGTTGGGATTTGAATAAACTTGCTACATCAGCCTCAGCGGGCCTTGTCGATAAATAGGCAAAAATGCAGGCAGCCAAAATAATGAGTGCGCCCGCCACTAAGCTCCAACTTCTGATGTTTGAACGCACTTTGTAGCCCTCTAATTAAACTTGTATGTATTGTCCATCGCCATTTAATCACAAAGAAGTGCAATCCTGAAGATGTCAGACTTTATTTTAAGTGCATACTAGTATCACTATGAAAGCGACACACTGGACACAACACTGGCACCACATCAGCGCCACATCAAGACTGATTATTGTTGCCATTGCTGGATTTGGGGCATTTTTTCTTCTCTCTTCTGGGTCTTCCTCCACCATTAGTCTTGCGCTCTCTTGGGCTCTAGCTGGAAGTCTTTATTTAGCTCTTACCTACATCATGATGTTCTTTTCAACCCAAGAAAATATCTTGTGGCTTTCAAAGAAAGAGGATGATGGGGCTGCAATGATTTTGCTCATTAGTATTTTGGCGGCAGCTGCAAGCCTAATTACTATCGTCATTATTCTCTCGGGCATTAAAACTCTCCCTATTGAGCTGGCAATTCGTCATGTATGCCTAGTACTAGGGACCTATGCGATCTCATGGTTATTTGTGCATACGGCATTTGCCTTGCATTACGCTCACGCCTACTATCAAGAACTTGAGAAAACTAAAGAAGCTCCCATGCTATTTGCGGGCAAGCAAAGACCTACCTATGTAGACTTTCTTTACTTTTCTATGGTGATTGGCATGACATGCCAGACTGCCGACGTCAATATTGCAAGTTCCAGAATCCGGTTTTTAGTCATGATCCAAGGAATGACTGCGTTTGTTTTTAATGCTTCCCTGCTTGCATTAGCAATTAACCTCATCGCAGGTGTTGTGGCATTTACCTAGACTTTTTTAAAAGATGCCGCGGGCAAACAAAAACACCCGCATCAGCGAGTGTTTTTTCAATACTGGGCAACAAGAAAATGGGTATTTATTGCAAGCTAACCGGCTTGCCATCAATCCATGTGCCTTTTACTTTAATGTTGCGAATATCAGCCGGCGCTGTTTGGCGAGGATTCTTTTCCAAAACAACCAAGTCAGCTTGCTTACCAACTTCTAAGCTACCCACGATATTGTCAGCGAAGATTTGATAGGCAGCATCAATAGTAATGGCGCGGATTGCATCATCCACTGATACCGCTTGATCTGGCCCTAACACTTTTTGTGGTGGCAACTGCCATAAACGCGTTACTTCTTCGCTAACGTAATTCAAGGGGCCGACATTTGAAACGGGCGTGTCACTGTGCAAAGTAAATTTACCGCCTGCACGTTTGAAGTCTCCAGCCGGATCTATACGCTTGGCGCGTTCTGATCCAATAATGTGGTCATTAAATGCTGCGCCCCAATAATTGACATGACCAATGGTGAAGCTAGGTACTACCCCAAGCTTCACCGCCTGCTTTACTTGTGACTCATTGTTAACGGTGAAATGCTCTATGCGCAAACGACGATCTTGCGACTTAGCATTTCCGGCCAATAGCTTTGTATAGCTAGCTAAAGTTTGGTCAATGGCTTTATCACCGTTAGAGTGAGTAGAAATTTGCCAGCCCTGATCAAAGAAGGCTTTCATGGAAGCATAAATATCAGCATCCTTATAGTTCAGTGCCCCACTCCATTTAGAGTTTTTTGGATAGGTATAAGGCGCATTGAGAGCAGCCGTTAAGCCTTGAGTAGAACCGTCTGAAATATATTTAATACCAATAAAACGTAATTTGTCATCACCCTCATTTGGCTTAACTGAGGTCTTGCCTGCTGGCAAAGCCTCACTAAACAAATATCCACGCAGTCGAATCGGCGCGGTATCTTTAGCATATATTGCTTTATAGATCGCCACCTCTTTATCAACGCCAAAATTACCGCCAACGCTCATCTCTGAGGCAGTAGTAACACCTGTTGAGGCAATTTTTTTCATGGTGCCCTGAATAGCGCCAAATAATTGAGCTTCAGTAGGAGCTGGCATCTTGGCCATAAATGGCAAGTAAGAAGGTGGCTCAACTAATTTACCTGTAAGCCTGCCTTTAGCATCCTTCACAAAAATACCGCCGCCAGGAGGATTGAGTGTTTTATCGGTAACACCGGCCAAGTCCAAAGCCTTGTGATTGACATAGCCAATATGACCAGATTGATTCACGATAAAGATAGGAACATCTTTAGAAACCGTATCCAAATCATCCGCAGTGAGTTCAGCCATAAAAGGCGTGGTGCGTGATGGGTCAACACCAAAACCAAAAAGCCACCCGCCAGCAGGCACATCTTTGAGGGCGGCCTTCATTTTCTTAATCAATGTTTCTTTGGTGTCATAAGGCAAAGTAAAGTTGCTTAAATTCAAGCCTAGACCTTCAAATACTGAAGTCACCAGAATATGCACATGGGGCTCTACAAAGCCTGGCATCAAAGTTTGGCCTTTTAGATCAATCACTTTAGTAGATTCAGTCTGCCACTCCTTGGTAACCGCATCTTTAGTGCCAACCGCGACAATCTTGCCGTTTTGCACCGCGAGAGCCTGAACTTCTTCATTCTTGGCATTCACGGTAACAATGGGACCGCCATAAAAAATCGTATCCGCATTGCCTTTAGCAAAAGTCACTGCGCATTGCGCCATTAACAATACGGAGAGTAGTTTTGGTGCAAATTTCATATTGATCTTCCAGTGTCTTATTGATTGCTTGAGAATGCCGCGTGTTTAAAACTTCAATGTTGCTGATAACTGTGGGCCTTTGAATGTCGTTTTTTGCAGCAGGCCATCGCCCTTCATGTCATAGTACAAAGTCCGGTAGGCAAGCGATACGTCCACCCATTTTTCAAATGTTTTACCCACACCAAGAACGCCCTGCCAAGTCATGTTGGTGGTGCCACCGCCACCGCCAATGTCCGCATAGAAAGGGATATACCAAGTGGAGTCAGCAATACGATAGCGACCTTTAAAACCGACAATAGGATCAAGTGTTGAGACGGATTTAGAGTCAACGAAACCTTTGGAATATCCGTATGCAGATAAATCTGCCGAGACAGTAGCAGTTGCCATGATGCCACGCGCACCTAATAATCCATCCAGGTAAATGTTCTGATTATTGAGAGCGGTGTAGGTTACTGCTCCAGTAATAATATTTTGTTGCAGCGTTACTTTATCTGCGACATTAGCCGGCACTGCTGCACCACCCAATTGAGGCGGCCGCACAGAAACGTTTGAGTTGCCTGTTGTTTGTAAAGTTGCAGAAACGAGATCGCCCATGATGCCCCAGTTGCCGTAATGCGCCTCCGCAGCAATCATGCCTCCAGATTTCAAATCACCCAGGACATTGCTAGTGGAAAGTTTTGCAGTATTAAGATAACGATCGTTATAAAAAAGCGTAGACGAAACACCAGAGCCCCAAATATACGGCGTCACTTCAAAGCGCCACTCTTCCGATATTTTTGGAAGTGGTGATAAACCTTGCTCGGCATGCGCAATGCTAACGGTAGTCAAGATTGCTGAAACAGAGAAGAGTGATGCCAGGAATTTTTTCTTCATAAAAGCTCTATTAGGATCGATGATGATTAGGTAATTTTTACTGCTAATTTTGATAGCGATTATAGACTGCAGAGCTAATATCCTAAGGCGGTTTGGTGCCTAAAAGTTATAGGAAACCTTCGCATAGGTGGACCAGTCATACTGGCGATAGGTTTGCACCACTTGCTTACTGCCGCCAATAGCAAAGACCCAATTTTTTGCAAGGCGATGCGTCACCATGGCATCAATCGGCACAAACCAGCCTCCGCCAGCAGAGTTATAAACAACCCCATTTTCATCCCAAAAACGCAGCATGGTATTTGGAGACAACTGGAAACCAACAGTCGGATAAAGCTGCAAGCTTCGCATTAACGCTGGCTGATTTGGATTCACACTGACACTATTATTTTTGGTATCAAAGCCATACATATAACGAATTAGCGGAGAGAAATCCGTCAAACCCAATAGGCTATCAACCGCAGGCACAAACGACCAGTTCAATTGTGGCCCTACCGCCCACTGTCCGTTGTTACCAAATGGAAATATCACGCGTCCACCAACCAAAGCACCCAAAGGCTTCAGAAAGGTTCTATCCTGACCCCAGATGGTGACCATGGTGTTACCCGCGCTGTACTGCCCCGCATTATCAGCAGAAGAAATGGAGTTGTAGTTAGAGGCATAAGATGTATCTAAACGAAT
>ERZ650311.949-NODE-949-length-15719-cov-8.680605_pt1 | contig 15719 bp, 20 predicted proteins | sample MGYA00376247_ERZ650311 | MGnify/ENA primary metagenome ERZ650311 (study PRJEB26733, sample SAMN07839324) | wastewater metagenome | biome: small river; feature: stream; material: water | place: USA: North Carolina | collected 2016-07-28 ... | reverse complement strand
GGTGCACCCACAACAACGCCGTTATCGTAGATGTACTTAACAATCTCGTCCATCTGCTCTTTGTTGTAGCGCAGATTCTTAAGCGCACGCGGCACAGTCTGGTTAATGATAGCCATAGAGCCACCACCTACCAGGTTCTTGTGCTTGACCAGCGCAAAGTCTGGCTCAATGCCGGTCGTGTCACAGTCCATCATAAAGCCGATGGTACCGGTAGGAGCCAACAAGGTAGCCTGTGAGTTACGGACACCGTACAGGTCGCCCAGTTCTACGGCCTCGTCCCATGAGGCTGCAGCGGCACTCAGCATTTCCTCTGGCACAAGACTGGCGTTGATCTTGCTGACTTCCTCGCGGTGCATCCGCAGGACCTTCAGCATACCTTCACGGTCTTTGTTAAACCCGGCAAAGGTACCAACACGGTTGGCCATACGGGCACTGGTGGCGTAGGCGTGGCCGGTCATTATGGCTGTGATGGCACCTGCGAGAGCGCGGCCTTCATCGCTGTCGTACGCGATGCCCGCCTGCATGAGCATGGCGCCGAGGTTGGCGTAGCCGAGGCCGAGCGTGCGGTACTCGTAGGAGAGCTGCGCGATCTCTTTCGAAGGGAACTGCGCCATCAGCACCGAGATTTCGAGCACGACGGTCCACAGGCGAACGGCATGTTCGTAAGAGACAATGTCAAATTCGCCCGTCTTCGGATCGCGGAAGGTGAGCAGGTTCAGCGAGGCAAGGTTGCACGCCGTATCATCGAGGAACATATATTCCGAGCACGGGTTCGACGCATTGATGCGACCCGTCTCTGGGTTTGTGTGCCAATCATTGATGGTGTCGTCGTACTGGATTCCAGGATCTGCACATGCCCATGCAGCCTCTGCCATCTTGCGGAAGAGCTTGCGAGCATCTGTTGTCTCGATTACTTCACCAGTTGAACGTGCCTTAAGACCGAACTCTGTGCCGTTCTCGTATGCGCGCATGAACTCATCTGAAACACGGACTGAGTTATTAGCGTTCTGATACTGAACAGAGATGATGTCCTTGCCACCGAGGTCCATATCGAAGCCAGCGTCGCGGAGTGCGCGAATCTTCTGCTCTTCTGAAACCTTTGTCTCGATGAATTCTTCGATATCTGGGTGATCTACATCGAGAACAACCATCTTTGCAGCGCGACGGGTTGCGCCACCAGATTTGATTGTTCCTGCAGATGCATCAGCACCGCGCATGAATGAAACAGGACCAGAAGCTGTTCCACCTGACTTGAGAAGTTCCTTTGATGAACGAATACGTGAAAGGTTAAGACCGGCACCAGAACCGCCCTTAAAGATCATTCCTTCTTCGCGGTACCAGTTAAGGATTGAATCCATTGTGTCGTCAACAGACAAGATGAAGCATGCAGAAACCTGCTGAGGTGCTGCTGTTCCAACGTTGAACCACACTGGTGAGTTGAATGAGAAGATCTGGTGCAACAACATATGTGTGAGCTCGTGCTCGAAGATTGTTGCATCCTTATCTGTTGCGAAGTAACCGAAATCCTTGCCAGCCTTTACATATGTAAGGACAACACGATCGATTACCTGCTTGAGTGACCACTCGCGGTTTTCAGCACCAACTGCTCCGCGGAAATACTTTGTTGTAACGATTGTCGATGCGTTAACAGACCAGAAATCTGGGAACTCGACGCCGCGTTGTTCGAAAACAACTTCGCCTGTCTTCCAGTTCTGCTGTACAACGTCGCGGCGATCCCATGTGACCTCGTCATAAGGATGGATGCCTTCGTTTGTGTAGATGCGTTCGATGGTTAAGCCTTTTCCGCCCTTAACCTTCGATGTTGGTCGATTGATGACCGTATCTGACATATCTCTTTTTCCCGTCTTCTAATTTTTCTGGTGGTTATTGCATTTGCTGTATTTAGTTTTTTGGGCGCAAGGGGCCAATTAACTCTTTGCAGAGCTAGTTGTTGTCTTGCTGGCGGAGGAAGGGGTCTTGCTTGTTTCTTGAATTGCATTTGAAGGTAGAGCGCGGAGAAGTGCGATCTCTCCTTCAAAATCTTCTAAGGAGGCAAAGTTACGATAGACAGAGGCATATCGCAGGTAAGCGACCTCATCGAGTTCGCGGAGTGGCGCGAGGATTGCCATACCGACTTCGTGAGCTTCGATTTCAGCTTGTCCTGTGCCGCGAAGAGTCTCTTCTACGCGCTGAGCCAGGAGGACCAAGTCATCTTCATTGACCGGACGGCCCTGGCAGGCCTTACGGACGCCGACAAGGACCTTCTCGCGGCTAAATGGCTCGGTCGCCCCTGAGCGCTTGATGATGTTGAGCAGGGCGACTTCCTGAGTTGAGAAGCGCTGTGAACACTGTGGGCACTCGCGGCGACGGCGAATCTGTGTGCCATCTTCTACGGGGCGCGAATCGATCACGCGTGAATCATCATGGCGGCAAAATGGGCAGATCATCCGGCGTGTCCTTTCGCTAGTTCCCGAAAATTTGATTCAACTACATGTAGTGGGGAATTGCGAAAACTACACTAGAAACCCTAGTTATGGAAGTTTTTGCTCTTCTAACCCCTACATATAGTGGGAACTGTAAAGCATTTCTCGAGACTTTTCTCGCTGAAAGCACAGCGACACGCCCGAGGGATTTTTCTAGCTGGGTCGAACTTTGATTAAGCGAGGAGGCGAGCGCCTGGCGTCGCCTTCGCGAGCTTGGCATCAAAGGTCCAGAGCTGAGCCTTGCAAGCGAGCGCGGTAGCGCTGATCACTGATCTATCAAGAAGGATTAGTCCCATGATTCAGCGCGTTCTTTCTCCAAATCAAAGTCGTCGTAAATACCTGGCATATCCCCTGCCAAAAGCATTATGCGGTGCTGCTTTTGAGGCAACTTTTCAACCTTCATAATTTCCAACTTTCCATCCTTCACATCAAATTTCATTTCGTCGCCGATCTCTAAATTCAAAGTTCGCAATACTTCTACGGGAATAGTCACCTGATGCTTTGCGCTAATGCGAGATGTGGACTTATCGGTCGTCATATCAAAGAGGAATGCGAATCTTCTGGCCGGCAGTCAGATCGCCATTGCCAAGGCCGTTGATCTCGATGATGTCAGCCACCAAGGCACCTGGATCGCGAGAATCAACGCGATTGGCAAGCGACCAGACGGTGTCCCCTGGCGCAACTGTGACTGTAATGAAGTCACTTGATGTCACCTGGGTCTTGGTTGTGTCAGCGCCAGCTTGTCCGCCAGCAACTGAAGCTGCCACGATAGCGAGAGAAAGAACCACGAGGGTACGAGCTAGTCGGCCACGGCGATTGAGAACAATTCGTCCGGACGGATTGGCTGAAAAGCCTTTAAAATCAACGTTTCTTGGCCCTACTGTGTTGATTGTTAGTGTGCTCATGGTCTTGCTCCTGCCATGTACAAACCTTGGGGAAGGTTTTCGAACGCTTGTTCGATAAAAGAACAATACCCCCGACCACCGACAAGTGCAACATTTTTTCGAACATATGTTTGATTTTTTCCACAGGGTGTGGAACCATCTGTGTATGGCCAAAAAGATATCCCCAGATGGCGAGCTCACCGGCCGCCAGGTCGAGATCCTCGACTTCATCAAATCTTCCGTCGACAGCCAGGGCTACGCGCCCACCATGCGTGAAATCGGTGCCGCCGTCGGCCTGACCTCATCAGCGTCGGTCAAATACCAGCTCGATATCCTTGAAGAAAAGGGCCTCATCCGCCGCGGCGACAATTCTGGTCGCGCCCTCGAGATCGTCGTCCCCGACAGCGAACTCGGCAACACCACCCCCGTCGATAAGACTCGATACATCCCTCTTGTTGGTTCTATCGCAGCCGGTGTACCTATCACCGCCGACCAGATGGTCGAAGAGACAATGCCACTGCCTGAATCTCTTGTGGGTTCTGGAGATCTCTTTATGTTGAAGGTCAAGGGCGAGTCCATGATCAACGCCGCAATCTGCGATGGCGATTACGTCGTCATCCGTCAGCAGAAAGATGCCAACAACGGAGAAATCGTTGCCGCAATGATTGATGGCGAAGCGACTGTAAAAACTTTCTCAAAGAAGAACGGCACAGTCTGGTTATTGCCAGCAAACGATGACTTCGCACCAATCGACGGAACTCATTGCGAGATCCTCGGCAAAGTCACCGCAGTACTTCGCTCAGTCCGCTAGGCGCTCACGCACCTTTTCCTGCGCGACAAGAACTGCTTCAAGTTCTGCATCAGTGAGTTGATTGTTTTCTGCAAGGAGAGCGTCCTTAGTGTGATTCAGTGAATCAAAACAAAGAAATTCGACGCCGAATGGTTCTCCGTTTTCTTTCACGTCAATATTAATAGTTTGATTGACCTCAATTGTTCTAGCCACTTTTCCTGAAGCAAGATAGGCGTATGCAAGTTGATACTCGGTATCAAGAGTCATATTCAAAACTTTCATTTGCTTTCCTCTCTGGCCACAGATTTAACAATGATTGGGTTAGTTAACGGGAGTTCCTGTGCAACCCATACGGCAACAATACTTCCATCCTTCATTAATGCATAGAAACCAGTGCCGCCATTTCTTCCTGGCCGACTAATGAAATAGTTACCGAGAGTAAAAAAGATTTCCTCTTCACTCACTGAACGCTCTTCCATGCGAATTCGTGCGTGGTGAGTAATTATGATTTGCATCAAGGGAGGTTAAATTTGATTAACCCATGAAAACCGTAGTCCTGGAATGCTTGTGGACAAATTAAATGAACTTAAAGTAGTTGGCGATTTCGCGACTAAAAATCTTGAAAACTAATTTGGAAACAATATATTTAGAAATGCCTCGACTTAGTCACTCGATGGTATCGATCGATCAATTGGCCTCACTAGACGTCGTGAGGCCAATTGACGTAATGGGAGTATTGAATACTTCAAGACTTGGTACCCCTGCATGAGGCAAATACCCGCAGAGAAATCTGCGGGTATTTGTTTTAAAAGCAGCCTTTAAAGCGAGCGCTCGATAATCTTTGTGGCAGTTCTAATCAGCCACGAATTTCGGTGACCAGCAACCCATTTATATCCGTATCGTCCCAGCGGTCCTGATGCGCGCACGATAAAGCCCAATACATAGTTCCCGCGCCGCCCCAGCAAATATGCAATTGCATCTGCACCCACATAAACCTTCTTTGCATGAACCACATGCAACGCCTTCGAACACTCTTCATAGCTCAAGCCATACTTACTTAAATCCGCTTTTTGAAATGGCGTTGCATCCACAACTAACTTCTTCTGCATCCACCCCAACGTCGCCTCGCAGAAACGACACTCACCATCGGTGAGAACAACAATCTCTGACATCACTACGCCGTTCTGCGCTGAATAGCTTTGATTAACTTCCAAGCAGCCCATAAGAAGTAGAACTGAAATGGCAGCCGCGCATATGCAATCAACGGTTCTGGCATCGGGCGATCGCTCCACTGCACTGCCATGTTGATATTGGCAGGATAGACAGCCAAGAACAACGCAAAGGCGCCATACGCACCCCACAGCTTTACCGGCTTGCCCAGCACCTTCTTTGACAACGGAACCAATAACGCAGCACCAATCGCAAGCTCTGCCACACCGCTTAAGTATGTGTAGATTCGAGGATCTCCCGGCAGCGCCTTGGGCACAATCGAATCCAACGCACTAGGAAATACAAAGTGCCCCACACCTGCGCCGAGCAAGATGTACCCCATCAACCGACCAAGCTTGCGATTATCCATACCTAATAGTCGCACGCGAAGAACAAAATGGCTCAGCTACGAGGACTACCCTTTCATCCATGAAAGCAATCTTGAGCGCCCTTGGAATCGTGGTTGTTCTTGCCTACGCAATCGGATCGGGCATCTGGGTTAACACCGGTGACAATTGGTACGCCAACCTCAATGCGCCTTCGTGGCAACCACCGGATTTCGTCTTCGGAATCATCTGGCCCTACAACTTCATCGTTCTTGGAATAGCTGCGGTCACAATTGCCCAACGGGCAACCACAACCACATCAGCAATCTTTTTATCTTTCTTCACAGCTTCAGTTGTATGTGCTCTTACCTGGGCTTACCAGTTCTACCGCCCACATAACTTGCAGGCTGCATCTCTGGCTCTCGCTCTCACAGCCGTACTTACAGTCCCTTTGATTGTCATCGCTTTTCGAACTTCCACAGCGATTGGAGTTGCACTTCTTCCCTATCAAATCTGGGTAATCACAGCGGCAGTATTAAGCAGCAGCTACGCCCGGCTTAACTAAACCCACACAAAACAAAATGGCCCCGGGCGACAAACTCCGGGGCCATCAAGTTTACGTATGAATGGCGGGATTTGAACCCGCGACCTTCTACTTAGTCATGGAGACGCTCTATCCGCTGAGCTACATCCACACGCACCGCAGAGATTAGAGAGTTTGATATGAATGCAGAAAAGATTTTTCCGACAATGTGGAAAACTCTTGCTTGAGAATTAAAAATATTTTGATACTGTTTATTTACCTTAGTCAGGGAGACGAAAAGAGGGTTCACAGTTCGCTGTGGACCCTCTTTCTCTACTTAAAGTAGTTGGCGATGTCGCAACTAGAGCCCCTTCAGCGCCTCGTTAACACCAGCGGCCTGCGGATCATCAACGAGAATCTTCTCGAGATCTTTCTTCGCTGCAGCTTTCTTACCTAGCTTCTTATATGTCATCGCTCTTTCGAATAATCCGCGATGAATAACACCCTCAGACCGAGACTTCTTTGCAATCGCCCGCTTAAAGCACTCAAGGGCAGCATCATCTAAGCCCTTCTCGCGAAATGCGATACCGCGCAGCACCAGCATCATCGCCGTTGCATCATCCTCGTTCTCAATATCTTCAGTAGTCTCAATCGCGCCATCGAAATCTCCAGATGTAATCTCAATATCGGCGAGTGAAATACCCACCAACTGATCCGGACGCATTTGATTCAGTACCTCAATTGCCTCGGGATACTTGCCCTCTTTCTGCAAGAGCTCGGAGACGATGAAGCCCAACGTCTGCGATGTGTATGACCCCACAGAGAAGATACCTGCAGTGATTTGTACCCCTGGATAAATCCCCAGGAAATACTTGCGCACCAATCGATCATTGAAAACTATGTCGCGCTCTTGCCATAACTTCATCGCCAGCGCCGATGCAGCATCACTGGTATCGGTGTCACGAATTCCGTGCAGCACTGAAATCAAATCCATCGCCGCAGCCAACTTCGGATGCTGTGCCTTTAGCGCCCCAGCTGCCTCCACAACTTCCATCGCACTGTTGACCGTGTCATCGGCGCCATAGATATCTCGCAAAAAAACATGCAGCGCACGTTCTGCGCCAGATGCAAATAGACCTGGGCGGGGTTCGCTATCCCCTATTTGTGGAACTTCTTCAACCTGTGCTCGGCGAGAAGAGCGCCCACTAGATAAAGTCGTGACATCAGAAATTCCTGTGCCAGGAATTCCCATCGAAACCGTGCGGCGACCTTTGCTGTTGACTGTGTAACGAGCACCCGGCACACCAAATGACATACCCACAGAATCTTTACCGAAGTTCAATCGAACCCCAGGCATTAACTTCATCGACCGGCGAAAGCGTAGGCTCATGCCAAAAGTCTAGCTACCGCACCTGACACTTAGGGCAGAAGTGCGATGAGCGATTACCAAATGCAATTCGCCTGATCTGCCGTCCACAGCGCGGACACGGTTCGCCCTCTTGCCCATAGGCAGCAAGAGAAGTTTCGAAGAACCCACTCTCTCCATTGACGTTGATATACATAGCATCGAAAGATGTGCCGCCCACCTCAATGGCCTCTGCCATGACCTGCGTTGCCGCATCCACCAGTGCTGCTACTTTCTTCACGCTTAACTCATTCGCGGGAACCTCTGGATGTATCCGCGAGCGCCACAGTGATTCATCGGCGTAGATATTTCCCACACCGCTCATGATTTCTTGATTGAGAATCACCGATTTAATCGCCGCCTTACGTGATCTTATTTTTGCAATCACTGCATCTCTATCAAAGGCGGGATCAAAGGGATCTACCGCAATATGCTGCGCCGAAGTTGGCACTCCATCCTGTAGCTCCTCTACCGACAACCACCCAAAAGTGCGCTGATCGTTGAAGACCAAATCTCGCCGCTTCACACCCTTCTTCAATTCAAAGTGTGCCCGCACATGCCCAGGTGCTGGTCGGTCATTTCGGGGAAAGAGAAATTGCCCCGTCATACCCAGGTGTGCCACAAGTGCCACATCCCTATCGAGGGTGAACCACAAGAACTTACCTCGACGATTGACCTCTTTGATGCGCCCGCCCACCACTGCATCAAGTGGAGCTACCGATGCCTCTTTCAATAACCGCGGATGGAGATCCCGGGCAGATGCGATCGTGAACCCCTGCGCAAAATGTGCTAGCCCCCTTCGAACGGTCTCAACTTCCGGTAGCTCTGGCACGAAGGTAGTGAAATACATGTTGCGGAGGGGGGCAACCTGAAACTTCTGACCAATATGCCCGCATAAAGAGACGAGGTATTAACGGTGTACATGACATGATTTTTTCTATGCGCAATCTCCGAATCGCTTTAGCCTTGGCTTTGGCGACCATCTCATCCCCGGCGATGGGTGCAGAGGATTACCCTGAGCCACCAACAACTTCGTGGTGGAGCACTCGTTCTACACCTGATGTTCGTTACGGACAATGGCTTCCCTGCCTTAAAGAGTGGGGAATCAGCAATGACTGTGTTGAGGGAATCACAATCTACGCACTCGACGGTAAAGTCGCTGGCCAATTGACGTATGTAATAAATCCGAATTTCGACCCAAAGATAGCTGTTCAAGAATGGCAGGTGGTCACGACTTCCACAGGTGAGAGATACGAAAACTCCTCTTACTTTAAAGATCTTATGGGTTCTGCATCTTGGTGGAAACTTCCAGAAGGCATTACCAATTCTGATGGAACAAATGTTATTAATGCTGCCGTCCACATGATGAATGGCGGATTGCAAGCAAATCTGACCGCACAAAATGCAATTGCTGCATCGTTGCCATCAGGTTTCTACTTTGAGGTTGCTATCCGAAGTGCGAATTTTGGTCGTCAGATTAAATGGATTTTTTCTAACGTTAAAGATCCAATAATCCGCCTGGAAAATAATCTGATCTACGTCAAAGGTCTTCCCGATAAAAGCCCTTCCGCAAAACCAGGTGCCAAAATCTGCGAACCAAATGAGGAAACCGCTTTTACCTCACAACTCAACATGGCCATCAATATGCAAGGCCGGGATGCCGGTCGCCAAACTGAGGCCACAGATCCAGGAGATGTAATTCTTGGCACCAATGGTTGGTACTGCCTTCAAGACTTTAGATTCGACCAACAATCACAACAAATAGTTGTCAAAATTGGAAATGTTCACTACGACGAATACGGCAAAGTCATCGATGGTTGGATGGAGCTCAAAATTAAAGGTGACCGTGCGCGCAAATGGTGGAATATGGATCCCGCTATCGCGGTGGGCTATGCCAAAGTGGAAATCACTTATCAAGATGGCACTTCTCGCACCGCCACAGTTATCTCTAATTACGATAAGAAAAATGATTGGATCAGTCTCAAGGCATACGGCTTCACCTATTCACAGCCACAATTGGCAATCAGCTTTAAGAAGCCGACGACAAGTGCAAGCAGCCCAACCGCTACAAAGCCGCTCCGCAAGACAATTACCTGCATTAAAGACAAGAAAACAATGAAGATTAGTGATACCAACCCAAAGTGTCCTGCGGGATTTAAGCTCAAACGATGACTTGGTTTTAGGTCACCTAAACCCTATTGGCGCACCTCAGCGGGAGTCCTACCGTTACAGCATGAGCCACGCCAAGTTAACCGACGCACACGGCAATACCTTGTACTTCTATCAGCCGGTGGCTGAGGGCATTCAATTTGAAGTCGAATTCGAGACCCCGGGCAATAACGAAGGCGATGTAGAAATAATCTTCGTCGTTCCCCCACGTGAATACATCAAGATCTACGACAAGTACGAACTCGACCCTTCAATCCCTATCGAGCGCGCAATCGCCCTCATCTCTGACCTTGGTCGCGGAGCCGAGCTCGCCACAGACCTCGCCGAAGATATCGAACGTATCAACCAGTTCAGCTGGATCAGCTTCGACGATTAGTCGGTGGGTGACGATAGCTTCTTCTCATGAAGAAATGGCTACGAAATATCCGAATGGATTACGAACTTCAGAGCATCCTTATAGCTGCCCGTGAATCATCAGAAAAAGCAACAATGATTCGTGACTTCCTCCTGAAGGTGCTTCAAGAAGACCTCGAAGGCAAAGAGAAGTTCAATGACGAGATCCTTGAAGATGCCGCTGAACTCTTGGAAGAAGTTGGCCCAGGAGCCCTTTATTGGATGGCTGATATTGCAGTACAAATGACGACTTTAGCCCAATGCGCCATGAGAGATGTGCCCACAAATGTGGAGGCAGAGTTAGGCAAGGGCGCGAGTGCGGAAGAGATTATTAAGTGCGTGGTGGTTATTTAGAAACGTTTCTCATTAATTTGAATCTTTCGACGTACTGCAGCAGACACATCAATGTTGAGGACATCCGCAAGTCGCAGCAAATAGATTTGCACGTCAGCGACTTCAAGAGAGATTGCATCAAGTTGATCTTGGGTAAGTGATGCCAAAGCTGATTCATCTGCCGTTAGCCACTGAAACTCCGCAGCCAACTCGCCTGCCTCACCAGCAATAGCCATCGCCAAGTTCTTTGGAGTGTGGAATTTCTCCCAGTCTCGAACGACTGCAAAAGCTCTTATTTCTTCCTTAAGGGCATCAAATTCATTAGATGGCATAGCTTCTCCCACTATTTCGGCATCCGAGCTTCAAAGTATTTCCTAGTCTCTTCATTCGTAAAATAGACATAACAACCCTTCATGCCTCGTGTCATAAGGGTCCGATAAGTATTTCGAATCAACTCATCTGCCTTCACTTCAGCCTCGGCTGGGTTTTCTTTACGCTCTTTGATGTACCCAGCAAGAGACTTATCTGTCTTTGCTCGAGCGCCTGGATCAGTCACTAATTCCCCGTTTCGGACAATCAGGTCATCGCCAATAATCACACCAACATAATCGACTTCTAAGCCCTGGCAAGTGTGGATGCACCCAACTTCATCGACTGACTTCGGGTCCATGATCCATTTATTGCCATACTCACTCAAGTTCCACTGCGCCTTGTATCCATATTCGGGCATCACTATGTCAAAGGCCTTTGAATCTTTCTTGCTTGCCCAGTTCCAGCAATATCCGGCCACTACTCGCGACTTGTTGTTGACTTCATTCTTCTTTCGAATCTCAGCATGAAGAGCTGTAGGTGAATCAAAAATCTGGAAGTCAAAGCCTTCCTTAGTGAAGTAGTTATCAACATTCTCTTGCACGCCTAAGGTGCCATCCAACCAAGCCATGTAGTCATCAGAACCATTGCATCGGAACTGAGAAACAAGCTCCATAATCTCAACATCAGCGCCCAACTCTGCCGCATGCGCCTTAATCCGCGAAATCTCTCCCACGTCAGACCACGTTACTTTCTGAGCTTCGTCAATGAAGAAGACGCTGAACTTTGCTGTTTTGATTATTTCCTTCGTCTGACTCTCTCCCATATTGCGGAACATACCCGACTTCATACGTAGACGGTGTGCCTCATCAACTATCAAAACATCCATTTCATCATCTTCAGCGGTTGTAAATGAGCCTGATCCTGAAAAGAGATGACGGACAACATCACCTTTAACAAGTGATTTCAACTTGGCACTGAATACATCACGAGGGGCAGCGTTGGCAGTCACATACTTAACGTTCAAACGTTCTCCCGTTAGAGCAGCGAGGGCATTAATGGAAATAACAGACTTGCCTGTCCCTGGGCCGCCTTTAACAACCAACACCTTCTTTCCAGAAACTTGGGTCTGTCGAGCATTCCTAATGATTGTTTCATAAACGGTTTTTTGTTCATCAAGAAGTACAAACTCTTCTTGTCCATTGAGCATATTGCCTACAGCATCAGCTAATTGCTTTGAAGGCCGCATCGGTGATGAGTCAATTCGTTCAAGAATCTCAGTCCCCATGCCATGCTTAATTTTTGATTCAATCAAGGCTTGTAGTTCTAGATGACCACCTTTAAGAAAAATAGGCGCTCTGCGAAGGGCATTCTCATACTTTGAATCCGAAATCACTGTCGAATCTGCACAGTTATGTAGATACGCACATGCAGCAACTTTCACGCCGGTCTCGTATACATATTGGTTGTATTGCTCAAGGTGTGATTGATAGCTCCACGCTTGATACGAAGGATGACGTGTACTTACCAAGCCCTTACCCAGAGGAGTCCGCACATGCTCCTCAAGATCAGAGAATTGAATATCAGTCCATTGCTTCAGCTCAATGATGACGACGGACTCATTCCCTTGGCCATCTAAACCCGAAATAACGAAGTCCATACGAAATTTCCGGCCCTCAAGTCGATACTCGATGGCAATACCCGCATCATCTGGAATGGCCTGCGAATACATAATGTGGGACATCGCATTTCCTAGGGAGTTCTTCCAGGACTCGTATTCGCTCTTGCCGACCTTCATATTGAAGTTCTTCAAAACTGCATCAGAAACCTTGTCCTGGATTACAGGGGCATCCTGTAAAAATCGAAACTTTGGGGCTAGGTATGCGAGCACCAGCTTAGGTTATTGCCTATTTACAGGATTATGTTGACTCGTCAGGTGCTTTGATCTGTCAGATCTTAATGATTAGCTCAGTTAGGGTCGCAAGCAGCATTACTCATGGCTAGAACAAATCAATCCGCGCATACCTAGCTATTTTGCGAAGATAATCAAGCGGGCCCAGGAAAGAGACCGACATTGGCGGGGCAGCATGCATGGCACTAATTCCCGAGTGGCGGCAGAACTTAGTAGAGATGCGCAGGCTGAAGACAGCATTACCGCGTCGAGCTGGTTGAGTACTACTTGGCTACCTCTGGGTATTGGGTGGTGAATGGCTCCACCTTCGCAATTGAATCATGTGACCAAAGTCGAAGGAAGCTATCGACCACCCAAGATGTTCTCTTCCTTGCAACTTCCACGTTCCAATCAGGGATCGAAAGTAGATCTTGAGTGACCTTCAGAGAAGACTCTGAATATCCCTTGTATTTCTGGTCAAGATTACCCTTCAGCTTAACTGCCCACACATCATTCTTTATGGACGAATTCAATTTGAACTCAAGCAATGATTGATTACCGATTAGGTGAGTCAAATCTTCGTATCTCGCTGACTTTTCAGGCTCTTCAAGTGCTGTTGTCTCGAATTTATCGTGCCAGAAATCAGTTCCCGTTTCGGGGCAAATATGTTCGACGTGAATCGTCTTAGGATCGAATCTAATCGTATCTTGATCATGAATGAGTGATTCATTAATTCTAAACAAGACATATCTGACAATATTCCTACTGTCCATCGGCTCCTTGAGTCGAATAGATACAGCCTCATCATTTGGGGTTGCAGCCTTAATTTCATCCAAAACATCAGCAAATCGAACTTTATGGTCTACGGAAGTTATTAATAAGTCACGCGCTCTGGATTGGGCAAAATTCTCATAAATCTGAGCATTTCCACCCGTTATTACCCAACGCATTGTGAAAGTCTCCCAACTCGATAAAAGAGTTTTGGATTCCTCTGCAGTCATGCCGTTTTGACTATCGAATAAACCAAGAAGAAAGACTCTGTGCCCATCTAAAATAGAGTTCAAGCCCTCAAATTTGGTTCGGAAGTAAGGTTCACTCGCCCAGCCATTGGAGACCAACAGAAGTTGACCATAAGTTATTGATTTTTCGATGATTTCATCGAGCACTTGACGTGCCTTAACTTTTGGATATTCAACTCTATTGCCAGGTGTCCCCTCAATAATATTTTCAAAGCAGGAGTAAATATCTGCTTCTCTTAGTGGACGCTTCTCTTTAAGATAAACAAGCAAGTAGTGTCTAAGAAATTGATCAACTTTGGTTTCGCCAATATTCCCGTACATTTCTTGCCACTGTTTTACTAACTTTGCATTTGCTTTTTCGAGTTCAATTCCCTTTTGACCCTCGGTAATGTGCTTCATTAGAAGGCTCTTGACCAAATCTGAAGGTGTTAATCCAAGGCCACGATTATTCAGAGTCATATAAATATTAATTGCCTCTGACATTTTTGTTGTATTAATTTGCAAAATTTGAACTCTAGTCAAGATTCCTTCAAGCAAATCATTCAGAACTCTCAGTCGTGCAACCCAATCTTCGCCGCCTTTTTTGTCAGCAAATTCTTTTAGATGTTCTGAAAGCTTCCAGTACGCCTTGCGTAACTTGAGAGTTTCAGGTCTATCAGATTTCTTAAATAATTTGCGTTGCTGATCCAATTTACTTGGATTTCTAAGAACGCAATCGTGAAAAGTGTCTCTGATCAGAGTATTAGCTACAAAACGGGGAGTTGCTTTCTCTTCTGATGCAAAGATGATTCTTGTGACTTTGGCTCCTACATCAAAAGATGAAAGTCCAGAATTAGGAAGTGCAGGGAGAATCGTGCTTTCGGAAGAATATATCTCATCTCGAATAAGTGAAAGCAACATGTAGATGGTCGTCATTCTTTGCTGGCCATCAATCAACTCAGTCGGAGCAGAATTCAATCCATCGGATTCACCTTGGTAAGTGATCAATGAACCAATAAAGTGGCTTTCTCTGTCGGACGAAGCTAAGTATTCAATATCGTTCCAAAATTCATCGATCTGCGTCTCTTCCCAAGCATAATTACGTTGAAAATCGGGCACACTAAAGCGTTGAGAGCTTAAGAGTGACTGAAGATTTTGTACATTTCCTTGTGCAGTGAGCATACGGATTCCAAACTACTCTGAGTAGTTTGGAATTAGATCACGAGTACCTTCGAGACACAAGATCAACTTGCCAGAGAGCTAATATTTGTTCTTTTCGATCTATTCGAAATTAGCGAGCGAAAATCAAGTTTTCTCACGGATACTCTCCGTAATCTGACCATCCATGCCCATTCTTGGAACTTATCGTTCACTCCCCTGATTCTTACGATTGCTCCCGGAAAAGTCGCTTGATTACTTTTATTTGTACTTCGACCGCAGAACCTGTTTGTGCCCACATTAGCAAACTAGAAGAGACCGTGTTTCTAGTGAAGAGTACGCGCTAACAGAGTGAATCTAAACACCGGCTAGCAAAATAGCTGGCCTGCGCGACACTTCTTGCCTGTCAAGGAATTTGTGCCTATTGAATTGAGACCACTGCGTGAGTTGTAGCCATTGTTTCGATTGTACGAGGAAGAACCTGGGTCTGAATAGGAAGGCATATTTCTATTGACTCCGCCATTGTATGAACATGTTCCGCGGCCAGAGTTTGCTGAATACGAACCATTGTTGCAATAAGAGCCGGCATTCGCATGCACCGGTACTAATGTGAGGAGTCCAACTGCTGCCATCAATGTGAGGCTTCGTTTTTTCATAGTCACTCCTAGTTCTGAATGACCGAACCCTATTGGAGAAGTAGTTCAGGCAGAGGCAAATGAATGGTCATTAATTACTCTTTGCTAGTTGCCCAACGACTTGGCTTACTTGGCGTGACCATAAAGACTAAGTTCACAATCGGGCAGAGAAGCCACCACCCTGCATGATCTGTATCGTGCATGCGACGAATG
>ERZ650311.948-NODE-948-length-15722-cov-7.975937_pt1 | contig 15722 bp, 17 predicted proteins | sample MGYA00376247_ERZ650311 | MGnify/ENA primary metagenome ERZ650311 (study PRJEB26733, sample SAMN07839324) | wastewater metagenome | biome: small river; feature: stream; material: water | place: USA: North Carolina | collected 2016-07-28 ... | reverse complement strand
AAAATGGGCGCGTGCAATACTCCGAAGAACAGCCAGAGCAAGCCGAGCCTGAGTATGAGGGGCTCGACTTCGGCCAGTATAAAAACTGGTGGCAAGAAGCCGTCGACACCTACGCGCCGGCGCGCGCCCAGCACATCCGCGATGAGGAATATTACGACGGCGACGTAGCGGGCGATGGCTACGGCCACTGGACCCGCAAACAGCTTCAAACGCTGCTGAACCGCAACCAGCCGCCCGTCACCCGCAACTTCATCTGCCGCAAAGTGAACGGCATCTCGGGCGTTGAGCAGCGCACGCGCTCTGAGCCGCGCGCTCTTCCACGCACTCCAAAAGATCAGAAGGCGGCCGAGATCGCCACCGACTGCCTGCGCTTCATCAAGGAAAAGACCCGCTGGTCAAACATCAAAGCCGAGCGCGTTCTTGAAGGCGTGAAGATCGGCTACGCGGCGGTCGAAGTCCTTGGCGCTGAGGATCACGTCCCGGTCAACGCGATCCAGTGGAAAGAGTTCTTTTTCGATCCCAGATCGCGCGCGTTTGACTTTTCCGATGCGCGCTACCTTGGCGTCGCCAAGTGGCTCGACCTCGACGTGGCGAAGGCGACTTATGCCGGGCCAGAGATTCCGCAACCGCAACTGCCGCCGCAGCCTGCGATCCAGCCTCAGCCCATGGAGCCTGCACTGCAGATGCAGTGGGCGCAGATGGCGCAACAAACGCTGATGGCCTGGCAGGCCCAGGTTCAACAAATCCAGCAAGCCTACGAAACCGAAGTCGCGCGCCGCCAGAAGATCATCGAGACGCTTGAGGGCACGGCCGAGGGCCAAGGCTCCGACACCATGAACGCCGACATCTCGTTTGAGGATCGGCCTTCGGGGACGTGGTGTGACTCAAAGCGCCGCCGCGTCTTCATCGTGGACATGTGGCACGCCGACCCAAAGCACGGCTGGTATCGCTGCGTGTTCACCGGCGGCGGTAAGCTCTTCACCCAGCCCTCGCCATATAAGGAAAAGGATCAATGGGGCCGCGTGCGCCCCGTGCATCCGATCCAGGCGTTCTCGATCCACGTCAGCAAAGACCTCTGGCGCTACGGCGAAGTCCGCGGCATGCGCCCGGCGCAGGACGAGGTGAACTTCCGCCTCTCCAAGAAGATCGACATCCTCTATCGCCAGCAGCTTTTCTACGTACCCGGTTCGTTTGAGGAGCAGGACGTTGAAGCGGTTCGCCGCGAGATTGCCAAAGCAGATGGCGTCATCGCGGTGCGCGACATCAACGGCTTCAAGATTGAAAAGAACCTCGACGTCGCCATGGCTATGGACGCGGCGATGGCCGAGGCCATGCGCTTCCTTGATCTGGAAGGCGCAAACCCAGAGCTGCAGGGCAGGGGCCCAAGCGGACAGTCGGGCCGCGCCATTCTCGCACGCCAACAAGCAGGCTTAGGCCAGCTCGGCCCGATCTTCGATCGCATCTATGACTGGGAGCTTCGCTGCTACCGGGCGATGTGGTCACGCGTCCAGCAATTCTGGACCGCGCCAATGTATGTGCGCGTCACCGACGACAAAAACGCCGCGCGCTTTGCGGCGGTGAACGGCGCGCCCGTTGTGAACACCGACAATGGCAACGCGCCGCAGCGCCCAGAAGACGGCGCAGCGCCGGCTATGCCTCCGCAGATGCCGCAAGGCGGGCCGATGATGGGCGGCGCGATGGCGCCAGGTCAGCCGCCACAACAAGAGACCGGCCCGATCCTCGCTGAACTCGACATGGACATCATCCTTGATCGTGCGCAGGAGGCGGCAACGCTTCAGGCCGAGCAGTTCGAGGCTTTGGTGCAGCTCGCGCAATCTGGCGTGCTCGGCCCGCCGAACCCCGAGACGGCGCGCATGCTGATCACAGCATCGGCGCTGCCATCGAAGTCCGAGCTTCTGGACATGCTCGATAAGATGGCGGCGAAGCCTCAAGGCCCAACGCCAGAGCAGAAGGCGCAGCTCGAAACGCTCGCGAAGAAGATCGAGCAGATCGTCGCTCAGACCAACAAGACAAAGGCCGAGACGGCCAAGATTCTAGGCGCCGACATTCCAGGCGCACACGCGGACGCGGCGCTCACCAGCGCACAAGCCCGCACCGAAAACGTCAATGCCACAATGACTGAACTCACCGCAGGAGACGCGCTCGCTTTGCGCGACTTCATGCAAGCGGGAGGAGGGGCCGCTTTCAACTTCCCTCCGATGGCCGCCGCATCACCACCGGGCGCACTCGGCTCGCCACCGTCAGAGGCGAACGGGCCGCCTCCGTTCTGAAAGGGCGTCGTCGGTTGGTCTCACGACACGAGGCCGGTTGGAAGTGAGTGAACATGGACGGTTACGAAGCGCTGATGAAGGGCGAAGCAACGCCAGAGCCGCAAGTGGTTGAGACACCGCCGGCGGCCGAAGTCGTTTCAGAGCCTGCACCAACGCCAGAACCTGTCCAAACGTCTGAGCCGGCTGCTGCGCCTGCAGCGCCGGTCGCGCCCGAGCCGCAAGCTCAACCGCAAGACCACAGCGTTCCGCTCAACGTTCTCCTTCGCACGCGCGAGGAGTTCGGTGGGAAGCTGTCGCAAGCGGAACAGCGTGCGCTCCGTGCTGAGCAAGAACTCGCAGCCATTCGGAGACGAGCGGAAGAGGCATCAGCACAGATGCCGCATCCGTTAGACGACCCGGAGCAGTTTGCGGGTTGGTTGCTGAAGCGCCAGCAAGAAGCCGTGCAGCGTGCGGTCGGAGACCTCTCCAATCGCCAGCAACAGGACCGCGAAGAAATGTCTCGCGTCATGGTGGAGCAGCACCTTGGCGCAGATGGCTTCGCTGAACTGAAGAGCTTCATGGATGCGGCGCCGGATCAAGCCCACGCCATCGCGATGCGCCAACCGCATCCTTATGGCTGGTTCTTGAACAAGCTCAACGAAGCCAAAGAGCACCGCAAGCGCGAAGACGCGCTGAAGCAGCTCAATGGCAAGTCCGTTGACGAGATCGTCGCTGAACGTGTGGCGGCAGAATTGGCAAAGCGCGCGGCCGAAGCGCCGCAAGCAGAGCCCGCTCCGCAGCATCACTCAGCAACGCAGCCGCGCGACCAAGGCAAGTTCACCCAAGCCCAACCTCAAAAACATGAGCCGCCATCGCTCACCGTCGTCACCGGGGCGCCAAGCCCACGAGGTGAGGCAGCGCGCGGTGGTTACGACGCACTCTTCAAACGAGGTTGAGATAAAGCCACATGGCAGAAACAGTTCTGAACAGCGCGCACTACACCCAGGAATGGGCGTCCAAGGTGTTCACGGAGTTCCAACGCGAGTCGGGCTTCCTGGGCTACACGGGCGAAGGCGCAAACAACATCATCGTCTCCCGCAAAGAGCTTGTGGGCGGCGGTCAGAAGATCAACATCCCGTTCTTCCCGGATCTGGTTGGTGACGGCACCGCCGGCAACGCCGTTCTGGAAGGCGCGGAAGAAGCCGCGACTGCGCACAACGAACAAGTGCAGGTCGATTTCCTCCGTCACGCGACCAAGTTCACCAAGCGCGATACGAGCTTCGTCAACTTCAACCTGCTCGACGCTTCGAAGACGCTGGTGAAGAACTGGGGCAAGAACAAGGTCCGTTCGCGCATCATCGACCAGCTTCTGGCCGTTCGCGCTTCGGGCACTGGTGACAACCTTTACTACGGCAAGGTCACTTCGTCCTCGACTGGTCCGGTCATCACGACCGCCAACTCTTCGGGCGCGCAAGTGACGATCGACGGCGTGCTGGTCACGACCGCTTCGGAAGCCAACAAGGACACGTGGATCACGAACAACGCTGACCGCGTTGTCGCCGGCATCCTGTCGTCCAACGTCACCACGGATCACTCGACAACGCTCGGCAACTGCGACACCACCAACGACCTGCCGAGCGCGACGATCCTGAACCTGGCTCGTTCGAAGGCGAAGTTGTCTAACCCGAAGATCACGCCGTTCATGGTCGATGGCGACAGCAACGAATGGCATGTCTTCTTCTGCGGCACGCGCGCGTTCCGCTACCTCGAAGCTGACGCAACCATCTTGGCTGCTGACCGTGAATCGCGTGCGCGCGACGCCGGCGCTCTGAAGAACAACCCGATCTTTACTGGCGGTGAGCTGCTTTATCGCGGCGTCATCATCAAGGAAATCCCCGAGATGCCGGTGCTTTCGGGCGTTGGCAACTCGTCGGCAGACGTGGCCGTTGGCGTGCTTTGCGGCCGTCAAGCGCTCGCGTGGGCTGTGGGCCAAGAGATGAAGGCGATCGAAGACGTGCGGGACTACGAGTTCCGCCGCGGCCTCGGTATCGAAATGCTCGATGCCTACAAGAAGATCCACTTCAACTCGTCGGCGCCGGTCCAGCACGGCATCGTCACCTGCTACATGGCCGTCGCCTAAGAGGAGCACTGACACATGGCTACGTTCACTGGCCCTCGCGGCTACGCAAATCTCCCGGCAGTCGATCCGGCTCTGGGCTACGTCGAGTACGGCATTCCCTCGGGCACGTACACGTTCACCGCCAACCCAACGGCTGCGGACGTGTATCAAATGCTCTGGGTTCCGGCTGGCTTCACAGTCACCGGCGGCATGTTCTACTGCGATGACATCGACACCAACGCCACCGAAACGTTCGACATGGACATCGGCTGGGCCGCCAACGGCGGCTCTGGCACGTATGACTCGCTCGACGCTGACGGTCTCGGCAACTTTGGCGTCATGAACGGCGACGCATTCGCTGCGCCGTCTATCTCGTCATCGACGGGTACGATCGTCCCGCTGTCGGGTATCCTTGCTGATGGCATCTTCCCGTACTTCACGAAGAAGACGCTGATCCAAGCAACCTGCGTCGCGACCTGCGCCACCTTCACGGCTGGCGCCATGTCGCTCATCGTCCGCGGCTACGTCGATCCGACGCGCGTCGTGGGCTAACCCCAAAAGGAACACGTATGAAAGTCATCTTCACTGGCGACCCGGTAGAACTGGAAATGGATCGCGGTCTGTCGCGCACCTCTACGCACCTGTTTGGGAAGACCTTCCCGATGGGTGCGGAAGTGGACGTGTCGGACCTCAGCCAAGACCAGCTTCGTAAGCTGCTGGGCAACCCGCACTTTCGGGACGCTAGTGTCGGTGGCGCGCGTGTTCAATTCATCGTCCCTGCATCGGTGGCGCAAGCCGCTGCCGATGCAGGCGATGAGGGCGACGCGGAAGAGGCGGCGGCAGTGGCGGCACATGCCGAGCGCGCTGCATCCAAGCGCAACAAGAAGGTCTAACCGAACATGGCGAGCGTTGCGGCAGCGGTAGAGCGCGTCAAAGAAGGCGAGGCTATGCTCTACACGTGGGCTATTACGTCCACGAACACAGAAGGGCTGTCGATCGACGCGCATGAGTACGGCGATCGCTCTGTCCAGTTTGCCGGCTCCTTCGACGGCGCCTCGGTGTCGCTCCAGGGCTCAAATGATGGGACCAACTGGGCGACGCTGACGGACCCGCAAGGCAATGCACTGACCAAGAGTGCGAGCGCTCTTGAGACCGTCATGGAAGTGCCGCGCTATACGAAGGTCACTTCGTCCGGTGGCGGCGGCTCTCAATCCATTACTGTAAGTCTGTTCTGCCGGAGAACGCGCCGATGAGCATGTCAATCAAGGAATTGGCGGCTGCCATGAAGCCGCTGTCGCCAATCTTGAAGCGGCTTGCGTCATTGGACGATTTGGTGGCAGAGCTGAACAGCGTCGATAATTTGCGAGAGCAGGCTGCGCGCGAAGCGGACGCAGCCAAGAAGGCATCGCAAGCAGCTAAAGCCGACGCGGCGAAAGCCATCGAAGCGGCTAATGCCGAAGTAGCCAGTGCGAGCGAGAAGGCAAAGCAGGCGCAAGCTCGCATTGCCGACGCGGAGGCTCGCGCCAAAGCCATCGTTGATGACGCAGCGGCGCGCGCTAGCGCGCTCATTGCCGACGCGAAGGCCACTGCGGCAACGATCGACGCCGGCGCAAAAGCAAAGATCGCGACAATCCAAGCGGAAGAGAAGGCGGCGCTCTCTGCACGAGATGCGGCAAACAAAGAGGCGTCTGCAGCCCTGGCCGAACTCGAGCGCGCCCGCGCCGATCTGGCCGCCTTCAAGCGCAGCGTCGGAGCTGTCGCATGAGCAAGGGCAACACTTTCGAGAACGATCTGCTGCTGCTGATCTTCAACAACACCAACGCAGCGGATATTGGCGACGCGACGGGCCTGCGTGGCTCATCCACGGCGGGCTCGCTCTATGTCTCGCTGCACACGGGCGATCCGGGTGAGGGGGGCAACCAGACGACGAGCGAGTGCGCTTACACGTCTTATGCGCGTGTTGCTGTGGCGCGTTCTGGGGCAGGCTGGACCGTGACCGGCAACGCAGTCACGAACGCGGCTTTGATCCAGTTTCCTCAGTGCACTGGCGGCTCTGAAACGGCAACGCACTTTGCTATCGGTGTGGCGTCAAGCTCGACGGGTAAGATTCTTTACAAGGGCTCGCTCAGCGCCTCGCTTGCGATCAGTTCCGGCATTCAACCGCAATTTGCGGCGGGTGAGCTGGACGGCACAGAAGACTGATGACCGGCTTTCGCAATCATCGCGAGCTGATTACGGCGGTTGAGGCTGGGCAGACGTCAATGTTTGGTTGGCGGAAAGCGCCGACGCAAACGACTGCGACTAACATTTGGTTTGACCTGAGCATGAGCCCAGGCAACCCGATCCCGAACTATTACGCGGCTGCGCCGCTTGCCTCTAAGCGGCTGGCGCAATCGACGGATGGGGGCATCTTTCACGGTGCAGCGCCAGGCGGGAGCTATACCAAGCACCTGCGCCGGTTCATGGCTTTGGTATCGACGCCAACAACGGCGGTCCCGCTACCAATGATCCTGTGCGATTACCTGCTCTATTACCCGTTCGTGGACATGGGCACGACCGATCAGCAGGACATGACGCAGAGCGAGACGCTGAGCCGCTACACGGACGGCGTAGGCGTTGAGATCATGGCGGTTGAGGTTGCAGCCCAGATCGGCGGGCAATCGTTCTTTGTGACCTATACCAACCAGGACGGCGTGGCGGGGCGGGTAACGCCTACGGTGACGTGCAACACGCAGGTATCGACCGGAACGATTATCACGACGGCGGCGGCGACGGTGGGATGCGCCGGGCCGTTCCTACCGCTGCAAGGCGACGATACCGGCGTGCGTTCAATCGAAAGCCTGACCATGCTTGGGGCGGACGTGGGCCTTATTGCTTTGGTGCTGGTCAAGCCGCTGGCGACGATTGGCGTCTATGACATCCAAGCGCCGGCGGAAAAGGACTTTGCGGTCGATAACCCCGCCACGCTGCCGCGTATTTACGATGACGCATACCTCAATCTGATCTGCTTGCCGTCCGGTACGCTTGCAGCGGGTCAGATCATGGGCACGATTGAAACGGTGTGGAACTAGATGGCCGGTTTTTCGTCCCTCGATAACCTGATCTCGAACGTCTCCAATTCGGGGAAGTTCTTCCGGGCTGACTGGAACAAGAACCACGCCACGGGCGGCACGGTGGTTGCGGGCTCCTGGCAATGCTTGCTTGGCGGGGCAGGCAATCCGGGCGCGAACACGCAACTGGGCTCTGGCGTGACGCTGGTGCAGAAGCCGCTGTATGATTTCACGGCTACGGCTGGCGCGATCCAGCATGGCGGCAACGTTGGCGCGTCATATACGGACTACAAGGTTCTGTTGAACGCCAGCGCCTATAGCGCAGCAGCGACAACCATGCCGTGCGTGTTCATGCTCTGCGACTTTCTGAGCTATATGACGCTCACCAACGCCACGATCAGCACGACTGGCACTAAGACGTTCGCCAACACTGAAAACGTGACGTTTAGCTCATCGTCTGGCCTGCTGATGACCACGGCCAACGATTACGACACCTATACGCCAGTGCGCTTCTCCAACTCGGGCGGCGCGCTGCCGACCGGCCTGACGGCCGCAACCACGTATTGGACCGTTCGTGTCTCGGCCACGACATCGCGGCTTGCGACCTCGCTCAGCAATGCCATCGCCGCGACGGTGATTTCGTTCACGGACGCAGGCTCAGGCACGAACACGGTCTTTGTGCGTCACCCGCGCTATACGGACGGCGCGGGCGTCATGCCGCTTCTGGTCGCGTCAACGGCGGGCACGGCGGGCACGACCACGTTCCAGCTTACCTACATGAACCAAGCGGGCACGGGCTCACGGGTAACGCCTACATCGCCAGCCTTGCCTACCAACAACGCGACCGCGCCGCTACTGACCGTCCCGTACTCAGGCACAGGCTCAGGCAAGTTCGGCCCGTTTATGCCGCTGCAAGGCGGCGACTCAGGCGTGCGGGAAGCGACAAACCTTATTCTGGCGTCATCGGGCGTCACGACTGGCGTTTACAACATGGTGTTCGCCAAGCCGCTGCTGACGCTGCCCATGACGACGCTGGGCGTGGCGGCTGAGCGCGATCTGGTGAACCAGCTTCCTTCAATGCCGCGCGTCTATGACGGCGCGTGCTTGGGCTGGCTTTGCTATGCGGGCTCAGCCATTCCGAACAACAGCGCTTTCTACGGCCACTTAGACTTCGGATGGAGCTGATGTGGCGCTACTCGGCAACTACTCTCTAGCGTCAAAGTCGCCGGGGCGCTTCTTCGGCGGCAACTCGACGGCCCACGCGTCGGGGATTGGGCAATTCTCGCCCCAGCTTCCGGGCAATTGGAGCAGGTCAGGCGCGCGGCGTAACTTCGCCCTGCAAGAAGGGCAGGCAACCGCTAACGAAATAGCGGCGATACCTGACGGGTATGGCGGGACGGCTTACGTGATGCCGATCACGTCCACGCGGATTTCGTCGCACAATGCGGCGCAGGGCGTGGCGGCGTTCACGGCCAATCTGGCTGAAGGGCGGAACCTCTCCGCAACGTTTAGCGGGGCGGCGACGTTCGCAGGCACGGGCCAGCTTGTCGTCAGCGGCTCGGGCGCCTTTGCGGGTGTTGCGGCGTTCTCGGGCAACGTCATCGCGGCGCTTGCGGCATCAGGCACGACCGCAGGCGTTGCAAGCTTTACCGGCGCGGTAACGGCCAAGGGCAACATAAGTGGCGCGTTTGCCGGCTCTGGATCGTTCACGGCCACACGTTACGCGACCGGCTCACTATCTGGCAGCTTCGCTCAGCCGATCACGTTGGAAGCGGCGGGTTTCTCGACCTACCTGCTGGACGAGGAAGACATCGAAAGCGGGCTGACGCTTCGCCAAGCGCTCAGGCTCATCGCGGCGGCGACGGCTGGCAAAGTCTCAGGCGGCGGCACAACCACGATTACATTCCGCAATGCTGTGGCTGACACGGACGACCGTATCACCGCGACCGTTGACAGTAGCGGCAACCGAACCGCCATCACCTACGATCTGACCTAATGTTTCCGGGCTCATACTTCTCAGCTTCTTACTTTGCCCCCGGCTACTGGCACGGCACGGGGGAGGTTGAGATCGCTGTGGTCGAGGGCATCTACCAGTTCTTTCGCGGGCGTGGCCGCGGCCGCCGCCGCTAAGCCCGCTTAGGGCTATGGCGCGCGATACTTGAGCCATGGCAACAATCACAAAGGTTCAACTGCGTCAGCGCGTGGCCGAAGAGCTTAAGGTCTATTCGCCTGACCAAGAGCTAAGCGCGGACGCCGCTGCTCGTATCGATACCAGCATTGACGATACGCGCGCTCTGTTGATCGAGAAGCGCCTCTGCTGGTGGGGTGAGAACGCAATCCCGCAGCAATGCGCTATCCCGCTGACGTGGATCGTTGCGGCTTACGCTTGCACCAAGTTCGGAAAAGCCGGGCAGGGCTATGAAGCAGGGGATGCGCGCGGCCGGTCGGAACTGGCGCTGCTGAAAACCCCAACCGATGTGACGACCGTCAACCCGGACTATTTCTAATGCCGTCGCAGCGCGTCGAAATCCCGCTCGGGATGATGCATCAGAAGACGCGCTCGCCGTTCGTGTCGAGCCAGTCGCTGACCAACTGCGTGTTCGAAACGATGCAGCCTGCCGGCGCTGCGATCTACGGAGGCTTTGGCCTCACCGAGTTTGGCGATTGCGGCAATGGTGAAGTCCGCGGCGTCTACCCCTTCAACGAAACGCTCTATGCTGTTTCTGGCGACAAGCTCTTTTCGGTCGATAGCGACGGCGACGAAACCGAGATCGGCCCGATCGCGGGCTATGATCCGGTCGACTTTTCCGACAACGGCCAGCAGCTCACCATTGTTTCGGACTCTACGTCCTACGTTTACACCGAAGACACGGGCGTTCTGACGCCGATCAATGATCCGGACTTCCGGCGCGCTTCATCGACGGCGTTCCTGAAGCAGACCACGATCTTCACGGTCAACGATAGCTCGACCTTTATCACCTCTGCGCTGAGCGACAGCACCGACTTTGATGCGCTCGACGTCGCCACGGCTGAAGCCAAACCCGACAAGCTCCGGCGCGTGTTCGTTTCCGGCAATGAAGCGCTGATGATGGGCGCGCGTTCGGTTGAGGGCTATTACTTCTCCGGCAAGCCAAACGGCGTGCCGCTTTCGCCGACGCAGACCTATCTCGACTATGGCCTCGCCGGCCGTGACGCCGTTTGCGCGATCGACAACACGGTAGCGTGGCTCTCGCATCTTCTGGACTTCCGCACGCTTCGCGATCAGACGCCGCTTGCGATTGCAGATCCAGCAATCGCCGCCATGGTGCAAGGCTGGACGAACCCTGAGACGGTGCGGATGTTCTCGTTCGCGATCGGCGGGCATGAGTGGTTGGCGGCACGCCACGCTGACGGCTGCGCAATCTGGGATGCAACAACCCGCATGTGGTCGATGCGCAAGAGCCAAGGCATGAACACTTGGCGCGTGGCTTCTAACGCCTGGTGCTACAACAAGAACATCATGGGCGACGCCACCGACGGCACGCTCTGGCGTTTGAATCCAGACTCGCACGCCGAAGGCGACGCAGAGTTGATCCGCACCATCGTTACCCACACGCTGGGGCCGGGCGGCTTGCCGTTCACCTTGGATAAGGTGGAGCTCGAAGTCGAAACCGGCGTCGGTCTCGCAACGGGCCAAGGCTCAGACCCCAAGATTTGGATGCAGCTTTCACGCGATGGCGGGCGCACGTTCGGCGCGCGCATGGAGCGATCGCTTGGCCTCATGGGCAAGCGCCAAACCCAAGTCGTTTGGCAGGGTCCATTCGGTGACTTCCCCAAGGAAGGCGGCGTCATCAAATGGGGCGTCTCCGATCCGGTTCGTTTCGTTGCAAAGAAAGCGTGGGCTGAGTTTACGCCTAATCGTCCATGATTGAATTCCCATTCCCTCCGCGCAATGTCGACGCCTCCACACAAGACTGGATGTCGAAGCTGAAGGACGCGCTCGATGAGCGCTTTAAGACGGGCGAGGGGAGTCCGGAGGGCGTCGTCACAGCCAACAGCGGATGCATCTATCAACGCACTGATGGCGGCGCAGCCACGAGCCTCTACGTGAAGGTTGGCGACGACTCGAATACGGGCTGGACCGCGAAGTGACGCTTGCCCGCACCACCGACGCAACGTTCCTAAACCAAGTCGCCAATCATCCTGACGTGCGCCCGTGGCTCGGCACTGACGGCGAGAGCTTTGTTGACGTCGGCGTGCTGCTCAATCTGCCCGGCGCGTTTGCGCTCACTAACGAGTGGGGCGGGTTTGTCTTCATGCTCACGGGCGACGGCGCCTATGAGTTCCACACCATGTTTCTGCCGGAGGGGCGTGGCCGGCGCGCGCTCCGCGCTTCGCTTGAAGCGTGCGATCTCATGTTTGGCGCCTACGGAGCGCCCGCGCTTCAGACCTACGTTCCACATGGAAACGTAGCGGCGAAATGGCTGGTGAAGTTTGTTGGCTTCAGCGAAACGCACGCGGACGCAGAACAATCCTATTGGCGCTTTACCAAGCAAGAGTGGGAAGCCCGCGCACCGCGCGCTGCGGCCTAAACTAGGCGCATTCCCGCTAGCGCTTGGAGTGCGCCCTTTTGCCAGTCGCCGCCGCAGTCGCCACCGTGGGCGCCGCCGCTATCGGCGCAAGCTCAGCATCAAAAGCCGCGAAGAAAGCCGCCAACGCGCAAGTCGCGGCGGCGGATGCGGCAACAGCGCTCCAACGCGAAACCTACTACGACCAACGCGCGCTTCTCGCGCCGTCAATCACTGCAGGCGCAGACGCACGCGCCCGTCAAATGCTGATGATGGGCTATTCGCCCGATCAGGTGAGAGCCTATCTGCGGTCGACGGCGGCGGCGGTGAACGCGCCCGGTGCTGGCGACACGCAGCGCCCCGGCGGGCAGTTTCTCGACGGCTTCACCAACAGCGAAGGCCAGTGGGAAGTTGGCCCCGGAAGCGACGCGCAACCGGCCAACGGCGCGGACTATTCCTGGGTCGATGGCCACGACTGGGCCCCGCAAAGCCCGAGCTACCAATGGCGCTTCGATCAAGGGCAAAAGGCCGTTGAGCGCAGCAAGGCTGCGGGCGGCGACTTCTTTTCGGGCGACACCGCGATTGCCCTGCAAAACTACGGCCAGAACGCAGCCAGCCAAGAGTTTGAAGCGGACTGGCGCCGTCTTGGAGAACTCGCCGGCGACGGCACGCAAGCGACCGGCACGACCGTCAACGTTGCGGGCCAGTTCGGCCAGAGCGCCGCCAATAACACGATGGCGGCGGGCAACGCGCGCGCCACTGGCTATCAGCAAGCCGGAAACGCCTGGGGCAATTTCTGGCAGGGCGCGGCGGGTATCCCGATGTACGGCCTCGGCCAAGGCTGGTGGGGCGGGAGCAAGAAGTAATGGACGCCAACTGGTGGAATAACGCGCTTCAATCTTACGACGTCGGCCGCGAGCATCGCGCCGATCGTGAGAACGCGCAGGCGTTTCAAGAGGGTGGATATGACGCCGTAGAGCAAGCCGCCGGCAATCGCGGCGATCTCCGCACCGCAATGTCCACGCGCCGCTTCCAAGACGATCGGATGCAGCAGGCCTATCAGCGCATGGAGCAAATCCGTCCGCTGGCGCTAGGCGCTCTTGATCGCGTGGGCCAATTGCCTGTTGAACAGCGCACACAGTTCTTGAACCAGCCGCACATTCGTCAGCGCTTCATCGATTGGGGCATCACGCCCGAACAATACGACGCAGCAGCGCAACAAATCGCCAACCCGGAAACGGGAGAGCAAGCGCTCGCAAGCTATCGCGCAGCCTTCACGCAGCACCAAGACCCGAACTGGCAACTCGCAACCGTGCCGACAGAAGACGGCCAGGGCGTTGAGCAGCGCATGATTGCGCCGGACCCAACCACAGGCGCGATCCAACGCGGCGAAGGCTCCATTCCTGTGCCGCGCGGTGAAATCCAAAGCTTCGGCTCGGGCGGTCTCTATCGAGAGGACCCGAACGCCCCGAATGGAATTGAGATTATTCGGGAGCCGCGCTCTGTACAGGGCGGCGGCACGACGGGCGCTCCAAGCGGCTATCGCTGGTCCGCTGATGGCGGGGCGCTTGAGCCTATCCCTGGCGGTCCGCGCGATCCGGCTGTGCAGGGCGCGCCCCGCTTCCCGGCGGACCAGCGCGCGCGTGTGGCGATCATGTACGAGCCGGCGCTTGAAGCTGCGCGCACGCTAGATCAGGCCGATGCTGATGCCGTGCGCCGTCAGGGCACGCATGGCAGCAATACGCCGCTTGGCCAAGACTGGCTCGCGCGTGCGGCGGACGGCATACCGGTGTTTGGGGATGCGTTGGCGAGCAATCTCGGCGGCGACGACTACCAGCGCTACGTCAGCGCTTCATCGACATTCGAGTCTTCCATGCTGCCGATCTTGTCGGGCGCTGCCGTCACTCCATCGGAAGCGACCCGCATTATTCGGGCGGCGCTGCCGCGCATTGGCGACAGTCAAGCGGTTCTGCAGGATAAGGCGCGCCGCCGTCGCCAAATGCTCAACGGCGCAGCCCTCATCGGCGGGCGGCAACCGCCGCACCCGCAAGACGGTGTGCCGGACTGGGCGGCGCGCGCGCAAGTAGCAGCTCAAAGCAGCAGTGATGGCGGCGGCATCGGCCTTGAATCCCTTTCAGACGAACAGCTCGACCAACTCGAACAAGAGCTGATGAATGCCCAACCCTGACGGCACGCCGACGCTTGAGGAGATCCGTGAGGAACGCGCGCGCCGTGAGCAAGCGGGGCGTAGCCTTCGCACGCAAGCGGCTGCTGCTGGCGGGCCGGTTTCGGTAGAGGCAATTCGCGCAGAGCGCGCGCGCCGGCAGGCGGCGCAGCAACAGCGCCGTGAACCAGTCTCGACTGGCGAAGATGCTGGCCGCTCTTTCGCCAGCGCCGTTCCGCGTGGACTTGCCGCGCTGGCAGCGCTTCCGCGTGACATCAACGACATCTCTGCCGAGTGGGCTGAGAACAACAACGTCTTCGGCAATAGCGAGCTTGGCGTCGGCGCGCGCCGGTTCCTATTCGGCACGCCATCAACGGAAGACACGCCGTCAATCCCGTGGATTTCTTCGCAAGAACTGGAAGAGCGGGTTCTAACGCCAACGATCGGCGCGCCCTACGAGCCGCAAACGACAGCGGGCGAATACGCACGCACGGCGGGCGAGTTTGCTGGCGCCGCAGCTTTCCCGTGGGCGCGTGGCGCACGCATCTCGCGCACGCTGGTTCCGGCCGCCGCATCAGAAACGGCAGGGCAACTCACCGAAGGCACGCCTTACGAGGGCGCGGCGCGCTTTGCCGGCGCTTTCGCTGGTGGCGTGGCGACAGAAGCGGCTCTCGCTCAGCGGGCGGCGAACGTCCGCCGTCTAGGTCAACCCGCGCCAGAAGCTCAACAGCTTGAACAAGAGTTCGGGCCGATGACGCGCGGCGAGCGCACGGGCCGTCCGCGTGAGCGTCTTCAAGAAGACGACATGCGCCGCGGCATGGGTTCCGATCAGGCGCAGTCAACACTGCGCGCCTTCGACGCGCGCCGTGCGCAGCAGATCCGCGCCAACGCCATGCGCGTCGTGACGCGCGGCCAAGAGCCGTTGTCTCAGGATGTTGGCGAGGCGGGCGTCATCCTCGGTGACGAATTGCGCACGGCGCGCCAAGCGCTTCGCGAGCGCGCCAACGCTCAATACGAGCAGGCGTTCAATGCCGCGCGCAACGAGCCGATACCGCAGGGGTTGAACGAAACACCAACCGTGCGCATGCAAGCCGTAGCGGATGAGTTTGGCTTTGATATTCCAGCGCCAGCAGGTCGCGCGGTGCAGAACCTCGAGCGCCAAATCCAAGAGGGTACGGCAACGCACGCCAATGTTGAGCGCGTCCGCCAAGCTCTAAACCGAGAATTAGGAGCGGCCGCGAACGCGCGCAACGACGCGCAAGAGTTCGTCTATTCGCGCCTCATTGGCGCACTCGATGAATGGCAAGAGGGCGCGCTTACTAATCCGCAGGCGCGCCGCGCCATGCAAGAAGCGCGCGGCATCTATGCCGAAGGCCAGAACCTCTTCGCGCAACGCACGCGCACGGACCTAAGCACCGGACAAACCGGCCGCATGGACCCTGGCGGTCGCGCCATCGACCGCACCATCAACACCGACTTGACTGGCGAGCAGATCATTGACGGCATCCTCGGCACTGGCCGCCGTCCGCCGGCGCAAGCTTTGGGCGCTGTGCGCCGCATCAAGGAACTCGG
>ERZ650311.947-NODE-947-length-15733-cov-8.045860_pt1 | contig 15733 bp, 14 predicted proteins | sample MGYA00376247_ERZ650311 | MGnify/ENA primary metagenome ERZ650311 (study PRJEB26733, sample SAMN07839324) | wastewater metagenome | biome: small river; feature: stream; material: water | place: USA: North Carolina | collected 2016-07-28 ... | reverse complement strand
AATTCAGCGGCATCTAGAACGCCACGGTCCAATGCTGGCACGATGTCGGCGCCTGGTAGGGCTTGAACAGATGCACCCATGTCGTTAAAGATCTCAATAGATAAACCAACAGTTCTGTACTTCAAGCCTTTGAAGTCCTCTACTTTAGTCATTGGCTTTTTGAACCAACCCAAAGGCTGTGTTGGCATTGGGCCATACAAGAATGACTGAACATCCATCTTCAAGCCTGTGTAAACCTCGTCAAGCAGTTGCTTGCCGCCACCATATTCGTGCCATGCCAATAGCATGTTTGGATCCATACCAAATGAAGGACCAGATCCCCATAGGGCTAGGGCGCTACTCTTACCGTACCAGTAAGCCACAACACCGTGACCACCATCTAATGTGCCGCTTGATACAGCATCCAATAGGTCGAATGCTTTAACTACTGAACCAGCTGGTAGCACTTCAATTTTGAGGCGACCGCCAGACATAGAGTTCACCTTGCTAGCGTAGTCCAAAGCGTACTCATGGAAAATATCTTTTGCAGGCCATGTTGATTGGAAACGCAAATTAACTGTTTGCGCATTCGAAATCATTGGGAAGCCCATTGCTGCTGCACCAGCACCAGCAACTGCTGTGCCTTTTAGAAACTTACGGCGTGTTTTTGGTTGGTTTTGCTCTGACATAACGTCTCCTCTTTTTTGTACAAAAAATTAATTTTTGGTATTTATGTTGCAGAATTAGTATATGAGCTTAGTTTTTCAGCGCACCTAGGTGATTCCCTAATAATGTATACAATTTTCCCAGAGCCAAGAATGAAAATAATAGTCTTTAAATACAAATACTTAATTGCTTTTTGCTTGGGTCTTTTGGTTCTAAATCCCTTCATTTCGGCCCAATCTGAACCTCAACCCGCAGAAATTCTAGGTATTTATTTCACGCCACCAATTGGTGGAGCTAACGGGATCGCCAAGCAAATTGATGTATCAAAAAAATCCATCAAAGTAATGGCTTACGGCTTTACTTCTGTCAATCTGGCAGAAGCTCTCGTGAGGGCTAAAAAGCGTGGAGTGGAAGTGGCAATCATTCAAGATGAAAAAAGCTCTCAAAACAACCGTGAAGCAGTGCAAAAGTTATTGGATGCAGGCATCGAGGTTCGTAGTGATGGCAAGCATGCCATACAACACAATAAGGTCATGGTCATTGACCAAGATGTAGTGATTACTGGTAGCTATAACTTTACCAATTCAGCTGAAACCAGAAATGCTGAAAACATCATGATTGTTAAGTCTGAGTATGCTGCTAGACGTTATTCAGATAATTGGAATAATCACTGGGAACACGCAATTAAAGTGATAGAGCTGCCCCCATCTCGTCAAAGACGCTAACTTGTCGGGGTTATCCTATGAAAATGCGTAAAAAAGCAGATTTACCCAGCAAGATCTGTGTGACTTGTGGACGTCCTTTTGCTTGGCGAAAAAAATGGGAAAAAGTTTGGGCAGAGGTGAAGTACTGCTCAGATCGCTGTCGAGCAGGAAAGTAATTAGCCTCATACAATCTTTGCTATGAAAAAAGCCAAGATGGATCCCGCTGATATATCACGCATCGTTGAGATGGCTTGGGAGGATCGCACTCCATTTGATGCCATCTTACAAAGTTATGGCATCAGTGAAGCTGCAGTGATTGATTTAATGCGTCAAACCATGAAGCCTAGTTCATTTAGGATGTGGCGTAAGAGGGTGACTGGGAGGGCTACCAAGCATGCAGCATTGAGATCACAGGATGTACAGCGAGCGTACTGCCCAACTCAATACAAGCCCAAATAAAGCTCGTTGAGCTTAGTTGGGCTCTGTTATAAAACCAATCTTGGTAAGACCGGAGCGTTTGGCAGTGGCTAACACTTGCGCAACCGATTCATAGCGAACATTTTTATCTGCTCTTAATTGCACCTCAGGTTGAGGATTCTTTTTCGCGGCTGTTTGAGCGTAAATAGACAGAGTATCTAAATCAATCGGCGATGTATTCCAGAAGATTTGACCTTTGGCAGAAATGCTTAAATTGATTGATTCAGGTTTGACGTCATTGCGTTGACTGCTCGCTTGTGGAAGCTCAACTTTCACAGCGTGTTGCATCACTGGAATGGTGATCATGAACACAATCAATAGCACCAACATGACATCCACCAAAGGAGTCATGTTGATTTCAGCCATCGGCTGGCTATCGTCGTCACCAATAGGCTCGTTACCGAATGCCATGATTAATCCTGATTAGCAGAGCGAGCAGTGTTTGAGTTACCAACACGTGCGCCAGTGATAAAGAAAGCATACAAATCATTGCCGAAACGATTGAGTTCAGCAATTAATACTTTGTTTGTGCGACTGATTGCGTTGTAGGCTAATACGGCTGGAATCGCCACTGCTAAACCTAAAGCAGTCATGATCAAGGCTTCACCAATAGGGCCTGCCACTTGATCAATGGTGGCTGTGCCGGATGTGCCAATACCTACCAATGCATGGTAGATGCCCCAAACAGTACCGAATAAACCAATGAATGGCGCTGTAGCACCAGTAGAAGCTAAGAAAGTTAAGCCTTGTTGTAAGCCGCCCACAGATTTATCGATGCTAACTTTCAGGCAACGTGTGAGCCAATCTGACGGGTTAATAGTTTGATGTAACTCGTTACGAGAGCCAGCTTGTTGATTGTGGTGCTTCATGGCTTCTTGCGCACTTTTAGCAAGATCGCAATATGGGTTGAGTTCTTGAGTCATTTGACTCAGCGCCACTTCAAAAGAAGGGGCATGCCAAAAGCATTCAATTTCTTTGGCAATTTTTTTAGTTTTATAAAGATTCAAAGCTTTGGTAATGATGATGACCCAAGAGATGATTGACATCACTAATAAAAACAATGCCACAGTTCTGGTGACTGCGTCACCTTGTGTCCACATGTTAGCTAGACCAAACGTTTGATTCATAAACTATTCCAATCGGAAAATATAAGGTTGTATTGCGGTTACTTTAATTGGTTTACCAAGTTCTAAAAATGGGCGACAGCGAACCTTCATGCCAGCATCCAGAGCAGCTTGATCTAGGCGAGGTAAGCCACTGCTCTGTGCGATATTGACTTTCTGAACCGCACCATCTTCACCAATAAACAAGCGCACGAGAATTTTACCTTCTTCACCCATGCGACGTGAGAGGCTAGGGTAGATAGGTTCTGGCACGCTGCACTGTGCTTGGCTTAATGAAATACTTTTCGGCTCACCAGTACTGCTACCACCAGTGCTCGTTGGCTTAGCTGTCGATGAATCTTGTGTTTGGGTGCTGGTCAGACTGCTAGGAGTACTGGTGGTGACAACTGGTTCAGCAGTTTTCTTTTCAGGAGCTTTAGGTTTTTCAGGAACTGGCTGGCTGACTTTGGCTTTTTCTTTTTGTGGATTAGGGTCTAGTAATGACGCCGTCACCGTGTCACCCATACTAGCGCCAGTTTTGGGGCGGTCGGGGCTTAGCTGAATTCCAACAATCAATAGAAAATGCATCACAACCACAAAGGCAGTGATTCTATTTTGCATGAACCATTCTTGAAGTTTAGGAATAACTTGACTGAGCACGGTGTGAATAGTTGAAGACTAAGATATAAAAACAGTCGATGTTTCGATAGAGTGTTGATCCAATGCTAATGGTATTAATTGTTTAGCATGGGCTAGTAAAGCATTTGCATCGAGTGTTGAGTATAAGCGAATGGTTCTAGGCGGCGCAGACTGAAGTAAATGGAATTCTTCAAGCTTTCTACCCAGTTGTTTCACCACCGCATCACTGGTGTCAATGATTTCTATCTCAGTCCCGAGAATCTTTCTAATTAGGGGAGCTAAGAAAGGGTAGTGGGTGCAACCTAAAACTAGTGTATCGATCTGAGCTTCTTGCAAGGGAGCCAAATGTTCACGCAAAAGTTGCTCTGTTTCTGGGCTATTGATCGCACCAGATTCAATCAGTGGTACCAGGCCTAATCCAGCTTGAGAAATAAACTCACAATTTCCCTCTAGGCTTTCCAGGAGAGCTTTGAACTTATCGCTTTTTAAAGTGTTTTGTGTTGCTAAAACACCCACTTTTTGATTTTGACTTTTTGTGACTGCCGGCTTGATGCCCGGTTCAACACCAATGATTGGAATGGCTGGCATTTCATGGCGTATATGGGCGATTGCCTCAGCAGTTGCGGTATTACACGCAACGACCAATGCTTGGCATCCTTCGCGCACTAACCAGTGGCATAAGTCTAGACTACGTGTGGCAACCCAATCGCTTGATTTTTCGCCGTATGGCGCATTGGCTGAGTCAGCCAAATAAATATAGTGATGAGCTGGTGCTTGGCGTAGGGCCTCGTTGAGCACGGTGAGTCCACCAATGCCAGAATCAAAAACCCCAATGGTCGCCAAGCCTGCTCCTATTTCTTTTAATTAAATAATTAATTAAGCTTTAGTGACTGGAATTTTTCCAATCTTGGCCTGCCACTCTTGTGGGCCTGTGTTGTGAACAGAAGTACCGTTAGAGTCAACTGCCACAGTCACTGGCATATCTTCAATTGTGAACTCATAAATAGCTTCCATGCCCAAATCAGCAAAGCCGACTACTTTAGATTCTTTAATTGCTTTTGACACAAGATAGGCTGCACCGCCTACTGCCATGAGATATGCAGATTTATGCTTTTTGATGGCGTCGATTGCAACAGGGCCACGCTCAGCTTTACCGACCATGGAGATAAGACCAGTTTGCGCCAACATCATCTCTGTGAATTTATCCATGCGAGTAGCAGTTGTAGGGCCAGCAGGACCAACAACTTCATCGCGCACTGGGTCGACAGGACCAACGTAGTAAATCACGCGATTCTTAAAGTCGACGGGCAGCTTTTCACCTTTAGCGAGCATGTCTGCAATGCGTTTGTGTGCGGCATCGCGACCAGTCAACATCTTGCCGTTTAACAACAGAGTTTGACCAGGTTTCCAGCTGGCTACTTCTTCAGGTGTCAACGTATCTAAATTAACGCGCGTTGATTTTTCTGTATTGGGTGCCCATGCCACATTTGGCCAATCTGATAATGATGGAGGTGTTAATACAGCTGGACCATCACCATGCAAATGGAAGTGAACGTGGCGAGTTGCTGCGCAGTTTGGAATCATGGCAACAGGTAAAGAGGCAGCGTGAGTTGGGTAATCCATGATCTTCACGTCAAGCACTGTTGTTAGACCACCTAAGCCCTGTGCGCCAATGCCAAGTGCATTTACTTTCTCCATGATCTCTAAGCGCAACTCTTCGATGCGAGTTTTTGGTCCGCGGGCAATCAGCTCATGAATATCTACAGGAGCCATGAGAGATTCTTTGGCAAGTAACATGGCTTTTTCTGGTGTGCCACCAATACCAATACCCAAGATGCCAGGAGGGCACCAGCCAGCACCCATAGTTGGGACTGTTTTAATGACCCAATCCACAATCGAGTCAGAAGGGTTCAACATGTACATTTTGCTCTTGTTTTCAGAGCCACCGCCTTTAGCGGCACAGATCACTTCTACGCCATCGCCTTCAACGATTTCATAGTGAACGACCGCAGGGGTGTTGTCTTTTGAGTTAGTTCTCTTACCTGCAGGATCAAGCAAAACAGAAGCGCGAAGCTTGTTATCTGGGTGGTTATAAGCACGGCGCACGCCTTCATTCACCATGTCTTGAACGCTCATTTTGGCGTCCCACTTAACATTCATGCCAACCTTTAGAAATACCACCGCAATGCCGGTATCTTGGCAAATTGGGCGTTTTCCTTCTGCGCACATGCGACTATTCGTCAAAATTTGAGCAATTGCATCCTTGGCGGCTGGGCTTTCTTCACGCTCGTACGCTTTACCTAGGGCAGTGATGTAATCGAGTGGGTGGTAGTAAGAAATGTATTGAAAACCATCAGCAATACTTTGAATAAAGTCGTCTTGGCGAATTGTGCTCATAATTTTGTGAATTAATAGTCAAAAAAGAAACCTATTTTACCTAGGGAAAGTTGCCATATACAGGATTTGCTTAGCCGTTTAGTCTAAGTATCAAGAGAAATGAACAGGTTATGCACTACACGCCCTAGGGCTAACCCTGATATGAGCCTAATATATAAGAATTGTCAGTCAACTGTCAGTCGTGAGACCTAATCTCGAGTTTTGTCTAAAACAGCCTAGAAAGTAGGAGAAAAGTATGTCCGGTATGGAACAGATGTTGGTAGAGAACCGTGTTTTCAACCCACCAAAAGCATTTGCAAAACAAGCTGCAATTACCAGCATGGAGCAGTACAACGCGATGTGCAAAGCATTTGAAAAAGATTTCAATGGCACATGGGGTAGATTGGCTAAAGAAAACCTACATTGGAAAAAGCCTTTCACAAAAGTTTTAGACGAATCTAAAGCACCTTTTTACAAATGGTTTGAAGATGGTTTAACAAATGCTTCATACAACTGTATCGATCGCAACATTAAAAATGGTCTTGGTAAAAAGACAGCGATTATTTTTGAAGCAGACGGTGGTGAAGTTACAAAAGTAACTTATCAAGAATTGCATGACCGTGTAGCAACATTTGCAAATGGTCTAAAAAAATTAGGCATCAAAAAAGGTGACCGTGTAGTTATCTACATGTCAATGTCAATTGAAGGTGTTGTTGCGATGCAAGCTTGTGCTCGTATCGGTGCGACACACTCAGTAGTGTTCGGTGGTTTCTCAGCTAAATCATTGCAAGAGCGTATTGTTGACGTAGGTGCTGTGGCGTTGATCACGGCAGACCAACAGTTGCGTGGTGGTAAAGCATTGCCATTGAAAACAATTGCTGATGAAGCGATTGACTTAGGTGGTTGCGAAAAGTTAAAGCACGTGATTGTTTACAAGCGTACTGGCGGCGATGTGCCAATGAAGGCTGGTCGCGACAAGTGGATGCATGATGTTTCTGCAGGTCAATCAAAAGTTTGTGAGCCAGAGTGGGTAAGTGCAGAGCACCCATTGTTTGTGCTTTACACATCAGGTTCAACTGGTAAACCTAAGGGTGTTCAGCACTCAACAGGTGGTTACTTGTTGTGGGCAATGCTCACAATGAAGTGGACATTTGACTTGCGTGATAGCGATGTGTTCTGGTGTACAGCTGACATTGGTTGGGTAACAGGTCACAGCTATATCGCTTACGGTCCTTTGGCATGTGGTGGTACACAAATCGTTTTTGAAGGCGTACCAACATATCCAAATGCTGGTCGTTTCTGGGAAATGATTCAACGTCACAAAGTATCTATTTTCTACACAGCGCCAACAGCGATTCGTTCATTGATCAAGGCATCTGATACAGACCCTGCCGTTCATCCTAAGAAGTACAACTTGAAGAGCTTACGTTTGTTGGGTTCAGTAGGTGAGCCAATCAATCCTGAAGCTTGGATGTGGTACCACAAGAACGTTGGTGGCGAGAAGTGCCCAATCGTTGACACATTCTGGCAAACAGAAACTGGTGGTCACATGATCACTCCATTGCCAGGTGCCACACCATTGGTTCCAGGTTCATGCACATTGCCATTGCCAGGCATTATGGCTGCGATCGTTGACGAAGCTGGCGGCGATATGCCAAATGGTCAAGGTGGTATCTTGGTTGTGAAGCGTCCATGGCCTTCAATGATCCGTACGATTTGGAATGACCCTGATCGCTTTGTGAAGAGCTATTTCCCAGAAGAGTTGGGTGGCACGCTTTACTTAGCTGGTGACGGTGCGATCCGTAACAAAGATACAGGCTATTTCACTATTACAGGCCGTATTGATGACGTATTGAACGTTTCTGGACACCGCATGGGTACGATGGAAATCGAATCATGTTTAGTTGCTAACCCATTAGTTGCTGAAGCTGCTGTGGTTGGACGTCCTGACGATATGACAGGTGAAGCAATCGTGACTTTCGTGGTTCTTAAAGGCAAGCGCCCAACAGGTGATGATGCTAAAAAGATCGCTACTGAGTTGCGTAACTGGGTAGGTAAAGAGATTGGCCCAATTGCAAAACCAAAAGAAATTCGTTTTGGTGACAACTTACCTAAGACACGCTCTGGCAAGATCATGCGCCGTATTTTGCGTGTTCTAGCTAAGGGTGAGGAAGTGACTCAAGACGTTTCAACACTTGAGAATCCAGCTATTTTGGATCAACTTAAAGAAGCTAGCTAATTCTGATTGATTAACCTCATCAGGTAGTTTTAGGCCGGTCACTCAAAGAGTGCCGGCCTATTTTCTTTGCTCTGAGTGATAATCGAACCATGCGTATTCGTTCTGAATCAAAAACAACAGGCTTTTATTACCTACTCTTTACAGCGGGGTTTTTGCTATTTGTTTATTTTTTAGGATTGGTTGAAAAAAATAGTGGCCCAGGTATTTGGTTGGGTTATGTTTTCTTATTTGTCACGATTGCTATTTACGCCAGTATCGGATTAATTTGTCGTACGTCTGATATGAATGATTACTACATCGCTGGAAGAAAGATACCAGCGATCTTTAATGGCATGGCCACTGCTGCAGACTGGATGAGTGCAGCCACTTTTATTGGTTTAGTGGGTATCTTATTTAGTTCTGGTTACAAAGGCTTGGCATTTATTGTTGGTTGGACAGGTGGCTTTTGTTTAGTGGCCATGTTGATTGCGCCATACATTCGCAAATTTGGCTCCTACACCATTCCGGATTTCTTGGCGATTCGTTACAGTCAAGGCAAAGAGGGCGGCAGTCGTCTGGTGAGGATTGTTGCCGTAGGAGCCACGATTGTTTGTTCTTTTGTTTACCTTGTGGCGCAAATCCAAGGTGTGGGCTTAATCGTTAATAGATTCATTGGTGTTGAATTTAGTATCGGTGTATTTTTTGGCTTGGCAGGTATCTTGGTTTGTTCCTTCTTGGGTGGTATGAGAGCAGTTACTTGGACTCAGGTTGCCCAGTACATTATTTTGATGATTGCTTTGTTATTGCCATTAGGCATGATTTCATACAAGAAGCACGATTCTTTATTACCTCAAGCGACCTATGGTCAGGTACTGAAAGAGATTGAATATCACGAACGAGATTTTGAGGTTACGGCAGAAGAAGTGAAGGTGCGTGACTATTATCAAAAAGAAGTGGCTCGTTATGAGAAAAAGATTGCAGCTTTACCGCAATCTTATTTTGAGGGTAAAAAACAGGTTGAGAAGGCTTTGCAAGATGCACGTGTTAACCAGTTACCTCTTAAGGAGTTGAAAGCTCTAGAGCGTCGCTTGGCAGAGTACCCTAATAGCCCAGCTAATGCCTATGAGGCTTGGCAAAATGAAAAGCGCCAAGCTCAATTAAAGAGTCAAGTGAGTACGCCATCGATGGATCCATCTGCTAAAAGTAGCATTGGATTCTTGAGCCTAGATCAGTGGAATTTTATTTTGCTGATATTTTGTTTGATGTTTGGTACTGCCAGCTTGCCGCATATTTTGACGCGTTACTACACAACCACCAGTGTTTCGGCTACCCGCTATTCAGTATTTTGGACGCTCTTTTTTGTGGCGCTCTTTTATCTGAGCGTGCCAGCATTAGCTGCGATGGTGAAATTGGATTTGTTTAAGAATCTTGTGGGGGTGTCATATGCGGACTTGCCCACATGGGTTTTGCAATGGCGTAAATTGGACCCGCCTGTCTTATCTGTGACAGATATCAATCTAGATGGTTTTGTGCAGTGGGCAGAAGTATCCATTTCGCCTGACATGATTATTTTGGCCGCGCCCGAGATCACAGGGTTGCCTTATGTGATTTCAGGTTTGGTGGCGGCTGGTGCTTTGGCGGCAGCTTTATCAACTGCTGATGGTTTGTTGTTGACGATTGCTAACGCATTCTCACATGACATTTATTACCATTTGGTTGATAAAACGGCGTCACATCAAAAGCGCGTGACGGCTGCAAAGGTGGTCTTGTTAGGCGTTGCTTTATTTGCCGCTTATGTAACATCACTTAAGCCGGGTGATATCCTTTTCTTGGTTGGCGCAGCTTTCTCATTGGCTGCCTCTGGTTTCTTTGCAATATTGATTTTGGCGGTGTTTTCTAAGCGTATTAATCAGTGGGGTGCAATCGCTGGTATGGTGACCGGTTTGTTAGTCAGTGGCACCTACATTGCACTGAACTACCCATTTGTTTCTAGAATTACTGGTGTATTTGGGGATCGGTGGTTTGGTGTTGATCCGATTGCATCGGGTGCCTTTGGCATACCGGCTAGTTTTATTGCTGCTTATTTGGTGTCTTATATGACAAGCCCTAATCCACCAGTGATTGGCCGCTTGGTGGATTACCTGCGTGAGTCTCGTTCTACGGTTTAGGAAATAGTTTTTTCCAACCGTCTAAACCTAGCTTTTCCATCGTTTCCATATTGGTTTCAAAAATGGCTTCAGCTTCGGGGAAGGCTTCAACAGCTCTATCAATGCTATCTTCTCTAATCAAGTGAAGAGTTGGGTAGGGCGAGCGGTTGGTGAAGTTGGTGATGTCATCAAATTCAGTATTGGCAAACTGATATTGCGGATGAAAGCTGGCAATTTGTAATTCACCATCTAACTTTAGCTCTTCCAATAGGCTATCAGCCAATTCTAAAAAATCGTTGTAATCCAAAAAATCTTGCAGGACATAGGGGTGGATGAGTAGAGTCGTGTCTGTTTTTTCGGGCGACACTTCCGCTAGGTATTCAAGCTCCTGAGCTAACTCTTCAAGTAAAGCCTCTACTGATCTTGCCTCACTCACAACGTATTTGATTTGCTCCTTGACATGAACAGCTTTGGCAAAAGGGCAAAGATTTAAGCCAATCACGGCTTTGACAACCCAATCCTGAGTTTCTTGAATAATATTGGTATGTATTTCTGACATGATTTCTGACTTTATTGGCAGATTGTGTATCGTATAGCCCTATGATTCGTATTACTGAACTGCGCTTACCCGTTAATCATGCTCCAGAGGAGCTTGAAGCAGCTATCTTAAAGCGTTTATCCATTTCTTCCAAAGACTTGGTTGGATTCACTGTATTTAAGCGTAGTCATGATGCAAGAAAAAACAGTGCACTGTCGTTTATTTATACGATTGATTTGTCCGTTAAGGATGAAGACAAAGTTCTAAAAAGGTGGGGTCATGATCCGCATGTGCGCCCATCACCTGATACTAGCTATCACTATGTTGCGAAAGCACCTCAAGTGCTCCAAAAGCGCCCAGTGGTTATTGGTTTTGGCCCATGTGGCATTTTTGCTGCCTTAATCTTGGCGCAAATGGGTTTTAAGCCAATCGTTTTGGAGCGTGGCAAGCAGGTGCGTGAGAGAACGCAAGATACTTGGGGCTTATGGCGTAAAAAAATTCTGAATCCTGAGTCTAATGTGCAGTTTGGTGAAGGCGGGGCAGGCACATTCTCTGATGGCAAGCTTTACAGTCAAATCAAAGACCCAAAATTTTATGGTCGCAAAGTGATTGAAGAATTTATCAAGGCTGGTGCGCCAGAGGAAATTGCCTATGTAGCTAAGCCTCATATTGGCACTTTCCGTTTAGTTGGAATGGTTGAAAAAATTCGTCAAGAGATCATAGATTTGGGTGGGGAGATACGCTTTCAACAAAAAGTCACAAGTTTTGATATTCAAGGTGGTCAGTTAAAGGCTTTGCATCTTGAAAGTGGCGAGGTGCTTGAAGCCGATCATGTTGTATTGGCATTAGGGCATAGTGCTAGAGATACTTTTAAAGCTTTGCATGAAGCAGGTGTTTATATTGAGCCCAAACCTTTTTCAGTAGGATTTAGGATTGAACATCCACAGTCATTGATTGATAAAGCGCGTTTGGGTCCTCATGCTGGCAATCCGTTGATTGGTGCGGCTGATTACAAGTTAGTTCACCATGCCAAAAATGGCAGAGCGGTATACAGTTTTTGTATGTGCCCTGGTGGCACGGTGGTTGCGGCTACCTCAGAGGAAAATCGCGTTGTGACTAATGGTATGAGTCAGTACTCTCGTAATGAGCGTAATGCGAATGCTGGCATCGTGGTGAACGTTGATCCAAGCGATTACGGTGCTAGCGCAGAAAATCCATTAGCTGGCATTGATTTTCAAAGAGCGCTTGAGTCAAAAGCGTTTGAGTTAGGTGGTAAGACTTATGAGGCGCCTGGTCAATTGGTGGGTGATTTTATTGCAGGGCGTCCATCGAGCGAATTTGGTCGCGTCATTCCGTCATATAAGCCAGGGGTGCATTTAACAGATTTAGCAGATGCTTTACCTAGCTTTGCTATTGAGGCGATGCGAGAGGCTTTACCGGCCTTTGAAAAACAAATTCAAGGTTTCTCAATGCCAGATGCAGTACTTACTGGCGTTGAAACCAGAACCTCGTCACCAATTCGCATCACGCGTGGCACGAACTACCAAAGCTTGAATGTGAAGGGTCTCTATCCTGCAGGTGAAGGAGCAGGTTACGCCGGTGGCATTTTGTCTGCAGGTGTTGATGGTATAAAAGTGGCAGAAGCCCTGGCGCTTGATATGCTCAAGTAACCAGGCTGATATTGCTCATCAGTCATTACTCAGACTGAACTTCTTTTTTCTTAATTGATTGACGTGATAAATGCCATATGCAATTAATGGTGCGCATGCTGCACCCACTAATTCTGGTGAAAGACCTAAACCTAATTCTTTGACGCCTTTGGCCATATAAATAATTAGGCTGACGGCATAGTAGGTCAGTACTAAAACAGATAAACCCTCGACGGTTTCTTGTAAGCGTAGCTGTAGTTGAGCGCGCTGATCCATGCTGGCTAGTAACTGCTGTGTTTGGCTTTCATTCACATATTCAATACGTGTACGCAAAATCTGAGTTGTTCTAGAGATTCTGTCAGAGAGTTCTTTGAGGCGACGCTGAGTCCAGGAACAAGTACTCATAGCAGGTGCAAAGCGGCGGTCCATGAATTCAGATAATGTTTGCACGCCAGGAATCGAAGACTCATTGAGCTCTTCTAGATTTTTGTGAACCAACTGGCTGTACGCCTCAGATGCAGTGAAGCGCAAACCATGTTCAGAAATCCATTCTTCAATTTTGGATGCCAGCATCGAAATGCGATGTAAAAATTCACCATCTGCATTAGGTGCTACAGATAGTTGGCTTTGTGCGCTTGAAATCTCTTTGGACAACTCAGCCAGTTCAGCTTCAGCTTGGCGAAGTGGCCCTGATAGACTTTTAGCAACAGGGAAGGCGATCATCGATGCCATGCGATAGGTTTCGGTTTCCGTGATGCGTCTTGCAACGCGACCTGCTTGTCGTGAGCCCATGCCAGAATGCGGCACTAGGTATGAGATGTAGCCATCTTCGTTGATTTGTAAATCAGTCCACAGCTGAGCTTTTTGACTGCTCAAAATAGTGCTACCTAACAAGGTGTTGCCAGAGAAAATCTGTGACACTTGCTCGGCATCAGTAAACAATGGGCGATCTTCAAATGCAATATCCATTGCAGCAATCCTCAAGCCGCCTGATTCATGAATAGGGGCAATTGCTAAGCGAGATAGAAAATCATTCACCTGCGCTTGGATTGCTTGGCGAGTTTGGATGTGGGGCTGCTCAAGTGAGTTGTCTTGTTGAACTACTGCAGAGATGGATGCGAATTCACCATGTAACTCCCACTTGATGATGATTCGATGGGGGGCTGCTTGTAATTCAATGATTCTGAAACTTTGACCATGATGAGGGTCGGCTGCTTGATTTAATTTCAAACTAATGGAGTTAATCCATTCAAGTTGTTTAATACGATCCGTGGCATTGAGTAGAAATGCCTGATTCAAAATACGATCTCTTGGCCATAAGGCAACAGGGGGTCTTGCATGAACTTCTTCATGCAGAACAGCTCTTAAAGGGTGATCGTATGTGCGCATAGTTGTGTACTTTATCTTATTGCCATGAAAAATGGCCGGTTGCCCAGCCATTTTTTGATTTTAGCGTTTGTAATGTTTCTAATTACTTCGCGCCGTCCAAAATCCACTTCACAACAGCTTTGGCATCAGCTTCGCTAATAGCAGCATTAGCAGGCATTGGAACTGGACCCCAAACACCTGAGCCACCAGCTTTTACTTTTTTAGCTAATTTATCCACTGCATCAGCTTGACCTTTGTATTTGGCAGCCACATCTTTGTATGCTGGACCAACAATTTTCTTATCAACAGCATGGCAACCCATACATGCATTTTTGGTAGCGATCTCTTTAGATGCGAATGCTGGCGCAGATGCTAACAAAGAGGCTGCTAGTAGTGTGCTGATTAATTTCATTTGTCTGATCTCCAATAGTGACATTAAGCTTTATTTCAGGTGCTTAGTATATGCAGAATTTATTGAATTTGTAGCTCTTGGCGACATTTATTTCATACAGTTCGGATAAATAAGTAACTGATTCGTATCAATTAAATCTTAAATACTGAGCCCCGTGGCAACTGTGAACTGTCTTGGTGCGTTTAAAATGCAGGGCATCTACAAGTCAGTCGACTTGCATCAAATTATTTTGGGAAATTATGGCCACATACAACACTGAAACAGTGCTGACAGTTAAGCATTGGAATGACACCTTATTTAGCTTTACGACGACTCGTAATAAATCCTTGCGTTTTCGCAATGGCCACTTTTTGATGATTGGTCTTGAGGTTGAGGGCAAGCCTTTGGTCCGTGCATACAGTGTTGCTAGTCCCAACTACGAAGAACATTTGGAGTTTTTGAGTATCAAAGTGGAAAACGGTCCATTAACTTCGCGTTTGCAGAACATCAAGGTGGGTGATCCTATCTTGGTGAGTGAGAAATCAGTAGGCACATTGGTGATTGATGACTTGAACCCAGGTAAGCATTTGTACTTGTTTAGCACGGGTACTGGTTTGGCACCATTTATGAGCATTATTCGTGATCCAGAGACCTATGAAAAATTTGAAAAGGTTGTCTTGATTCACGGCGTACGTTTGGTCAGCGAATTAGCCTACGAGGATTACATCCGTAATGTATTACCAAATGATGAATTTTTGGGTGAGATGGTGCGAGAAAAGCTGATTTATTACCCGACTGTGACACGTGAGGCATTCAAACACACAGGGCGTCTAACAACAGCGGTTGAGAATGGCCAATTATTTAAAGACATTGGTTTGCCTCCGCTTGACCCCGCCGTTGATCGCGGCATGATTTGTGGCAGTCCATCAATGCTTAAAGAAATTTCTGACATGTTGGATGCTAGGGGATTTAAGGTGTCTCCAAGCCTTGGGGTTTTGGGTGATTATGTATATGAGCGTGCGTTTGTTGAAAAGTAAGCTCAGCCTTAAAAGTTTTACACTTGTTTTGAGTACTAAATGCACTCAAAAAATGCCAAAACAAACAATAGTTACATTTGCGCTAAAGCCGCCCTATAAAAAGGAGCGGCTTTTTTAATAATTAAGGGTATTCCATAGGAGAATCCCTTATTGTGGGGCAGCAATCTTCTCTCTATATTGAATCAGTTAAACCTCTTATGAGGTCAATTGAATTTGAAGAAAAAGCGACCCATATGTCAGATGTCATACTTGAAGCGAAGCAGCTTACAAAAGAATTCTCAGGATTCGTGGCTGTTAGTGATGTCAACCTACAAGTCAAAGCCGGAACTATTCATGCATTGATTGGACCCAATGGTGCAGGCAAGACCACTTGCTTTAATTTGCTTACAAAATTTATCACGCCAACTGCTGGCCAAATTATTTATAAAGGTCAAGATATCA
>ERZ650311.946-NODE-946-length-15745-cov-8.703505_pt1 | contig 15745 bp, 15 predicted proteins | sample MGYA00376247_ERZ650311 | MGnify/ENA primary metagenome ERZ650311 (study PRJEB26733, sample SAMN07839324) | wastewater metagenome | biome: small river; feature: stream; material: water | place: USA: North Carolina | collected 2016-07-28 ... | reverse complement strand
CACGTTCGTGCTCCAGAAGACGAGGTCGGTCTGGCCATCGCGGCCGGTGTGGGCGCGGGAGTCGGAGCGGGTGCAGCGGCCGGGGCCGCGGGTGCCGCGGGGGCGGGCATGGGCGCAGCGTGGGTGCCGAGTGTCGTGCAGGGAATCGCGGGCGTCGGGTCCGCCTACATGGGCGCGCGGGCGCAGTCGCAGGCGACGCGGGCCGCGGCGGATGCGCAGCGCGAAGGGTCGGCGTCGTCCGAACGGATGCTGACCGCGCAGATGCAGGCGGACCGTGAAGCGCGCGAGCAGGATCGCGCCGACGCGGAGCGCCGCTGGAACGCTGAACAGGAGTTCGCGCGCAAGCAGTGGGACGCGCAAGAAGAAGAACGGATGTATCAGCGGAAAATCTACGAGGAAGATCGGGCGGCCGCGCTGAACCGCGGCGGCGGGGGCTATAGCGGCCCGTCGCTGCCCGATCCCAAGCAGCTTCGGCGCGAGCAGGCGCAGCGGACCTTGGCGGCCTTGCTGGCACAGGGGACGCCGGGCGCGAACAGTGTCTACACGCCAGCCACCGCGGCCGGCCCTGTGGGGCGAGGCTAGATCATGCCAACGTTTAACTATCTCGACCCGGCCATGATGGGCGGCGGGCAGGCGATCGATCCGGCGGTCATGGGCGGCGCGGCGCCACAGAAGGGCGCGGCGCCACTCGACGCGATGATGCAGAACCCGAACGGCGGCGTTGCTGGCAACGCGGGCGCGGGCGGGTTCGACTACATGGCGGCGGCGCCGGCCGGCGCGTCGATGCCGGCGATGACCGGCGGCCAGCAGTTGCAGCCGGCGGCGGCCGGCACGCCGCAGACGTACACGTCGGACCAGTTCGGCCAGTGGTATCAGGGGCAGTACGGCTCGGCCATCGATCCGGCGCTGATGCAGCAGATCGGCGCGGCGGTCGGGCCGGCCGGCGAGGGCGGTCTGTACTCGCAAGCGCAGTGGGACCAGGGCGTCGGGATGGCGCAGCAGCATCAGGCGAACGCCAAACCGTTCTTCCCGGAGTTCGAGGCGCCGAAGTACGAGGCGGGGCCGGCCTACCAGGCGCCGGGGAAGTTTCAGGCGCCCACGATGGACCAGGCGATGGCCGATCCGGGGTATCAATTCGCGCTCAAGAGCGGGATGGATGCCTTGCAGAACTCGCAGGCGGCGCGCGGGCTCGCGCGCACTGGGGCGAGCCTGAAAGAGCTGATGAACTACGGCCAGCAGGCGGCGTCGCAGCAGTACGACAAGGTGTACGGCCGGGCCGCGCAGGAGTACGGGCAGGACTACCAGATGGGCCGCGACGCCTGGCAGATGAACGACGCGCAGCGGCGCGACGCGCGAGATTTCGGCTACCGGGGCGCGTCCGACGCGTTCAACGCCCGATTCCGCGGCAAGGAACTGACGTTCCAGGACATGTTCAATCGCTGGAACACCAACGTCAACACGCAGACGCAGCTCGCGCTCGCGGATTAGCCTATGCCTCGTCCGAAGGTCGAATACGTGCCGCAACCGTACGTCGGGCCGTCTCGTGTCGACACGAGCGGCTACGGTCGCACGCTGGCCGATCTGATGTATCAGCGCGGCCAGCAGTCGGCGGCGATGCATCTACAGCGCGGCGACAACGCGGCGCGTGGCTGGCAGCAGGCCGGCGGCGCCATTGCCGGCGCCGTCGATTCGTGGCAGCGGAACCTCGAGCAGCAGCGGCAGCAGACGATCGAACAGGCGCGCGAGACGCGGCGCGCTGAGGCCGAAGGGATGCAGCTCGAGGCTTCGCGGATGGCGCTCGAGCGCGGCAAGCGACAGGACAAGGCCGAGTCGTTCACGCGGTCCGTGCTGCCGATGTTCCGGCGCGAGGATGGGCTGTCGACGTACGACCGCGACGCCCTGGCGCGCGAGTTCGAGGCGGGGGGCTTCGCGGACCAGTTGCCGGAGGTCTTCGCCAAGCTCGACGAGCAGGACGCGGCCCACATGAAGGTCTTGGAAGCGCGGCGGGATGCCGTGGCGGCCGATGCCTTCCGGCTGTTGCAGGGCGGCGGCGCGGACGACGACCAGACGTACGCGTCGCTGTTGGAGTACTGGCGGGAAAACGACGTGCTGCCCAAGCGCGAGCTCGCGCAGTTCGAGAAGCTGGGCAAGAACCCGGAGACGCGTCGGCAGGCGCTTGCGGCGGCGGTGCAGTCGTCGCCTCGGTTCGCGGAGCAAATCCGCAAGATGCAGGAAGCGAACGCGCCGAAGATCGAAGCGGTCGACCCGACGCGCGATCTGGTGGACATGCGGACCGGGGACGTGCTGCGGCCGGGGGCGCCGGCCGAGCCGAAGGCGCCGGCCAATCTCGAACAGGCCATCCTGCAGGCGACGGACCCGGCCGAGCGGGATCGGCTGATTGCGCTCAAGAAGGACTTTGCCGCGGCGGGCCGCGCGCCTGGGGCGCCGCCGGCCGCCGAGCCGCTGGTGGCGATCACGGGGCCGGACGGGCGCCCGGTGCTGGTGCCGCGGTCCGAGGCGGTCGGCAAGGCTCCGGCGAACACGCGCGAGCAGGGGCGGCAGGTCACGAGCGGCGACGCGGGCGACATCGCGGAGCTCAATACCGCGCTCGATGACCTGGCGACGCTCAAGGGCGAGCTCACCGGCAACGGGGCCACGGGCACGTCGGCGCAGATCGGGGCGGCGCTGTGGACGCCGATCACGAACTTGACCGGCTGGGGCACGGAAGCGAAGCAGAAGCAGGCGCAGATCGACCGCGTCAAGCAGGTGATCGGCAAGGCGCTGGAAGGCGGCGTACTCCGCAAGGAGGACGAGGCCAAGTACGAAAAGATTCTGCCGACCATCAAGGATTCGCCGGAGCTGGTGCGCGCGAAGCTGAACGGGCTGGTCGCGGCCATCGAGAAGCGGCACGGGCGCAAGCTCGAGGCGCTGGAATCGGCCGGCTACGACGTGTCGCGCTTCACGGGCGCGGGCGCGGCGATGGACGGCGAGGGCTGGCAGACGGTCGACGGTATCCGCGTGCGGGTGAAACCCTAATGCCGCGTCGCTACGAATTCGAGATCGGCGGGAAGGTCTACGAGGTCGAGGCCGATCGCATGCCGTCCGGGGCGCAGATGCGCGCGATTGCGGCCCGCATGGGCGGCGGCGAGCGGAAGCCGGCCCGGCCCGAGGATTTCATGGACCCGCAACCGGCGGCGCCGGAGGGCTCGGCGCTCGGCCGGTTCGCGTCTGGCGCGTGGGAGATGCTGAACCCGGTGACGGCGGTTACGGGCCTGGCGTCGGCGGCGGCGTCTCCGTGGGAGACGGGCAAGGCGTTGATCGGCGCGCAGCTCGAGCAGGGCGGCAAGGCGGTGGACGCGTTCCGCGAGGGCCGGTATTCCGAGGCGGCCGGACATGCCGGTGCCGCGGCGCTGCCGGTGCTGGGGCCGATCGCGGCGAACATCGGGGAAGGCATCGCGGAGAACGGCGACATCGCGGGCGGCCTGGGGCGGGCGACGGGGATCGCGGCGCCGATCTTGGGCGCGCGGGCGGCGGTGTCGAAGGCGAACGCGGTGGGCGCGAAAACCGGCGCGGCCGTCAAGGCGGCGCTTGATCCGGGCGCGGCGACGGTGGACGCGGTCCGCTGGGCGCTCAAACAGGGCGTGCCGGTGGATGCGGCCACGGCGACGGGGAATCGCGTGGTCCGGGGCGCGAAGGCGGCGGCCGACTCGTCGCTGGGTGGCGCGGTGGCGGGCTCGAAGGCCGCGAAAATGCGCGCGGAGTCGATGGCGAAGCTGGGCCGGAAGCTGGCGAAGGACGCCGATCCGTCAGGCATGGCGACGGCGGAAACGGCCGGCGCCAGTGTGGCCGACGCGATCGAAGGCGTCGTGCGCACGTCGGCCGGCGAGCAGTCCGACGCGTATGCGCGGGCGTTCGAAAAGGCGGACCCGGTTGTCGATCTGGCGTCGAAGCGCGCGGCGCTCAAGCCCGTGCTCGACCGGCTCATGAAGAAGAAGGAACTGACCGGGCAACTCATGGGCGACGAGGGGCGTGCGGCTGTCGCGCTCGACGCTCTGGTGAACGGGCCAGACGCGGCGCCGCTGTCGGCCGTGGATGCCGCGCTTGGTGACGTCAAGGCGATGGCTCGCGGCGCGGCAATGCCTGAACTGCGCACCTCGGGGCAGGGCGCAGCGGCGGCGGCCGTGCGCGAAATCGAAGACGCCGTACAGGCCGCGGCGAAAGATGCCGGCATCTGGGACGACTTGCGCGCCGGGCGCGACGCCACGATCGCCAAGTGGACCGCGGCGGAAACGCTCGACAAGCTCAAGGCCGAGCCGGTGGGCACGTTCCGGGCGTTGACGCAGTCCGGGGACGCGGCGATCGACAAGCTGCGCGAGGTCAAGGCGCTGGCGCCTGGCGAAATGCCGCGGATTGGGCGAGCCTACCTCGAGGGCCTGATGGACATAGCGACGGCCGAAGGCGGATTCGGCCGTGAGTCGAAATTGTGGGCCGAGTGGGCGAAGCTGGGCGACGAGACGAAAAAGGTCATCTACCCGGACGCCGAGCTGCGCGCGTCGCTGGATCGGTTCTTTCTGGTCGGCAAGAAGATGGCCGAGAACCCGAACCCGTCCGGGTCGGCGCTGGTGGCGCAAGTGCCGGGACAGGTGGCGCTCACGTTCGTGAATCCGGCCGCGAGCGCGGCCACGGTGTTGACGGGCGCGGTGCTCTCCAAGGCGCTCAATTCGCCCACGGTGGCGCGGCTCCTGACGCAAGCGATGGAGACGCCCGCGACGGCGCCGGCCGCCAAGTCCCTGCGGGCGCGGCTCGCGGTGGCGCTCAAGAAGTACGCGCCGGCCGCGGCGCCTACGGTCGGGCAGGCAGTCGATCGAACACGCCCGGCACCGGCCAGCCCATAGCCAGACAGAGCAGCGTGTAGGCAATCAGGCCGAACATGGTCAAGGCTAGAACCGACAGAAAGAGCCAGTAGAGGCGGAACCAGATGGTCACGATGAACGCGGGCAGCTCGACGAACCAAAAGCGCAGCATCGGGGCGGCGATTGTAGCACTGGCGACGGTAGCCGTCCTGAGTGCGCAGACCGGCCAGCCCTTGGGCGGTCCGAAGTTCACGGCGCAGCTCAACAACGGCGACCCGTGCAACGGCTGCAAGCTGTTTGCGTACGTGGGCGGGACGACGACGAAACAGGACACCTACACGTCGTCCACGCTGGGCACGGCGAACGCGAACCCGGTCGTGCTCGACAGTGCCGGACGTTGGACCATCTTCCTTGACGGGACCAAGGTGTACAAGTTCGTGCTCGCGCCGGCCACGGACACGGACCCGCCGGGATCGCCGCTGTGGACGGTCGACAACGTGACGGGGCAGTTCTCGGGCGTCGTGACGGTGACGGCGGCGAATACGCGCGGGATTCAGGTCACGCGGTCCGGGGCCGATGCCGGTATCTCGCTGACGTCGAGCGGGGGCAGCGGCAAGACGTACGGCATCGTGTCGAACACGTCGGGCGGGCTGCAAATCCGGGATGACGCAGACGGGACGCCGCGGATCGAAATCAGCGGGAACAACGTGACGATCACGGCGACGGGGACCGTTGCGACTACGGGCAATCAGACGGTAAGCGGCACGTTGGGCGTCACGGGCGCCACGACGCTCGGCGCGGCGTCTGTGGGCTCTACGCTGGCGGTGACTGGCGCCACGACGCTCGGCGCGGCCACGGTCGGCTCGACGCTGGCGGTCACGGGCGTGTCGACGTTCTCCGACAACATCATCACGTCGCAGACCATCCCGCGCGTGACGCTCATCGAGACAGACGGCGCGGCGGACAACAAGCGGTGGGCGTTCGCGGCGGAAACCGAGGCGCTGTCGCTGCAGGCAGTCAACGACGCGGCGTCGGTGGGCGGCATCGTGTGGAGCGTGGAGCGCACCGGGACGACGGTGGACAGTTTCCGGTCGTCGGCGCCGTTCGCGGTGGGCGCCAGCGCGACGCCGATCGCGTCGATCATCACGAATACGGCATCGTGGGACATCCCCAGCAAGATCAATGGGGCAATGGAAGCGATGACGATGACGCTGACGGGCGTGCAGGCGACGAGTCCTTGCTTCGTGGGCTTCAACCCGAACACGGCCGGGACGACCATCAGCGGGATCACGATGTCGGCGTACTACGACAGCGCCAACACGGTGCGCGTCGTGGCGCTGAACACCTCCGGCGGCACGATCGATCCGAGTACGGGCACGGTGCGCGTGACGTGCTTCACCTACTAGCGGTTCACTACTTGCACGAAGATTCGACACGGCGTAGATTCTTCGTGCAGGCGGTCCGTACAATGCGCGTGTGGAGCTCATGACCCTGGTGCAAATGGTCGAGTCGGCGGGCGTGTCCGGCTTGGCGGCGGCAAGTACCGCGGGCACGGCGGTGGCGCTCGATGTGGGCGGCCTGGCTGGGACTATCGCCACACTGACGGCGGCGGCCGTCGTCGGCTACTTCTCGGCGCAACTGACGGCGGCGCGCGAGATGGGCGACCTGAAAGCGGAGGTCCGCGCATTGGCGTCCGAAGTGCGCGGGCTCCATCAGGCGGTCGCGGATTCCGAGGAACGCAACCGGCGCGAGATGGAAACGTACTACCAGCGCCGGGGGCCATCGTGAACGCGACGAGCCTGTACGTCGTCGCGCATGTGTATCCGGTCGTCGGGGCGCTGCTGCCGCAGATGGCGAGCCGTGAGGCGTTCGCGCTGCTGACGGCGATCGGGCTGCAGGAGTCGAGGTTCGCGGCTCGGCGCCAGCACGGCAACGGGCCGGCGCGTGGGTTCTGGCAATTCGAGCTCGGCGGCGTCGAAGGCGTGTTGGAACATCCGGCATCGCGGACGGCGGCGCGCGGCGTGCTTGACGTGCTGGGGTATCCGGCCGACGAGCGGGCGGCGCACCTGGCGATCGAACACAACGACGTGTTGGCGGCATGCTTCGCGCGGCTGCTGCTGTGGACCGATCCGCGGGGCTTGCCTGGGGCGGACCGCGGCCCGGATGGCTGGCTGCAGTACCTCGCGTGCTGGCGGCCGGGGAAGCCGCACGCGGCGACGTGGGCGCAGTGTTTCTCTGATGGATGGAAGGCGGTTCAGGCGTGATGCGACGTGTGGTGCTGGTTCTGGTGGGCGTGGCGCTGGCGTCGGCGGCGTCGGCGCAGACGAAGCCGATCGGGGCGTATTCCTCTGATGGGGCGCCGCCGTGGGTGACGTTCGGCGGCATCGACGGCGACGCCAACGCGGCGACGCTGCGCGCGGCGGCCGAGCGCAGCCGCCTGACGGGCCATCGCTGGGTGTTGCAGGTCGGCCATCATCGGCACCCGCTTGAGGATGCCGGCGCCGTGACGGCTGACACGCTGGCGCGGGCGTCGGCGGTGGGCCTGCGGCCCTACGTGGACGCGATGACCTACGGCGAGGAATGGCACGAGCGGTGCCAGATGGGCGAGTTTGCCGATCTTGGGCTGACGGCGGGACATCCGGCGTGCCCGTCCGTGGTGGCCGGCTGGTTCTCGCGGCAGCACGAGCGCGCGAAGGCGGCGAGCGGCGGCCTTCCGATTCTGTGGATCACGCATCTGGCACACCCGCTGTATCGACCCGTTCCGTCCGGCGTCGACTATCTGGCGCTCGACCCGTATCCGGTCGACGGGCAGGCGTGGGCGGACTTCGAGCCGCTGCTGTCGCTGTCGGAGGCGTCCACGACGTTGCCGATCGTGCTGATTCCGCGCTGGGCCTACGCGACCGGGCCGTTCCAGGGCCACGGCTGGGAGCGGACGTCGCGGCCGCCGAGTCTCGACGTCATCGATGGGTATGCGCGCTTTGCGGCGCGGCCGCGCGTGGCGGCGGTGTGGGGCTTTCTGTGGGCGAGTCGTCCCACGGCCGATCTGGTCGGCCTGCGGGACATGCCGGCGACGCGGGCGGCGGTGGAATCGTCGCTGCGTGCGGCCGGCCTCATTCGGTAGAGCGGAGATTCTACGATGGCGCGAAACTGTCAGGACATTGTCGAGCGGCTGAAGGGCGAGTATCCGGCCGAGTGGGCCGCGGCGCACCGGGGCGGTCCGGATACGGAAGCGTTCGTGCGGCGGCTCGCGTGGGTGCTGCATTCCACGGTCGACGCCAACTTCGGGCTACTCGGCCAGCGCGGTGACGCCTCGCGCATCGCGGACGACGCGATTCTGTATTCGGGCGAGGGGACCGGCGTCGACCCGACGACGGGCAAGAACCATCACGGCTACGACTTTATCGTGGGCGCGGGCGGCCCGGACCCGCGGCCGGGCTGGCAGCGGCTCGACGATGGCGGCGTGGCGGTGTGGGTGCAGCCGGCGCCCGTGGGCGGCTCGGTCGAACCGGCGCCCGTTTCCGGCGTGTGGACGGCGGCCCATCAGGCGGTCGTGGACGCGATGCCTGGCGCGGACGTGCAGGCCATCGCGGAACAGCTCGCGTACCGCTTCCCGGATGCGGCCTGGGGCCGCAAGCGCTCCGGGGCTGGCCGGCCGCTGAGTGGGGACACCGTCGCGCGGCGGCTCGAGGACGGCCGGCTGTACGGCGTGCGCGTGCGGCCGTCCGTGCGGCTGTGGGGTGTGCTCGACGCGGCGCAGGTCTTCGAGTCGGTGGCGCCGGTCGACCATCTCGGGGACGGTCCGGCCGATCCGCCCCCGGTGGACCCGATCGATCCGCCCGTGGACCCGGCGCCGGTCGTCACTGATCCGGCGCTGTTGGCGCTGCTGGCCGAGATGCTGGCCGAAGTGGTGGCGGCGCGCACGGCGGCGCAGGACGCGGCGACGGCGGCGAGCGCGGCGCATTCGGTGGCGCTCGAGGTCAAGGCGCAGAAGTACGACGTGACGGCGAACGCCGGATGGCTCGGCAAGGTGAGCGGGACGATCACGCCCCGCGCGGAGGACTAGAGGCATGCGCGCAGAACACTGGTTCCTACTGGCGGGTTTGCTGGCGATGCTCGGCGGGCTCGAGAACGTCGAGCAGTGGGCGGACTTGGTCCAAGTCAAGACGGTGCTGAAGATGGCGGCCTCGGCCGGCATCCTCATCCGGGCGGCCTACGTGCCGCCGAAGTCGTGACGCCTCGGCGCATCTTCGGCGCGCTGGCGGCGCTGCTGGCGGTCTACGAGGGCGTGACGCTCGGCAATGACGCGCCCGGCGACACCATCTCGGAAATCGTGTGGGAGCTCTCTGACCGCTGGCAAGTCGTGACGTTCCTGTTCGGCCTGGTGGCCGGGCACTGGTTCTTCCCGCGGAAGCTGCCGGCGGTACTCGGGTTCCTTCCGCAGATCGGCGCGGCGCCGGAGCAGCGCACGGAAGCCGGCGCGTTGCTGCGCTCCGGGCTCGACGCGATTGCCAAGCAGGCGATGACGGTGCCGGAGGGTCGGCGCGGCGTCGTGGCGGTGGTGGTCGACGAGCGCGGCGCGGAGGTCGGCGCGGCGTTCCTGACGGCGCGCGGGTGGACGGTCGAAGCCTCGGTGCGTGCCGCGGTGAAGGACGGGCGCAAGGTGCAAGCGGCCGTCAAGGTGGTGTTTTAGCGAGATGCGCAACTAGGGAACGTTCCGCCGGGTGTACCGGCGGGGCGTGCGCATCGGGGCAGGGCGTCTCCGTGTCGGTGCGCGTCCTGTTCCGTCATTCGACGGGGTCCGAGCGGGGGAGATGATGCGACGAGTACTGACGGCGGTTCTTTTGGTGGCGGCGTTCGCCGCGGGCGCGTCGGCGCAGCAGGCCACGCGCGGCACGATGACCACGGCCGGGCAGGTCGTGCAACTCGACACGCGCGGGGCCTCCACGGCGTCGATTGCCGTCTCGGGGACGTGGTCGGGGACGGTCAATTTCGAGGTCGTGGCCGGCGGCGGCACCGATCCGGTGACGGTCGACTGTGCGACGCCGGCCGCACCCGGCACGGCGGTGAACAACACGACGAGCGGCGGCGTGTGGGTGTGCCCGGTGGCGGGTATGCTGGCCGTGCAAGCGCGGCTGTCGGACGCGCCTACGGGCACGGTCGTGGTCGACATCGTCTCGTCTCCGGCGCCTGGTCAGACGGTCGCGGCGGCCGGCGGCGGTGGCGGCGGGAATGACGCGGCGAGCGCGACGGGCTCGAGCGTGCCGGCCTCGGCCAGCTACAACGCGGTGAACGTCGGCGGCACACTGCGCGGCCAGACGGGTACGTCGGTCGGCTCGCACTATGCCGGCGCCGTGCAGATCATGGACGGCAGCGGCAACGCGATCACGTCGTTTGGTGGCGGCACGCAGTACACGCAGGATGCGGCGCTGACGGTCAGTACGACGGTCGGCACGATGGCGATCGGCCGGGCCTCGGCGGCGGTGCCGTCCGATGTGTCGGCGGACGGTGACGCGGTCATCCCGTGGTATCTCCGCAGTGGCGCCCAAGCGATGCAAGTGACGTTCGGCGGCGTGCTGGCGACGGCCGGCAACGGCGCGAGCGGCACGGGCGTGCAGCGTGTCACGCTGGCGAGCGACAGCACGGGCAACGTCGCGACCATTGGCACGTCGGTGACGCCGGGCACGTCGGCGGCGCATCTCGGCAAGGCAGAGGACGCGGCGGCCGGTAACGGCGATACTGGCGTCGCGGTGTGGGGCGTGGCGCAGGCGACGCCGAGCGCGACGGCCGCGGACGGTGATTACATCGCGCTCAAGACGGACGCCAACGGCCGCCAGTGGGTCAACGCGATCAACGCGGGCACGTTCGCCGTGCAGGAAAGCGGCGGCGCGCTGACGGCGCTGCAGCTCATCGACAACCCGGTGGGGTCGTCCACGGGCGGCTCGGCGGGGACGTCGTCGGCGCTGGCCGGCGGCATCTACAACTCGACGCCTCCGACGCTCACGAACGGGCAACAGGCAGGGCTGCAGCTTACGTCGAGCGGGGCGCTCATTGTTTCGGGCGCAGGCGGCACGACAGTCCAGTATCTGGAAGACGCGGCCCATTCGAGCGGCGACCAGACGGTGTTCGTGGGCGCGATTCGCCGCGACACGACGCCCACCAGCTCGAGCGGCGCGGCCGGCGACTACTCCGCGATCAACGTGGACGCGAACGGCCGGCTGTATACGCAGGCCGTGCTCTACAACTCGTCGGGGACCGAACTCTCCCTGGCTGGCGACAAGGCCGAAGATTCCGCGCATAGCGACGGCGACTCCGGGCCACCGATTCTCAGCGTGCGGCGCGACACGGCCGCCACGTCGGCCGGCAGCGCGGGCGACTATGCCACGGTCAACACCGACAGTCTCGGCCGCTTGTGGACGCGGCGCGGCGACCCGTGCGCGGATCATGCGCGCGTGTCCGTGGCGGTCATCGACACGAGCACGAGCGGGAATGTCGAAGTGGTGGCGCTGAACGGCTCTGACCTGATCTACGTGTGCGGGTATTCAGTGGTTGTCGGTGCCACCGGTACGTCGGTGCAGTTCGTCTATGGCACGGGCACGGCGTGCGCGACCGGGGAAACGAACCTGACCGGCGCCTGGCCGTTCGCGGCCAACGGCGGCATCACGCAGGCCAACGCGGGCGTGCCGCAGTTCGTCGTTCCGGCGGGGAACGCGCTGTGCGTCGAGCTGTCGGCGGCGAATCCCATCGCCGGCCATGTCACCTACGTGCGGACGGCGGCCCCATGATGCGCCGCGCGCTGCTCGCGGTTGCGCTTGCCCTGTGGGCGACCACGGCGCAGGCGCAAACGCACGTTCAGTCGGTCACGGAGACCACGGATCAATTCTCCGGAGACGCGACGGTCACGCTCACGCTGAGTGCGACCGGGGTGGGCAACACGGGATTTCTCGTGGTGCTGAGCAATCAGAACCGATCTGTATCCGCCGTGAACTCGTGCGGCGGAACGTGGGTCGATTTGCACCGGTCGGGGACCACGACGTTCGCGGCGATTTGGGGCGTGGTGTTCACGTCCAGCGTGACGACGTGTTCGGTCGTGCTGACGGGCAATAGTGACGCGACTCTGCCCGATTCGGTGACGTTCATCGAGTTCAGCGGTGGTGCATCGACACTGACTGAGACGGGTACATCGACCGGATTCGAGAATACGACCACGACCACCACGCACACCGCGACCGATGTCACGCCCTCGGCGGCCTCGAGCATCTTTGTATGCGGGCAAATCTACTCGGGATCGACCGGGGGGCTCACGGCTGACGCGGCGTTTACGCAAGCGTATGCGGGCACCACGGGATCGCATCGGTGGGTTGGCTATCGCATCCAGAGCGGCAGCACGACCGCGCAGAATTGCGAGAATACGACCGTCACAAGCCGGGCGTCTCGCGGGGCGCTGGCCGCCGTGGATGCGGTCGCGGCGGGCGGGGGCGGGAGCTGCACGGGCGGAGTGACGTTGCTCGGGGCGGGCAAATGCGAATAGGGATCGCCGCGTGCTTCGCGCTGCTGCTCGCGGGGGACGCGTGGGCGCAGGATCACTTTGCGCTGGAAATTCTCCGGCCGCTCGCGACCGGGGCCGCAGGCACGGGGCTGGACGCCGCGAACCGCGTCTATCGGGCCTATCAGGGCATGCCGTACGTGATCGACGTGACGGCGCGTGGTGGGCAGTGGCCGTACACCTACAGCCTGACTGGTGCCCCCACGGGCATGAGCGTGGAGGCGGGTCCGTGTAGCACGGCCACGCCAGCCTGCACGGCGGGGCGCATCACTTGGACGGACCCACAGACGACGGACAGCGACATCACGATCCAAGTGTGTGACGTCGATCTGGATTGCGTGACTGCGACATGGGGCGTCACGGTGGAGACCACGGCTTGCACCAGCGCGGGCGGGTGGTGTTTCGTGGATGGCGACGTGGCGGACGGGGGCGATGGGAGCATTGGCAACCCCTACAACACGATTGCCGACGTGTGGAATAGCTCGACGGCGGCGGACCGGGTGATGGTCTTGCGTGGCGCGTCGGCGGCCTACGGCGTGACGGGGATGACCCAAACCACGCCGGGCGACTGCGATCAGCAGGTCGCCTGGTCGGAATCGACGCGGCCTGTGATCTGGATCGCCTATCCCGGCGAGTCCGTGACTATTGATTTCGACTACGACTCAGGCGTGAGCACGTCGGCGCCGTGCATGGAGCTGACCGGCCAGAATATCTGGCTCGATGGGTTCAGTGCTATCAATGTGCGCTCGATGGCGTTTCAGGTCATCCGGCAGAGTCAGTTCGGAATTATGGCGCGGGCGCTATCGTTCGATGGGCTGCTGTTCGGCCGCGACGGTGGGAATAGCGCATTCATCATGTGGGTCGCCAACTACGGCGGCCCCAGCTACGGCGACACCGTGACGCGCACCGCGTTCGACAACGTGGGGGATGCCGCGTGTGCGCTCAAGGTGTACAGCGTGGGGGGGGGCGTCTTTGACCATCTGACGGTCGGCGCGTCTATCGACGACGAGGCCATGTTGGCGATGAAGGCCGAGGTGGCTGAATACACCGTGCGCGCGTCGTCGTTCAATGGGCACCCGACCGGCATTGGTGGCAACATGAACGGCGCCCCGACTGGCGGCGCGACCCTCTCCACCAACGGCGAGATTTATCACAATCTGTTTCTCGACTCCGGCACGGGTGTGAACGATGGCGCGATCACGCTCGGCGTGGCGAAGGTCAACACCATCGGCCGTCACTACGTCTACCGCAACACGCTAATCGGCAAGCTGAATATCGCAAACATGGTCACCGCAGACGGATCGTACGACTTCACGGACAACGTGATCGTGAACGACGACGCCGCGAGCGGATCATGCCCCGCCAAGTACGTGTGTACGAGCGTGACGGACTATACGCGTCTGGTGCGGTCGGGCAATATCGACGCCGGCACGGCCGATGCAGCGGTGGACGCCTCGGGCAACCTGCAGGGCGCGTATCTGACACACCTGGGGACGAAAGGCTATCAACTGAGCGGCAGCGGTGGGGCGACGGGCGGTATTCGCCTCCGGCGGCGTGGGGAGTGAGCATGCGCGGGGCGGTGCGGCTGGCGATCCCGGTCGCGGTGGCGGCGGGGCTGGTGTTGGGCGAGGCGGCGCGGGCGCTGTACGAGCAAATGACGACGCTCGGCGTCGGGACGGTGCGGGTCGCCGCGCAGTCCGGGCCGGTCGTGACGCGGGCGGTCCTGGCGTCGGACGCCTCGAGCACGTCGACCGCGTTTGCGGATACGGCGCTGTCGCTGGCGCTGGCGGCGAACACGGCGTACACGCTTCGGTGTGTGCTGGTGCATACCTCGGCGGCGACGACGACGGCGCCACAAGTGGCGCTGAATGGGCCGGCCTCTCCGACAGGGCTACGCTATGTCGTGGAGACGGGCACGAGCGCGACGGCGACGCACCGGGCCAGCCAGACCGCGTACGACACGGTGACGAACCCGGCCACGGGCGGAGGGGCGGTGGCGCTGCCGATTCGCGTGGACGGCTACATCGAGAACGGCGCGAACGCTGGCAGCCTGGTGGTGCGGCTCCGGTCCGAGGTCAACGCGTCCACGGTCACGCTACTGGCGCGGTCGTTCTGCGAGCTGATGACGGTCTAGTCTGTGGCACCGGAATTGTGAGTGCGGCCATTTCTGGCCGAAAATCGCGCGGCGCCGATGGCTACGAACCAGGAGGTCGCACGTTCGAATCGCGGTCTAGGCTTCTGTGACTTCGTAGCGGTCGCGGTACGAGTGTGCGGCCCGCCATGCCGCGCGACTTGTGGCGATTTTGTCTCGATTACGCGCGCGATAGCTCTGGCTCTGATGCAAACGCGCGGCGCGGCAGATGTCGCATCGGCACCCGCGGCGGTAAGCCTTGAGGCCGTGCGGCTTTCGCCATTGCGCCGCGTGGTGCTCGATGTGGCAGCGCTGGCAAAGCGCGATACACTTCGCAAGCTCTGCGATCCGGCGCTCTTGGCTCCACGACCACACGTTGTGGCTGACCTTCTGCGTCGGGTCTTCGTGGTGCGCGTGTAGGCGTTCGGTGCTTCCGCATTTCTTGCACGGCCCGTTCGCGGCCAGCCATTCGCGTCTGAGTCGCCTGATCTTTTCAAGCGCTGCGGCTCTCGTGGCGGCGGTGTGCGGCATGGCGTATTCTACCACGCGAAGAGGGCGCGTCCACGCTTAGGTTGTGCGCGGTGAGTAATGCGCCTTCATGGTCCAGAAGAAAGTTATTGACATGGCAACTATAGCGCGCTAGAGTGTGGCGCATGGACCTTTCATCGAAGAAACCAACGCCCGCGCTTATTGCGCTTGCGCGCGCGGTCGTGTCGGAGATGGCTCGTAAGGCTGGCGCGACGAAGAGCCCCGCGCGGGCGGCGGCGTCTCGGCGCAACTTGCAGGCCGCGAGAGATGCGAAGGCGAGAAAGCGCGCGGACCAACTGCGGCAGGCCGCGCGCGCGGCACGGAGGGACGCATGAACCAGAGGCCACTAATCGACGAACTGCGGAGGTCCTGATCGTGACGATTCGCGCACGGATGGTGCAAACGCTCGCGCGGCTGGCATTCGCCCAGGCGCTGATCTTCGGCTTGCTCGCATGGGTGTTCCTGTCATGACCCGCGTGGTCATCAGTCTGGTGGCGCTGGTGTTCGCGGCGACGTGCCTCGTGTCGGTGGCGTGGGTGCTGCTGATCGTGGCCGAGATTCTGGCGGGTGCGCGGTGATCCGGGTGCGACTGGTGGCGATGGGGTCGCCGGGACAGGCGGCGGTTGCGGGGCTGCTGCTCGGCGCGTGGCTGCTCGCGCTGGGCGCGTGCGTCGAGGCGGTGCTGTGATG
>ERZ650311.945-NODE-945-length-15750-cov-5.742275_pt1 | contig 15750 bp, 12 predicted proteins | sample MGYA00376247_ERZ650311 | MGnify/ENA primary metagenome ERZ650311 (study PRJEB26733, sample SAMN07839324) | wastewater metagenome | biome: small river; feature: stream; material: water | place: USA: North Carolina | collected 2016-07-28 ... | reverse complement strand
ATTGCTTTCCAGAAGGTCTCATCCTGCAGCGAGGCCTCGTAGTTGGCAAACCCGACAAAGTTTTCGTAATCGAATCCATCCCAGTCGGTAAAGGTGAAGAAAATACCGCGAATAAAAGGAATGACGAGAACTATGGCAAAGATGGCCAGAGGGATGAGCGCGAATATCGCAAAGCTCTTCACCCCGCCGAGCTGCTTGTTCTTCTTCGCCAATCTGTCTCCTCTAGAGAGATTCGCCTGAGGGCTATTATGCCCCCAGGCGAATCGTCATTTCTAGCTAGTTTGAATTTGCTTTGGGCAAATCCTTCTCAACTAGTTCTTCCAGGCTGCTGCCAGCTCAGCTGCGAAAGTAGCTCGGTCGGAAACTCCGTCGTAGTACTTCTGTGCAGCTGCACCGTAAACATCCTGCAGACCAGTTGGGTAGTAGCTGTTGATCCACGAGAGGGACTTTCCAGCTGCAATGTACTTAGCGATGTCCTGTGACATGTAAGTGGTTGGCTCAACGGTGAAGCCGTTGTAGACAGGGATGAAGTTCATTCCGTTGTCTTCAATTGGGCCTGACCAGCGTGCCTGACCTTCAGGAGTGGTCAGTAGCCAAGAGATAAACGCCATGGCTCCATCGCGCTCTTCCTGAGTTGACTGCTCCTGATCAATGATGATGTAGAAAGGAACACCAACGCTGATGCCATCGTTTCCGTAGGAAGCTGCATCATTGCTGGTTGGAACTGGCATTACACCGAATGATCCATCTGGAGTGGTCTGTAGCAAGTTTGGCTCAGCCCAGTTACCCATGAACCAGAAACCAACCTTGCCAGAAGCCAAGTCAGCTAGACCGCGGTCGTACTCGGTGTCGGTTAGGTTTGGCTTGCGGTTGTTGTACTTCTTCATTAGGTCGTAGGTTGCTAGGTAGTTCTTCCATACAGGGTCAGAAGAAAGCTTCTTCTTGCCATCTGCCATCTGGTCTAGAACTGATAGACGAGCCTCGTGGGTCTTGCCAGCGTTGGTGAAGTATAGGTTGTGCAAGTGCGCACCTAGTGACCACCAAAGAGCTGAGAAGTGGATCGCGCCAGTGCCTGACTTCTTGACTGCCTTGAATGCAGCCTCTAGGTCGTTGCGAGTCTTGATCTTCTTAGGGTTTACGCCTGCCTTGTCAAGAACCTTCTTGTTGTAGACAAGACCGAAAGCCTCAACGGTTGATGGAACACCAGCCTGCTTCTTGCCGACCTTACCTGCTTCTAGAAGTGAGCTAGGAACTAGCTTTGCTAGCTTGCTGCCAGTCCAGTCCATAACCTTGTCGGCCATGTTTGGGATTTCCTGCAGGGTGTACATGATGGTTGGAGCCTTCTTGGCTGCATACATCGGGGTCACGTTCTGAAGGAAGGTGAGCTTCTTGTCGCCCTGGATTGACTCTAGGGTGTAGCAGTTCTGGCTCTTGTTGTAAGCGTCGACTGCACCAAGGAACTGGTCCTTGATCTCATCTTTGATTGTGCCAAGCATTACAACCTTGGTCTTGGTGGTGCAGCCTGCTGCGTTAGCTGCAGGAGCCACGATTGCAGACATTGACAGTGCTGATGCGACTGCGATTGCTGCAAACTTCATTGCTTTGTTCATGCGAGAGTTTGTCCTTTCCTGAAACACCGTCTCAAATAAGGCGATGTTTGCATCAACAATAAAACGCCAAATCCGGACAAGATACCGAAATTTATAACGATTTGTAAACGCTTACAGTTTTGCAGATTTTCACCGGAACCAATGATTTGTTTTCGGCACGGCGTTTGCCCAGTGTTTACTTGGCATTAAGGCTGCTCGACTTCGACTTCGAGAGGCAAGGCTAGTGATTTGATGGATGTATGGCTTGGTTTTTTCGTTACATTCCAAGCAAAATCTGATTTAGCTTCGCGACTAACTGCTGCTGATTTGCTTGCGTTTCGGTTGAACTCTTCAGATAAGTAGTTGTATAGCCAAAACCCACCCGCAGTTCACGACTAGCCCAGCCAGCTTGACCGCCAAGGCCATTGTGACCAAACCCATCGGAGCCCGGTGTTAGAAAATCAGGCGGACTAGAGAGCATGAACCCATTGCCCCAGATAGGCCAAGGTGCGGGCTCGTGCCAGGCATTCTCGCCAAATGAAGCTGGCACGGTCGCAACCCTGATGGTTTCGTCGCTGAGCAAACGCAAACCGTCGGTCTCGCAGACCGCCGCTGAATAGATGCGCGCTAATCCGCGAGCGTTTGTCACGCCATTTGCGCCAGCGAGTTCGGCTTTGAGGGTGCTCTGCTCATTGAAGCCACCCGCATGTGTTGGATCAACCGGAAATGCACCACCGAAAGTCATGGCCTTCTCAACCCAATAGCCATCTGAGTTTGGCTCGGGGTTGCTTGACTTGAAACCCTCGTCGCTAATCAGAATCGCTAGTCGGTCGAATTGTTCGTCAGGCAGGCCAATCCATGCATCTGCCCCAAGCGGTTTAGTTACGTGCTCATTTAGATATTGACCAACGGTCAAACCCGAGACGCACTCGACCAGCTTGCTGACCAAGTGGCCAAAGGTCAGTGCGTGATATCCGTGAACTGTGCCCGGTTGCCAAAGTGGCTCTTGCGCAGCTAATTCAGCGATAACGACATCGCGATCCAGCGCCTCGGCACGGGTGAGGTCTCGGCGAGGGGCACTCAGCCCTGCCCGGTGCTGCAACAGCTCGCTAACCAAAATGTTGGCTTTGCCCGCTTGGGCGAATTCGGGCCAATAAAAACTGACGGGCTTGCTTAGTTCGAGTTGGCCGCGCTCGACCAATTGGGCGGCGATTAGTGAGATTAGGCCTTTTGTGCATGAAAACACATCAGAGATGGTGTCTTCTGCCCATGCTTTTTCTTGGGTTGCTTGCCCTTGCCAAAGGTTTACGACCTCGCGACCATCGCGATAAACAGCTAGCGATGAGCCGCCTAGTGGATGTTTTTGACCCTGTTCAAAAAACAAATCTGCTAGTGATTGATATTCGTCATCGAAGTGCCCGTTCATGGTTTCAGCCTAAGTTGTCGGTTGCATCAAACGCCCAAGCACGCTCAAAGCCGGTTCTCGGCGATCCTCATGGTGACCCTCATGGTGACCCTTTATAACAATTTGTAAACGCTTACAGTTTTCGGAAATCTTGGTAGGTTTTTGTTTTAGCCTGAGAAGTTGCGGGGCCCTTCGCTTGACGCGGGCAGATTCGAAAACGGAGTAATAAATGTCAAAAACAAGCATCCTGGTTTATGCCGAGCGCGTTGGCGGAAACCTAGGCGAGATTGAAAAATTGCTTGCTGGTCCACTGGCTGACTTTGATGGCATCCATGTTTTGCCTTTCTTTCACCCATATGACGGTGACGACGCCGGCTTTGACCCGATCGACCACAAAATCGTTGACCCACGTTTGGGAACCTGGGCAGATTTCAAGCGAATCTCTGAGACCCACGAGCTAACCGCTGACCTGATCGTCAACCACGCCTCTGCACTATCACCAGAATTCATCGACTGGCAAGAGAAGGGCGACGACTCAGAATATGCCGGTCTTTTCTTGACATTCGACACCGTTTTTCCGAACGGCGGAACCGAAGAGGGCATTACATCTTTCTATCGCCCACGCCCAGGCATGCCATTCACCGCATATGAAGTGAACGGCAAGCGCCGTCTGGTCTGGACGACTTTCATGCCCTCACAGGTGGACATCGACATCAAGCACGAAAAGGGCCAGGCCTATTTGCGCTCAGTGCTCGACGCACTTAAGTCGGGTGGCGTCAAAGTTGTGCGCCTAGATGCAGTTGGTTATGCGGTCAAGACCCCGGGCACCGACTCGTTCATGACCCCAGAGACTCTCGAATTCGTTAGCGAGATCGCTGAACTGATTCAGTCATATGGCATGCGCGTTTTGGTTGAAGTTCACGCGCACTACACCCAGCAGCTCGAGATTGCGCCGTTGGTCGACCTAATCTACGACTTTCAAAGCGCTCCACTACTTCTGCACTCACTATTCACCGGCACCGTCGACCGCCTCGATGACTGGTTCAAGATTCGCCCGGCCAACTGCCTAAACGTGCTAGACACCCACGACGGCTATGGCGTGATCGATGGTGGCCCAATCGGCGACAAGCCTGGCTTAATAACTCAAGACGAAATGGCGCACATCTTCAAGGTCGCCGAAAAGAACACCGAGGGCCACAGCGCCATCGCATCGGTTGTGCCGCAGTGGTTCACACTGCCTCACCAGATCAACGCGACCCTGCCAAACATCGTTAAGAACGACACCGGCTATGTCATCATGCGTGCGGTTCAATTCTTCTTGCCAGGTGAGCCACAGGTTTACTATGTCGGTCTATTCAACGGCATGGATGACCGCGAGCTGTTTGCCCGCTCGGGTCAGGGCCGCGACACCAACCGCCACAACTACACCCCTGCCGAGATTGAAGAGGCATTGCAGCAGCCGGTAACTCAGGCGATCATCGCGCTGGCCCGTGTGCGCAAGCACCCGGCCTTCAACGGTGAGTTCAGCTGGAATGTTGTTGACCACGAGACCATGCGTCTCGAGTGGAACCACGGTTCTGACCGTTTGTCACTCGAGTTCAAGACCACCGTCGGTGAGCCAAGCTTTGTTGTTGAGGCAACCTCAGCAGACGGCGTGCGTCGATTCACCTCGGTTGAAGAGCTCGCGACCTACTAAAACTTGGTTGGCAAAATGCCCCTGGCCTCAAGGCTTGGGGCATTTTGTTTTGCATACCGCGACCAGCCTTTGATGAGCCTGCAATAACAAGTGTTCGACAACATTTTTCGAAATGCGACACCCTGCTATCTTCTAGTTAGAGGAGGCTGCGATGGCTCGAGGTTTGCGAGTTTTATACGTTGAAAATGACGAGGCGCTCCTAGGACTTCTCGGAAACTCACTATCGGTTCATCCGTCGATCGCCACACTAGCGAAAGCCAAAGATTCAAACAGTGCTTTTGAGTTGGCTTCTCTTCAGTCTTTTGATGTTGCCCTGGTCGACATATCGCTTGGCCCAAATTCACTCGGCGGGGTTGAATTGGCTCTCAGTCTGAGAGAAAAAAACGAGCACCTAGGCGTAGTTTTGCTTTCGCAAAACATCAGCAAAAACTATTTGGCGAATTTGCCGGGGCAATTTGACTATGGCTGGGCAGCAATTCAAAAATCAGCGACCCTATCTATTGAGCACTTAGTAGATGTTCTGAATGCGACCGCAAAGGGCCTAACTGTTGCTGACTCTAACTCGCAAATCGAGGCGCTTGAGAGCGACAATCTATCTTCAGGCCTTTCGCCAAAGCAGCGCCAAGTTATCAGCATGGCCGCGACTGGGTTAGATGCAACCGAGATCGCCAAGCAATTAAAACTGGCTCCGGTGACTGTTCGCCAAGAACTGTCCAAGTGCTACAAAGTTCTGATTCCGAACCCAAAGCCAGGCACAGATTTGAGAACCGCCGCCGTGCTCAGATTCTTGCGTGAAACTCGTGGATTGAACTAGTGAGAAAATTTGCGTCGTCGCTGAAATTAGTCGTCACGACCTGGCCCATTCGACCATGGCCACTGGTTGTGGTTCTGACTTTGTTTCAAGTTCTCGTGAATTTTGCGATTGTCATCGCTACCGCTCGTGCAATCGGCAGGCGGCCAACGCCTCTAGAAATTTACGCAACGATGCCAGCATTGGCATACGGAATAATTTTCGGATTAGCCGTTCTCTTTAGTGTGCGAAAGCTGTCGGCGCTAAAACCTCGATGGAGCTCAGTCATTTATTGGTTGAGCGCCGTGCTATTTGGCGTCAGCATGGGATTCGCTCGACTGTTATCACTGAATGACTATTCGCCAGAGTATTGGCGAGATTCAAACTCGTTCGTGCGCATTTTTATCGCAACATCAATTTTGTATTTGACCGTGCACATCAGCCTCGGTGTTTCTAGCCTGAAGCTTGCCGAGCAAGCCAAGGCGGCTGAGCTTGCTCGCGCCTCACTTGAGATTCAGCGCGGAAAACTGATTTCAGCTCAAGAAGATGTGCGTCGCCAAATTGCGGACTTTTTGCACGATCGTCTTCAGTCAGATTTGGTGTTGCTCGGAATGCAGATGCAGCGTTTCACAGAGAAGCTCGGTGACCAAAATCGTTCAGTAGCCCAGGCATACATCGATGAAATCGAGCGCATTCGGCAATTTGATATCCGCAGTGTTTCAAAGCAACTTGCACCAGAACTAAGCGGCATTTCGATAAAGCCTGCGCTCGAAGACCTGGCAGCACCTTATTCGTCGGTGATGAAGATCGAGCTAAAAATCGATGAACAAGGAAAACTGTCTCAAACGGCAAAACTTGCGTGCTATCGAATCGTCGAACAGGCGCTTTTGAACTCGGCCAAACACGGCAAAGCCGACCAGGTGAGAATCGAGATTCACGAGCGGGTTGGCACCGTTGAGATTTTGGTTTCCAATAATGGTGAACCAGTGTCGAAGTCACCCGTTGCCGGTGCGGGCTTCGCGATTGTCGACAACTGGGTTGCCCAGTTTGATGGCAGATGGTCAATTTCTTCAGATCAGAGCCGCACGAATCTCACCGCTCTTTTGAAGCTCAAGTAGCCACCGGAAATACACGGCCAACCCCAAGCACGCCCATAGCCGCACGCGCGCACCAATGCCCGGCCAACGGACTTAATGTCCGGATAAACATTTGTATGTTCGCCTGTCCGAACATTTGTATATAAATATTCTAGATTTTCGAACATATGCCTACCATTCGGAAAACCGAAGATTCTTCGCTTGATAGGTGTTCAGAATGAAACTTAAAGCCCTGTTTTTGTCAGCAGTTCTAGCTGTGACGGGAGTTCTGGTTCCCGGAGCCGCATTGGCAGTTGCACCGACTCCGCCAGCTGGTCCGGTATTCAATCAGGTGCAGCTCAAAGCTCTGGCCGATAACGACTTCGCTGTCTTTATGGGCAATGACACCGAAATAACTCGACTCTTTTATCAGAACATGGTGAGCTGGCCAGATCAGGTCAACAACATCCAGACCCTAGATGTCTACCCCGAGAGCGGCGAGACCTACATCTATATCGTGCCCATGGGTGGAAACTCAACCTATTACCAAGACAACGGAGGCACCGAGGGTGGCGGCGAAGAAGACTGGAATGGCGTTCTCAACGGAATTCCACTTTTGGATTATCCGGGTGCGGAGGTTGCAGTAGGGCGCCGCATCGCAGACTCGCGTGACGTTCTGCAATATGGCTATCTGCTAATTCACAAATACTTGACCGGTTTTCAATCTTCTGCAGGTGCAATTGCCGGAGGTTGGTTTGATGCAACCCTCGCCGACATGAGAACCGCGAGCCAAAACCTAACTTGGGCACCCGCGCTTCGCAATGATCATCCAAGCAGAATCATTATCAAGAATTCATGCTCGGTGTCATGCAGCGGCAGCAGATTCAATCCTGCAATTCCAAACGGAGCCTGGAACTTTCCGGATGCGTCGGCCGCGCTATTTCGCTACCCGCTAAGCAATGCAAACCTTCCGGTTTCGCCGGGCGATCGCCAGGTGACTGTCACCTGGAAAGACCCTCAGGCGGGAGGCGCAGTTGACAACTATCTAGTTGAATTCAAAGAGTCGAGCCAGCCTGATTCAACCTTCAAAGTTTTCGGCACAGTTCCAGGAACAGCTAGAACCTCGACCGTAACCGGTCTGACTAATGGAACGGCCTATACACTGCGAGTGACGGCAAACAACTCTGCCGGCTCTGCCTCTTCATACGGTCGATCTGTGGTGCCAACCGGAACGCCATCACGACCAGCGAACCAAAGCTATAGCGCCGGAACTGGGCAGGTTTCAATCAACTTCAGCCCGCCTGAAAACGACGGCGGAATGGCAGTGACTAACTACGCCTATTCAACCGATGACGGAGCCACCTGGGTCACTCGCAGCCCTGCATCAACTACTTCACCAATCACAATCAGTGGATTGACCGACGGCTCGACATATTCGGTGCGATTGAGGGCAATCAACCCATTTGGTGCTGGTCAAATCTCACTGCCGATTGTGGTCAAGCCGGGCATCGTCTCAACTCGCACGCTGACTTATGAATCAGGCACATTGGCGCCGGTTCAAAATCTGCCAGCTGGTGACACTCTGGTTGCCGGGTCAACTTTCACAGTGGCAGCCGGCCCAACCAGAACTAACTTCACTTTCACCGGATGGAAAGACGGCAACACCGCTTATTCGCCGGGTGATACGTATACGGTCGGGGCGACCAACCCGACATTGACCGCGCAGTGGGTGCAGAACTCATTGCTCGGCGTGACTCCTGGCAGCCGATCTAAGGTGCTGACTTGGAACATTGTTGATGGCGAAAGCATCGACCTGACCGTTGCTGCCGGTACCGACAACTCGGTGCGAATTCAGATTCCTGCCGGTGCCTTTGCCGCAGGCACCGAGGTTGTCTTTTGGCGATTGGTTGACGACCAATTGGCGAAGTCACGCATCAACAGTGCTCGCGATTATTTCGTCAACCTCGCTGTGACTTGGTCAAAGGGTGACGACGTTAACACGCCAAAGATTGTGGCTGACGCCGCAGTGCCAGTGGTTTTGACACTTATGAACCCGACTATTCAAGCTGGCGCTACAGCATGGCAAATCATTGGTGACAACGCTCGCGAAGTTGGCACTGCGGTGCGAGCTGGTGAGCTTGTACTGCGCTTCACCGAAGACCCGGTCATCACCGCGGCAAACGTGCCGCCAACCGCACAATTCAGCGTTCCGGTTTCAACCGCCGATGGATACACCGTCAACATCACAAACTATGACGCGAACATCGCCTGGGAGCCGCCGACGATTTCGGCTGGAACTGTGGCGATTCTAGGAACCAGCGGCAGCGTTCGATCGCTTGCAGTCACCGGGCTAACGGCTGGGCAGTCGGCAACGATCAGCCAGCGCACGCTGTTGAGCGGTGTCTATCAGACAGGAACTGTGACTGGTTCTGCAGCTGTTCCGGCACCTCCAGCCAGCAGTGGTGGCTCTTCGTCACCGGCGCCTACTCCGACGCCAACGCCGACAGTTGAGCCAAAGCCTGTTGAGCCTGCGCCCGTCGTGGTCGCTCAACCTGCCCCGAAACCGAAGCGAACCAAATCAGTCGTCATTACTGGCTTTGCGGGTGGCTCGTCAGTTTTGACACAGTCAGCCAAACGCAGTCTTGAAGCACTTTTGAAGCAAGTGCCGGTGGCTGAATCGATATCTTGCGTTGGCAACACCATGGGGCCAACCGTCTTGAGGGTTGACAGCGATCTTGCTCGCCGACGCGCAACCGCCGTTTGCGGTTATCTCGACGCAAAGCTAGTCAATGCAAAAACAGCCAAAGTGATCGGAAAAACGACAACCATCAACAGCGGCAAACTGCGCAGAGTCGCCGTGACAGTCGTCTACTAATTTCGCTTACAAAATGCCCCGGGTCTTATGGCTTGGGGCATTTTGTTTTGCGATATAGATTTATCGAATGTCGAGAAAACCTATTGAAATGCTCGAAATCGCACAAAGCCTTGCTGAGCAAGACGAGCGCCTTGCAAAGGTGATAGCGAATAGCCCGCTTTGCACTCTTGCGCAGTCGAAAAACAAGGTTTCAAACTTCGAGGCGCTGGTTGAATCAGTTGTCTCACAGCAGCTCTCAATCAAGGCGGCCGACACAATCTATGGCCGCCTATTCGAAGCGGCAAATTCAAAAATGACCCCAGAATCTGTGGCCTCGATTGAGGTTGACATCATGCGAGCCTGCGGCTTATCGGGGTCTAAAACCAAAACCATCAAGGGTTTAGCTGAGGCCGCCTTGTCTGAAAAAGTGAATTTCGAGACCCTGCAAGATCTGGATGACGACACCGAAATCGCGACTAAGTTAACCCAACTTTGGGGAATTGGAGCTTGGACGGTTGACATGTTTATGATGCACCAACTCGGGCGCCTGGATATCTGGCCAACTGGAGACCTAGGAGTTCGCCGCGGGTGGGAGAAAATGAACGGCCTTCAAGAACAAATTTCGCCCTCCGACCTAAACAATGAAGGCGAGAGGTTTCGCCCGTATCGCAGTGTGGTCGCATGGTATTGCTGGCGCGCTGTAGAAATTTAGATTCAACGGCGAAATAATCTTCACCTCGCTAAATTGTTGATGTGCACAAAATTTTCTCGATGACCTTCGCTCGGATTTATCCGCTTTATGTGAACAAGGTTGAACGCAAAGGTCGCACAGTGGCCGAGCTTGATCGAGTCATCGAATGGCTAACCGGATTTTCACCGGAATCGGTCAAGACGCTTATTCATGAAGAAGTCACCCTAAGAGAATTTTTTCACCGAGCCGCAATCAATCAAAATGCGGCTCTGATCACCGGTGTGATCTGCGGTGTGCGCATCGAAGAAATTGATGACCCGCTGATGAAAAAAATTCGTTATCTCGACAAACTGGTCGACGAGTTGGCGAAGGGTCGACCCCTCGAGAAAATCCTGCGGACATAAATGAATAAGACCCATTTCTGGGTCTCTTTTCATTTGGTGCGCGCGGAGAGAGGCCGTTATTGGCTCGCGAACAAGCGAGTCAATAGGCCGAAAGTCCCGACAAGCGCAAAAATGCCCCCTTGCGGGGGCATTTTTTTGTGCGCTTGGAGGGACTCGAACCCCCAACCTTCTGATCCGTAGTTATGTTGCAATACCTCTATATGGAGCCTGAGTGGCAATGTACCCCAGTATTTTATTAGTCAAGCCACCCTTTGCAGATATGCCCATTTCCGTCCGTTTCCGTCCGTTGAACGGAATTTAAACGGAATGTGGCTCCCAGGGAATGCACGGATTGTCGAGTTAGAATTCGATTATGGTTCAGCCTTCTTCAGTTAAGCGCTGGGCGGCACTTCTATTAGTTGCCACCCTAGTTGGGTTTGCACCTGTTTTCCACGCCCTTTGCATCGCCCCAATGAGCGACGCCCACGGGTCATCGATGTCACACACCATGGCTGACGGCACAACGTTTACAGCACCCTCAATCGACCGAATGGATGAATCGCACTCGGTCGAATTAGCTACTCAGGCTGCTTCGAGTGCAGAGATTGTTACCTCTGCACAGAAAGTTTTCCTCGGCGATTCAAAAGGGCAAGGTGGAAACCTAATCACCATCGGGCCTTTGATTGCGTATCTGCTTCTCGGCATTCTCCTGTTGGTAATGCGCCGTCGGTTGATTACTGTTGCACGCCAGGCTAGGCAGATAATTCGCCCCCCCGCCTTTGCGCTTCGTGTACCCGCCTCGGTAAACCTCGTTGCCTTAGGCATTAGCCGAACATAAATTCCAAACGCATTCAATAGCGCTGCGCGCTGAATTTTGTAATACCCAAAATTTTTGAATACGTAAGGAAAAAAATGAACACCAAATTTAAGAAATCAATCTTCGTAACTGCTGGCCTAGTTGCCGCTTCCTTGGCTTTGGCAGGATGTGCTTCGACCGCTAACAACGGAATGGCTGGGATGAACCACGACATGGGCTCGATGAGCGGGATGTCTGGGATGGGCTCCGACTCAGCTGAAAGCTCTACTCCAACCTCATCAGCGACCTCCAACTATGGCGAACTTGGGGATGGTGACATCATGTTTGCGCAAATGATGATCCCTCACGAGTCTCAGGCTATTGACATGTCAACAATGGCTCTGAGTAACTCCACGAATACCAAGTTGTTAGCGTTCGCTAAAAAGATTAAAGCCGAGCAAGAGTCTGAAGTTTCTACAATGACTGCTTGGCTGGAGTCGATTGGCGCCACTTCTTATGGCACCCAAGAGGCAGAGCATCAAATGCCTGGTATGGAGATTGCGGGAACAGTCACTGATGCTCAATTGACCGCTATGTCGGCGTCGATGGGAACCTCCTTCGACAAGCTCTATGTCAAAAACATGCTCGCGCAACTAGAAGGTTGTGTTGGCACGGCGAAGGCTGTGTCAGCTACTTCAAATGTGAATGTTGCCAAATTTGCTGGCGACGTCGTTAAAACCCGCTCTGCCGAAATCTCCGAGCTAAAAGCACTGCTTACAAAGTAGGAGCCCATGTCGAACAAAACTAAAAAACAACTATCAAGACGAAACTTCCTAGCTATTGGTGGAGCTGTTGCTGGAACTGCCGCAATAGCGGGTGTTTCATATTCACTCCTGAATCCCACTAATCAAGCGCAAAGTGGATCTGAGCCAGAGCGCCTAGTCAGTAAAAATGGTGCACTCGGTATCTCCCTTGTTGCTGCGATGACGTCAAAAGTAATCAATGGTAAAACTGCCAAGGTTATGACCTACAACGGCACATCACCTGGACCTACTTGGGTTGCCAAACCAGGTGATGTGATTACGGTTGACTTCACGAATAATTTGGGGGATTCGACGAACCTTCATACTCATGGTTTGCACGTTAGCCCTGAAGGCAACAGCGATAACCCATTCATCGAAGTCAAGGATGGTGAAACCTTCACATACAAGTACCAGATCCCTGAAAATCACAAAGAGGGAACCTTTTGGTACCACCCACACCACCATGGAATGGCCGCACCTCAGGTGTTCGCTGGACTCTACGGGGCGATCATCATCGAGAATGATGAGACCCCCAAGGTAGAGGAAGATCGAGTCATCATAATTTCCGACATCTCAATAGCAAGCGATGGAAACGTTGCAGGTGCGAACATGATGAGCAAAATGATGGGCCGTGAAGGCGAGGTGCTGCTCGTCAACGGACAAGTCCAGCCAGTCATGGAACCAAAAATGTGGAGCGTGGAGCGTTGGAGAATAATTAATTCCTGCACATCGCGAAACTTAGATCTTGCTTTGACTGGCGCTAAAGCTATGGTTTTGGGAATCGATGGCAATAAATATTCGCAACCAAGGGACTTGAAACGAGTAACAATCGCACCTGGAAACAGAGTTGACCTATTAGTGACAGTGACCGATAAGGAAGCATCGCTGACCTACACGACTGTTCCTCACCCTGACGCAATGGGAATGATGGGGAGTGCGACTGAATACAAGGACTACCCGTTAGTTAAGTTTCAACCGTCTAAGGCCGCGGCATCCATCGCTTCGCTTGCGCCTATGTCATTCGTGCAGCCTGATTTGAGGTCACTACCAGTAAGCGCAAAACGCACCTTCAAACTATGGATGCCCAGCATGAATAACATGATGGACATGATGTCGACGGGGCTTGAGGGCCAGTTCACTATTAATGGAAAACCGTTTGATGGCACACGAATCGATACCTCGTCTGCGGCAAATTCAGTTGAAGAGTGGACTCTCGTAAACGAATCGACGATGGACCACCCCTTCCACCTACATGTTTGGGATCAACAACTTGTTTCGGTTCCGAATCGGCTAATTCAAGAGGTTGAATATCAGGATGTCGTGAACATTCCTGCCAAATCAAAAGTTGTTGTGCGCGTGCAATTCAGTGACTACGCAGGAATGAGCGTTTACCACTGTCACATTCTCGACCATGAGGACCTGGGCATGATGGGTATCATCAACGTAATTTAAGAAAGAGACCGTGGTCTCTGGAATGCTGTCAATGTATGGGCATTCCAGGGCCACGATTTCTTCTTAACGAACTAACCTGGCGATTGCTTCGCTTACTTCTGCGAGTTTCTCTTCTAATTCGTTTCCATCTGAATCAACGGCATTACGAACACAGTGATTTAGGTGGTCGTCTAACAGCGCCAGCGCCACCCCTTGCAACGAACTCTTAATTGCAGAGATTTGCGTTAAGACATCGATGCAATAGTTTTCTTCGTCAACCATCCGCTGTACACCCCGCACCTGACCTTCAATGCGGCGTAAACGTGATTGATATTTAGATTTATCAGAAATGTACCCGTGACCATGTTCGTGCAATTTAAGACCTGCCTAGAATTTGGCTAGCACTTGCCTCGGGGCTCAAATCTAGTTTTCGAAGAAGCTGTGCGTTTAGTGCAACAACGATGGTTGAGAGCGACATAAGTACAGCACCTACAGACATCGGCAGAATAAGACCAAACGGGGCCAATACACCTGCTGCGAGTGGCACTGCGAGCATGTTGTATCCAGCAGCCCACCAAAGGTTTTGCTTCATCTTTCGGTAAGACTTATTGGAAAGTTGAATCACAGAAAGTACTGACCTAGGGTCTGAACTTGCCAGGATGACCCCAGCCGAGGCAATAGCCACATCGGTTCCCGCACCAATCGCTATGCCTACGTCTGCCTGAGCTAGGGCTGGAGCGTCATTCACGCCATCCCCAACCATCGCAACGTGCAAACCTTCTTTTTGCAGTTCCCGTACTTTTGCAGACTTATCCTCTGGGCGAACTCCTGCGAACACTCGATCAATACCGAGCTCTTTTGCAACTGACTGGGCCACCGCTTCAGCATCGCCAGTGATCATTACGACTTTGCGTCCCAACTTGTGAAGGGCTTCGACGGCTTGCCTTGATTCTTCTCGAATCGCGTCCGAAAGACGCAGCGCAGCAACAACTTGCCCTTCAACGGCGACATGCAAGATGATTGCACCCTCGCTCTTCCAAGCACTAGCTACAGAAAGTTCAGCCTGGTCCAAACTCAAGAGCAGGTTTGGCCCGCCAACTTGAACTTTCTTTCCATCAACAACTGCGCTAACCCCCACCGCAGGAGATGACAAGAAATCCACTGCGCTCAGAGGCTTAAGTTTCCTTGTGATCGCAGCCTGAACAATTGCCTTAGCCAAGGGGTGCTCCGAGTCACCTTCTGCTGCTGCAGCCAGCGCAATAATTTCCGCCTCATCGATGCCTGGGTTCGTCTCGATACCTGTAAGGACAGGTTCACCTTTGGTTAGAGTCCCAGTCTTGTCAAAAAGAATTGTGTCGACCGTGCGCATGCTTTCCAAAGCCAATCGATCCTTGATCAAGACGCCACCTTTAGCAGCTCGCTCAGTAGCAATTGCAACAACGAGCGGGATTGCCAAGCCAAGTGCATGCGGGCAGGCAATGACAAGCACCGTGATTGTTCTAATCACTCCTTGATCGAAATTTCCAAGGGATGACCAAATAGCCATGGTTATTGCCGCTGCACCAAGAGCAAACCAGAACAAAAGCGCGGCTGCCTGATCAGCGATTCGTTGGGCCTTAGAGGATGAGTTCTGGGCTTCTAAAACCAATTTTTGAATCCCTGCGAGTGCCGTATCGGCACCAACAGCTGCTACTCGGATGCGAATTGATGAATCCGTGGCGATTGTTCCTGCTACAACTGGTTCACCAACTGTTCGCTGCACTGTCTTGGACTCACCTGTGATCATAGATTCATCCATGCTGGCGGATCCAGAAATGATTTCTCCGTCAGCTGGTACACGACCTCCAGGACGAACGATGACTATGTCTCCAACCTGCAATTCCGAGGGACTGACTTTTAGAGTCACATCGCCGTTAACAACTTCAGCTTCATCTGGCAATAATGCGGCAAGTGAATCAAGTGCCGAGTTAGTTTGGGCCAATGAGCGCATCTCTACCCAGTGACCCAAAAGCATAATCACGATTAGAAGTGCAAGTTCCCACCAGAAATCAAGTTCGTGGTCGGTAATTCCTAGACTGGCTCCTACTGAAACTATGTAGGCCACGGAAATCGCGAGACTGATAAGTAGCATCATGCCAGGCTTACGTTGTTTAATTTCTTGCCAGGCTCCCGTCAGGAACGGTGAGCCACCCCAGACAAACATAACCGTTCCAAGAATTGGTGAAACAAAGTTCAC